>FTKD01257936.1_pt1 | contig 15192 bp, 15 predicted proteins | sample 1658191 | NCBI WGS metagenome assembly FTKD01 (sample SAMEA3914808, study PRJEB12502) | metagenome | biome: forest; material: soil | place: Canada | collected 2011-08-03 | depth 0.3 m
AGTCGGGGCCTTCGGGCCCCGGCTTACACTGCAGCACTGAAACATTACCCAGCGCCTTAGGGAGCCACTGATCCATGCCGGCGTACAAGCGCATCCTTCTGAAACTTTCCGGCGAAGCGCTGATGGGCGACGACGCCTACGGCATCAACCGGGCGACGATCGTCCGCATGGTGCAGGAGGTGCAGGAAGTCACGCGCCTGGGTACCGAGGTGGCCGTGGTCATCGGCGGCGGCAACATCTTCCGCGGCGTCGCGGGCGGCTCGGTCGGCATGGACCGCGCCACGGCCGACTACATGGGCATGCTCGCGACGGTGATGAACTCCCTCGCGCTGGCCGACACGATGCGCCAGGAAGGCATGGTCGCCCGCGTGATGTCGGCGATCTCCATCGAGCAGGTGGTCGAGCCCTACGTGCGCCCGAAGGCGCTGCAGTATCTCGAAGAAGGCAAGGTCGTCATCTTCGCCGCCGGCACCGGCAACCCGTTCTTCACCACCGATACCGCCGCCGCGCTGCGCGGCGCCGAGATGGGGGCCCAGATCGTGCTGAAGGCCACCAAGGTGGACGGCGTCTACAGCGCCGACCCGAACAAGGTGCCCGACGCCATCCGCTACGCGTCGATCACGTTCGACGAGGCCATCGGCCGCAACCTGCAGGTGATGGACGCCACGGCCTTCGCGCTGTGCCGCGACCAGAACCTGCCCATCAAGGTGTTCAGCATCTTCAAGCCGGGCGCCCTCAAGCGCGTCGTCCTCGGCGAGGACGAAGGCACGCTGGTGCACGTCTGAAGAGAGCGCTGAATGCATGTTCGAAGCACCGCGCCGTCCGTGGCGTGCGTGTGCCAGTGAGGAGTGACGAAAGATCATGAGTACCGCCGACATCAAGAAGACCGCCGAGACCAAGATGGCCCGCTCCATCGAGTCGTTCAAGGGCGAACTGCAGAAGATCCGCACCGGCCGCGCCCATCCGGGCATGCTGGACCAGATCCACGTCGACTACTACGGCTCGCCGGTGCCGCTGAGCCAGGTTGCCGCGCTGTCCCTGCTCGACGCCCGCACCATCGGCGTCCAGCCGTGGGAAAAGCCGATGATCTCCAAGGTCGAGAAGGCCATCCGCGAGTCGGATCTCGGCCTGAACCCGTCGACCACGGGCGACATCATCCGGGTGCCGATGCCCGCGCTCACCGAGGAGCGCCGCAAGGACCTCACCAAGATCGTCAAGGCACAGGGCGAGGACTGCAAGGTCGCGATCCGCAACCTGCGCCGCGAAGCCAACGAGCACGGCAAGAAGCTGCTCAAGGACAAGGACATCACCGAGGACGACGAGCGTCGCCTGGTGGACGACATCCAGAAGCTGACCGATCGCACCATCACGGAGATCGACAAGCTCGTGCAGGGCAAGGAAGCCGAGATCCTCGCGGTTTGAAGCGCGCCGTGACTCCGCCCGTGTCCACCTTCGGGGCCTCGACGCGCGACCCCAACGTGCCGCGCCACGTCGCCATCGTCATGGACGGCAACGGCCGTTGGGCCAAGAAGCGCTTCATGCCGCGCATCTACGGCCACAAGCATGGCGTGGACTCACTCGTCAGCACCATCCAGGCCTGCGCCACGCGCGGCGTCGAACACCTCACCGTGTTCGCGTTCTCGTCCGAGAACTGGAAGCGGCCCGAAGAGGAAGTCTCCGGCCTGATGGGCCTGGTGCTGAGCGCGATGACCCGCTACCTCACCAAGATCGCCGGCGACGGCGTGCGCGTGCGCATCATCGGCGACCGCAACGCGGTGTCGCAGACGGTGCGCAACGCCTGGGAGCGCGCCGAGAACACGACCGCGCACAACACGCGCATCACCGTCTGGGTGGCGTTCAACTACGGCGGGCGCTGGGACATCGTGCAGGCCTGCCAGCGCGCGATCCAGGACGGCGTCGCCGCGGCGGACCTCACCGAGGACACGCTGTCGCGCTACATGGCCCAGCGCGAGGCGCCGGATCCCGACCTGTTCATCCGCACCGGCGGCGAAGTGCGCATCAGCAACTTCCTGCTGTGGCAGGTGGCGTACTCCGAACTCTATTTCACCGATTGCCTGTGGCCCGATTTCGACGACACGGAACTGGACCGGGCGTTCTCGGTCTACGCCCGACGCGACCGTCGCTTCGGCGGCGTGAAACCCGAAGCGGCCGTGCTGGCCGGGAGCCCCGATGCTGCGTGAACGCGTGATCACCGCGCTGGTGTTGCTGGCGCTGCTGATTCCGGCGGTGATGGCCAGGTCGCCGCTGCCGTTCGCGCTGCTCACCATCGTCCTGATCGGCGCCGCGGGCTGGGAGTGGGCCCGGCTTTGCGGCCTGCCGCGCGCCGCGGCCATCGCCTCCGGCGTGCTGCTGGGCCTGGCCTGCGCGGCCATCGCGCCGCTCGGCGGAGGCATCGGCGGCGTGGAATTTCCCGCCGAGGCCTGGGGCGCCATCGCCGTGCTGTGGGTGGTGGGCGGTGCGCTGGCATTGCGCGCCGGCCCGGACGGTTTCCGCACGCTCAACGCGGCGCTGCGCTTCGTGGTCGGCTGGGTGCTGATCGCCGCCGCCTGGGCCGCGCTGATCGCCTCCTGGGAGCGCGGCCTGGCCTACCTGGCCTCGGTGTGCGCGCTCGTCTGGTTCGCCGACATCTTTGCCTACTTCGGCGGCCGCGCCCTCGGCAAGCGCAAGCTCGCGCCCGGCATCAGCCCCGGCAAGAGCTGGGAGGGCGCGATCAGCGGCCTGCTGGCGGTCATCGTGCTGGCGCTGGTCGTCGTGCTCGTCTCGGTCCATCCCCATGGCAACCTGTTCGCGCTGCTGCACGAACGCTTCGGCATGCCCGGCCTGATCCTGGCCTGCGCCGCGCTGGTCGCGCTGGCCATCGTCGGCGACCTGGTGGAGTCGCTGGTCAAGCGCGCGGCCGGCGCCAAGGATTCCAGCGGCCTGCTGCCCGGACATGGCGGCGTGCTCGATCGCATCGACGCGTTGCTGCCGGTGTTTCCGGCCGCGCTCGCGCTGGTGATGAACTTCTGAGGCCGCGATGACTTCCTCCGCTCGTCGCCAACGCGTCTGCATCCTCGGCTCCACCGGCTCGATCGGCACCAGCACGCTGGACGTGATCGCGCTGCATCCCGACACCTTCGAGGTCTTCGCGCTGACCGGCCAGCGCCGCGTCGACGACCTGTTCGCGCAGATCGTGCGCTGGCGGCCGCGCTTCGCCGCGCTGCCCGACGTCGCCGCGGCCAACGAACTCGGCGCGCGCGTGAAGGCCGCCGGCATCGCCACGGAAGTGCTCGCCGGCGCGCTGGCGCTGGAGGAACTCGCCGCGCATCCCGACGTCGACCAGGTGATGGCCGCCATCGTCGGCGCCGCCGGCCTGCCGGCCTGCCTGGCCGCCGCGCGTGCCGGCAAGCGGCTGCTGCTCGCCAACAAGGAGGCGCTGGTCGTCGGCGGCCAGCTGTTCGTCGACGCCGTGCGCGAAGGCGGCGCCACGCTGATCCCGATCGACAGCGAGCACTCGGCCATCTTCCAGTGCCTGCCCACCGATCCGGCGGCGTGGGACGCGGCCGTCGACCACATCGTCCTCACCGCCTCCGGCGGCCCGTTCCGCACGCGCGATCCGGCCACGCTCGCGTCCGTGACCCCCGACCAGGCGTGTGCGCATCCGAACTGGGTGATGGGCCGCAAGATCTCGGTCGACTCGGCCACGATGATGAACAAGGCGCTCGAGGTGATCGAGGCGCGCTGGCTGTTCGGCCTGGCGCCCGAGCGCATCAAGGTCGTCATCCACCCGCAAAGCATCATCCATTCGATGGTCGTCGCGCGCGACGGCGCCGTGCTGGCGCAACTCGGCACGCCCGACATGAAGGGCCCGATCAGCTTCGGCCTGTCGTGGCCCTCGCGCATGACTTCGGGCTGCGACGCGCTCGACTTCACGAAGATGGCGGCGCTCACGTTCGAGGAGGCTGACGCCACCCGGTTCCCCGGCCTGCACCTGTCGTGGGCCGCGCTGCGCGCCGCCCCGGGCTCGACGGCCGTGCTCAACGCCGCCAACGAGATCGCCGTGGAGGCCTTTCTCGACGGCCGGCTGCGCTTCGACGGCATCCACCGGGTCAACGCGCAGGCGCTCGAGCGCGTGCTGCCGGCGGCCAGCGACGCGAGCTCGATCGCGGCGTTGATCGCGCTCGACGCGCGCGCGCGTGGCGCGGCGCGCGCGCATGTCGCGCAACTGGCGGGGCTGCGCTGATGCTGACGCTGCTGTCCTACCTGGTCACGCTGGGGATCCTGATCTCGGTGCACGAGTACGGGCACTATCGCGTGGCCGTGGCCTGCAACATCCGCATCTACCGCTTCTCGCTCGGCTTCGGCCCGGTGCTGTGGCGGCGCGCGTTCGGCGAGCCGGGCTGCGAGTTCACGCTCAGCGCGATCCCGCTGGGCGGCTACGTGATGATGCTCGAGAAGCCGGACGACGAGACGCCGCCGGAGGACGTCGAGCGGTCGCTGAACCATCGTCCGCTGTGGCAACGTGCCGCCGTCATCCTGGCCGGCCCGGCCGCCAACCTGATCCTGGGGGTCGTGCTGTACGCGGCCGCGCAGTTCGTCGGCATCCAGCAACTCGTGCCGGCCGTGAGCCAGCCGCCCGCGGGCAGCATGCTGGCGAGCGCCGGCGTGCGCTCGGGCGACCGGATCGTGGCCTCCAGCGAAGACGCGGCGGACGGGCAGGGCGACATGCGCTGGCGCGACGTGCGTTCGTTCGAGGACCTGTTCGAGGGCGTGGCCGTCGCGTTGATGGACCAGAAGCCGTTGAGCCTGCAGATCCGCCATCGCGGCGAGGACGCCACGCACACCGTCACGCTGCCGCTGGACACGCTGGGCAAGAACGAGCTGGACGCGGATGCGGTCACGCGCATCGGCCTGACGGCGCCTTACTCGCCGCCGCTGATCAGCGAGGTCAAGGCCGGCGGGCCGGCGGCCAAGGCGGGCATCCTGGCCGGCGACGTCGTCGAGACGGTGGACGGCGAGCCCATCGTCGATGCGCAGGCCTTGCGCGACCACATCCGCGCCAATGCCGCCAGCGGCACGGCAACGACGATGCAATGGCACCTGCGTCGCGCCGGCAACCCGTTGACGATCCCGGTGACGCCGCGGGTGATCGTCGAGGACGGCCACCCGTTCGGCCGCGTGGACGCGGGCATCGGCGGCGCCTTCGCGCAGGAGCTGGTGCACGACGGCCTGGTCGACTCGATGGTCTACGGCGCCCAGCAGACCTGGCACCGTTCGGTGCTGAGCCTGCGCATGTTCGGCCGCATGCTCACGGGCAAAGCTTCTGTAAAGAATCTGAACGGACCGATCACCATCGCAGACGCGGCCGGCAAGTCCGCCAGCAGGGGACTGGCCGACTTCCTGGCCTTCCTGGCGCAGGTGAGCGTCGGCATCGGTGTGTTGAACCTGCTGCCTATCCCGGTGCTCGATGGGGGACGGCTGCTGTATTATCTCTTCGAGGGTGCGACCGGTCGTCCGGTCTCGACGCCGTGGCAGACGTGGCTGCGGTATGGCGGGGTTTTCGCGATCCTGCTGTTGATGTCTCTCGCCCTTTCCAATGACTTGGCCCGCTTGCTGGGCCGGTAAAAAACTCCTGATGTCTTCACTCATTCCGAGCTTGATGCGCCCTGTTGCTGCCTGCGTGATCTTCGCGGGCGCTGTGCTGCCCTTTGCCGCACAGGCGATCGAACCTTTCCAGATCCGCGACATTCGCGTCGAAGGCCTGCAGCGTACCGACCCGGGCAGCGTCTTCTCGGTGCTGCCGTTTCGCGTCGGCGACGGCTACACCGACGAGAAGGCGGCCGCCGCGCTGCGTGCGCTGTTCGCCACGGGCCTGTTCAAGGACGTGCGCATCGACGTCGAAGGCGACGTGGTCGTCGTCATCGTCGACGAACGCGCCACCATCGCCTCGGTGAACTTCCTCGGCACCAAGGAGTTCGACAAGGACACGCTGGTCAAGGCCTTGAAGGACGCCGGCATCGGCGAGGGCCTGCCGTTCGACAAGGCCATCGTCGATCGCGCCGAGCAGGAAATCAAGCGCCAGTACCTGGGCAAGAGCCTGTACGCGGCCGAAGTCGTCACCACGGTCACGCCGCTGGAGCGCAATCGCGTCAACGTCACGTTCAAGGTGTCCGAAGGCGACGTGGCGCACATCCGCGACATCCACATCATCGGCAGCAAGGCGTTCTCCGAATCCAAGCTGATCGACCAGATGGACCTGACCACGGGCGGCTGGCTCACCTGGTACACCAAGTCCGATCGCTACTCGCGCACCAAGCTCAACGCCGACCTCGAGAAACTGCGCGCGTTCTACCTGAACAAGGGCTACCTGGAGTTCGACATCACGTCGACCCAGGTCACGATCTCGCCGGACAAGCAGACGATCAGCGTCACCATCACCGTCAGCGAAGGCCAGCCCTACATCGTCACCGCGGTGCGCCTGGACGGCAACTACCTCGGCCGCGAAGCGCAGTTCAAGAACCTGGTCAAGCTCAAGCCGGGCGCCGAGTACCACGGCGACGACGTCACCGCGACCACGCGCGCGTTCACCGACCTGTTCGGCACCTACGGCTACGCCTTCGCGCACATCGAGCCGCATCCGGAAATCGATCGCAAGACCGGCCAGGTCGTGGTCGTGCTCGCGGCCGACCCGGGCCGCCGCGCCTACGTTCGCCGCGTCAACCTGTCCGGCAACACGATCACGCGCGACGAAGTCATCCGCCGCGAGTTCCGCCAGTTCGAGTCGGCGTGGTACGACGGCTCCAAGATCAAGCTGTCGCGCGATCGCGTCGACCGCCTGGGCTTCTTCAGCAGCGTCGATGTCGACACCAACGACGTGCCGGGCGCCCCCGACCAGGTCGACCTGACCGTCAACGTGGTCGAGAAGCCCACCGGCAACCTGACGCTGGCCGCGGGTTATTCGCAGGCCGACAAGATCTCGCTGACCGGCTCGATCAAGAAGGAAAACGTCTTCGGCTCGGGCAACTACATCGCGCTCGACGTGAGCACGGCCCACACCAACAAGAACCTGTCGATCAGCGAGACCGATCCGTATTTCACGGACGAAGGCATCTCGCGCACGTTCGACATCTACTACCGCACGTCGCGCCCGCTCAACAGCTCGGGCAGCGCCTACGCGGTGTCGACGCCGGGCGCGGACATCCGCTTCGGCCTGCCGTACTCGGAGTTCGACACGGTGTTCGTCGGCTTCGGCGCCGAGCAGACCCACATCGGTTCGCTGGAAGGCGTGCCCAACAGCTACTTCGATTTCGTCGGCCAGTTCGGCGCGTGGGCCAACTCGTTCCCGATCACGGCGGGCTGGGCGCGCGACGAGCGCGACAGCGGCATCTCGCCCACCTCGGGTCGCTACGTCCGCGCCAACACCGACTTCTCGCTGTTCGGCGACGTGCAGTACGCGCGCCTGAACGGGCAGGTGACCCAATACTTCGACCTGGGCAACCACTTCTCGCTGGGCGTCAACGCCGAAGTGGGCTACGGTACCGGCCTCAACGGCAAGGAATATCCGGTCTTCAAGAACTTCTACGGCGGCGGCCTCGGGTCGGTGCGCGTCTTCGAGCAGGGCTCGCTCGGCAAGGGCACGGTGGACGTCACCGGCGCCTTCATCGGCGGCTCCAAGAAGATGAACATCAACAACGAGCTGTACATCCCGGTGCCGGGCGCGGCCAACGACAAGAGCCTGCGCATCTTCGCGTTCCTGGACGCCGGCAACGTGTGGACGACGCAACAGCACATGGATCTGGGCACGCTGCGCGCGTCGGCCGGCCTGGGCCTGAGCTGGACGTCGCCGGTCGGTCCGTTCAAGTTGAGCTACGGTCTTCCGATTCGTGCCGAGCCAAACGATAGAATTCAACGGTTCCAGTTCCAAGTCGGTACCGCGTTTTGATGAAAGCCCGTTCCATGAAATTGTTTTTCGCCCTGCTGCTGGCCTGTGTCTCGTCGTTCTCGGTGTCGGCCCAGGAATTGAAGATCGGCTACGTCAACAGCGAACGCGTGTTGCGCGAAGCCGAACCCGCCAAGCGCGCCCAGGCCAAGCTCGAAGCCGAGTTCGGCAAGCGCGAGAAGGATCTGAACGACCAGAACGCCGCGCTGCGCGCCCAGGCCGAGAAGCTCGACCGCGATTCGCCGACCTTGTCCGAGGCCGAGAAGACGCGCCGCCAGCGCGAGCTGGTCGAGCTCGACCGCGACCTGCAGCGCAAGCACCGCGAGTTCCAGGAAGACCTGACGCAGCGCAAGAACGAAGAGCTGTCTAGCGTTGCCGAACGTGCCAACCGCACGATCAAGGCCATCGGCGACGCCGAGCACTACGACATCATCCTGCAGGACCAGCTGGTGATCTATTTCAGCAACCGCGTCGACCTGACCAAGAAGGTCATCGACGCGCTGAACGCCAGCAAGTAAGTCTCCCGGGCACCGCGACATGAACTCAGTTCGCCTGGGTGAGATCGTTGCGGCGCTGGGCGGAGAACTGCGGGGAGACCCCGAGCACCTGATCGCGCGCATCGGCCCGCTGGACACGGCGAGCGGTGACGCGATCACTTTCGTTGCGCAAGCCAAGATGCGCAGCCTGCTCGAGGCCAGCGTGGCCGGGGCTATCGTGCTCGCTCCCTCGCTGGTCGCCGCCGCGCCCACCGGCCGCCAACTCGTCGTCACCGACGATCCCTACCTGTACTTCGCCCGCCTGACGCAATGGTGGGCGAAGCGTCTGCGTCCGTCGCCCGCGGCCGACATCCACCCGTCCGCCTTCGTCGATCGCCAGGCCACCGTCTCGCCGAGCGCGGTGGTGGGACCGTTCGTGGTGATCGAGCGCGGCGCGGTGATCGGCGACCGCGCGCAGATCGGGGCGCACAGCGTCATCGGCGCCGACTCGCGCGTGGGCGCCGACACCTTGCTGCATCCGCGCGTGACGATCGCGGCCGGCTGCCGCGTGGGCGAGCGCTGCGTCATCCAGAGCGGCGCCGTGATCGGCGCCGACGGCTTCGGCATCGCGCCGACCCAGGGCCGCTGGGAACGCATCGAACAACTCGGCGGCGTGCGCATCGGCGACGACGTCGACATCGGCGCCAACACCTGCGTCGACCGCGGCGCGCTCGAGGACACCGTGCTCGAGGACGGCGTCAAGCTCGACAACCAGATCCAGATCGGCCACAACGTGCACGTGGGCGCGCACACGGTGATGGCGGCGTGCGTCGGCGTGGCCGGCAGCACGAAGATCGGCCAGCACGTGATGATCGGCGGCGCCGCGATGATCAACGGCCACATCGAGATCGCGGACGGCGTCACGGTGTCGGCGTCGACCATGGTGATGCACTCGCTGCGCAAGAAGGGCATCTACACCGCGATCTTCCCGGTCGACGAGCACAACAGCTGGGAGAAGAACGCGGTCACGCTGCGCAATCTGTACGCCCTGCGGGAGCGCGTGCGTTCATTGGAAAAAGCGCTGGAAAAAGCGCAAGAGACGAAAGAATGACTCCCATGTTGATGGACATCCACCAGATCATCAAGAAGCTGCCGCACCGCTATCCGTTCCTGCTCGTCGACCGTGTCCTCGAGCTCGAGAAGGACGTGCGCATCAAGGCGCTGAAGAACGTCACGATCAACGAGCCGTTCTTCACCGGCCACTTCCCCAATCGCCCGGTGATGCCGGGCGTGCTGATGCTCGAGGCCCTGGCCCAGGCGTCCGCGCTGCTGTCGTTCTCGTCGGAAGGCGAGGAGTCCAACGGCGAGCGCCTGTACTACTTCGTGGGCATCGACGGCGCGCGCTTCAAGCGTGTCGTGGAGCCGGGCGACCAGCTGATCCTCGAGTCGCGCATCGAGCGCAAGAAGTCGGGCATCTACAAGTATTCCGCGCGCGCCACCGTGGGCGACGAGCTCGCCGTCGAGGCGACGCTGATGTGCACGGTGCGCGACGTCGCTTCCTGAGCAACCCACGGGCAGCGGACGCCGGCATGACGAACATCCACCCCACGGCGCTGGTCGATCCGGCCGCCGAACTCGATTCCACGGTCACCGTCGGCCCGTACGCGGTCATCGGGCCGCACGTGCGCATCGCGGCCGGCACCAAGGTGGGCCCGCATTGCGTCATCGAAGGCCGCACCACGATCGGCCGCGACAACACGTTCTACCAGTTCGGCTCCATCGGCGCGATGCCGCAGGACATGAGCCACAAGGGCGAGCTGACCGAGCTGCACATCGGCGAGCGCAACACCGTGCGCGAGTTCTGCACGCTCAACACCGGCACGCACAAGGAAGACGGCGTCACGCGCGTCGGCAACGACAACTGGATCATGGCGTATGTGCACGTGGCGCACGACGTCCGCGTGGGCGACCGCACGGTGCTGGCCAACGGCGTCACGCTGGCCGGCCACGTGCATGTGGGCGACTGGGCGGTGATCGGCGGCTTGTCGGGCGTGCACCAGTTCGTGCACGTCGGCGCGCACGCGATGATCGGCTTCCAGGCCCACGTGGCGCAGGACGTGCCGCCGTTCATGGTGGCCGAAGGCAATCCGATGGCGTTGCGCGCGGTCAACCTCACCGGCCTGAAGCGGCGCGACTTCAACGCGGAGCAGATCGCCGCGATCCGTGACATGCACAAGTCGCTGTACCGCAAGAGCCTCACGCTGGAGCAGGCCAGGGCCGAGATCGAGGCGATGCGCGGCGACGATGCGCGCGTCAACGGCGACATCGCCACGATGCTGAATTTCATCGCGTCCGGCACGCGCGGGCTGGTCCGGTAAGCCGCGCCCGATGAGCCCCGAGCCCGCGCGAACGTTTCCGCCCGACCCCGACGCCCTGCGCCTGGGCATGGTGGCCGGCGAAACCTCCGGCGACCTGCTGGCCAGCCTGCTGCTGCAAGGCCTGAAAGCGCGCTGGCCCGCACTGGCGGCGAGCGGCATCGGCGGCCCGCGCATGACGGCGCTCGGCTTCGACGCCTGGTGGCCGGCCGAGAAGCTGTCGCTGTTCGGCTATGTCGACGTGCTGCTGAACTACCGCGAGCTGGTGGGCATCCGCAACGCACTGGGCGATCGCCTGATCGCCGAGCGGCCCGACGTCTTCGTCGGCGTCGATGCGCCCGACTTCAACTTCGGCCTCGAGAAACGCCTGCGCGAGGCCGGCATCAAGACCGTGCATTTCGTGTGCCCGTCGATCTGGGCCTGGCGCGGCGAACGCGTGAAGACGCTGGCGGCCTCGGCCGATCATGTGCTGTGCCTGTTCCCGTTCGAGCCCGACCTGCTGCGTGCGCACGGCATCAAGGCCACCTACGTGGGCCACCCGCTCGCGCAGGTGATCCCGCTGGAGCCGGACCAGGCCGCCGCGCGCGCGGCGCTGAACCTGCCGGAGACGGCGCAGGTGGTGGCCATCCTGCCGGGCAGCCGGCGCAGCGAGATCAAGCTGATCGCGCCGCGCGTGCTCGCGGCGGCGGCGATCCTGCATCGCCAGCGTGCGGGCCTGCGCTTCGTGCTGCCGATGGCGCCGGGCATGCGCGCGCTGATCGAACCGCTGCTGCTGCGCCATGCGCCGGGCGTGCCGGTGGACCTGCTCGACGGCCGCTCGCACGACGCGCTCGCCGCGTGCGACGTCGCCCTCGTGGCCAGCGGCACGGCCACGCTGGAGGCCGCGCTGTTCAAGCGCCCGATGGTCATCACCTACGTCGTCAGCTGGTTCAACGCGCAGCGCATGAAGCGCCTGCGCCTGCAGCCCTGGGTGGGCCTGCCCAACGTGCTGTGCCGCGACTTCGTCGTGCCCGAACTTTTGCAGGACGAAGCCACCCCCGAGGCGCTCGCGCGAGCGACAATCGAGTGGCTGGACGACGCGCCGCGCCGCGAACGCGTGCGCGTCCGATTCAACGAACTACACCACCTGCTGCGCCGCGACACGGTGCGGGAGTCCGCCGATGCCATCGCGCAAGTTGTCAAAGCCTGAGCAGATCTCGTTGCGATTCGACGGCAATGAGGGTCTGGTCGCCGGCGTCGACGAGGCCGGCCGCGGGCCGCTGGCCGGTCCGGTCGTGGCCGCCGCGGTGATCCTCGACGACCTGAAGCGCATCAAGGGCCTCAACGACTCGAAGCAGTTGACGCCGCTCCGGCGCGAACGCCTGTTCGACGAGATCCGCGCGCATGCGCTGGCGTTCTGCGTCGCCGAAGCCACGGTCGCCGAGATCGACGAGCTCAACATCCTGCACGCGACGATGCTCGCGATGAAGCGCGCCGTCGAGGGCCTGCGTCTGCCGCCGCACAAGGTGCTGGTGGACGGCAACCGCCTGCCCAAGATCCGCATCCGCGCCGAGGCGATCGTCGGCGGCGACGGCACGGTCGCGTCGATCGCCGCCGCCTCCATCCTCGCCAAGGTCACGCGCGACCGCATCTGCGTCGAGCACGAACTGCACTACCCGCAGTACGGCTTCGGCACGCACAAGGGCTACGGCACCGCGGCGCACCTGGCGGCGCTGGCCGAGCACGGGCCGTGCGACTGGCATCGCCGCTCGTTCGAACCGGTGCGGCTGGCGGCGCTGCGGCACGCCTGCGTCGTGCTCTGATGACGATCGTCCGCCAGGTCACCTCGCGCCACAACGACCTGTTCAAGGACCTGCGCAGGCTGCTCGCCGAGCCGGCGGCCTACCGCAAGCTGGGCCGCGTCTGGCTCGAAGGCGATCACCTGTGCCGCGCGCTGCTCGAGCGCGGGCGCACGCCGGTGCGCGCGATCGTCACGGAGTCGGGTTGGGCCGCGCCCGCGCTCAACGCGCTCGCGCGCAGCGCGCCCGAGGCCGTGTGCATCCCCGACGCGCTGATGCGCGAACTGAGCGGCCTCGAGTCGCCGGCGCCCATCGGCTTCCTGATCGCCGCGGATGCGCATGTCGCACCGCGGCCGGCCGTCAACACGGTGGTGCTCGACCGCCTGCAGGACCCCGGCAACGTCGGCAGCATCCTGCGCACCGCGTCCGCCATGGGCTTCACCCAGGTCGTCGCGCTCAAGGGCAGCGTGGCGCTGTGGTCGCCCAAGGTGCTGCGCGCCGGCATGGGCGCGCACTTCGCGCTGACGCTGGTCGAGGGCGCGGCGATCGCCGACGTCACCGTGCTGGGCCTGCCCATCGTCGGCACCCACCTGCGCGACGCCGAGTGGTTGCACGAGACGACACTGCCCAGCCCGTTGGCCTGGGTGTTCGGCCACGAAGGGCAGGGCATGAGCGACGCCGTTTCCGCCGCCTGCACGCTGCGCGTGCGCATCGCGCAACCCGGCGGCGAGGAGTCGCTGAACGTGGCGGCGGCGGCGGCGATGTGCCTGTACGAGTCGGCGCGGCAGCGCTGATGCCCAGGCGCCCGGCGCCGCCGCTCGAACGTCTCAACGGAAGTTCAAGGGAGCGGCGGATCCGGCTTCGCCGGGCCGCTCGGGGGCAGGGAGCGGCAGCGACCGTGGGGCTGTCAATTCAGTAGATCAGCTTGTCCGGCCGGATGTCGCGCAGGATGGTCGCGGCGATCTCCTCGATCGACTTGTGCGTCGACGACAGCCACGCGATCCCGTTGCGCTTCATCATCGCCTCGGCCTCGCGCACCTCGTAGCGGCAGTTGTCGAGCGCGGCGTACTTGCTCTGCGGCCGGCGCTCGTTGCGGATCTGCGTGAGGCGCTCGGGGTCGATCGTCAGGCCGAAGCACTTGGCCTTGAACGGCGCGAGCGTGGAGGGCAGGTGGCCGCGCTCGAAGTCCTCGGGGATCAGCGGGTAGTTGGCGGCCTTGATGCCGTGCTGCATCGCCAGGTACAGCGTGGTGGGCGTCTTGCCGCAGCGGCTGACGCCCACGAGGATGACGTCGGCCGACGCGAGGTTCTTGGCCGACTGGCCGTCGTCGTGCGCCAGCGAGAAGTTGATCGCCTCGATCCGCTCGTTGTATTCCTCGCTCTTGGCGGCGTCCGAGAACCGGCCCACGCGGTGGTTCGACTTCATGCCGAACTCGTGCTCCAGCGGCTCGACGAAGGTGCGGAACATGTCCATCACGACGCCGGCGCAGGCCTTGTCCGTGATGATGGCGCGCACGTCCTCGGTGGCCATCGTGATGAAGACGATGGGCTTCTTGCCCTCGGCCCGGGCGGTGTGGTTGATCTCGTCGACCACGTTCTGCGCCTTCTCCACCGTGTCGATGAAGGGGCGGCGCACCTTGCGCGGCTTGCCGGCGAACTGGGCCAGGATCGAGTTTCCGAACGTCTCTGCGGTGATCCCGGTGCCGTCGGAGACGAAGAAAACGGTTCGATTGGGCATGAATTCCCTTCAGGTTAGGCGGTCTGTCCTACCCGATGATAGGCAGATCGTCCGTAGAATCACGCCCAACTCAGCCCTAAATCTTTCCGCACGCCCCGTTTCCATGGCCCGCTTCGAACCACAAGTCCAATCAGAAAGCGTCGAAGCGCGTAGCCGGGAAAGGTGCGGGTGGAGCCCGGTTTTTCATCATCAAGGAGCTTTCCCATGTCCAACCCCACGCTGGCCACCCGACTAGTCGTACCGTTCGAAGAGTTGAGGATGACCGACGTCGACGTCGTCGGTGGCAAGAACGCCAGCCTCGGCGAAATGATCAGTCAACTGGCGGCCACGGGCGTTCGCGTCCCGGGCGGTTTCGCCACGACGGCGCACGCCTTCCGTGAGTTCCTGGAGTTCGGCGGCCTCACCGAGCGAATCGCCGCGCGCCTGAAGTCGCTCGACACCGACGACGTGCGCGCGCTGGCCGAGGCCGGCACCGAGATCCGCCGCTGGATCGGCGACGCGCCGTTCCCGCCCGAGCTCGAAGCCGGCGTGCGCGCCGAGTTCGCGCGCCTGTCGGCCAGCGATGCCAGCGCCTCGTTCGCCGTGCGCTCGTCGGCCACCGCCGAAGACATGCCCGACGCCTCGTTCGCCGGCCAGCAGGAGACCTTCCTGAACGTCGTCGGCATCGAGGACGTGCTGCGCAAGATGAAGGAAGTCTTCGCGTCGCTCTACAACGACCGCGCGATCAGCTACCGCGTCCACAAGGGCTATGCCGACACCGAAGTGGCATTGTCCGCCGGCGTGCAGCGCATGGTGCGCTCGGACATCGGCAGCAGCGGCGTGATGTTCACCATGGACACCGAATCCGGCTTCCGCGACGCGGTGTTCATCACCTCCAGCTACGGCCT
>FTKD01000554.1_pt1 | contig 15166 bp, 15 predicted proteins | sample 1658191 | NCBI WGS metagenome assembly FTKD01 (sample SAMEA3914808, study PRJEB12502) | metagenome | biome: forest; material: soil | place: Canada | collected 2011-08-03 | depth 0.3 m
CCGCGCGGCCAGAAGCTGGTGGTGCAGATGGTGGAGACGTTTCGCGAGCACATGCAGCCGGCGTTCGTCGAGACGCTCGACGCGTGGCAACTCGCGGAACAGGCCCGCATGCCGCTGCCGCCGATCATGATCTACGGCGACGACGTGACGCACGTGCTCACCGAGGAAGGCATCGCCAACCTGCTGCTGTGCCGCAGCGATGAGGAGCGCGAGCAGGCGATCCGCGGCGTGGCCGGCTTCACGCCCGCGGGCCAGAAGCGCGACCGCGCGATGGTGGAGAGGCTGCGCGCGCGCGGCGTCATCCGCCGGCCGGCCGACCTCGGCATCGACCCGCGCGACGCCACGCGCAACCTGCTCGCGGCGCGCTCGATGCGGGACCTCGTGCGCGCCTCCGGCGGGCTGTACCAGCCGCCGCGGCGCCTGCGCAACTGGTGAACAGGAGACGAGCGATGGCCGGCATGGAGACCCTGCATTTCGCGTTCGACGGCGGCCGCGTGCTGGCGCCATTCGCGCCGGCGCTGGTGGGCGTCGTCGCGTCGGGCAACCTGGAGGTGCTGGTGGAAGCGGCGCCGGGTACGGGGTGCCGTATCGACATCGATACTTCCGCGCGCGGCTTCGCGCCGATCTGGGAGGCCGTGCTGCGCGACTTCCACGATCGCCATGCAGCGGCCGGTCTCGCTGTCTCGATCCACGACATGGGCGCCACGCCGGCCGTCGTCAGCCTGCGGCTGGACCAGGCGATGTCGGCGATCGCGGGAGCGCGGCCATGAGCCCGAGCTTCGCCGAATGCTCGGCGCGCGAACGGCTGGCGGCCGTCGTCGACGCAGGCACGTTCCACGAATGGCTGCCGCCGTCCGAACGCGTGATGAGTCCGCATCTGGCGCAGCTGGGCGTGCCCGCGGCGTTCGACGACGGCGTGGCGATCGGCCGCGCGGCCCTGGCTGGCCGCGCGATCTTCGTCGCCGCGCAGGGGGGCGAGTTCATGGGCGGCGGCGTCGGCGAGGTGCATGGCGCCAAGCTGGTCGGCCTGTTGCGGCGCGCGTTGCGTGATCGGCCCGACGCCGTGCTCCTGCTCGCGGAGTCCGGCGGCGTGCGGCTGCACGAGGCCAACGCCGGCCTGATCGCCGTCTCCGAGGTCATGCGCGCGTTGCTCGACGTGCGCGCCGCGGGCATCGCGACGCTGATGCTGATCGGCGGCGCCAACGGCTGCTTCGGCGGCATGGGCATCGTCGCGCGCTGCGCCGACACGGTGGTGATGAGCGACATCGCGCGCCATGCGATGTCCGGTCCCGAGGTGATCGAGTCGTCCCAGGGCGCCGGCGAATTCGATTCGCGCGATCGCGCGCTGGTGTGGCGCACCACCGGCGGCAAGCACCGCTGGCTCAGCGGCGATTGCGACGTGCTGGTGGAGGACGATCCCGCGGCGTTCCGTGCCGCCGCGATCGCCGCGCTCGACGTGCATCGTCCGTTGACGCTGGCCGCGCTGCAGCAGGAGTCGGCGCTGCTGCAGTGGCGCACCGACGTGGCGGGCGAGGGGGCCGACGCGGTCGAGTTCTGGACCCGCCTGGGCGTGGCCGACGCGCGCGCGGTGCCCGATCTGGATGCCGACGCGGTGCGGGCGCGGCGTCCCGCCGCCGTGGCCGCACTGGCGAACGGGGCGGCGTGATGGACTGGCACACGCTCGCCGCACGCCTGTTCGGCAACGATCACGCCATCGCCGCCGACGGCGAATTCCTGGGCGGCACGGCGGTGTTCGACGGCGCCACGATCGCGATCGTCGGCACGACGGACCATGCCGCGGTCGGCGTCGACCTGGCGCTGCGCCAGGCCCGCGCCGTCCTGACCACCGTCGCGGAGTTTCCGGGGCGCGCGCTGCTGCTGCTGGTCGACACGCAGGGGCAGAAGCTGCGCCGGCGCGACGAGCTGCTGGGCATCCATCGCGCGATGGCGCACCTGGGCGGCTGCCTCGACCTGGCGCGGCGCCAGGGCCATCCGGTGATCGGGCTCGTCTACGACCAGGCGCTGTCCGGCGGCTTCATCACCTCGGGCCTGATGGCCGATGCCTGCCACGCGTTGCCGCAGGCCGAGATCCGCGTGATGCGCGTGCCCGCGATGGCGCGCGTGACGAAGCTGCCACAGGAATTGCTCGAGTCGCTGTCGCTGACCAACCCCGTGTTCGCCCCGGGCGTGGCGAACTACGTGGCGATGGGCGGCGTGCGCTCGCTGTGGGACGGCGATCTCGCCGCGGGCCTGCGCGCGGCGCTGGCCGATCGCGACACCGCCGACCGCCGCGCGCAGGAGGGCGCGCAACGCGGGGGCCGTCGCATGGCGGCCGACGTCATCCAGCGCGTGCTCGAGGCGCGATGACTTCCCTGGCCAATGCCGGCAGCCCGGCCGTGCGATTGCCTGCGGCGCTGCGGCGCCAGCAATTGATCCGGCTGTCCGCGCAAGGCTGGGCGCATGTGCTCGAGGCGCCGTGGGACGCGATGGCGCGCAGTTGCCTGGACGTGTGGGCCGCACGCGGGCTGCCGCTGGTCGTCACGCGGCAGCCCGCGTTGCGCGACGCGATGGTCGCCACCGGCCTGCCCGCGCCAGCGCGCTTCGGACGGCGTCGATGGGCGCTGGCCGTCGCGCCGCAGGACGTGCTGTTCTTCGACGAGTTCCCCGCGGCCGACGCCGCCACGCGGCGGCTGCCGCGCACTGTCGCGGCGTCCTGGCGGGCGCTGGTCGCGGCGCTGGCCGCGGCGGACTGCGCCGCGCGCATCTACGGCGGCTACGGCTGGCAGGCCCTCACGCGGCTGGCCTATGTCCATGCCGACTCCGACCTCGACCTGCTGCTGCCGGCAATCGACGCCCGGCACGCCGACGAGATCGCGCGCGTGCTGGCGACGGCGCCGTGGCATGGCCCGCGTCTCGACGGCGAATTGCTGTTTCCCGATGGCGCCGCGATCGCCTGGCGCGAGTGGCTGGACTACCGGCAGGGGCGGGCGTCGCAAGTGCTGGTCAAGCGATTGCGCGGCGTGGCGCTCGAGACGCCCGGCACGGGCTGCGCATGACGTCGTGCGCGCGCCAGCGCTCGTACGCCCCCGATGCGGCGGATGCGAGCGCCTTCCACGCGGCGCTCGGCCGCGCGGCGATCGTCTCGCTGTACGACGAACTCGCGCTGGAGCCCAAGCCCGGGCTGGTGTCGTTCGCCGATGCGGGCAGCCACGAGGACATGGATGCGGGCACCTTCCTGCGCAGCCTGTTCGCGCTGCGCCATTTCTTCCCACGTGTGGCCGCGCAGGGGGCCGCGAGTGCGCAATTCGCGCCGCTGGAGGCGCTGGGCATCGCCGCGGAGGCCCGGATGCTGCGGGCCACCGGCGGCGTCAACACGCATCGTGGCGCGATCTTCACGCTGGGCCTGCTGTGCGCCGCCGCGGGCGCGGCCCGGGCCGTCGGACTGCCTTGCACCGCGACCCACCTGCGCGCCACGCTGCTGAATCGCTGGGGCGGCGCATTGGCCACGCGGGCGACGCACGTGCGCGACTCGCACGGCGCCCGCGCGGCGCGCGAGCATGGCCTGCGCAGCGCGGCGGAAGAAGCGGCGCAGGGGTTGCCGACCTTGTTCGACCAGGTGTTGCCCGCGTTGCGCCACGCGCGTCGCGCCGGCGCCGACGACCGCGGCGCCCGGCTGCATGCGCTGTTCACCGCGATCGCCGAGGTCGACGACACCAACCTCGTGCACCGCGGCGGCGTGCGGGGTCTGCGCGATGCCAAAGAGCTGGCCCGCAGCTTCCTCGCCGAAGGCGGCGGCCTGGCCGCCGATGCGCCCGTGCGCGCGGCACGCGTGCACGGGCTGTTCGTCGCGCGCCGGCTCTCGCCCGGCGGCGCTGCCGACCTGCTGGCCGCGGCGTGCTGGGTCGAGCGCGTCGAGCGGCTGCACGGTTCCACGCCGCGATGACCGTCGCACTGCTGTTTCCCGGCCAGGGCACGCAGCATGAGGCGATGCTGCCGTGGCTGGAGGCCAGCGACGCGGCGCGGCCCGTCCTCGACCGGGTGGCCGCCGCGCTCGGCGGCGACTGGCGCGCTCGCATGTCCGACACCGCGTGGGCGCAGTCCAACGCGGTCGCGCAGGCGCTCGTCACCGGCTGCAGCGCCGCGGCCTGGGCGGCACTGGCGGCGGGCCTGCCGCGCGTGGTGGCCGTCGCCGGCTACAGCGTCGGCGAACTGGCGGCCTGCGTGGCGGCGGGCATGCTGGGGGCGGACGACGCCATGACGCTGGCGCGGCGGCGTGCCGCGGTGATGGATGCCTGCGGGGTCGCTGGCGACGCCGGCCTGCTCGGCTTGTCCAACGTGAGCGACGACGACGTCCGGGATGCCTGCGTGCGCTGGCACCTGGAGGTGGCGATCCGGACCGGCGAGCGCCGCTGCATCGTCGGCGGCGCGACGATCGCGTTGGCCCAGGCCGCGACACATCTGGCGGCGCTCGGCGCCAAGACCACGCCGCTCGGCGTTCGCGTGGCCTCGCACACGCGCGCGATGCGCCCGGCCGTGCCCGCGTTGGCGCAGGCGCTCGCCGACGTGCGCTGGCACGCGCCGCGCGTCGCGTGGGTGGCGGGCATCACGGGCACGGTCTTGCGCGACACCACCGAGGTGCAACGCTCGCTCGCCGAACAGGTGGCGACCACGGTGCGCTGGGACACTTGCATGGACACCGTCGCCGAGCGCCGCCCCGACGCCGTGCTGGAGGTCGGCCCGGGCACGACGCTCGCCCGGCTGTGGCGCGAACGGCACCCCGCCATTCCGGTGCGATCGTGCGACGAGTTCGCCAGCGCGCAGCAGGTGCTGGCCTGGGCCGAAGCGGCCGTCGATCGATAGGGCCGGGGTTCCCTGGCCTTCGTGGCGGCAATCGCAGGCCCGGGCGCGGAAGTGTCGCAGCGCGGATGCCAGGGTCACGGTTCGGCGATAAGCTCGGGGCGTGAACCCCACTCCACCGCCGCCCCGACCTTTCGTCTCTCCCGTCGATCCGCCGCCGCCCGCACCGCCGCCACGCAGCCACGTCGGCGGCCTGGTGAACGGCGCGGTGGTTCTCGCGCTGCTGTATTTCGGCCGCGAGGTGCTGGTGCCGATCACGCTGGCGGTGATCCTGAGCCTGCTGATCGCGCCGCTGGTGCACCTGCTCAGGCGTTTCGTGCGCAACCAGGTGGCCGCGGTGCTCGGTGCCGTCGTGGCCTTGACGCTGTGCGTCGGCGGGCTGGCCGCGGTGATCGGCTCGCAGGTGGTGTCGATGGCGGCCAGCCTGCCGCAGTACGAATCGACGATCCGCGACAAGATCAAGGTGGTGCAGGACATCACGCTGGGCCGGGTGCAGGTGATGCAGGGCGAGGCCGGCCGCATGATGAGCCTGGGCGACGACGATGCCGGCACCGGCGCCAGTCCGCACGCGACGCTGGCCGGTGCGCCGCTGACCGCTTCCGGCGCGGTGCCGGTGGAGGTCCGCCCGCGCCCGCAGACGCCGGTCGAGCTGATGTCGCACCTGTTCTCGTCGATCTGGGGACCGCTGGGCCGGGCCGCCATCGTGCTGATCGTGATGGTGTTCGTGTTGCTGGAGCACGAGTCATTGCGCGACCGCTTCATCCGCCTGCTGGGCGGCGCCGACCTGCGCCGCACCACGCACGCATTCAACGACGCGGGCGAGCGGCTGTCGCGCTTTTTCGCGTCGCAGTTCGCCGTCAACGTGGGCGTGGGCGCGGCGATCTGGCTGGGGCTGATGGCCGTCGGCCTGCCGCACGGCATGCTGTGGGCGGTGCTCACCACCGTGCTGCGCTTCGTGCCCTACGTCGGCGTGTTCGTGGCCGCCGGCAGTGCGGGATTGATGGCCGCGGCGGTCGATCCGGGCTGGTCGATGATGTTCATGACGCTCGGGCTGTTCGCGGCGGTGGAACTGCTCGCGGCGCAGGTCGTCGAGCCGCAGCTGTACGGCCACAGCACGGGGCTGTCGCCGCTGTCGGTGGTGGTGGCCGCGATCTTCTGGAGCTGGATCTGGGGCCCGATCGGGCTGCTTGTGTCGACGCCGCTGACGCTGTGCCTGGTGGTGGGCGGGCGCCACCTGAAAGGCTTGCAGTTCCTCGACATCCTGCTCGGCGACACGCCGGCGCTGACGATGTCCGAACGCTTCTACCAGCGCGCGCTGTCGGGGGACGCGGACGAGATCATCGCCGCGGCGCGCGCGTACCTCAAGCGCAAGTCGTTCGCACGCTACTGCGACAAGATCCTGATGCCCGCGATGCGTCTGGCCGGCGCCGATCTCGTCACCGGCAGCATCACGCCGCAGCAGCAACTGGCGGTCAAGGGGGCGATCGTGCAGGTGATCGAGGCCCTGGGGCCCGATACCCGCAAGCGCTCGCGCTGGCATCGCCAGGTGTCGGTGCTCGACGAGGACAACATCGGCGTGCACCTGCGCCATCGGCGCGAGGCGGCGATCGGCCAGTACCAGGGGCCGCTGGCGGTGCCCGCAGGGTCGGTCGTGCTGTGCGTCGGCCTCGGCTCGATGCGCGACGACCTGGTCACGGAGATCCTGGTGCGCATCCTGCGCGACCTGGAGATCGATGCGCGCCACCTGTCCGTGGAAGATCTCGAGCGCGGGCCGCCGCCGGGTGCCTCGGCGGGCGGCGTCGCGATGCTGTTCGTCGTCAGCGCCTATCCGGCGCTCGAGTGGGAACGCGCGAAGGTGATCGTGGGTGCGTTGCGCGATCGCTTCCCGTCTGCGCCGATCGTCGGCCTGCTGCCCAAGGACGATTTCGAAGGCGCCGAAGACACCGTCGACCGCGTCGTCCGGTCGTTCGAGGAGGCGGTCGAACAGGCCGGCTCGAACGGCTCGAACGCCGAGTCGCGGAGCAACGCCGCCACGGCCGCTGCCAAGACCTGATTCAGCCTGGCTGCCCCACGTGCAGCACGATCTTGCCGCGCGCCTGTCCGCTCTCGCCGAGACGATGCGCGCGCGCCGCATCGGCCAGCGCGAACTCGTGCGACACCGCCACGCGCAGCCGACCTGCATCCACCAGCGCGGCGATCCGGGCCAGCACGGCGCCGTCGGGCGGCGTGCGCAGCATCTCGGCGCGCACGCCGGCCGCGGCGGCACGTTCGGGTGACGGCGGCATCGCCGTGGCGACGAGGACGCCGCCGCGCTTCAACGTGCCCCACGAGGCTTCCTGCACCGGGCCACCGACCGTGTCGATCACCACGTCGACGTCCCGCACCAGCGTCTCGAAGGCCTGGTGCCGGTAGTTGATGATCTCGTCGGCGCCGGTGGCGCGCGCGATGGCGATCGACGTGTCGCCGGCGGTGACGACCACGTGCGCGCCGGCCTGCTTCGCGAGCTGCGCGGCGATGCTGCCCAGCGGCCCGCCGCCGCCGTGGATCAGCACCTTCTGGCCGGGCCGCACGTCGGCGATGTCGACCACGGCGCGCCATGCGGCCAGCGCCGGGGCGGGAAGCGCGGCCGCGCCGGCGAACGACACGGTGCGCGGCTTCAGGGCCACCTGCGCCGCGTCCACCGCGACGTAGTCGGCATAGGTGCCGCCGCGCGCGAATTCGGCGAAGAAGAACACCGCGTCGCCGGCCTTGAAGCCGTCGACCTCGGCGCCGACCGCCGTGACGACGCCCGCCGCGTCCCAGCCGAGCGTCACCGGCGGCTGCACCGGGAAGAACGCGGCCACCGCGCCGGAGCGGATCTTCCAGTCGATCGGGTTGATGCCGGCGGCGACGACGCGCACCAGCACGTCGCGTGCGCCGTGGACGGGCACCGGCACGTCCTCGAGTTCGAGCTGCTCGGCGGCGCCGAATGAATGGAGGCGGATGGCTTGCATGGAAATCTCCTTGAAGGGTTGGCTTGGGGTGACTGAATGGTCGGCCTTTCCGGTCTCCGGGAGAACAGGCAGCACCGGGATTGATCTTTCCATTGATGGAATAAAGTAGGCGAACAACGACGGCCCGGGAATCCCATGAGCGACCTCTCCGCCCTGCACGACATGACGCTGTTCGTCGAGGTGGCCCGCGCGAAGAACTTCAGCGCGGCGGGACGCCGTCTCGACGTGCCGGTGGCCACGCTGTCGCGCCGCATCGCGGCGATGGAGCGCGAGTTCGGCGTGCGCCTGTTCGACCGCACCACGCGCCGCGTCGAGCTGACCGAGGCCGGCGCGCGCTACTTCGAGCGCTGCGCGCACCTGGCCGACGAGGCCCGGCTGGCGCAGGAGGCCCTGCGCGAGACCGCGACCCGGCCCAGCGGCCATCTGCGGTTGTCGATGCCGGTCGATTTCGGGGTCGACGTGATCGGCCCGCTGCTGCCGGAGTTCGCGCGCCAGTTCCCGGGCATCACCTTCGACCTGGACCTGTCGTCGCGCCATGCCGACCTGGTCGGCGACCACGTGGACGTCGCGATCCGCCTCGGCGAGGTCAAGGGCGACCAACTGGTCGCGCGCCGGATCGGCAGCGCCGAGCGCGTGCTGTTCGCGTCGCCGCTCTACCTGGATCTGCGCGGCGCGCCGGCCCGGCCCGACGACCTGGCGGAACACGAGTGCCTGCTGCTGCGTGCGCCGCGCATGCAGGCGCGCTGGCGGCTGGAGCGCGATGGCGCCGCCACCGAGGTCGTGGTGCGCGGCCGCACGATGCTCAACAACCAGGGCCTGATGCGCAGGCTGGCCGAACGCGGCATGGGCATCGGCGTGCTGGCGCCCGATCTCGCGCGCGACGCGATCGCGAGCGGGCGCCTCGTGCACGTGCTGCCGCAATGGGGGATGGCGCCGCTGCCGGTGCACGCGGTGACGTCGTCGCGGCTGCAGCCGGCCAGCGTCAAGGCGTTCATCGCGTTCCTGGCCGATCGACTCGCAGGCTAGCGAACAGCAGCGCGGCGGCGGCCCCGATTCCTGCCAGGTGCGCCAGCGTCACGGCGTTGCCGCGCGCGCTCGCATCCAGCCACGGCACGCCTTGCGAGGTGGCGTACGCGACGATCAGGAACACCAGCTCGAACGGGCGGTTGCTGCGCGTGAGCGTGGCCGCCGCCAGGCCCCACAGCGCGATCGATGCGCCCAGCACGCACGCCGACACGCTCATCGCCGGATGCGCGAAGGACTCGTGCAGCAGTCCCGGCGCGATGGCCACCCAGGCGAGGCCGACCAGCATCGTGGCGCGCGCCGCCAGCAGCCGTCGCTGCGCCCCGGGCGCGGTCGCGACCAGGGCCAGCGTGCGGTGCTCGTGGTCGCGCAACCCGCTGCGCGAGAACGCATCGAGCAGCAACGTCCAGCCGCCCAGCATCGCGAGCGCGACCGCATGGCGCGGGCCGAACAGCTGCACGCCCCACAGCGGCAGCCACGCGGCCCACCACCACAGCGGCCGCACGCGCAGGACGATGAAGACCTCGGCGGCCACCAGCATGCCCGTGCCCGTACCCTGCAGCGGCTGCAGCAATGCACGCAGCCAGCGCAGCGAACGCGGCGCACGCTTGTCCCCGGACGCGGTCGGCGGCGCGCCGCGCGCCGCGGCCCAGTCGAGCAGCGGCACGGCGAGCAGCACGCCGGCGATTGCCGCAACGAGCCACAGGACGCGGCCCCACAGCACGGCGGCGCGCACCTCCCACGTCGTCCAGGTGAAGCGCGCGAGCGGTGCCGTGGTGCTGCCACAGCCAATGCAAAAGCCCGCGAGGCGTGTCTTTTCCGGCAGGCCGCGCGCGATCTGGTGTTCGATGGACCACTGCATCACGCGCATGGCGGGCAAGTCGCTGGCCCACGGCTGCTCGATCGGCGCCGGTGCGCCCGCGGCGCGCGCCGCCTGCTCATGCTGGATCGCCGTGGGGCCGGTCGTCAGCAGCCCCACCCACACGAAGAAGAACGCGATGTTGCCGGCGGTGCGCCGCAGCAGCGGAATCAGGTCGAACCAGATCGCCAGCGTGGCGCTGAAGGCCAGCGTCGGCAGCGCGATGAACAGGCTGGGCTTGACCAGTTCCCACAGGTCGACGTGGCGATCCTCCGCGCGCACCTGCTGGGCGACGAGGCCGACGAGCAGCGTCGCGACGACGAGACCGCCCATCACCGCGACGTGGCTGGCCCACTTGGCCAGCAGGTAGGCGCCGCGCCGCATCGAGGTCGTGCCGAGCAGTTGCCACACGCGCGTCTCGAAGTCGCGCTGCACGGTGCCGCGCACCAGGTAGAAGCCGACCAGCCCCCACAGCAGCGAGATCATCGCCAGCACCATGCCGATCCATGCGCTCGAATAGAAGCCGCGATGGTGATCGCCGATGGCGACGATCATGTAGCCGGCGCTGGCCGGCGGCAGGCACCACCAGCCGGCGGCCGCGATGGCCAGCGCGACGATCCAGAAGCGCAGGCTGCGCGTGCGCTGGCGCAGGTCGGCAACGAGCAGCGCGCCGGCGATGCGTCCGGCGTGCGCGAGCCCGCGCGCGGGCGCGGCGCCGCGCGACGCCGCGGCGGCGATGGGCAGCGTCGCGCTCATCTCAGGCCACCGCCTCGGACAGGCCGTGCGGCGCCGCGGCGGCGCGGGCGAGCAGGTCGGTGTAGGCGTCCTCGAGGCTCGGTTCCGCCGGCAGCGCGCCGGCGCCCGGCGGCCGGTCGCCCAGCACGCGCAGTTGCACGCAGTCGCCGCGGTGCATGGACTGGCTGACGACGAAGCTCTTGCGCGCGGCCGCGAGCTGCGCCGGCGCGATCGTCCAGTCCCAGGCGCGGCCGCGTGCGCTGTCGACGAGGGCCTGCGGCGTGCCGTCGAAGACGATCCGGCCGCCCTGCAACACGACCAGGGCCGCGGCGCTGGCCTCGACGTCGGAGACGATGTGGGTGGACAGCAGCACCAGCCGCTCGCCGGCGAGCTCGGTCAGCAGGTGCCGGAAGCGCAGCCGCTCGGTGGGGTCGAGCCCGACGGTGGGCTCGTCCACCACCAGCAGTTGCGGGTCGTTGAGCAGCGCCTGCGCGATGCCCACGCGTTGACGCATGCCGCCGGAGTAGCCGGCCAGGGCGCGATCGGCCACGTCGACCAGGTCGACCTGCGCCAGGCACTCGTCGACACGCCGGGCGGTGGCGGCCGCCGGCAGTCCTTTGACGGCGGCCAGGAACGTGAGGAACTCGCGTGCCGACAGCGCCGGGTAGACGCCGAAATCCTGCGGCAGGTAGCCCAGCGTCGCGCGCAGCGCGTCGGGCTCGCGGGCGACGTCCGTGCCGCGCCAGAGGATGCGGCCGCTGCGTGGGCGCGCCAGCGTGGCCAGCATGCGCATCAGCGTCGACTTGCCGGCGCCGTTGGGCCCGAGCAACCCGACGATGCCGGGCCCCAGCGTCAGGCTCAGCGACTGGTTGACGGCGGGCCCGCGCCCGTAGGCGAACGAGACGTCGTCGATCACGAGCCAGGCGGGGAGACAGGTCTTGGTCATGGGGCGGGCAGGGCGGTGAAGGAATGGCTCGCATGGTGGCGAGCGCACCTGCGTCCGGCCAGGGCGCTGCGACGGGCTGCGCCGCCGGGCCGACAGGGGCGCGCCGGCGCCGACGAACCGGAGCGCGAGTCGGCGCGTGCGTGGGCGTGCAAAACCACCGCTGAATTGCCGTTGGCAGGGCCTGGCCCGCTGTTCGCGCCGGGGCCAAACCGGCGATACTGAAGCGGAGCTGTTTCCCGTACCCCACGCCGCGTCCGACGCGGCGCCGGAGCCCCTGAATGTCCGCACGAAAATCCGGTCCGATCGACTACAACGCGTTGCCCGAAATGCTGCGTCCGCTGGCCGAGCGCAGCGAGCTCCGCCGTTTCCGCAAGGGCGCCCTGGTGCTGGACGAAGGCGACCGCGGCGACGCGCTGCTGATCATCCTGGCCGGCGAGCTGCGCGCGTTCACCGGCTCGGACACCGGCCGCCACGTCACCTACGGCCTGTTCGGCCCCGGCGATTACCTGGGCGAGATGGGGCTGGACGGCGGCACCCGCATGGCCAGCGTCGAGGCCTTGTCCGACACCACCTGCGCTTTCGTGGAACGCGCCACGCTGCAGCAGTACATCGGCGAGCGCCCGGCGTTCGCCTTCGAGCTCATCGCCAAGGTGATCCAACGTGCCCGCGTGGCCGCGCTGGCCGCCAGCCAGTACGCGCTCAACGACGCCTACGGCCGGCTCAAGCGCTGGCTCGATGCGGTGGCCCAGGCCCAGTTCGACGGCACGCGCCTGGTGCGCGAGCCGCTGGCCGAGATCGACCTGCCGCAGCGGCTCGGCTGCTCGCAGGAGATGGCCGGCAGCATCCTGCGCGACCTGGAGCACGCGGCGCTCATCTCGCTGGAGGACGGCCGCCTGCGCATCCTGCGCGAGCTGCCGTCCCACTGGTAGGCGGTTCCTATCCCAGGAAGAGCTTGTAGACCGGGTTGTCGGTCTCCTCGACCCACGGGAACGCGAGCGTGGCGAGGAAGGTGGCCAGCGCCTTGCTGTCCTTGTCCGGCACCACCAGGCCCACCAGGATGCGGCCGTAGTCGGCGCCCTGGTTGCGGTAGTGGAACAGCGTGATGTTCCAGTCCGGATGCATCGAGCTGAGGAAGCGCATCAATGCGCCCGGACGCTCGGGAAACTCGAAGCGGAACAGTCGTTCATTGCGCGCCAGCTCGCTGCGCCCGCCCACCATGTGGCGCACGTGCTCCTTGGCCAGTTCGTCGCCGGTGAGGTTGGCGGTGGGAAAGCCGTGACGCTCGAAGTGGCGGGCGATCTTCTCGGCCTCGTCGCGCCGGGCGATCGAGATGCCCACGAACACGTGCGCCTTGTTGGCGTCCGAGATGCGGTAGTTGAATTCGGTGACCTGGCGCGGCTGGCTGCCCGGCGGCCCGATCAGTTCGCAGAAGCGCCTGAAGCTGCCGCGTTCCTCGGGCACCGTCACGGCGAAGAGTGCCTCGCGCTGTTCGCCGAACTCGGCACGCTCGGCGACGAAGCGCAGGCGGTCGAAGTTCATGTTTGCGCCGCAGGTGATGGCGACGAAGGTCTTGCCCTTGAGCTTGTGCGTTTCGACGTACTGCTTGATCGCGGCGACGCCCAGCGCGCCCGACGGCTCGAGGATGCTGCGGGTGTCCTGGAACACGTCCTTGATCGCGGCGCAGGCGGCGTCGGTATCGACCGTGATGTAGTCGTCGACGAGCGCGCGCGTGATGCGGAAGGTTTCCGCGCCGACCAGCTTCACCGCGGTGCCGTCGGCGAATAGTCCGACGTCGGTCAGCGTCACGCGCTTGCCCTTGCGCACCGACTGGATCATCGCGTCCGAGTCGACGGCCTGCACGCCGATGACCTTGATCTCCGGGCGCAGGGCCTTGATGTAGGCCGCGACGCCCGAGATCAGTCCGCCGCCGCCGATGGCGACGAACACGGCGTCGATCGGGCCCTGGTGCTGGCGCAGGATCTCCATCGCGACGGTGCCCTGGCCGGCGATGACGTCGGGATCGTCGAACGGATGCACGAAGGTGAGCCCCTGTGCCTTCTCGATGCCCAGTGCGTGGCCGTAGGCGTCCGAATAGCTGTCGCCGTGCAGCACCACCTCGCCGCCGAGCGCATGAACGGCGTCGACCTTGAGCTTGGGCGTCGTCACCGGCATCACGATCACGGCGCGCACGCCCAGGCGCTTCGCGCCGAGTGCGACGCCCTGGGCGTGGTTGCCGGCGGACGCGCAGATCACGCCGCGTTGCAGCGCCGCGGGCGCCAGGTTGATCATCTTGTTGTACGCGCCGCGCAGCTTGAAGCTGAAGACGGATTGCGTGTCCTCGCGCTTGAGCAGCACGTGGTTGCCGAGGCGGCGCGACAGGTTGCGCGCCGGCTCCAGCTGCGTCTCCACCGCGACGTCGTAGACGCGGGCCGTCAGGATCTTGCGCAGGTAGGCGCCGGCGATCGCCTGGGCGCTCTTCGACAGGGTGGCCGCGGGTGCTTGTCCGCCGATGCCGGGCGCAGGTCCCGCGTCGGCATCGGAAGAGGGTTCACGCAAGGGGCGTGCGGCGGCCATCGGGGCTCCAGTCGCGGGTTGGGCAGGGCCGCCGGATGATACGGCCCCGCGCGGCTGCAGTCTTCTCGATGCGACAACGAACGTCACGCTGGGTGCGAAAGCGGCCGCACAAAGAAAAAGGCCCGGAGCTTTGCAGCTTCGGGCCTGAATCCACCAGTTTTAAGGAGGTGGAGGAGACAACTTGCAGTCGGTGCGGGAGGCGTTCCGGTGGAGGTGAAACCTGGCCCCGGAAGGGCTTGCAGCAGCAACAATGAACCCAGTCTATCGCACCGGTTGTTGCACTGCAATATATCTTCGTATCCCTCTGTAGGGAGGCTCCCCAAATGTCCGTGCAAGGTGCAAAAAAGCACGGTCGTGCACCAGTTTGGCCATGATTTGCAGTGTCCCGAGGCGTGCGGGGCCAAATGGGGCGTTGCACAATTGACACGGACCCTCGATTTCCGGACTCGGACACACCATGGAATGCACGATCAACTGGCTGCCGGCAAACGGCATGGCCTTCTCGGCCGAAACCGGCAGCGGCCACCTGCTCACGATGGACGGCGCACCCGACGGCGGCGGGCGCAACCTGGCGCCGCGGCCGATGGAAACGCTGCTGGCCGGCGCCGGCGGCTGCACGGCCTATGACGTCGTGCTGATCCTCAAGCGGGGGCGCCACGAGGTGACGGGTTGCCAGGTCAAGGCCACCGCGCAGCGCGCGCACGAGGACCCGAAGGTCTTCACGAAGCTGCACCTGCACTTCGTCGTCAGCGGACGCGCGGTGCCGGCCGTCGCGGTCGAACGTGCGATCGCGTTGTCGCACGAGAAGTACTGCTCGGCCACCGTCATGCTGGGCAAGACGGCCGAGGTCACCACCAGCTTCGACGTCGTCGAGGGTTGAGCCGCTGAAGCCCGGGCTTCGGACGGGCTTCAAATGAAATGCGCGGTGCCCGTCATGACCCGGGCAGCCAGCCGCATCGCACCCCGCACGGGTGCCGGCAGCTCGATGCCGCCCGCCAGTTGTGCGGCGACGGCGTGCCGGGCCTCGTCGGTGCGCATCTGGTCGACGATGGCGCGTGACGCCAGGTCTGCGGCCGGCAGGCGTTCCAGGTGGCTTTCCAGGTGATGTTCCACCTGGCGCTCGGTTTCGACGACGAAGCCCAGGCTCACGCGGTCGCCCATCCGACCGGCGGCCAGGCC
>FTKD01001469.1_pt3 | contig 15161 bp, 9 predicted proteins | sample 1658191 | NCBI WGS metagenome assembly FTKD01 (sample SAMEA3914808, study PRJEB12502) | metagenome | biome: forest; material: soil | place: Canada | collected 2011-08-03 | depth 0.3 m
GCGCCCATCTTGGCGTCGTAGCCATGCTCGGCCAGCCATTCCCGCGCATCCGGCTCCACGTCCAGCTGCACGTGCTTGGCGGAGAGCTGCTCTTCCAGCTGGATCAGGAACTTGTCGACCACGCGGGCGATCTCGGGCCGGCCCAGCGGGGCGAACGGCACGATGGCGTCGAGGCGGTTGCGGAATTCCGGCGAGAACATGCGGCGGATCACTTCCAGCGCATCGGTGCTGTTGTTCTGCTCGGAGAAACCGATCGAGCGGCGCGAGGACTCTTCCGCGCCGGCATTGGTGGTCATCACCAGGATGACGTTGCGGAAATCGGCGGCGCGGCCGTTGTTGTCGGTCAGCTTGCCGTGGTCCATCACCTGCAGCAGCAGGTTGAAGACGTCCGGATGGGCCTTCTCGATCTCGTCCATCAGCACCACCGCGTGCGGGTGCTTGAGCACCGCATCGGTGAGCAGGCCGCCCTGGTCGAAGCCGACATAGCCCGGCGGCGCGCCGATCAGGCGCGACACGGTGTGCCGCTCCATGTATTCCGACATGTCGAAGCGGACCAGCTCGATGCCCAGCTGGTTGGCCAGCTGGCGGGTGACCTCGGTCTTGCCGACGCCGGTGGGGCCGGCCAGCAGGAAGTTGCCGATCGGCCGGTCCGGATTGCCCAGGCCGGAGCGCGACAGCTTGATGCAGGCGGACAGGGTCTGGATCGCATCGTCCTGGCCGAAAATCACCAGCTTGAGGTCGCGTTCCAGGTTGGCCAGCCGGTCGCGGTCGTTGTTCGACACGCTCTTCGGCGGGATGCGGGCGATCCTGGCGACGGTTTCCTCGATGTCGCGCACCTGCACCGTCTTGCGGCGCTTGCCCTCGGGCAGCAGGCGCAGGCGGGCGGCGGCCTCGTCGATGACGTCGATGGCCTTGTCCGGCAGGTGGCGGTCGGTGATGTGGCGCGCCGCCAGCTCCACCGCCGAGCGGATCGCGCCGCTGGTGAAGTGCACCTGGTGGTGCTCCTCGAAGCGCTCGCGCAGGCCCTCGACGATCTTGATGGTGTCCTCGACGCTGGGCTCCGGCACGTCGATCTTCTGGAAGCGGCGCGACAGCGCCCGGTCCTTCTCGAAGATGCCGCGGTATTCCTGGTAGGTGGTGCTGCCGATGCAGCGCAGCTCGCCGCTGGCCAGCATCGGCTTGAGCAGGTTGGAGGCGTCCATCACGCCGCCGCTGGCGGCGCCGGCGCCGATGATCATGTGGATCTCGTCGATGAACAGGATCGCGCCAGGAGTGCGGGTCAGCTCGGTGATGACGCCCTTGAAGCGCTTCTCGAAGTCGCCGCGGTACTTGGTGCCGGCGATCAGGCTGCCGAGGTCGAGGCTGTAGACCACGCCGTTGCGCAGCAGCTCGGGCACGCGGCCCTCGGTGATGAGCCAGGCCAGACCTTCGGCGATGGCGGTCTTGCCCACCCCGGCCTCGCCCACCAGCAACGGGTTGTTCTTGCGGCGCCGGCACAGGGTCTGCATCACCCGTTCCAGCTCGAGGGCGCGGCCGATCAGGGGATCGATCTGCCCGCGCAGGGCGCGCTCGTTGAGATTGACGGCGAACTGCTCCAGCGCGCTCTTGCCGCCGGGCTTGCCCGGTTCTTCCTTCTCCTCGGCCTCGGTGGAGGGCTCCGGGGCGGAAGGCTGGCTGTTCTTGGCGATGCCGTGCGAGATGTAGTTGACGATATCCAGGCGGCTGACGCCCTGCTCGTTGAGCAGGTACACCGCATGGGTGTCCTTCTCGGCGAACAGCGCCACCAGCACGTTGAGAGTGGACACGCGCTTCTTGCCGGAGGCCTGCACGTGGTAAATGGCGCGCTGCAGCACGCGCTGGAAGGACAGCGTGGGCTGCACTTCCTGGTTGCCGGCCGCTTCCTTGTTGGAATGGATGTTCTGCGCGATATAGTCGCGCAGGGCCTGTTCCAGCTTGTCCAGATCGGCGCCGCTGGCCGTCAGAACCTCGCTGACATTGGAATCGGATAAAAGCGCCAGCAGCAGGTGCTCGACCGTCAATAGCTCATGGCCATCGCTACGGGCGGCAAGAAATGCTGCATCCAACGCTTTTTGCAGTTCATCGCTGAGCATGTGTGCTCCTAGTCCTACACCGCATCTTTATGGGGCTAGCGTCGGGCTTTTGCAACCGCAGCGCAAGAGCTTTATTGCCCATGTTTATTCCTTGCAATTCCCGCACCAGGGCAGAAAGTGTTTAGTGGTCAGTGACTAGTGATTGGTAAAAGCGGGGAAATCGGGCGCGGAGAGCGACTAAAGGATGCTGGCCCCTGACTACCGGCCACCAGTCACCGGCCACTAACCACTGGCTTCTAGGCCTTTTCCATCACCGTCAGCAGCGGGTGCTGGTTCTTGCGCGCGAAGGCGTTGACCTGGGCCACCTTGGTTTCGGCGATCTCGGCCGGAAAGATGCCGGCGACGCCGCGGCCGGTCTGGTGGATCTGGAGCATGATCTGCACCGCCTGTTCCCGCGTCAGGTGGAAGAACAGCTGCAGCACCTGCACCACGAACTCCATCGGCGTGAAGTCGTCGTTGATCATGATGACCTTGTACAGCGGCGGCGTTTGCAGGCGCGGCTTGGCCTCCTCGACGACGAGGCCGGTACCGATATCGCGTTCACGCTCGCTCATGCCGACAGTTTACCCAATTGCATACTGAGCTCAATGGGGGCAGCGGCGGCCCGGTTCAAGGCGTGGAACCCGGTTCCGGACCCGCCGCACAGGGCCGGGATTCCGCGCCGCGGGCCGGCCGCGGCCAACAAAAAAGCCGCGCCGGGTTTGCGCCCGGCGCGGCCTCGAAGGTACTACTTCAGAGTATCAGTAGCAGTAGTTGGTATCGTCGACATCGGTGCCGTCAACGCCGCCGTAGGAGTTGAGGCTGCCGTTGGGGGCGACGATCGGGTAGATCAGGACGCGGCTGTTGCCGGTGTCGCTGACGATCAGGTTGCTGCCGTCGGCGAACACACCCTGCGGGTTGAACATGGTGCCCTGGGTGATGCCGTTGGTGGCCGGGTTGTTGCGCTGGTCGCCAACCGAATTGTTCTGGTCGGGATCATTGGCCGTGACGTGGCTGAAGTCCTGCTGGCCCCACACGAAGGTGGCCTTGGGACCATTTTGCGGCGAGTTGAAAAAGCCTTTGAATTCAAGCACGCGGTTGTTGCCGGTGTCGCCGACAAAGATGCTCTGCACGCCGTCCGAGCCCACGCCCCAGGGCGAGCTGAGCCCGGAATTGCCGGACAGGCCAACCTGGCTGCCGACGCCGATCGCGGAGAAGCCGATAACGTTGCCTTCCAGCTGGTCGTTATTGGTGGGGATCGTGTTGCTCCAGGTCAGCACGCGGTGGTTGCCGGTGTCGGAAACCACCAGGTTCGCGCCATCGGTCCAGACGTCGGAGGGGCTGTTCATGCCCAGGGTGTAAGTGGAGCCGCCCGTGGGGAACGTGTCCGCGGCCGGGAGTGCGGTGCCGAAGCAGAAGCCGGCCGGCTGGGTAACGTCGTTGCTGGTGCAAGCCACGCCAGCGGAGTTGATGGCGGCCTGGCCCAGTTCGACGTCCGCGGGCGCAAAGCTGGTGAGTGTCGAGACGGAATTCCAGATCAGCACGCGGTTGTTGCCCTTGTCCACCACCACCAGGTACACGGCGTCGCCGCTGCCGCCGATGTAGGCGGCGGTGGGATTGCTCAGATTGCTCGCCGTGGGGGTGCTGCCGGCCCCACCCGAGGTGACCCTCGGGGGATAGTTGGAGTCCCTGGTGCTCAGGCCGGGCTGCCCGATCACGATGTTGGGCGCGGTGGTAGCGGAGGTCGGGAGGTTGCCCGGACCCCAGATCAGCACGCGGTTGTTGGCGCTGTCGGCCACCAGCAGATAGGTCGGGACCTTGTTGATGATCGCGATGGAAACCTTGCTGGGGAAGAACAGCCCGTACGGGATGCTCCCCGACGGCCCGGTACCGGAGCTGGTGGTCTTCAGGTCCGGCTGGCCGAGGACAAAGTCAGCCTGTCCGGTCCCGGTCAGGCCGGCGTAGGTGTTGGTCGCGATGCCGGTCGGGATTTTGTTATAGCCGAGGATGCGGTTGTTGGCGGTATCGGCAACGTACAGCGGGCCGGTGCCATCGTTCGCCGCGGACGAGCCCTGGGCGGCGCCCAGCGTCGATCCGCTGGCCCCGCCGGGGTTGGCGAGTCCGAGATTGAAACTGGGCTGGCCGACCACGGTGGTGGCCGGGGGCACGTTGTGGCAGCTGTCGCCGCCGCTGCCGCCGCAGGCGGAGATACCCGCCACGACCGCAACGGCCATGCCGATGCCGAGTGCCGCAGGGCGGCTCAACAGACGGGCGCCGAGGAGCCTGCCGGTGGACTGTTTCATTACTTCAACCCCTTGATCAATGTGTGCAGTGTGGTTGCTAAAAATAAAGCGCCATCAACGCGGCGCATAGCCGGTTGACCGCATGCGGAGGAATTCGTTCAAAACCGGTACGGCGGCCATCCATCGTTTTCGTGAAACCTATCGACAGCGACACCATAGGCCGCCGGCTGTCGAGCCAACCTCTGGCTGCCGATCATACATGACGGCGCGCAAGCACTGTAGTGCCAACGTCAACGCGGCCTTGTGTAAACATCTGTTGCGCCATCGATCGAGCGGGGCCGGCGCGGTGGCCATAGCGCAATCGCCCCGTCAGCCAGCCCTTACTTGGTGTCGAATACGGTGGCCCCGTCCCAGTCCGCAGGGGGCGGATGAAGCCGCTTCGCGGTAATCCGCTCCAGGTACAGCTGGTATAGCGGATGCGGCCGGCCGGAGCGGGACAGTCCGAAGAATTCGCTCTCGGCCTCGTCCCAGCGCTGGGCGCGGTAGGCGCGCAGCGCCTGGCGCAGGCGCGTCAGGTCCTGACGCAGGCCGTCCTCGATGCCGTCCTTGGGGCCCAGCGGCTCATAGATCGCCACCGGCTCTTTCTTGCCCTTGACCTTGACCAGATCGAGTTCGCGGAAGGTCCACTCCGGCGCGCCGGCGCGGGTGCTGTCGCTGCAGATGACGGCGACGCCGTACTCCTTGGTCAGGCCCTCCAGGCGCGAGCCGAGGTTCACGTCGTCGCTGATTACGGTGTACGCCACACGGAACGCGGAACCATAGTTGCCAACCATCATCGGGCCGGAATTGAGGCCCACGCCGATCCGCAGTTTGGGCCAGCCGCGCGCTTCGAAGGCGGCATCGAGCTTGCTCAGGGCCCGGGGAAACTCCATCGCCGCCTGCAGGGCGTGAAAGGCATGGGTGGAGTCCTCCAGCGGCGCGCCCCAGAACGCCATGATGGCGTCGCCCATGTATTTGTCGATGGTGCCGCGGTAACGGAACACCACTTCGGTGAGGACGCCGAGGAATTCGTTCATCAGCTTCGACAGTTCCTGCGGCTTGTCGCGGAATTGCTCCGAGATGCTGGTGAAGCCGCGGATGTCGGAGAACAGCACGGTCATGTCGCGGTTCTCGCTGGCCATCGAGATCTGCTCGCCGCTGGCCGCCATCTCTTCGACCAGTTCCGGCGGAATGTACTGGCCGAATTTCTTGTTCATGTCGCGGACCAGGCGCGACTCGCCAAAATAGCCGTAAAGCATCTGCGCCAGGAACAGCACCAGGGTGAATACCACCGGGATGCCCAGGGGAGTGATGAAATTGGCCCACGACCACATGCCGAAACCCAGGGCAATCAGAGCCGCGATAACGCCCAGGACCAGCAGGCTACCGCCGAGGGGAGAAAGGCGCGGATAGAGCAGGCTCATGAAAGCCGCGATGACGAGCAGGTAGACGGCTTCGACGGCGTTGTAATAGGGGGCTTTCTGCTTGATGCTGCCATCGAGCAGGCCGGAAATGATGTTGGCATGTATCTCCACCCCGGGGAAAATCTTGGAGATCGGCGTGCTGCGGAAATCGAGCAGGCCGGCGGCGGTGGTGCCCAGCAGCACCACGGCGCCCTTCAGCACTTCCGGGTCGGCTGTGCCGTGAAGGACGTCGGTCGCCGACAGATGCGGGAAACTGCCCTGCGGCCCGCGGTAGGGCACATAGATCGCCGCCTGGCCGTCGACCGGCGCTATCGCCTGGCCAATGCGCACCCGCTCCAGATGCAGCGAGTTCTTGACGTCGGGTGGGTCGAATTCCAGCGACAAGGGCGCGTTGCCCAGCGCGAGCTGGGCAACAGCCAGCGGCATCGAGGGGTAGATCTGGCCGTTGTATTCCTGCAACAGGGGCACGCGCCGGAACAGGCCGTCGTCGTCGACGCCGGGATTGTCGACGAAGCCGCACAGCGGGGCCGCCGCCTGCAACGGCGGCACATTGCCGCCGACACCGGCGGCACGGAAAAACCTGACGTCGAGCAGACTGCGCGAGGCGGTATCGATCAAGGGGGCGCACAAGGCGCCGGCCTGCACCGCCTCGCCCGCCGGCAGGCTCTCCTTGAAGAACACGCCCAGCACCACCGGCTTGCCTTGCAGCGCTTCGGCGAAGGCCCGGTCGCCGTCGAGCTGCTGGCGCAGGGCCGGCACGCGCTCGGCGAAACCCGGCAGGTCGGCCAGCGGGCCATGCGCCAGCTGATCCAGCACCTGCAGGCCGGAGGCGCTGTCCGCCTCGGTGAAAAACACGTCGAAGCCGAGCACGCGGGCGTTGTAGCGATCGAACAGCTGGTGGACCAGTTCCGCGAACTTGCCGCGCGGCCAGGGCCAGCCTTCGGCGGCCAGCGTGCGCTCGTCAAGATCGACGATGACGATGCGCTTGTCGACCGTCCGGGGCAGGGTCAGCAGCAGGCGGGCGTCGTAGCTGAACGCCTCCATTTCGGCGAGCAGCGTGTGGCCGTACCAGCCCGCCGTCTGCCCCAGGAACAGCAGGAATACCAGGGCGCTGATCCCGAGCCGGACCCAGATTTTGTGCATCGTGCCTTCCCCGAAACAATTCTGTCACCCAGGACCACCAGTCGAGCGGATATTCTGCGTCCGCCAGCCGTGTTGCCTACCCCCCAGAAAAGCCCGCCGCCCGGTACCGGGGTTGCGGTCGGGCAATTCGTTCAACCTTAACGGAAAGTTTCCTTCCGTGCCCCGCAAACGCCCGTTATGATGCCGCAATGACCTCGACCACCCTGCGGGACTGGACCGCCCTGCCCAAGACCCTGGCGCCGCTGTACGAGCGCTATGCGCGCTGGCTGCCCTCGGCGGTCGACGTGGTGCTGGCCGTGGTCATCGCCCGCCTGCTGGCGCAGCTGATCTGGGCACTGCTGCCGACCCCGGCGGCGGCGGCCTGGCAGGCCGCCCCGGCGCTGGCCAGCGCACCCAATCCGGCCAACCAGCTGGACCTGGGCCGGATCAGCGCGGCGCACCTGTTCGGGCAATACCAGGCCCCGTCCAGCACCGGTCTGGACAAGATACGCAACGCGCCCGACACGCAGCTGGCCCTGACCCTGCTGGGCATCCTGGCCAACAACAAGAACAAGGCCGCCTCGCGCGCCCTGATCTCCGGCGGCGGCGACGAGAAGCCGTATTCGATCAATGATGCGGTGGCGCAGGGTGTGACCCTCACCGCGATCTTTCCCGACCGCGTGGTGCTGTCGCGCAACGGCCAGCTGGAAACGCTGCGCCTGGACAAGGACCAGCCGAATTCTTCCGACGCCCCGCTGGCGGTAGCGGACAACGCCGGCGACAGCGGGGCCGCCGCATCGCTGGCGCAGATCCGCGCCCAGATGCTGGCCAACCCAGCCAAGGCGCAGGACTACATCCGGGTGCAGCCCGCGCCCAATCCGAGCGGCAATGGCCAGATTGGCTACCGCATCTACCCCGGCCGCGACCGCTCGGTGTTCACCGCCGCGGGCCTGCGCCCCGGCGACGTGGTGTCGTCCATCAACGGCGTACAATTGGACGATCCTTCAAAATCGCTGCAATTGCTCAGTGATCTGAGCCAGGCCAACCAGTTAACGCTGACCGTGCAGCGCGGCGGCGAATCCCAAACCGTCACCGTCAATCTGAATCCCTAGGGCCCTAAATGTCTCTGCGTTCGATTTCGTTCCGCCCCTTCGCGGGCGGCCTGGTGCTGGCGCTCTGCTGCGGACTGGCCGGCGGCGCCCTGGCGGAGAAGGACGGGGCCAAGGTCACGCTCAACCTCAAGGACGCCGACATTTCCACCCTGATCGCCACGGTCAGCGAGGTCACCGGCAAGAATTTCGTGGTCGATCCGCGGGTCAAGGGCAAGGTGACGGTGGTCTCGTCCAGCCCGATGGATGCGAACGCGGTCTACGCCACCTTCCTGTCGGTGCTGGAAGTGAACGGTTTCGCCGCTATCCCGGCCGGCGCGTCGATCAAGATCGTGCCGGAAGCCAATGCGCGTACCGAAGGCGGCGGCTCGATCAACGGCAGCGGTCTGGCCGGTGACGAAGTCGTGACCAAGGTGTTCGACATTCACAACGGTTCGGCCTCGCAGCTGGTGGCGATCCTGCGGCCGCTGGTGGCGCAATCCGGGCACCTGGCCGCCTATACCTCGAGCAACAGCCTGATCGTGTCGGATCGCGCTTCCAACGTGCGGCGCCTGGAAGTGCTGATCAACCAGATGGACCAGAACGGCGACCGCGACATCGAGATCATCCATCTCGACAACGCGGCGGCCGACGACGTGGTGAAGGTGCTGACCACCCTGGCGCAGCAGGCGCGCCAGGCCGACCCCGGCGCGGTGCAGACCACGGTCATTTCCGATCCGCGCAGCAACAGCGTGCTGATCGGCGGCGACCGCTCCGAGCGCGACAAGCTGATCACCCTGATCAAGGACCTCGACAAGCCGAGCAACAACAAGGGCGACACCCAGGTGGTGTATCTCAATTACGCCACCGCCGAAAACCTGGCGCCGCTGCTGATGGGCAACGCGCAGCCGAACAAGTCGTCCAGCTCCAGGAGCGGCTCGATGTTCGGCAGTTCTTCGGGATCTTCCTCTTCATTCGGCAGCAGCAACAGCGCACCGGTGTCGACGCCGTCGACAAGTCCGGGCGCCTCCCTGGGCGGCAGCTCCAGCAGCAATCCGGATCTGCGCGTGCTGGCCGACCGGGACACCAATTCCCTGATCATCACCGCGCCGCCGAAGGTCATGCAGCAGGTGCGCAGCGTCATCGAAAAGCTCGATATCCGCCGCTCGCAGGTGCTGGTGGAAGCGATCGTCGCCAACGTCAGCGCCGACAAGTCCAGCCAGCTGGGCGTCGACTGGATCGCCTATAGCCCCAATACCATCGCCGCCGCCGGCATCCTCAATTCCAGCACTTCCACTGCCCTGTCCAATCTCGGCAGCCTGGCCTCATCGGGCATCAGCACCACCACCGGCAGCAGCCTGACCAGCAACAGCGCGCTGATCGGCGCCGCCGCCGGCCTGATCGGCAGCGGCGGCACGGCGCTGGTCGGAACCAAGGGCTCCGACGGCTCCATCTTCGGCGGGCTGATCAAGGCCCTGGCCAGCGACGCCAATACCAATATCCTGGCCACGCCCTCGCTGGTGACCCTGGACAATGAGGAAGCCAAGATCGAGGTCGGCCAGTCCGTTCCGCAGGTGACCGGTTCGTTTTCCAATACCGGCACCGTCAGCAACGGTTCGGTCAATCCGTTCCAGACCATCAACCAGACCGACGTCGGCATCAAGCTGGGCATCACGCCCACCATCGGCGAGGGCAATACGGTCCGCCTCAAGATCGAGTTCGAGGATTCGGATATCGCCAGCGGCACCGCCGGCACCTCCAACCTGATCACCGACAAGCGCACGGTCAGCAACACCGTCAGCATCGAGGGCGGCCAGATCCTGGTGATCGGCGGCCTGATCAGCGATCAGGTGAACGACACGGTAACCAAGATCCCCCTGCTCAGCGACATTCCCCTGCTCGGCAGCCTGTTCAAGTCGCGCAGCATCCAGCGTCAAAAGCAAAACCTGATGATCTTCCTGCACCCGGTGATCCTGCGCGAGCGCACCGAGGGCGACTACTACACCAAGCGCAAGTACGAAGATACGCGGCGCTCGCAGATCGACGCGTCCAATGGCCCGGTGCCGCTGATTGGCGGCCGTCCGCCGGTGCTGTATCACTATGATGAGTATCTGGAGAAGAACAACCTGCCTCCTGGCATGGTGGTCCCAGCGCCCGCGAATCCATCCGCCACGAGCGGCGCAGTCGTTCCCGCTGTCGTTTCGGACAGCCCGTCGGTGCCGCCCGGCATGGCAACGGGCAGTCAAAAGTCACCGGGCCAGGCGAAGTAGAAGTAATCGCACAACGCCGCGCCGGCGCGTCCTGGCTGCTGGTCCAGGACGCCAGCCGGGTCAGTGCATGCGCAACCCTCGAAGATGCCTGGAACAGCAAAATCTTCGGGCTGCGGAACCTTGTGGCGCTATTGCTTGGGTCCAAGCACTAAAATTCGAAACGATCCATCGGCCGGAGCGAATCCACTAAACGTCAAGTGATAGTCTGCCGTCGGTATATAAAGAAGCCCGGTTTTGGGATCGAGCGCTCCGGTGTGTGCGCCGACCGAGGTCGGAACCGTCGATGTCACCGACAGTCCTGAAGCACCGGCAGTGATCACGGCTAGCGTACCGTCGCGCCCGCAGGGGATGTAGTAGGCCTTCCTCGCCGCATCGAAAATCACGGCGTCGGGGTGCCGATCGATTGCCAGGTGATTGTTGACAACGCTGCCATCCGCGGCGTGGATGGCCACGGCCAAGCGGTTCGCACAAGCGGCAACGAGCACACCGGATTCCGAGTCCAGAGCGAGGCCGGTTGGGCCATCGCATCCGGGCAACGCAAACTGTCCGATCACCTTGCGCGCAGCGGTATCGATCACCGCAATTGCATTTTTGTCTTCGATATTGACGAACACCCGGCCGTGCCCGTCGGCGACGGCAAACTCGAGCTTGCCTCCGACCGGGATCTTGCCGCTCGCCTTGGCGGCTACCGGATCAATCACGGTCAAGTCGCCATCCTTGCCGTCCACGACAAACACCAGCCCGCTCGCAGGATCGAAAACCGCAGCATCGGGATCGTTGCCGGTGGAGACCTGCGCGATCACCTGGCCGGACGCCCCTTCAAACAGGGTCGCGGTATTGGTGTCGGCATTGGTGCTGATCACGTGCCCACCGGGCAGCGGCACCACGGCGTGCACGTGCTGGCCGGCGACCAACTGGCGCGTCACCTTTTCGCTGTCCAGATCGATCGAGGTAACGCCGAAACCACGTGCGACGTAAAGCCGCCGTGAGGCCGCATCCACCGCAGCGTAGTCCAGGCGCGCATCGCCGTCCTGCGGTGCGATCGATTTGAGGACAACAAGATCCCCGCTTGCGGCATTTGCCCCCGTCGAGAGGGCGAGCAGGCTGACGCAAGCGCAGGCCAGCGCGCCGAATTTGAAGCGACAATTCATACGGAACAACCTCCTATATGACATCGAAATAGCGGTCGTATTGGCAAAGACTCCCCGACCGGCTGTAGGAACACTCGAACAAGAGCAACGGTCTCGCGCAGCGACGGCACTTCCACCAACGCGATCAAAGATCGCGCCTGAACGTCACGCCAATCATGCGGGACTGATTGCGCACAGAGGAGTAAATCCGGTTGGCCGAATCCGCGGCCTCTGCGGGCGTCAGGAAGCCACCGGAAACATCGGTGCCGAAGACGATGGAGCGCCGATCACTCAGATTGGTGCCGAAGAGGGTGGCGTGCCATTTGTCGTTGATGGAGTCCCAGGTCAGATGCATGTTCAGGATGCCGTCGAACTTGCTCTGCTGTTGAATGAACGTCGGCTCGGCGTTTTCATCGGAGAAGTACACCCTGGTGCGGTAGGTATAGTCGCCGCCAAAACTCACCGAGCCCGGGATCGCAGGCACGGCGAACCTGGTTTCGGCGCTTGCGTGGATGTTGTGCCTGGGCGTCTCGGGCACGCGATTGTCGGTATTGTTTTGCGCCGGTGACTCAACGTAGTTGGTGTAGCGGGCGAAATCGTAGGTGTAGGTGAGGCCTAGCGTCAGCCAACGGACCGGCAGCGCAGTGGTTTCCAGTTCGATGCCTTTGGCCTGTGCGGCGCCGGCATTGGTGGTCTGGAACACCAGGGTTTGCGGGTTGAAGTGATTGGTCTGCATATCGGTGTAGTGAGCGATGAAGGCGGCCAGGTTCGCCTGCAGACGCCTGCCGGACGACACATATTTGCTGCCCAGCTCATAGCTCCAGACCCGTTCCGGCTCAAACGGCGTACCGAGCGCGGTCGCGACAGTGGCGCTCGGCTTTCCGAAGTCGGACGCCGCCGATGTATCCCAGCCGCCGCTCTTGTAGCCCTTGGCGATGGTCGCGTAAGTCATCAGCCCCTTGCTGATCTGATACGAAAGGGTCGACTTGGGCGTGAACGACCACCAGGTCCTTGAATAGTTTGCGCTTGCATTGGGAAAGATCAGAGGGTAGGCCACCGCGAACGGATTGCCCGGCGCGAACGTATTCGCGACGGTCGAAAAACCGCTCTTGGACTCCCATTGCCCGCGGCCACCGAGGGTCAGCTTCAAATCGTCGACGATCGGATAGCTCGCCTCCCCGAACAAGGCCCCCACGTCGTCCTGGATCTGCTGTCCCACATCCTGTGTCACACCCTGGACCGGAACCGGAAACAGCTGTCCATTGACCGTGTTGCCGTTCAAATTCAGCGTATACAGATCGTTCTGCTGCTTGTTCGTATGGAGATAGAACAGGCCGCCCAGCCAGTTGAACTTCCGGCCGGACGGAGAGGACAGGTGTATTTCCTCGGTGTACTGCTTGTTTTGAAGAGCGGTAAAAGCGAGCGCCTGATTGTCGGGATCGCCCAGGCGCGAGCGGAACTCGCCGTCGTGGATCCGCCGAAAGCCGGAGATCGAAGTCAGCGTGAAGCCTGGGGTCTCCCACCCCACCCGCGTGCTGGTACCCGTAATATTGTTGTTCGCGGTGGCATTGACACCCTGATTGGTGTCGTTCGGGGCGTAAGACAGATTCGGATATTGCGACGGCTGGAGATTGCCGGCGAGCTGAACTATTTTCGGCGTCGACAGATCGTGCGTGAAATCGCCGCTGAACAGAACCTTGACGTCGTCGGCAGGCTCCCACAACAGCTGACCGCGCCCATTGCCGATGGCATCGCCGTTGGTCTTGTCGTGCAAGGTGACGTTGTTCAAATAGTCGTCACGATGTTTGATGTCGAAAGTGAACTTGCCGGCCAGCTGATCCCCGATCAACGGCCCGGTCCAAAGGCCGCGGAGCTGCGCCAGGTTGTTGGCCCCGTAGGTGCCTTCGATCTTGCCCATGCCGCCCTGCTGGAAGCTCGGCTGCAGGGTGTGGACCACGATGGCGCCGCCGGTGACGTTGCGCCCGAACAGGGTTCCCTGCGGACCGCGCAGCACTTCGATACTGCTCAAGTCGTACAAATCCGGACTGTTGTCGCCGACGCCGGTCATGGGCACGTCGTCGATGAAGGTCGTGACGGAATCATCCCAGCCGGCGCCGGGGGTATTGATCAGCGTTCCGCGGATGGAAATGTAAGTCTCGCCCTTCAAGACCTGAACGAAGGTGACGCTCGGCGCCCTCAGTGCAACGTCGTCCAGGCTTTGAATATGATCGCGCTCGATCATCGCGGGGGTGAACGCGGTCACGGCGATCGGGGTTTCCTCCAGCTTGGTCTTGCGTTTCTGCGCCGTGACCACCACTTCCTGAAGTGCCCCCGTGTCGTTCTTCGAGTCGGCGCTGGCGGAACTCGAAGCGGCGGCGGACGCCGCAGTGGCGTCAGCAAGCGCTGGCGCCGGTTGCACCGCCGCGGCCGACTGATCCGCCATGAGCGTCGCGGAAGTTGCCGCACACACGGCCCATACGAGCGTCAGCGCCAGCGTCCTTGCGCGTGGATGGCTCAACCGCACGAATCGATGTGCACCCGCGCCATCGACGGAACCCCGAAACTGTCTCCTGCCTTGCATGCGCCGCTCCTCCTACATATTGATTAATATAATCAATGTTATTTTTGTGATACTTACTGCCGGCGCATATGTACAACGCACGAATCGCGCGGTCAATCTTGATTAAATTAATCAAGTAATAAGATTCGACGCATTCGGCTGCGCAATAGCCGCGGTCGAGCAGAGGAAGAGCATTAGGCCAACCGTTACAGACGGCTTTGGTACGGCAATCGGCAGCCGCACGCGCTGCGGTGATGAATTGCCCGCAGCGGCGCGACAGCAATCCGGATTCGACTTCAGGCCGGCAGCGGTCCGGTATAGGCCGCTCTGGGGCGGATCAATTCGTGGTTGTGATACTGCTCCATGGCGTGCGCGATCCAGCCGGCCACCCGGCCCAGCGAAGCAAGCGCCAGCTCCTGGCCCTTCAGACCAAGCTTCCGCCCCACGAAAGTGGCGGGCAGAATGAAATCCGGCCGCAGTCCGGAGATTTCCGACGCGGTATCTACTGCGCGCCGGAAACGTTTGAACTCAGGGTTATCGCCCAACGACGCCTCCAGAGCGTTCATCAAGGATTCCGCGCGCGGATCCTGAATCCTGCTATTGGGCGGACTGAATCCCGGCAGGGTTTCGCCGTTGCGGAACCGCGCGACGATCGAGTCCCTCGGATCCGCCAGGCCAATCACTTCCTCAAGCAGACGCGACACGGCGCCCGCGCGCCCGGACTGCAGGCGCTGCCCGCCGGATACGATCATTCCCGTCATGACGGCGTTGCATGGGGTCACACCGGCGTTCGCCACGGCGCGCACCGCGAAAGTGGTCGGATCGAACTCGTGATCAGCCGCGAGGATCAGCAGTCTGCGCACGATATCCGCGAACTCCGCCGGAGCGCCGAGGGCAGAGACGATGAATTCGTGCAGCGGCGCGGCACTGGGGCCGTCCACCCCGCCGATGATGGCCGCGTACCAACGGACCAGGTCCGCTCCCGAGCGGGCAATGCCCGCCTTTGACAGGTCATAGAGGCGAGGATTCGCCCGCTCGATCAGCGGGAACAAGGCCGTGGCCCGCTCGAACACCGACAGATCGCCCAGGCTGCGCTTCAGACTGGCGTACGAAGGCGGTGTCGCCGGCAATTGCGCCGTGAACACCACCGCTGCATCCGCTTCCCATAACAAAGCCGCGACGGACTCGAATGCCT
>FTKD01000333.1_pt1 | contig 15114 bp, 15 predicted proteins | sample 1658191 | NCBI WGS metagenome assembly FTKD01 (sample SAMEA3914808, study PRJEB12502) | metagenome | biome: forest; material: soil | place: Canada | collected 2011-08-03 | depth 0.3 m
CCAGTTAAGCCTGATGACCATAGCGAGGTGGTCCCACTCCTTCCCATCCCGAACAGGAAAGTGAAACGCCTCTGCGCCGATGATAGTGCGGGTTCCCGTGTGAAAGTAGGACATTGTCAGGCTAATATCCAGTAAACCGCCCGAGCTAGCAATAGCTCGGGCGTTTTGCTTTGGACGAACGAAATTCATCTCACGCGCCTCGAGCTCGATCCGGTCAATCGCCGCCTGGTGGTGGAGCGCGAACACGGCCGGCGCGCGCACATCGCGATCGATGGCTACGCCGTCACACCGGCACGCTGAACTGGAACATCAGCTGCGTAGATCGCCGCCGGCCGACTTCCCCAACGCATGCCGCTCAGCCAGCGTTTGCGGGCCACAGGCGAGCCTGAAGAAGTCATAGGAGTCTGCAGAGCCGCGTCCTCGCGGCGGCCGCAGGTACTGCAGGTGCATTTCGCGACGCTCGCGACGCATCGCGGCAAACTGCACTGCGCCCGGCGTCGCCTTGAATGGTGGCGAAGCCTGGTAGCCCTTCAACAGGGCCGGCACGGGCCAGGGCGGTGTCTGCCAGAAGGCGGCGCGATCCGATGCAGCCGAATAGTCGTGCCAGGTCAGCATCGGGCTTTCCGCCAGCACTTCCAGCTCATTGCGAAAGCGCCGTGCCTCGGGCCATTCGGCGGCGATCGGAATGCATTGCCCGAGCGTCACCAGCGACAGGGTGGTGCCCTTGTTCGTGCGCCGACTGTCGACGACGTCCGTGAGCTTGGGCATCGCGCGCGCCAGCACCGTGGCTGCCATGATCGTGCCCGAGCTGTAGCCGATCACCATGATCTCCTTGAGCGACGCCGCGCCGGGCTGACGCATCCGCGCCTCGACCGCCTCCACCAGCCGCGCCGCCATCTCGTCAAGGCGAGCGTCGAGCGCGGGCACTTCGCCGATGGCCTGCTGGCGCATGAACGCGTACAGGCGCAAAAGCCACTCGCAGTCCACCCAGCGTGCCATAGCGCGCCAGGCCAGCGCGCCGATCACGAACCCGACCGCCGTTGCCGCCAGTGGAGAAAGCAGCCCGGCCAAGGACAGCAGCACGCCGAAGAACAGCATGCCCGCAGCGATCGACAACGCGCCGACGATCAACGGAAACATGGCCATCCAGAACGCCGCCGGCGCTGCGCGCCAGACGCGCGACAACACGCCCGATGTCAGGCCGCCAACGTAGATGTTCCAGTAGTCGCGCGCCAACTGCATCGGCGCGCGTTGCCAGTGGCGGCGCACGATATCGTCCCAGCGCATGAAGTGCACGCGGGTACGCATCGTCACCGGCCGGCCACCCAGCGCCGAGGACGCGCCGCGCCACAACGACGTCCACACGGACGCCCAACGCCCGATGCGGTGTCGCTTGCCGAGTGCAAGCGTCTCGTCGTGGGCCGCATTGCGTTGCGCGATCCCGGTGCGGAACAGCCGGTGATAGAACGTGGCGCTCTTCGGGTCGAAGCCGCTGAAGAAGAAGACCAGCCGATCGGGCGCATCCGATTGCATGCGCAAGTCCGACTGCGGCGCGATCGGCGGCGCGGGCGCCAACGTATCGATGAAATCCTCGCCTGGGATCGTCGTGTCGTCGGGATTGGCCATCGTGCGCACTCTATTGCGCCTGGGGTCGCACGGACACGTGACCGTCGTGCTCGAGCAGCACGCCGTCGTCGACGAGCCGTCGCACCTGGCTGGCGGCCCAGTCGGTTGCCCCTGCCTCGTCGAGGCCGGCGCGGCGTGCGACGATGCGATAGATCGGCGTCTGCCGCATCCAGGCGACGAGCTCGTCGAACCCGGCTTGCCGTACCTCCAGCAGATGGAACATCAGCAGGGCGCGCGCGGCGTGCTGCGCATGACGCTCGGGATGGCGCTCGAATGCCTCCACTCGCTCGCGGCTGGCGGCGAGCGCCTGCGCCACGTCGCCGAATGGGCGTCCATGTCCGGGCAGCACCTCGCGCGGTTGCAGCCGCTCGATCAGCGACAGCGTGGCACGCGTCGGGCCGAAGCCGTCCTCGCCCACCAGCTCGGGAAAGATGATGGCGAGGCGCTCTTCCCACAGGGCGTCGCCGGCGATCAGCGTGCGGGTCTGCGGCTCGAAGAGCATCACCGCATCCATGTCGTGGCCGGGCGCGGCGTGGACCTGCCAGCTCGCTTCACCCAGCGTGATGCTGTCGCCCGCCACCAGCGCGCGATCGGCGACAAAGCGGGGACACGGTTGGCCGGTCAGCCGGTAGGACAACGCGTCCTCGTCCCAGCGCTCGACCGCGGCGATGCTCGTCGACGGGATCCAGGTTTCGATGCCGCCGCGTCGCTGCAGCGCGCCGTTGCCGCCGCAGTGATCGGAATGCAGATGTGTGTTGACGATGCGGCCCAGCCGCTCGCCCGCGAGCGCGTGGTCGACCAACGCGAGCGTCTGCTCTGCGTGGGCGCTGAAACCGGTGTCGACCACCGTCGCCGGCGTCGCTCCGGCGCCGCGAAACACGGCCTGATTCGCCGACAGCCAGCCGCGCTCCAGTACCGTCATGCCGAGCGCCTGATGCGCCGCGGACGCGATCCCACCCGATCCGCCGAATGCACTGGCGGGCATCGCGGCAGCAATGGAGGCAGGAGACGCGATGACTGGCACGGTGCTGCAGGAACCCTTCAGGCAGTAGGAGAGCGCAATTCGCGCCGCAGGATCTTGCCGACGTTCGACTTCGGCAACTCGTCGCGGAACTCGATCGACTTCGGACGCTTGTACGCCGTGAAATTCTCGCGGCAATACGCAGCGATATCTTCCTCCGCCAGCGCCGGATCGCGGCGAATGACGAACAACTTCACGGCTTCGCCCGATCGTTCGTCCGGCACGCCGATCGCTGCGCATTCCAGCACGCCCGGGTGCAGGTTCACCACCTGCTCGATTTCATTCGGATACACGTTGAAGCCCGACACCAGGATCATGTCCTTCTTGCGGTCGACGATGCGCACATAGCCCCGTTCGTCCATCACGCCGATGTCGCCCGAGCGGAAGAAGCCGTCGGTGGTCATCACCTTCGCGGTCTCGTCCGGCCGCTTCCAGTAGCCCGCCATCACCTGCGGGCCGCGGATGCAGATCTCGCCGGGCGTGCCGGCGGGCAGGTCGACGCCGTCGTCGTCGCGGATCGCAATGTCGGTCGACGGAATCGGCAGCCCGATCGTGCCGGTGAACTCGCGCTTGTCCAGGCGATTGCTGGTGGCCACCGGCGAGGTCTCCGACAGGCCGTAGCCCTCGACGACCGGGCAGCCGGTGATCTTGAGCCAGCGCTCCGCGGTGGCCTGCTGCACGGCCATCCCGCCACCGTTGGAGATCACCAGCTCGGAGAAATCGAGCTTGGCGAACTCGGGGTCGTTGGCCAGCGCGTTGAACAGCGTGTTGACCGCCGGAAACATGTTGACCTTGTAGGCCTTCAGCGTCTTGATGAAGCCGGGGATGTCGCGCGGATTGGGCACCAGGATGTTCATCGCGCCGAGGCGCGCGCCGAACATGTAGCAGATGGTCAGCGCATAGATGTGATACAGCGGCAGCGCGCAGACGATGGACAGCGGCTTGTTGCCCAGCTGCTCGAACATCGGCTTGAACCAGGCCTCGCTCTGCAGGATGTTGGCGACCACGTTGCGATGCAGCAGCGTCGCTCCCTTGGAGACGCCGGTGGTGCCGCCGGTGTACTGCAGGAAGGCGATGTCGTCGCCGGCGAGTGCCACGGGAGTCAACGTGTCGCGCGTTCCTCGCGCCACGGCCATGTTGAAGCGCGTGACCGTGCGGCCCTCGTCCAGCGGCAGGTGGAACTCGGGCACCATCTTCTTGACGTGGCGCAGCACGAAGTTGACGAGCTGGCCCTTGGCGAAGCCCAGCATGTCGCCCATGGCGGCCAGCACCACGTGGCGCACGTCCGTCTTCGTGATCACGCTCTCGAGCGTATGCGCGAAATTCTCCAGCACGATGATGACGGTCGCGCCCGAATCGGCCAGCTGATGCTGCAGCTCGCGCGCCGTGTACAGCGGGTTCACGTTGACCACCACGCCGCCGATGCGCAGCACCGCCCCGATCGCCACCAGATATTGCGGCACGTTGGGCATCATCAGCGCGACGCGATCGCCGCGCTTGACGCCTTTCGATTGCAGCCAGGCGCCGAGCGACCTCGACCGCTCGTCGATCTCGCCATACGTGACGCGCACGCCCATGCAGGCCGTGGCGTCCCGCTTCGCATACCGCGTCCAGGATTCCTCCAGCAGCGGTACGAGCGACGCATAGGTGTCGACGGCGACCTCGCCGGGCACGCCGGGCGGGTACTGCGTCAGCCACGGACGCGGCAGGGAGGTGGCGGGTGTGGCGGAGGCGAGAGCGTCGGTCATGTGATCCATTGTGATCCACGGGGCCCGCGCCGCTAACCGGGGAAATCGGCTATGGCAACTGGGTCAGAACATCGTCCGGTGCGAGCGTGCCTGTCGCCGCCGCGACGGCCGCCGGATCGAACAGCCGGGCGACCAGGGCGCTCTCGCGGGCCTGGATCGTCGCGAGGAACTCCCGGGCGCCGTGCATCGCGCCGAACGCCTCGAATCCGGTCTCCAGAAAGGTCTGCAGCGCGCCCATGCCGGCCGCGCGCGCCGGTCCGCGCATCGCCTTCAGGCTGGCGCGCAGCACGAAGCTGCGGGTATGGCGGTCCAGCGCCTCGCCCACGCTCATCACCAGCTCGATCTGGCGCGCCCGTGCGGCCGGCTCGCCGGTGGCCTGCCAGGCGCGCAGGTAGCTCGCCCGCGTCGGCGCCGCGCCGGCCAGGTGGATCGCCATCGCGGTGTCCAGGCGCTCGGACAGCGCGTGCACGGCAGCCAACGATTCCACGGTGGCGACGGTGTCCGCCGGGAACAGCCGCACCAGCGCCGGGACGATGCGGCTGAACTGCGCGTCGCGCTGCGTGAAGTCCTGCGGGCCGTACAGCTCGTTGAGAAAGAAGTTGGCTGCGCGACCGTAGCGCGGGTGCGCGAGCAGGCTGGCGTGCGTGCGCGCGAAGCGCTTCTGCTGGTAGGCCTTCAACGCAGCGACCTCGGCCGCCAGGTTCGGCACGGCCGCACGCCTGCGGCGCTCGATGTCGACGGCGGCGAGGGACTGCTGGATTCGGGTGGCGATGTCGCTCATGCCGCGAAGGGTATCAGCCGCGCTCCCATGGGGGCACGCCGCCGAACTCCTCGGCGAGGAAGTCGATCAGCGCGCCCGGCTCCTGGCCTCCGACGAAGCCCCGTTCGCAGTCGGCAGCGAGCTGATCATCTGCGGTGGCATGGGGCGCTGAGTTCGACGCATTTGTCGAGCAGGCGGGGCGGCGCTGCGTGATACTCGGCGCATGGTTGCCCGCGTCGCCCAACTGCTGTCCGTCGCCTGGTTCACCCTGCTGACCGGCCTTGTGCTGGCCGGCACGCAGCGCGGATGGACCCCAGGTCTGTGGATCGGGCTCTACGTGTTGATCCTCGGTCATCCGACGCTGCTGGCCATCGAGCTGCTGCTGGCCCGGCGCATCGCCGCGCGCAGCGGCGCCCCGCGGGCCACGTGGCCCGACCTGGCGCGCGCCTGGTTCGGCGAGTGGGTGGAGTCCACCGCGATCTTCGGCTGGCGCATGCCCTGGCGCTCCCATGCGATCGAGGACCATCTGCCACGCAGCTCGCGCGGCCTGCGCGGCGTCGTGTTCGTCCATGGCTACATCTGCAACCGCGGCCTGTGGAATCCGTGGATGGCGCGCCTGCTCAAGCTCGATCGTGCGTTCGTCGCCGTGAGCCTGGAGCCGGCATTCACCAGCCTCGACGACTACGTGCCGCTGATCGAGCGCGCCGTCCGCCGGGTCGAGGCGGCCACCGGGCTCGCGCCGATCGTCGTGGCCCACAGCATGGGCGGACTGGTGGCCCGTGCCTGGCTGCGCACGCGCGCCACGCACAAGCGCAGCGACGGGCAGGACGAGGTGGCGCGCCTGATCACCATCGGCACGCCGCACCGCGGCACGTGGCTGGCCCGCCTCGCGATGGCTCCCAACGCGCGCCAGATGCGCATGGACAGCGCGTGGATGAACGCACTCGCCGGCAGGGAGCCGCCCACGCTCTCCGGCCTGATCACCAGTTGGTGGAGCGAGTGCGACCAGATCGTCTATCCGCCGCCGACAGGCGTCTACCCGGGCAGCGAGGCCAAGCAGCTGCGCGGCGTGGGCCACATCGCGTTGACGGCGCGCGAGGAAATCTGGAACGAGATTCGCTGGCGGATCGAATACTAGTCGGCGTCAATGTCCAGCAGAAGCTGACGCGTCGGCTCGAGGCTCAGGTGCAGCAGCGCGGCGATGTCGCGGATGTCGTCGGGCAGCGCGGGGTTGTCCCAGCCGTTCATCGTGTGGCGGGCCACGCGGATCGCGAGCAGGACGTTGCGCACCTGCGAGTTCTCGGCATGGCTGTCGTTGGTGATGCGCACGAGGATCTCGGGCAGGCGCCACAGCTGCATCAGCACGTGCTGGACGTCGTTGAGCTCGGCATTGAGCAGATCGCGTTGCGCGGCGCTCGAGCGCAGCGTCGGATCGGCGTGCTGGCGCCGTTGCAGCTCGAGCGCGAGATCTGGGGCGTGCAGCCACAGCAGCATCTCGGTGAAGTCGTGCAACTGGGCCGCCTCGTGCAGCACGACGGCGTCGTGGTCGGCACGGTGGATCGCGAAGCTGGCGGCGAAGCGGGCGGCGCGGTCGGCGCGCAGCAACACGTGCTGCAGGCCGGCGAGCGCCTGCGGATGGTGGGCGAGGTGATCCTCCACCGTGGGCTGCGGCCCGAACGCGCGGAAGAACGGCGTGATGCCCATCAGCACCAGCGCCTCGACCACCGTCTCGGCATCGGTCAGGCGGCGATTGGCCCCTTGCGTCGACGCGTAGACGAGCAGCTTGAGCGTCATCAGCGGATCGCGGCCGATGACCTCGGAGATGATGCGCGCGTCGACGTCGTCCTCGATCAGCCGCATCTCCTCGATGGCGGCGGCGGTGCTGGCCAGCACGGGGATGTCGACCAGCCGGAAGTAGCGTACCCAGTCGTCCACATCGCGGGGTGTGCGGAACGGGTTGGCAACAGGCAAGGCGCTCATGGCGGGGATCCGGGGACTCGAATGATGGTGTCCCTGCGGTTCAGGGACGTCCAGTTACTCGGGATATCGGACGCCGGCGGCCCGACTTGAGTGCCGGAACCGGCCGCCCCTCGTCGGAAGCGGCCGGACGGCACTTTTGTCACAGGCGGCGTACTTCGAGGTAACCGACGAGTTCGCCGTCGACGTACAACGCGCCTTCGGGCGCGCCGGCTTCGGCGTGGAACTCCACGCTGACGTCGTGCTGGCTGCGCCGCTGGCGCGCGTGCAACGGACGCGCGACGTCGCGCGCCTGGCGCGCCAGCGCGGCGCTCGCGCTGCGCAGCAGATGCGCCACCACGCGGCGCCAAGTATCGCTGAAGGTAGGCCGTTGCACGGGGCGGTGGCCGGTCAGGACGGGGGTCATGTCATTCTCCGGGGCGGTGCTTTCACCGCTTTGGTTTGTTCAGAGGCTGGGCGGCTTGCTGCGCACGTCGCGCGGCAGGTCGAGCTTCGAGAGTTCGCGCTGCAGGGCCTGGTGGCCTTCGCGGCGCGCGGCGCCCTGGGCGGCACCGTGCTGGCCGGCGCGACGAAAGCGCGCGGCTGCGACGAGCGGATTGCGCGGTTTGGAGGCTTTGACGATCAACTTGGACATGGATTTCTCCTGGATGAGCTGCGAGAAGGGCGGCCGGAAATGGCGAAGGCCCGGGGGTCTGCACAACCGCCCGGGCCTTCGCGAAGAGATGTGTCGCGCGGACTCAGAGCGGAATCGGGAACGGAACTGCCGCGTTGCGGGTGGCCAGGAAACGAGCGACGCGCGCGCTGCGCAGGGCCAGGATGGCGGCTGCGGCGGTGCGGGATCGATTCGGGGCTTGGCGCATGGAGGCTCGTGGAAGTTGGCGAGGCGGGGTGTCACGTCGGGTGGCCGGGCGCCTGGGGCGGTGCGGCTGGTTTTCAACGCTTGACGCAATGATAAACAAGTCTTGCTCTTGCGCAAGTGTTTTATCAATCAGTTGATCAGGAAGCGTCGCACGCCGGCATCAGGCGCGGCCAGCCGCGAACGCGTCGTCCCGGCTTCAGCGCTTCTTCTTCAGCGGGGCGATGCCGGTCTGCGCCGATTGCCACAAGGCCATCGGATCATCGGGCGGCGACGGCGGTGCCGGCGGCTTCGCCGTGACGCCGGGCGCTAGCTTGCGCGGCGCCGGCGCAGGCACCGCGGCGACGGGCGCCTCGGCCTCCGGCATCAGCACTTCGCCCAGCAGATCCAGCAGGCGCGTGCGGGCGCGCTGCGGATGGCGCCGGTAGTACGTGAGCACGAGACCGGTGATGAAACGCTCGTCGTCGTCCTGCGGCAGCGGGCTGTCCGAAGGCGGTGGCGGGGCAGCGACGGCCGCCGGCTTGCCGACGCCATGCTCGGCGTCCATCCAGCCCGCTGGTTTCTGGCAGCACTGCTCGAACTGGCGCGCCAGGCGTTCGCCGATCAGCCGCGAGCGGCTCTTGATCTGGCTCCAGTAGCTCGGCTGGATCTGCAGCCGCTCGGCAAAACGGCGTTCCAGTCCCCGCAGCGTGGCGGCGTCGGGGTGCTTGATGGTGTTGCGGACGAATTCGTCGAACAGCGCGAGTGCGTTGTCCAGGCGGATAGAGGCCACGTCTCGGGGGGCGTGCATGGACGGCAATGATAAAGGGTTGTGTCTCTCGTCGTCCTTTCCTGAGCTCAAGGCCTTGCCGGACGCCAGCGGCCCGGCGACCCGCGAGGGCTCGGGTACGATGGGTCGATGCTCTTGAACAGACTGCTCCGGCGCCGTCCCGGACGCCTTCTCGCCCTGCTGCTCGCGGTCGGCCTGGCCCCGTTGACGCATGCCACGCCGCCGTCCGCGCACCTGCCCGCGGCCCCGGTCTCGCCGCTCGCGCGCGCGGCGGACGCGGCCTCGGCCGCGGCGGCCCGGGAGAGCGACGCGGAGGACAGTGACAACCTGTCGGCCTCGGCGCGCCGCATCTACGACATCGGCCGGCCGCGCCTGCTGCAGGTACGCACGCTGCTGCGCGACCAGGACAGCCAGGCCAGCGTCGGCTCCGGCTCGCTGGTGGGCGCCGACGGACTGATCCTGACGAACTATCACGTCGTCAGCCAGGTGGCGCTCGAGCCGCAGCGCTATCGGCTCAATTTCCAGACCGTCGACGGCGTCACCGGCGCATTGCAACTGATCGCGTTCGACGTCGTGCACGATCTCGCGCTGGTGCGCATGGCGAAGCCGCCCGCGGCCGTCGCCAGCCGCGGCACGTTCGAGTTCCGCCCCGCGGCGACGCCGCTGGCCCAGGGCGAGCGCATCTTCTCGCTGGGCAATCCGCTCGACGTCGGCTTCGCCGTGGTCGAGGGCACCTACAACGGCATGGTGGAGCGCAGCTTCCTGCCGCAGATCCTGTTCTCGGGTTCGCTCAACCCGGGCATGAGCGGCGGCCCGGTGCTCGACGACAAGGGCCACATCGTCGGCGTCAACGTGGCGACGCGGCGCGACGGCCAGCAGATCAGCTTTCTCGTGCCGGCCGAGTTCGCCCAGGCGCTGATCGCGCGCGGCGCGCACGCCAAGCCGATCATGACGTCGGTGGAGGCCGAAATGGCGCGCCAGTTGCTGCAGCACCAGCAACAGCTCACCACGCGCTTCATCGCGCTGCCGTGGCGCGAGATCAAGCATGCGCACTACGGCGTGCCGGTGCCGCAGGAGGATTTCATGCGCTGCTGGGGCTCGTCGAATCCGTCCGAATCGAAGGGGCTCGCGTTCGAGCGCTCCGATTGCCAGATGGACACGGCGATCTTCATCAACGAATCGCTGCGCACCGGCGACCTGTCGGTGCGCCACGAGGTCTACGACGGCAGCAAGCTGGGCGCGCTGCGTTTCGCGCAGGAGGCGGGCCAGAGCTTCCGCAACGAGGCGATGGGTCGGCGCACGCACGACCTGACGGCGCCCAAGTGCGAGGAGGACTTCGTCGAGAACGCCGGGCTCGCCATGCGCAGCGTGATGTGCCTGCGTGCCTATCGGCGCCTGCCGGGGCTGTATGACGTCGCAGTGCTGACGCAGTCCGTCGACGCGAAGACGGAAGGCGTGCAGGGCCGCTTCGACGCGCGCGGCGTCAGCTTCCAGAACGCCATGCTGCTCGCCACCCACTACCTTCAAGGATTCGCATGGAAACGCTCGCCCTGATCGAGACGCTCGACCGGGACGGCCAGCCGCGCCAGATCCTGCGCGTCTCGCAGTGGCCGGTGCGCATCGGCCGCGCGATCGATTGCGACCTGGTGCTCGACGACCCGCACGTGGCCGCGCACCACGCGACGCTCGCCTGGCACGAAGACGGCCTGCACATCGAGCCGGCGGCCACGGTCAACGGCGTGCGCCTGGGCCGGGCGGCCATCGCCCCGGGATCGTCCCCGCCGTTGCCCGCCGCGGGCCTGTTGACGCTGGGTGCGACCACCTTGCGCGTTCGCCTCGCCAGCGAGCCGCTGGCGCCGGAGCAGCGCCTCGTCGACCTGCATCAGTACGAGCGCCGGCACGCCATGGCGCTGATGGCGCTGATCGCGTTCGCGGCGCTGTGGAAGGGGTTCGAGCTGTGGCTGACGAGCGTGCCGGGCTCGCCCGGCTCGGCGCTGGCCTGGGGCTATCTGTCGGCGCCTGCCGGCCTGGTCGTCTGGTGCGCGCTGTGGGCGATCGGCTCGATGCTGTTCCAGCGCCGGTTCGCGTTCTGGGCCCATCTGCACGTGGCCCTGACCTGGTTGCTGATCGGCGTCGTGACCGAGGCCGTGACGGCCCAGATCGCGTTCGCACTGTCGATGCCTGCCATCGAGAAGTTCGGGCGCATCGTCTTCGTCGCCGCGATCGCGATGATGATGTGGCGTCACATGGGGCTGTTGCTGCCGCAGCGACGCCGCGCGTTCGCGCTCGCGATCGCGAGCGCCGTCACGGTGGGCGGTGGCCTGCTGTTGGTCGACCGCTCGCTGCAGCAGGAGCCGCTGGTCGGCGACCTCTACCTGGGCACGATCTCGCTGCCGGGCATGCGCCTGGCCAGGACCGTCTCGGCGGACGCCTTCGTGAAGTCGGCCGCTCCGCTCGAGAAGACGTTGTCGCACTGGGCCAAGCCCGGCGACGACGATGATGATGACGAGCCTGCCAGCGACGAAGAGTAGATGGCTAATCGACCTCGACCGGCTTGTGCTCCTTGCGCAGCGCGTTCTGCACGCTCGCCGGCGCCGGCTCGTAGTGCGAGAACGCGATCGTGTAGTGGCCTTCGCCGCTGGTCATGGCGTTGAGCCGCGTGGCGTAGGTGATCAGCTCCGCGGCCGGGGCCTGGCCGCGCACGATCATCGTGCCGCCCAGCTGTGCCTCGGTGCCGTTGACCTGGCCGCGGCGTGACGCGAGATCGCCGGTGATGTCGCCCATCGCGCTGGCGGGCGCGAGGATCTCCACGTCGACGATGGGCTCCAGCACGATGGGCCGGGCCTCCATGACGGCCACCCACGTCGCCTTGCGGGCGGCGGTGGCGAAAGCGATGTCCTTGCTGTCCACGCTGTGGCTCTTGCCGTCGTGCACGGTGACGCGGATGTCCTCCACCGCGTAGCCCGCGATCACGCCGGCGGCGAGCGCCTCGCGCACGCCCTTCTCCACGGCCTGCATGAACTGGCCGGGGATCGCGCCGCCCTTGACGACGTCGACGAACTCGAAGCCCGAACCGCGCGGCAACGGCTCCACGCGCAGGAACACCTCGCCGAACTGGCCGGCGCCGCCGGTCTGCTTCTTGTGGCGATGATGACCCTCGGCCTTTGCAGTGATCGTCTCGCGATAGGCCGTGCGCGGCGGCCGCGTCTCGACGTCGAACTTGTGCACGTCGCGCAGCCGCTCCAGCAGCATGCGCAGGTGCAGTTCGCCCAGGCCGTTGACCACGGTTTCGTGCGTGGCCGCCACCTGCTCGATGCGCAGGCACGGATCCTCGTCCACCGAGCGTTGCACCAGGTCCCACAGGCGCTGCTCGTCGCCATGGCGCTTGGGATCGATCGCGATGCCGTGCACGGGCACCGGGAACGCGAGCGGCTTCAGGTGGAGGTGGCTGTCCTCGGCGGCGTCGTGCAGCACGGCGTCGAAATGCAGCGCGTCGACCTTGGCGATGGCGCAGATGTCACCCGGCAGCGCACGCGAGATCTCCACGTGCTCGCCGCCCTGCAGTCGAAACAGGTGGCCGACCTTGAAGCACTTGCGCGCATCGCCGACGAACAACTGGCTGTCGCGCGTGATCGTGCCCTGGTGCACGCGCAGCACGCCCATCTTGCCGACGTAGGGGTCGACGGTGATCTTGAACACGTGGGCCAGCACGTGCTTGGCCGGGTCGGGTGTCGCGTGCACGAGCCTGGCATGCTCGCCGGTGCCGTCGAGGAAATCGGGCGGGTTGCCTTCGGTCGGATTGGGCAGCAGCTTGGCGATGACGTCGAGCAGTTCGGCCACGCCCGCGCCGGTGCGCGCGGAGACGAAGCAGACGGGGATCAGGTGGCCCTCGCGCAACGCCTGCTCCAGCGGCGCGTGCAGCTCGGTGGCCTCGACGTCGCCCTGGTTCAGGTAGCGTTCGACGAACTCGGCGTCCACTTCCACCACCTGTTCGACGAGCGCCTCGTGCGCCGCCGCCGGCGAAGAGAAATCCGTCTCGCCGCTGCGGTTGAAGAAGCAATCGACGACGCGCGCGCCGCGTCCGGCCGGCAGGTTCAGCGGCAGGCATTCGCGGCCGAAGACCTCGCGGATCTGCGCCAGCACGGCGGCGCAATCGGCGCCCGGTACGTCGATGCGGTTGACGATGATCATGCGATCGAGCTTGCGTTCGGCCGCGTGGGCCATCATGCGTTGCGCGGTCGAGTCGACGCCCGAAGTGGCGCTGATGACGATGGCCGCCGTCTCGACGGCCTCCAGCGCGGGCAGCGACTGCCCGACGAATTCGAGCGCGCCCGGCGTGTCGAGAAGCTGGATGCGGATGCCGTCGTGCAGGCAGTTGACGATGGCGGTGTTGAGCGAATGCTGGACGCGCTTCTCGAGCGGGTCGTGGTCGCTGACGGTCGAGCCGCGTTCGACGCTGCCGGCTGCCTTGATGGCGCCGGCGCGCAGCAGCAAGGCCTCGGTGAGGGTGGTCTTGCCGGTGGCCGAGGCGCCCACCAGTGCCACGTTGCGGATCGCCGCAATATCGGTGGATTCGAAGATCGTCATGGCGCGTGTCTCCACGGGCCGAGACGCCAACCGGCACCGCGGCGACCCGAACCGCGGCACGGCCGGTCTGGCAGATTTAGCCTAGCCTACGCCGCCGGCCGACCTCATGCAAGCGCTGGGATGTCTCTGGCGACGGCGCTGCCGCTCGTGCGCCTCAACCAAAATTCAAGGGAGCGCCGGATCTGGCTCTGCCAGGCCGGTCGCGGCCGGCCCCTCGGGGGCAGGGAGCGCCAACGACCGTGGGGCTCCATTTCACTGAAAAGCAACTTCCGCGAAGCCGCGCAGCTTGCGGCTGTGCAGTTTGTCGACGCCCGATCCGCGCAGCAGCTCGAGCGCGCGGATGCCGATGCGCAGGTGCTGCTCGACGCGTTCGCGGTAGAAATGATTGGCCATGCCCGGCAGCTTGATCTCGCCGTGCAGCGGCTTGTCGGACACGCACAGCAGGGTGCCGTAGGGCACGCGGAATCGGAAGCCGTTGGCGGCGATCGCGGCCGACTCCATGTCGAGCGCGATCGCGCGGCTCTGGCTGAAGCGGCGCTCCGGACCCGGATGCGGCAGCAGCTCCCAGTTGCGGTTGTCGGTGGACGCCACAGTGCCGGTGCGCATCACGCGCTTCAGGTCGAAGCCGGCCAGCTGCGTGATGTCGGCCACGGCCTGCTCCAGCGCCACCTGCACCTCGGCCAGCGGCGGGATCGGCACCCACAGCGGCAGCTCCTCGTCGAGCACGTGGTCCTCGCGGACGTAGCCGTGCGCGAGCACGTAGTCGCCGAGCTGCTGCGTGGTGCGCAGCCCCGCGCAGTGGCCCAGCATGATCCAGGCGTGCGGACGCAGCACCGCGATGTGGTCGCTGATGTTCTTCGCGTTGGACGGCCCCACGCCGATGTTGACCATCGTGATGCCGCTGTTGTCGGCGCGGCGCAGGTGGTAGGCCGGCATCTGCGGCAGCCGCGGCGGCGCGCTGCCGGCCGGGCCGGCGGGCGGCGCGAGTCCGGCGCGCATCGTGACGACGTTGCCAGGCTCGACGAACGCGTCGTACACCGAGTCGGCCTGCGCCATCTCGCGATGGCCCAGCGCGATGAACTCGTCGATGTAGAACTGGTAGTTCGTGAACAGCACGAAGTTCTGAAAGTGGTCGGGCGCGGTGCCGGTGTAGTGGCGCAGCCGGTGCAGCGAGTAGTCGACGCGCGGCGCGGTGAACAGCGCCAGCGGCAGCGGATCGGTGGGGCCGGGCTCGTAGGTGCCGTTGGCGATGCCGTCGTCCATCGCGGCGAGGTTGGGCAGGTCGAACAGGTCGCGCAGCTGCATGCGTTGCGCGGCGGTGAGCGTGCCCTCGACGTGGTCGTGCTCGGCGAAGCTGAAGTGCAGCGGCATCGGCTCGCGGCTGACGCCCACCTCGATCTTCACGCCGTGATGCTGGTGCAGCAGCCGGAACTGCTCGCGGTAGTAGTCGGCGAACAGCTCGGGCCGCGTCAGCGTGGTCTCGAACGTGCCGGGCCCGGCGACGAAGCCGTAGCTGGAAACCGAGTCCGCGCGCGCCACCGTGTTCGTGTGCACGCGCACGCTCGGGTAGCACGCGCGCACGTGCGACGCGGGCGGGCGACCGGCCACGAAGTCGTGCAGGTGCATGCGCAGGTGATCGACGCCGGCCTGGTAGATCTGGCGCACGCGGGCGACGGCGGCATCGGGATCGTCGAAGGATTCACGGGGGACGAGCAGCGGTTCGATCATGGGTTCATTGTGGATGAAACGCGTGACGACAGCGCGTCCGCC
>FTKD01000209.1_pt3 | contig 15099 bp, 19 predicted proteins | sample 1658191 | NCBI WGS metagenome assembly FTKD01 (sample SAMEA3914808, study PRJEB12502) | metagenome | biome: forest; material: soil | place: Canada | collected 2011-08-03 | depth 0.3 m
TCCGAAGTGGCGGTGATCTCGCTCAACGGCATCGTCTACGCCGAGAGCGTGCGCATCGGCGGCGACAAGTTCGACGAAGCCATCGTCAGCTACGTCCGCCGCCAGTACAACATGCTGATCGGCGAAGCCACCGCCGAGCGCATCAAGCAGGAAATCGGCACCGCCTTCCCGGGGCCGGAAGTGCAGGAAATCGACGTCGTCGGCCGCCATCTGGCCGCCGGCGTGCCGCGCAACTTCACCATGAACTCCAACGAGATCCTCGACGCCCTGCAGGAGCCGCTGGCCGGCATCGTCAAGGCGGTGAAGCAGGCGCTGGAGCGCACCCCGCCGGAACTCGGCTCCGATGTGGCCGAGCGCGGCATCGTGCTGACCGGCGGCGGCGCCCTGCTGCGCGACCTGGACAAGCTGATCTCGGAGGAAACCGGCCTGCCGGTGATCATCGCCGACGATCCCCTGACCTGCGTGGCGCGCGGCGGCGGCATGCTGCTCGACATGCTCGACCGTCAGGGCGACATCTACCTGATGGATTGAAAAAAGCAGTTTCCAGTTGTTAGTGGCCAGTTTCCAGTAAAAGCGGGGTAGTCCGGCGCCGGCCGGGCAGCTGTTTTTCCTTGTAGCCAGCGGGCCGCGGTGAGGGCAAAATCAATGCGGCGGCTGCGGCGCAACGAAACTGGAAACCGGCAACTGGAAACTGATAACTGCCTTTGAACACGCTTAGCGACTCCGCCCGCAAAACGCTGTTTCCCCGCGGCCCCGGACTGGGGTTGAAATTCCTACTCTTCGCCGCCGTGTCGGTTGGCCTGATGGTCACCGACCACCGCGGCGACTCGCGCCTGCGGCCGGTGCGGGAATGGACGGCGCGGGCCCTGCAGCCCCTGCTGTGGGTCACTTCATTGCCGCAGGCCACCTTCAATCTGGGCGATCATTTGCGCAGCCGCGAAGACCTGCTGGCCGAAAACCAGGCCCTGCACCAGAAGCAGCTGGAACTGGACGGGCGGCTGCTGCGCATGGACGCGCTGGAAGCGGAGAACGCGCGCATCCGCGAACTGCTGTCCTCCGCCGCCTCGCTGCAGACCCGTGTGCTGATCGCCGAGATCCTGCGGGTGGACCAGAATCCCTACCGCCAGATCGTGCTCAACAAGGGCGAACGCGACGGCGTCTACAAGGGCCAGGCGGTGGTCGACGCCGAAGGCATCATGGGCCAGGTGATCGAGGTCAATCCGGGCAGCAGTGTGGCCCTGCTGGTCACCGATTCCGACATCGGCGTGCCGGTGGAAATCAATCGCACCGGCCTGCAGACCATCGCCCTGGGCCGTGGCGACGGCCAGACCCTGTCCCTGCCCTATCTGCCCGGCAATGCCGACGTCAAGGTCGGCGACCTGCTGGTGTCCTCCGGGCTCGGCGGGCGCTACCCGCCGGGTTACCCGTTCGGCAAGATCAACGAGCTGCGTCATCCGGCCGGCGAAAACTTCATGGAAGGCATCGCCTATCCCAGCGCCCGGCTCAACCAGGGCCACCAGGCCCTGCTGGTCTGGGCCGAGCGGCCGGCCCTGCCGGCTGAGCCGGAGCCCGCGGCCGAGCAACCGGCCAACGCCAGTACCGAGGCCAAGGCCAAAGCCAGCCCCGCTCCGATCAAGCGCGACACCACGGCCGCGCACAAGCCGGAAACGCCGCAGAAGAAGCCGGCCCCGGCCGCACCAGCGGCAGCGCCCGTCAAACCGGCCGCACCGGCGGCGGCACCCGTCAAACCCGCCACGCCTGCGGCGACGCACCGATGAACCGCGACAGCAATCCGCTGCTGTTCCTGTTCAGCCTGGTACTGGCGCTGGTGCTGCAAGTCATTGCCCTGCCGGAGCTGATTGCGCCGTTCCGGCCGCTGCTGCTGGCCCTGACCCTGGCCTACTGGGCGGTGTACGCGCCGGAAATGCCGGCGCTGCTGGCGGCCTGGCTGCTGGGACTGTGCTGCGACGTGCTTTACGGCGCCCCGCTGGGGCAGTACGCCCTGGGCCTGGTGACGGTGGCCTACGCGGCACGGCGCCTCAGCGATACGCTGCTGGCGTTCCCGCTGTGGCAGGCCACCCTGGCGCTGGTGCCGGTGTGGGCGATCTACATCTTCCTGATGTTCTGGATCGATGGCCTGACCCATCATCCCGCCGACCCGCTGCACCGCTGGATGCCCCTGATCAGCACCAGCCTGCTGTGGCCCCTGGTCGCCGGCCTGCTGGGCGGCATGAACAGCCGCCGCAGCCGTCGCGGCATTCTGCCCTGAGCCCGGGGCAGGGCTTGCCCGATATCAGCGGCGCGCCGCCGCAGCAGGACGAGGAAGCAGAACGTAGCTCATGACCGTCAACGTAAGCGTCATTTCTTCCGCCCCCAAGCCCGTCGGCAGCTGGGGCGCGTGGTTCGCGCGCTGGCACTTCGATCTGGTGCTGGGCGTGCTGCTGATGACGGTGTCGGCGGTGGGCCTGTTCGTGCTCTATTCCGCCACCGGGCAGTCGCTCAACATGGTCCTCAGCCAGGCGCAGCGCCTGGTGCTGGGCCTGGTGGTGATGGTGGTGCTGGCGCAGGCGCCGCCCGAGTTCTACCGCGCCGCCGCGCCCTGGTTCTACGGATTCTCGATGCTGCTGCTGGTGGCGGTGGCGGCGCTGGGCCAGCACGCCAAGGGCGCGCAGCGCTGGCTCGATCTGGGCGTGATGCGCTTCCAGCCGTCGGAGCTGATGAAGCTGGCGGCGCCGATCGCGGTGGCCGCCTATCTGCAAAGCCGCCATCTGCCGCCGAGCTTCGGCACCCTGCTGGTGAGCTTGGCGCTGATCATGGTGCCGACCGGCCTGATCGCCATCCAGCCCGACCTCGGCACCGCCCTGCTGGTGGTCACCGCCGGCGTGCTGGCGCTGTTTTTCGGCGGCCTGCGCTGGCGCTGGATCCTCCTCGCCGTGGGCGGGGTGGCGGCGGCGGCGCCGCTGCTGTGGCTGAAGCTGCACGACTACCAGCGCAACCGCCTGCTCACCTTCCTCGATCCGGAACGCGATCCGCTCGGCGCCGGCTACCACATCACGCAGAGCAAGATCGCCATCGGCTCGGGCGGGCTGTTCGGCAAGGGCTGGCTGATGGGCACCCAGGCCAACCTCGACTTCCTGCCGGAAGCGCACACCGACTTCATCTTCTCGGTCTATTCGGAAGAGCTCGGCCTGATCGGCGTGCTGCTGTTGCTGGTGCTTTACATCGCCATCGTGATCCGCTGCCTGATCATCTCCATGCGCGGCCAGGACACTTTCCAGCGCCTGCTCGCCGGCAGCCTGGGCCTGACCTTCTTCATCTACGTCTTCATCAACTGCGGCATGGTCATCGGCCTGGTACCGGTGGTGGGCGTGCCGCTGCCCCTGGTCAGCTACGGCGGCACCTCCGCCGTGACCCTGTTGGCCGGCTTCGGCATCCTCATGTCGATACAGACGCACCGCAAGCTGCTGACCAGTTAGGGCAAAGGCATTCCGACCATCATGCGCACCCTCATCGCCACCCTGCTGTGCCTGTGCGCCGGCGCCGCGGCCGCCGACTACAGCGGCAACGCCAAGACGCCGCAGCTGCTGCAGACGCTGAAAACCCAGTACAGCTTTTCCCCCGACGACCTCGACAACGTCCGCAGCGCCCTCAAGCAGGCGCAGCTGCTGCCGCAGCTGATCAGGAGCGAGCAGACCAACAAGGAAAAGACCCTGAGCTGGGAGGACTACAAGCCGCTGCACGTCACCCCGGCCAACATCGCCAACGGCCTGCGCTTCATGCAGGAGCAGAAGAAGTGGCTGGACCGGGCGCAGGAACAGTACGGCGTACCGCCGGAAGTGATCACCGCCCTGCTTGGCGTGGAAACCAAGTACGGCGCTTATACCGGCAAGTATCGCGTGCTCGACTCGCTCGCCACCATGGGCTTCGACCATCCGACCCGGGCGCCGTTTTTCTTCGACCAGCTGACCCAGTTCTTCGTGCTGTGCCGCGACGATCGTTTGCAGTCGACCGAGCTGCGCGGCTCCTATGCCGGGGCGATGGGCCTCGCCCAGTTCATGCCCAGCAACTACCGCAGCCTGGCGGTGGACTTCGACGGCGACGGCCGCACCGACCTGTGGTCGCCGGCCGACGCTATCGGCAGCATCGCCAACTACCTGGTCAACTACGACCCGCAGCGCAGCTGGCACCGCGGCCAGGCCCTGCTGGCCGGCATCGATTCCGCCACGCCGCCGCCGGCCACGGTGATGCGCAACGCCAAGCTGCCGCCGCAGACCGCCACCGCGCTGCGCCAGGCCGGGGTGGCGGTGCCGGCGGCGCTGCCGGGCGAAATGCCGGTCGGGCTGCTCGAGCTGAGCCACAACACCGGCGCGCCGGAATACTGGATCGCGCTGCCCAATTTCTATGCGGTGATGTCGTATAACCCGCGGGTGTTCTATGCGATGGCGGTCACTTCGCTGGCATACGAGCTGAAACTGGCGGAAGATAGTCAGTGATCGGGCCTGACGTCGCTGCCATGCGCAGCCTCGCCGCCATTGCGCTGTGTTGCCTTGCCGCCCTGCTCACCGGCTGCGGCGGCGAAGCGGTGCGCCCGACGCCGCGGGCTCACGCCCGCGCGGAGCCCACCGCTACCGCCCCGGCCCCGGTCAACAACCCCAACCAGGACGGCCCCCCGGCGCCGGAAGAGATTCCGGCCAATGTGGCGAATATTCCCGATGCGGTGCCGCAGGCCGAGCCCAAAAGCAGCAGCGGCAATCCCGACTCCTACGAGGTCTACGGCGACCACTACGTCATTCTCAAGGATCCGCGGGGCTACAAGGAACGCGGCTACGCCTCCTGGTACGGCAAGAAATTCCACGGCAAGCGCACCTCCAGCGGCGAGCCTTACGACATGTTCAAGATGACGGCCGCGCACAAGACGCTGCCGATCCCCTGTTACGCGCGCGTCACCAATCTCGACAACGGCAGGAGCGTGGTGGTGCGCATCAACGACCGCGGCCCGTTCCACGAGGGCCGCATCATCGATCTGTCCTACACCGCGGCGGTAAAACTCGGCAGCCTCGGCAAGGGCTCGATCCCGGTGGAAGTGGAAGCCATCGACCCGAGCATGCCGCCTCCCACCACCCTGGTCGCCAGCAACTCCAGGCCGGCGCCGGTGCCCAGACCTGCGCCGGCACCGCCGCCGCCGATCCCGGTCGCCATGCCGCCACGGCCGACCGCGCCCCCGGTTGCGCTTGCTGCAACGCAGGCCGTAGCGGCGCCGGCATCGATGCCGATACCCAAACCCCCGGCACCGCAACTGAGCATGGCCAGCACGCTGTCGACGGTGCCGTCCGCCGCGCCCAGCGTGACCGTTCCGGTGCAAACGGTGGCGCCCACCGCGCGCTACCTGCAGACCGGCCTGTTCAACGACCCGATCAACGCGGTGACCATGCGCGAGCAGCTCAATGGCATGGGCATCTCCAATGTGCAGCTGAAAAACGATACGCGCAACGGCAACGCCGTCAGCCGCGTGCTGATCGGCCCGTTTGTCGATGACGATCTGCTGGCGGTGGTGCGCAAACGCCTGAGCGAGCTGCAAATGCCCGCCGTCCCGGTGGCGGAATAGTCGGTGCCGCCTCCGGTGAAGTAAAATGCCACTGCATTCCCCTGCCTCACCTCCCCCTCTGTTGAACGGCTCCCAGTCGATGAATCTGAAATCCGGCCTGCTCGGTCTCGCTGTCACCCTTTTCTCCATCTCCGGCGCCGCTTTCGCGGTCGCGCCCGATCCGCCACCGATCGACGGCAAGAGCTATGCCCTGCTCGACTTCCAGAGCGGCGACATCATCGCCAGCCTCAATCCGGACATGCACGTCGAGCCGGCCAGCATCACCAAGGTGATGACGGTCTACATCGCCTTCGACATGATCAAGCAGGGCCGCCTCAAGCTCACCGACACCGCGGTGGTCAGCCAGAAAGCCTGGGCCGAGGGCAAGGACTCCAGCGAATCGCGCATGTTCCTGGACCTGGGCAGCAGCGTCACCATCGAGAACCTGCTGCGCGGCATCATCATCGTCTCCGGCAACGACGCCAGCGTGGCGCTGGCCGAGCACATCGCCGGCAGCGAGGACGCCTTCGCCCAGATCATGAACCAGTACGCGCAGAAACTGGGCATGACCAATACCCATTTCGTCGACGCCAGCGGCATGCCCAACGAGCAGCACTACACCAGCGCGCATGACCTGGTGACGCTGGCCAGCGCCCTGATCCGCAATTTCCCGGACGATTACAAGTACTTCTCCGAGCGCGAGTTCAAGTACGGCGTGGCCAAGCCGCAGCCGAACCGCAACGGCCTGCTGGAAAAGGACCCCTCGGTGGACGGCATCAAGACCGGCCACACCGAGGCCGCCGGCTACTGCCTGCTGGCCTCGGCCAAGCGCGATGGCCGCCGCCTGATCTCGGTGGTGATGGGCGGCAAGAGCTGGGCCTATCGCGAGCAGGCCAACCTGGAACTGCTCAACTACGGTTTCCGCAATTTCGACACCGCCAGCGTGCTCGGCGCCGCCGCACCGGTGCAGAGCGTACGCGTCTACAAGGGCGCGGACCTGGAAGTCGGCATCGGCACGCTGGAACCGGTCTATCTGTCCCTGTCCGCCGGCGACAAGAGCCAGTTGCAGGTGCAGCCGCAGATCGGCGGCAAGCTGATCGCCCCGCTGACCGCTGGCCAACAGGTCGGCCAGGCCACCATCATGGTGGCCGGCAAGGTGCTGAAGACGGTGCCGCTGGTGGTGCTCAAGGATGTGCCGAGCGGCGGCTTCTTCCACCGCCTGATCGACCAGATCAAGCTCTGGCTGGGCATGTAGCAGGGACTTTGAAAAGCGGCCGGGCGGCCGCATATTGGACCGCATGGAAACCAAGCCCTCCGAAGTTGTCGGCCTCGTCTATCCCTGCTCCTTCCCGGTGAAGGTCTTCGTCCGCCCCGAAGCCGGGGTGGAGGAAAGACTGCACAGCCTGGTGCGCAGCCACCTCCAGCCCGAAGCCGCGCTGGAGGTGGAGCGCCGCGCCTCGGCCAACGGCAAGTACCAGTGCCTGACCCTGATCTTCGTCGCCGAGGACGAGGCGCACCTGACCCGCATCACCAAGGCGATCAGCGCCGATCCCGCCGTCGTGCTGTCCCTGTAACAAGGCTGCCATGGCACGGAGCGCAGCGCTGATCCGCCGGCTCGGCCTGCGCGACTACGCCGAAACCTATGCGCGGATGCGCGATTTCACCGCCGCGCGCGCCGCCGATGCGGCCGACGAACTGTGGTTTCTACAGCACCCGCCGGTATTCACCCAGGGCCAGGCCGGCAGGGCCGAGCATGTGCTGGCGCCCGGCGACATTCCCATCGTGCAGAGCAACCGTGGCGGCCAGGTCACCTACCACGGACCCGGCCAGGCGGTGGTGTACGTGCTGCTCGACCTGCACCGCCTCGGCTACGGCCCGCGCGAACTGGTGCGGCGGCTGGAGCAGGCGATGGTCGACGTGCTCGCCGCCTATGGCATCGCCGCGCGGGCCCGGGCCGATGCGCCGGGGGTTTATGTCGAGCGCGCATGGCCCGGCGGCGTCACCGAAATGCGCAAAATCGGTTCGCTTGGCCTGCGCGTCAGCCGCGGTTGCAGCTATCACGGCATCGCCCTGAACGTGAACATGGACCTGGAACCGTTCGGCCGCATCAATCCCTGCGGCCTCAGCGGCATGCGCATGACCCAGGTGGCCGAACTCGGCGGCCCGGCCGGGGTGGCCGAGGTAGAGCGCGACCTGGAGCCCATTTTGTTGAATAATCTGGGCCTTGCGTCACAGTAAAGTAACGCGAAGGACGGAACCAAGCGCCCCGTCGCATCTCTAAAGTGGCGTCAATCGCGTAGAATGAAAGTGCTACGGTAGTTCCGCATCCACGGCCCGCACACCAAGCCCCGCGTATTCAGCTATCCCGGCTTTATCACGTCCCATGACCCCAAGCGGCCAAGAGATTATTGTGCGCGTGCGCGACCTGCGCTTCGCGTTTGGACCGCGCGTGATCTACGACGGCGTCGATATCGACATCCCGCGCGGCAAGGTCACCGCCATCATGGGGCCCAGCGGCACCGGCAAGACCACCCTGCTGCGCCTGATCGGCGGGCAGTGGCGGCCGCAGTCGGGCAGCATCGAATTCGACGGCGTCGATGTGCATAAACAGTCCCGCGACGGCCTGTTCGAGTTGCGCAAGCGCATGGGCATGCTGTTCCAGAACGGCGCCCTGCTGACCGACCTGAGCGTGTTCGATAACGTCGCCTTCCCCCTGCGCGAGCACTCCGGCCTGCCGGAGCGGATGATCCGCGACATCGTGCTGATGAAGCTGGAAGCGGTGGGCCTGCGCGGCGCCGCCGAGCTTTATCCGGAGCAGATCTCCGGCGGCATGTCGCGGCGCGTGGCGCTGGCCCGCGCGGTGGCGCTGGAGCCGGCGCTGGTGATGTACGACGAACCGTTCACCGGCCAGGACCCGATTTCGATGGGCGTGCTGATGCGCCTGGTGCGCACCCTCAACGAGGCGCTCGGCCTGACTTCGATCCTGGTGTCGCACGACGTGCAGGAAGTGCTGTCAATTTCCGACTATGCCTACGTCATCGCCGGCGGCAAGGTGCTGGAGCGCGGCACGCCGGAGCAGATCCGTACCAGCCAGTCCGAAATGGTGCGGCAGTTTCTCGACGGCAAGCCGGATGGACCGGTGCCGTTCAACTACAAGACCTCGCGCGACTATGCGGCGGACCTGCTCGGAGGCGCCGGCGCATGAAGCTGCTGCAAATCCTCGTCGAATTCCTGCGCGGCCTGGGTGAGGCCACGCTGTTCCTGTTCACCATGGTCGCCGCCCTGCCGGCGGCGCTGCTGCGGCCGCGCCTGGTGGCGCAGCAGCTCTACATGATCGGCATGCTGTCGCTGATCATCATCGCCATCTCCGGCTCCTTCATCGGCATGGTGCTGGCGCTGCAGGCGCATCGCACCCTGGCGCAGTTCGGCGCCTCCTCGGCGCTGGGCGTGGTGGTGGCCTTCAGCGTGATCCGCGAACTCGGGCCGGTGGTCACGGCGCTGCTGTTCGCCGGACGCGCCGGCTCCTCGCTGGCCGCCGAAATCGGCCTGATGAAGGCCACCGACCAGCTTTCCGGCATGGAGATGATGGCGGTGGACCCGATCAAGCGGGTCATCGCGCCGCGCTTCCTCGCCGGCGTCATCGCCATGCCATTGCTGGCCTCGATCTTCGCGCTGATGGCCATCGGCGTCGCCGGCGGCCACCTGGTGGGTGTGGTGGTGCTGGGCGTGGATGAGGGGTCCTACTGGTCGCAGATCCACTCCAGCCTGCATCCGCACGACATCGTCGAAAGCCTGATCAAGAGCCTGGTGTTCGGCGTGGCGGTGAGCTGGATCGCGCTGTACCAGGGCTACCATGCCGCGCCGACCTCGGAGGGGGTATCGCGTGCCACCACCTCCACCGTGGTGGTGTCCTCGCTGGCCATTCTGGCGCTGGATTTCGTGCTGACCGCTTTCATGTTGTAGAAATGTTCGCCAAGGGTTTCCGCCGGGCGGCCGGGCAATGCAGGGCCGTTTAGTGCCTCGGAGTCGAGGCTGAGAGTTGAGGATTCGGGTTTATGCAATCGAGAGCGCTGGAAATACTGGTCGGATTTTTCGTCTGCCTCGGGGTGGCGGCGATCTTCCTGCTGACCTTCCGCGTCGCCAGCCTGGACACGGTCGGCAGCGGCGGCAACAACTACCGGGTGACCGCCAGGTTCGACACCATCGGCGGCCTCGCCGTGGGTGCTTCGGTGAGGATGGCGGGCGTCAGGATCGGGCGGGTCAAGGGCATTGCCATCGACCCGAAAAGCTTTCAGGCGGTGACCACCCTTGAAATCGACGGCCGCCAGTCCAATATCCCGGAAGACTCTACCGCCAAAATCCTGACCTCCGGCCTGCTCGGCGAACAGTATGTCGGTCTGGAACCGGGTGGTGACGACCAGTCGCTGAAAAACGGGGACGAGATCAAGTTCACCCAGTCGGCTTTCGTGCTGGAGAACCTGATCGGCCAGTTCCTGACCTCGATGACGCAGAAGGACAACAGCAGCTCGCAGTCCCAGAATGCCGCGCAGCCGGCGCCCCCAAAGACGCCAGCACCGGCGCCGGCGCCGAAATCCAAGTAAGGAGTCGTCACTCATGATCAAGCTTCTGACCCGCCCTGTTCTGGCGTTCGCCCTGGCAATCACGGTGTCCCTGGGAATGGCCACCGCCCAGGCCGATACCGCGCCGGCACAGGCTCCGGACGTGGCGCTGAAAGCCACCACCGACCAGATTCGCGGCATGATCAAGGATCATTACGCCGAATACAAAGCCGATCAGCCCAAGTTCTACCAGGCGGTGAACGACGTGGTGGTGCCGCGCTTCGACGTGCCCGGCATCGCCAAGGCCGTGCTGGGGCTCAACTACCGCAACGCCACGCCGGACCAGCGCACCCGCTTTGCCTCGGCCTTCAAGGACATGCTGGTGCACAGCTACGCCAACGCCATGCTGGACAACTACAAGTCCGTGACCATCAACTGGATGCCGCCGCGCCTGCTCAATGCCACGGATGCGGCCGTCAACACCTCGCTGACGCGCGACAATGGCCAGGCCTACGCCATCGGCTTCCGCGTGCACGTGGTCGACGGCGACTGGAAGATCCTCGACATCACCGTCGAGAATGTGTCGCTGGTGCTGAATTTCCGCACCCAGCTCAATTCCGAAATCAAGCGCACCAGCCTGGACGACGTGATTGCGCGGATGCAGAACGGACAGTTCAAGTCGGATTCGGACAAGTCGCAGCAGAAGGCGAACTGAACCAGGCCGGGAAACAGCAACCGTGACCACCGCCCAGGGGATTCTTCAAGGTGAGCTCAATTTCAGACGCGTGCCGCAGTTGCTGGCACAGGCGCAGGCTTTGAGCGCCGGCGGAAAGCTGGACTTGGGCGGCATCAGCAATGCCGATAGCGCCGGCCTGGCGCTGCTGCTGGAATTAAGCAGGCGCAGCAAGGCCAAGGGCCTGCACCTGAGCATCCGCGGGGCCAACGAGCAGATCGTGCAGCTCGCCAGGTTCTTCGGTCTCGACCAAATTTTGCATTTCGAATAGGGAGTTCGTATGAGCAGATTGCATCGTTGCTGCTCCATCGTCGTCGCCGTACTGCTGGCCAGCTGCGCCCACCACCCGGCGGACGATCCGTCCGATCCGCTCGAACCGGTCAACCGGGCGATGTGGAGCTTCAACTCCAAGGCCGACAAGTACGTGCTCAAGCCGGCGGCCAAGGGCTATGTCGCCGTCACCCCGGGCTGGGCGCGCGAAGGCCTCACCAATTTCTTCTCCAACCTGATCTATCCGACCACCATCGTCAACGATTTCTTCCAGGCCAAGTTTACCCAGGGCGCGTCCGATACCGGGCGCTTCGTGGTCAACAGCATCTGGGGCGTAGGCGGACTGGTCGACGTCGGCACCCGGGTCGGCCTGACCAAGCACGACGAGGACTTCGGCCAGACGCTCGGCTACTGGGGCGTGGGCGAAGGCTGGTACCTGATGATTCCCTTCCTCGGGCCCAGCGACAACCGCGACCTGCTCGGCAAGGGTGTCGATATCTTCAGCAACCCCACTCATTACCTGCCCGGTCGCTACGACCTGCCCAACTACCTCACCACCTACGTCCTGGACAACGTCAACAAACGCGCCAACGCACTGCCCTCGGACAGCCTGCTGGATTCGCAGTTCGATACCTACCTGTTCATCCGCACCGCCTACCTGCAGCACCGCCAGGCACTGGTCTATGACGGCAATCCGCCGCCCGAAGACCTCGGCCTGAGCGACTCCGGCGACGATGGCAGCACCGCGGCGCCGGCGCCGGCCGCCCCCGCGCAAGCGCCGAAGACCAAGTAACTCACCTGCCCCTCACCTCGCATGAGGTGAGGGGCAGGTATTCCGGTGCTTCGGTTAGGGGATCCGGCAACTCCCTCTAGGCCGGATACTTCGCCGCCAGCTTCGCGATCGAATTCATCCCGCGGAACGTGGCCCTCAGCTTCAAGGCCTTTTCCAATACCGCATTGGAAAACTCCGATTCGCTCTGCTTCTTCCGGCATAGCCAGTAGATCTCCCGGCCGTGCACGTGGAAATCGTCGATTTCCGTCCTGAACCGGCTGAGCAAGGTCTGCTGCGCCTGGGTGCTCAGCGGTTCCGCCAGAAACGCCACATTCAGCGCCACCGCCGATTTCATCAGCGCTTCCTTGAACGGCTGGTAGCGGGCAATGGCCGCGATCTCGGCGTCGCTGCGGACAAAGGTCTTGACCTCGTAGCCCAGCGACTCCTGCAGATGGGCTTCGATCCTGCGCTCCAGCGCCGCCATGTCCCGCGCCTTGCTGTCGAAGATCACATTGCCGCTGGCGATGAAAGTCTCGACCTTTGAGAAACCCAGCGCCTCAAACAGGGCGCGAAGATCCTCCATCTTCACGGTGTGACCGCCGACGTTGATGGCGCGAAGGAAGGCGACGAATCGGGGCATGCTCTTGAACCGGGTACGGGGCGCGACCTACTTCTTGCGCCCGAACCGCTCCAGCAACAAGGGCATCACCGCTTTCGGCACCAGCTTCTTCACCGGCGCCCCCAGGCTGGTCAGCTCGCGCACCAGGCTCGATGACAGATGCGCGAACTGCGGCGAAGGCGCCAGCAGCACCGTATCCAGCTCCGGATACAGGTCGCGGTTCATCACCGCCATCTGCTTCTCGTAATCGACATCGCCGACGGTGCGCACGCCGCGCACCAGCACGGTGACGCCGTGTTCGCGGGCGAAATCCACCACCAGGCCGGTGAAGCCGATCACCTCGACATTACCGAGATCCTGCACCGAGGCCTGGATCAGCGCGATGCGCTCGTCGATGGTGAACTTGGGGTTCTTGGTGACGTTGAGCCCGACCGCCACGATCAGCTTGGGAAACATCCGCGCAGCGCGGTGGATGATGTCGTTGTGGCCCAGGGTGATCGGATCGAAAGTGCCCGAATAGGCGGCGATGACGCTCACGTGTGTTCTCCCCTTGTTACAGGCTCAGGCTGCGACGGTTTCTTCGGCTTTAAAGACGGCGAGTCCGTAGCTTACCTGACCGGCGCTCTTTTCCTTCAACAGGCTGTAGCCGGGCGGCAACTGCGGCGCCTGTCCAATCGGCCATTCCAGGTAGACGCGATGCATCGGCTTGAGCAGGCCGGGCAGCGTCGCCAGCGCGGGCGCCAGCAGATTGGCGCCGTAAGGCGGATCGAGAAACACCACGTCGTAGCGCCGCGCGGTATTGCGCAGCCAGGACAGGGCGTCGGTCTGCACGATCTCGGCGCGGTCGCCGGCGGCGAGCCTGGCGGCGGCGGTGCGCAGCGCCACGGCCTGATCGCGGCCCTGCTCGATAAAGCTGGTGTGGGAAGCGCCGCGCGACAGCGCCTCGAAACCCAGTGCCCCGCTGCCGGCAAACAGGTCGAGGCAACTGGCACCGGCGATCAGCGGCGACAACCAGTCGAACACGGTTTGCCGCACCCGGTCCGGCGTGGGCCGCACGCCGGCGGCGGCATCGAATTCGATCAGGCGGCTGCGCCATTCGCCGCCGATGATGCGCAGGGTACCGAGGGCGCGTCTTGCCATTAGCCGTAAATCCTGTTCAAGCCGAAATTCAGTCCGATGCTCAGGGTGCGGGCGCCGCCGCGCCGCTGGCGGCCGGGGCGGCCTGCGGGAACAGGAAGGGATGCTGGGTGACGATGCGGCGGGGCAGGTACAAGGCTCCACCCAGCAGCAGCGCCGCGATGGCCAGTGCAGCGATGGCGGAATAACGGCTGCGCCGCGCCTGTCTGCGCTTGGCCTCGCCGCGAAGAATGCGCATATCGTGGAACAGGCGCATGTGCGGCATCGGGTATTGCGGCGCGGCCTCGATACGGCGGCCAAGCTGGAACCAGTAGAAGGCGAGCAGGCCCAGCAGCGCGGCGCTGGCGTAAAGCGCGCGGACAAATTCGTCGATCACGTCCTGGGTCGATGCCTTCATCTGCTGTGCGGTTTCCACCGGCAGATTGTTCATATAGTCATCGAACCACCAGGCGAAGCCCAGAAACACAGCAAGACCGGCCGGTGCCAGTAGCAGCAGCAGTTTGCGGCGTACGGCCGGATCGGCCTTGTGGAGAGTTGACTCGGCGGCTTCGCCGCCGACAACTGTCCCTCTCCCCTCCGGGGGAGAGGGGGGGACCACCCGCGGAGCGGGTGCTGGGGTGAGGGCAAGCGGCGCCGCGGACCTGGCTTCCCGGCTGCCTTCAGACATGGGTACCGCCCACCGTCATGGCGTCGATCTTCAGCGTCGGCTGGCCCACACCCACCGGCACGCTCTGCCCGTCCTTGCCGCAGACGCCGATGCCGCTGTCGAGCTGCATGTCGGTGCCGAGCATCGATACCCGCGACAGCGACTCCGGGCCGTTGCCGGTAAGGGTGGCGCCCTTGACCGGGCGCGTCACCTTGCCGTCCTCGATCAGGTAGGCCTCGCTGGCGGAGAAGACGTAGTTGCCGTTGGTGATGTCGACCTGGCCGCCAGCGAAGTTGACCGCGTAGAGGCCCTTCTTCACCGAGCGGATGATCTCCTCCGGATCGTGCGGGCCGGCCAGCAGGTAGGTATTGGTCATGCGCGGCATCGGCAGGTGGGCGAAGGATTCGCGGCGGCCGTTACCGGTGGGCTGCATGCCCATCAGGCGCGCATTGAGCTTGTCCTGGATATAGCCCTTGAGGATGCCGTTCTCGATCAGGGTGGTGCACTGGGTCGGCGTGCCCTCGTCGTCCAGGGTCAGCGAGCCGCGGCGGTTCGGCAGGGTGCCGTCGTCGACCACGGTGCACAGCGGGCTCGCCACTTTCTGGCCGATGCGGCCGGAATAGGCCGAGGTGCCCTTGCGGTTGAAGTCGCCTTCCAGGCCGTGCCCCACCGCCTCGTGCAGCATCACGCCGGGCCAGCCCGGACCCAGCACCACCGGCATCGAGCCGGCCGGCGCCGCGATGGCCGACAGCAGGGTGATGGCCTGGCGCACCGCTTCC
>FTKD01000305.1_pt2 | contig 15094 bp, 12 predicted proteins | sample 1658191 | NCBI WGS metagenome assembly FTKD01 (sample SAMEA3914808, study PRJEB12502) | metagenome | biome: forest; material: soil | place: Canada | collected 2011-08-03 | depth 0.3 m
GCGACGCTGGCGGTGTAGCGCTTGACGAGCTCGCTCATCGGCTCCGAGAACAGGGCCGACCAGGCCTGGGATTTCTTGTCGAACTGGTTTCCGCTCATCACTTGTCTTGCGCCTGGCTGGGTGCTTTAGGGGATGACCCTGATTGTAGGCGGCGCAGGCCGCGCAGCCTTCGCGAGCGGGCGCCGCGGCTTGCCCGAAAGGCAGGCTCCTCCCCCACAATGCAGGCTCATGGACACCGTCACCGCCTCCACCACGCTGCTCGGCGAAGCCCCGGTGGCGAGCCTGCGCCGCAACACGGTGCCGATGCTGTGCGAGCCCGGCACGATCCTGCGCGCGCTGCTGGGCGTGCAGGTGGTCGTCAGCGCCGGGGCGGCGTTCGGCAGCGGCTCGGCGGCCGTCTGGCTGGCGCGCGCGGTCGCGGGCGCCGCCGTGGCGGTGCCGGCCACGCTGGCCTGGGTCGTGATCTGCTGCGGGGCCACGCGACTGTTGACGCCGCTGCCGACCTTCGGACGCCTGGCGTTCACCGCCGGCGTCGCCGCGCTGGCGTCGTGGGCGGCCTGCCTGCCGCTGCGCGTCCTGGGGCTGGACGCGGGCGACTCCACCAACGTGGCCGCGATCGTGGGCCTGGGCGCGTTGATGGGTGCCGCCGTCTACCACTGGCTCGAACTGCGCGTGCGCGCGACGCTGCCCGCCGCCACCGAGGCGGGCCTGATCGAGCTGCAATCGCGGGTCCAGCCGCATTTCCTGTTCAACACGCTCAATACCGCGATCGCGCTCGTGCGCGTGGATCCGACGCGCGCCGAGGAGGTGCTGGAAGACCTGGCCGAGCTGTTCCGTGCGGCGCTCGGCGCGCTGGAAGGCGACTCGACGCTGGGCGAGGAGATCCGCCTGGCGCGCCTGTACCTGGCCATCGAAGGCATGCGCTTCGGCAAGCGGCTGGACGTCGAATGGGACGTCGAGGACGCCGTCCTCGCGGCACGCGTGCCTCCGCTGCTGCTGCAGCCGCTGGTGGAGAACGCCGTGCGCCACGGCGTGGAGCCCAACGACGCGGGCGGGCGCGTGCAGATCCGCGCGCGGGTGCGCAGCGGGCGCGCGTGGGTGCAGGTGATCAACACGGTCGGCGGCGCGGCGACGCCGGGCCACGGCATCGGGCTGGTGAGTTCGCGCGAGCGGCTGCGCCTGATGCACGATTTCCGATCCGAATTCCAGGCCGGCCCGATCGACGGCGGACGCTTCCGCGTGCGCCTGGCCGTGCCGCTGTGAAGCGCCGGAAGATGACGTGGAGAACCCGTCCATGACCCGACTGAAAGTGCTGATCGTCGACGACGAGGATCTGGCGCGCCTGCGCATGCGCAGCCTGCTCGCCGATTGCGCCGCGCCGGCGGCCGACGTGGCCGGCGAGGCCGGCAGCGCCGCGGAGGCGCTGCATTGGCTCGCGGGCAACAGCGCCGACCTGGTGCTGCTGGACGTCAACATGCCCGGCCTCGACGGCCTGCAACTGGCCGAGCGCCTGCGCGCGTTGCCGGTGACCCCGAAGATCGTCTTCGTCACGGCGCACGCCCATCACGCGCTGAAGGCGTTCGAGATCGACGCCGTCGACTACCTGACCAAGCCCGTGCGCCGCGCCCGCCTGCAGGAGGCGCTGGTGCGCGTGGCGCAGCGACTCGACCGCGGCGTGCCGGCGACGCCGGCCGCGCCGCCCGCCACGCCGGCCGAACAACCGGTGCTGGTGGTGAGCGACCGCGGCCGCGTCCAGCGCCTGCCGGTGGCCGACATCCTGTACCTGAAGGCCGAACTGAAATACGTCACGCTGCGCACCGCGGCGCATGCCTATGTGCTGGACGACTCGCTGTCCGACCTCGAGCAGCGCCTGGGCGACACGATGCTGCGCATCCATCGCAACGCGCTGGTGGCCCGCACGGCGGTGACCAAGCTCGAACGCCGCGCACCGACCTCGCTCGACGGCGCCCCGCCTGCCGAGGCCGACGCCGAGGGCTGGGCGGTGCAGGTGGGCGCGACGCAGGAGTGGCTGGCGGTGTCGCGGCGCCAGTTGACGCAGGTGCGGGAGTTGCTGGCCGAGGATGGCGTCTAACCCGCGACGAGACCCACCACGAAGTCCAGCATCGCCCGCGTCTTGGCCGGCACATGGTGGCGTGACGGGTGGTACGCGTAGAGCGGGAAGCGTTCGTCCGACCAGTCGGGAAACAACGTGACGAGGCGCCTGCCGGCGAGCAGCGGATCCTCGGGCAGCGCGAACATCTGCGCGATGCCGTAGCCCGCCTCGCAGACGCTTTGCAGCGTGCCGGCGTCGTTGACCGTGAGCGCGCCGGGCGTGTCGACGACGATCTTCCTGCGGCCGCGGTGGAACTCCCACGGGAACGCGCGGCCGGTGGCCGGGTCGCGGAACTGGATGCAGCGGTGGTGGCCCGTCTCGAGTTCCTGCGGCTGCGCGGGACGGCCGAAGCGCTTCACGTAGCTCGGCGCGGCCACCGTGACCACGCGGCGATCCAGCAGCTTGCGTGCCACCAGCGACGAGGCCCGCGGGTGGCCGAAACGCAGCGCCAGGTCGAAGCCGTCGCCGACGAGGTCGCCCAGGTCGTCGCGCGTGCGCAGTTCGACCTCCAGATCCGGATGCCCGTCCAGGAACGTGCCGAGTGCCGGCCCGAGGATCAGGCGCGAGAAGAACGGATCGACGTTGACCCGCAGGCGTCCGCGGATCGCCGCGGCACCCGCGCGGGCATGGGTCGTCGCTTCCTGCAGCGCGCCCACCAGCGGCATCACCTGTTCGTAGAAGCGCCGGCCTTCCTCGGTGAGTCGCACCGAGCGGGTGGTGCGTTCGAACAGGCGGATGCCCAGCCGCGCCTCGAGTCGGGCCACGGAGCGGCTGACGCCCGATTGCGACATGTCCAGCGCCTCGCCGGCGCCGCCGAAGCTGCGCGCATCGACGACGGCAGCCATCACGTCCACGCCCTCGAGCAACTGTGCACTGAAACCGCCCATTGATGACTCCAGGGCATCAATCAAATGAGCTTCATGCTATCGCAATCGACGGTTCTCCGCAGAAGAATGCGTTCCAGCGCGGCGCCCTTGCGCGGCGGAATGGAGAAGCGGTCATGTTTGCGATCACGGGAATCACGGGTCAGGTCGGCGGTCAGCTCGCCAGGGAATTGTTGGCCGCGAAGCGGCCGGTGCGCGCCGTCGTGCGCGATGCGACGAAGGCCGCGGCCTGGGCGGCGCAGGGCTGCGAGGTCGCGCTCGCGTCGTTCGACGATGCGGCCGCCTTGACGGCGGCGTTCACCGGCGTCGAGGCGGTCTTCGTGCTGCTGCCGCCGACGTTCGATCCGACGCCCGGCTTCGCGGAGTCGCGTCGCAACATCGCCGCGTTGGTCACGGCGTTGCAGGCCGCGCGCGTGCCGCGCGTCGTCTGCCTGTCGACGATCGGCGCGCAGGCGACCCAGGAGAACCTGCTGACCCAGCTGGGTCTGATGGAGCAGGCGCTGGGGGCGCTGCCGATGCCGATCGCGTTCCTGCGAGCCGCCTGGTTCGTGGAAAACGTCGCATGGGACATCGAAGCTGCCCGCGCGAGCGGCGTGATGCCCGCCTTCCTGCAGCCGGCCGACAAGCCGGTGCCGATGGTGGCGACGGCCGACGTCGCGCGCGCGGCCGCGAGCCTTCTCGAGGAGCACCGGGACGGCCACCGCATCGTCGAACTCGAGGGGCCGTCGCGCGTGACCCCTGACGAACTCGCGGCGGCGCTCGGACGATCGCTGGGCCGGGACGTGTCGGTCCGGGTCGTGCCGCGCGAGAGCTGGGAAGCCTTGTTCCGGTCGCAAGGCATGCGCCACCCGCTGCCACGCATGCGGATGCTGGACGGCTTCAACGAGGGCTGGATCGAGTTCGAGGGCGGCGCTGCGACGTCGATGAAGGGCGGCACGCCGGTGCAAGCCGTCGTCGATGCCCTCGTCGGTCGGCGTTCGGCCTGACCCCGAGCAGGTACAAGACGTATCGTGCGCGACTGCAGCAGCCTGCCTGCCCTGCAGGAACAGTGCGGCCGCTGTCGCGGGCGGCTGTGTCTGGCACACGGGGTCCCTGCAGGGCTACCCTTGCACGGTCTTCACTGCGACCCCTCTTCATGACGATCGAACGACGCCTCCTCGCACTCGGGCTCGAGCTGCCCGACACCGCCGCGCCCGGCGCGCGCTACGCCGCCGTCGTCGTCCACCAGGGCGTCGCCTGGATCAGCGGCCGGTTGCCGCGCAACGGCTGCGTCGAACTCGATCTGGTCTTCGCGCTGTCCGACTGAGTCCTGGTGTCAGGCGGCTGGCGCGGCCGCTCCCAGCGCCACGATCTTGCGCACCGGCGTCGACAACACCAGCGACGTCGTGACCGCGCCGTAGGCTGCCAGCGCGTCCACCACGCGCTCCAGGTCGGACGGCGCCGCGATGGCGCAGCGCACGAAGAAGCAGTCCGCGCCGGTCACGCGGTCGGCCTGCAGCACCTCGGGCATCTTCTCGAACAGCGCAATGTACTTGCGGATGCCCGTGTGGTCGGTCTGCACGTGGATGATGGCCTCGAGGCCGACACCGATCGCGCGCAGGTTCACGCGCGCGCCGTAGCCCTCGATCACGCCGGCCTCCTCGAGCTTGCGCACGCGCTCGCTCATCGCCGGTTGGGACAGGCCGATGCGCTTGCCGAGCGCGGCCAGGCTCTGGCGCGCGTCGAGTTGCAGCGCCTCGAGGATCTGGCGGTCTTTCTTGTCGAGGTTCATGAGGAAGGGATTGCGCAGGCGCTTGTGCCGATGAGTCATTGTTTCGCGCCGCGTTTTTTCGATGCACGACTCTTTCGCTGGCGCGTGCGGCGGCTTATCGTAGCGGACGCCGGCATCCGGTCCGGCGACCCGACAAGGAATGAAGATGCGACTGATCGGCATGCTCGACTCCCCCTATGTCCGCCGCGTGGCGATCGCGCTGCGGCTGCTGGAGATCCCGTTCGAGCACGACCCACTGTCGGTGTTCAGCACGTTCGACCAGTTCAGCCGCATCAATCCGGTGGTCAAGGCACCGACGCTGGTGTGCGACGACGGCACCGTGCTGATGGACTCGGGCCTGATCATCGACTATCTCGAGGGCCTGGCTGGGCGCACGTTGTCGCCCACCGGGCTGGCGCAACGCACGCGCGCGTTGCGGGTCGTCGGCCTCGCGATGGCCGCCTGCGAGAAGGTGGTGCAGATCGTCTACGAACACCACCTGCGCCCCGCCGAGAAGCTGCATGCCCCGTGGCTGGAGCGCGTGCACAGGCAGCTGCTGGCGGCGTTGACGGCGCTCGACGCCGAACTGGCGCAGCATCCGCTGGCCGCGGACGAGAAGGGCCTGACGCAGGCCGGCCTGAGCGCCGCGATCGCGTGGCGCTTCATGCAGATCAAGCTGGCGGTGCCGATCGCCGACTCGGTCTGTCCGGCGCTGGCGGCGTATTCGGCGCGCGCGGAGGCCTTGCCGGCGTTCGTGGCGACGCCGCCGGTCGAGACGGCGAACGTGTCGACGCCGGGCTACCCGGCGCCCTGACGCGTCCTCACGCCGGCTCGAGCGCGTCCCGCTTGTCCTTTTCCAGGAACCCGGTGGCCGCGGCCGCCGGGGCGGGGCGGAAGCGCAGGAAGCCCTGGATCACGTCGCAGCCCCAGCCCTGCAGCACCGTCTCCTGCTCGATCGTCTCCACGCCTTCGGCGGTGACCGACAGCCCCAGCGTGTGGGCGAGCTCGATGACGGTGCGCACGATGGTGTCGTCCTGCTCGCTCGCGTTGAGCTGCATGATGAACGAGCGGTCGATCTTCAGCCGGTCGAGCGGAAAGCGGCGCAGGTAGGACAGGCTGGCGTAGCCGGTGCCGAAGTCGTCGATCGCCAGGTGCAGGCCCAGGTCGCGCAATGCGTGCAGCTGCGCGATGCTGGCCTCGGCGTCGTTCATCACGCTGCCTTCGGTGATCTCGAGCTCGATCTGGCGCGGATCGACGCCGGTGGTGCGCAGCGTCTCGCGCACGGTGGCGAGGAAGTCCGGATGGTTGAACTGGCGCGGCGAGATGTTGACGGCCACCAGCGGCTTGCCGGCACCCGTGTCGGCCCAGGTCTTGGCCTGGCGGCAGGCTTGCTCCAGCACCCAGGTGCCGATGCGCACGATCAGGCCCGTCTCCTCGGCGAGCGGGATGAACTGGGCGGGCGAGATCATCGTGTCGCCGTCGCGCCAGCGCAGCAGCGCCTCGAAGCCGCAGATGCGGCCGTCGGGCAGCCCGCGCTGGCCCTGGTAGTACAGCTCGAAGTCGCCGTGTTCCAGCGCCTTGAGCATGCGGCTTTCCATGCGCAGCTTGTCGCGCTGGCTCTCGCCGATGCGGGTGTCGTAGATCAGGAAGCTGTTGCCCGGATCGGCGTGCGCTTGCAGCTTGGCGAGCTCGGCCAGCCGCGCCACCTCCTCGGCCGAGCCGGCGTCCTTCGGATACTCGGATGCACCGACGCCGATCGACACGATCAGATCCTGGTTGCCGATCTCGAACGGCGCCTCCATCGTCGCGGTGAGCGCCTCCAGGATGGCCTGCAGGCGGCGCGGATCGCGGCCGAAGTGGAACAGCGCGCCGAAGGTGACGCCGTCGACGCGGTAGAGGCGGCCGTCGAAGCGGCGTACCGCCGCGTCGAGCCGGGCGGCGATCTGGCACAGCAAGGCGTCGCCGAGCTGGTGGCCGACGCTGCCCACGATGAGGCCGAACTGCTTGACCGAGATCGACACGCTGCAGTAGCTGGCCGTGCCGGCGAGCTCGATCGCGCGGGTGTCGTTCTCCATCGCGCGGCGATTGAGCAGGCCCGTGACCTTGTCGTGCAGGCTGGCGTGCGCCAGCTTCTCGTTGATGACGGCCAGCTCGCGATTGGACTGGCGCGCGCGCAGGTACAGGCGCCACGCCGCCGCCACGCCGATGGCGAGCACCGCGGCCAGCATCAGCATCAGCGCGCGTTCGTTCGACCGGCGCGACAGCTCCACCGACTGCAGCGCGTTCTCGTGCTCCAGCTGCTCGACGTGGCGCTGGTGCTGCTCGAAGCTCGATTGCCGCTGCAGCGCCACCACGGTGTTGTTGCGGTCGCGCCGGGCGAGTTCGTCTTCCAGCAGCAGCGACTGGCGCAGCCGGACCAGCGCCTCGCGGGTCTCGCCGCTGCGCTCCAGCATGCCGATGTAGCGGTTCAGCTGGCTCAGCAGTTCGGGGTCGCGCTTCACGCGCTCCAGCGCGCGCAGGCCGGCGTCGGCCTCGTCCTTGCCGGCCTGGACGCGGCCCAGGCCGATGTCGGCCATGCCGAGGTTGATCAGTGCGTGCGCGGCGGTGTCGCCGTCGTGCTGCGATTCGGATTGCTGGCGTGCGCGCGTCGCGGCGTCGGCGGCCTTGGCCCAGTCGTGCACGTCCAGGTACAGACCCGCGAGCGACATCAGCGCGTCCTGCTCGCTGCTGAGCCATTCGGGCTGGCCGGCCAGCGAGTTCATCGTCTCGACGCTGGCGGCGGCGTCCGCCGAGGCCGCCTTCAACGCGCGCCCGATTTCCTGCTGCACTCGCACGGCCTGCACGCGTGCATGGGCGGCACGCGCCGGCTGGCCGGCGGCGACGGCGGCCAGCGATTCCATCACCCAGCCGGCCACCACCAGGCCGCGATCGGTGGAGCGGCCACCGAGCTCGCGCACCAGCGCCGCCTCGTGCAGCGCGGCGGCCGTGTCGCCCTTGACGATGTGCATCGGCGCCAGCGACACCCAGGCCTGGGCCTCGCGCCGCGGGTTGCCCGTCTCGCGGCCGGACCGGGCCGCTGCCTCGAACAGGCGGATGCCTTCGTCGAGCTGGCCGTTGTGCATGGCGAGGTCGCCGGCGGTCATCTCGACCCAGTAGTGCAGGTCGGGGCTGGGATCCTGACGCGCGTAGGGCAAGGCCTCCTCGATCCAGCCGAACGCGGCGCGCTCCTGGCCCGCGAACGACAGCAGCGAGGCCTTCAGGGCGTAGGCGGAAGCGATGGCCGCGGGATCATGGGTGCGCGCGCCGATGTCGGTGAGTTCTTCCACGGCGGCATCGGCCACGGCGGGCTTGTCGGTGGCGCCGTGCGCCCAGCCCCAGGCCGCCAGGAAGACGCGCAGGTCGTCGCCGCCGTTGGCGCGCGCCGACGCCTCGAGCGGGCGCAACTGGGTGATGGTCTCGTTCGGATCGTTGCCGTAGCGGGCCTCGATGTCGAACACCTGCCGGGCGATCGGCCCGGCGAGCGCCGACGGGTCGAACGCGAACGCGGCCAGCAGCGCCAGTGCGGAAGCGGCGCGGCGCAGGCGACCGCGAGTGGTCGGGCGCGCGTCCGCTGGCGCCAGGCGCCGCGCAATGACGATCAGGTCGGGTTTTGGGAGGGCCACATCGGCTTATCGACCTGAAGCCCGGCTGATTGAAGCGCGGCACGGCCCGGCGCGGGCCGGTCTTGCGTGACAAAAGTCCGCCTCGTGTCGCGGATGCGACTTCAGCCCGTGTTGCGAAGCCCCGCCGCGATGCCGTTGATCGACAGGTGGATGCCGCGCTGCACGCGCTCCATCGTCGGGTCGTCCTCGCGCCGCATGCGGTAGCGCCGCATCAGCTCGACCTGCAGGTGATTCAGCGGATCGAGGTAGGGGAAGCGGTGCTCGATGGAGCGCGCCAGCGACGGATTGGACTGCAGGCGCTCCGTTTCGCCGGTGATCTCGCCCAGCATCGCCTGCGTGCGTTCCCATTCGGCCTTGATGGCGCCGAAGATGCGCTTGCCCAGCTTCTTGTCGTCCACCAGGTCCACGTAGCGCGACGCGATGCGCAGGTCGCTCTTGGCCAGGACCATGTCCAGATTGGACAGCAGCGTGCGGAAGAACGGCCACTGCTTGTACATGCGGCGCAGCAGCTCCAGGCGCTTGTCGTGCTCCTCGCCGGGCTCGCCCAGGAACGCCTGCACGGCCGAGCCGAAGCCGGCCCAGCCCGGCAGCGCCACGCGGCACTGGCCCCACGAGAAGCCCCACGGAATAGCGCGCAGGTCCTCGATGCGGCGCGTGGACTTGCGCGATGCCGGGCGCGAGCCGATGTTCAGCTCGGCGATCTCGCGGATCGGTGTGGCCGAGAAGAAGTAGTCGGTGAAGCCCGGGGTCTCGTAGACCAGGGCGCGGAACGCGTCGAAGCTGGCCTCGCTGAGCGCGTCGGCGGCGTCGAGGAACGCGCGTGGCGGCGTCTTGGTGGTGTGCAGCAGCGTGGCCTCCAGCGTGGCGGCCACCAGCGTCTCGAGATTGCGCAGGCCGATCTCGGGGTTGGCGTACTTCGAGGCGATCACCTCGCCCTGTTCGGTGAGGCGGATCTGGCCGTTCACGGTGCCCGGGGGCTGCGCGACGATGGCCTGGTAGCTCGGGCCGCCGCCGCGGCCCACGGTGCCGCCGCGGCCGTGGAACAGGCGCAGGCGGATGCCGTGTGCCTCTTCCAGCTGCGCGAACAGCGTCACCAGCGCGACCTCGGTGCGGTACAGCTCCCAGTTGCTGGTGAAGAAGCCGCCGTCCTTGTTGCTGTCGCTGTAGCCCAGCATGATGTCCTGCTCGCCGCCGCTGCGCCTGACGAGTTCGGTGATACCCGGCAGGGCATAGAACTGCTGCATGATGCCGGCGCCGTTGCGCAGGTCGGCGATGGTCTCGAACAGCGGCGAGACGATCAGGTCGGCCTGGGCCGCGCCATCGAGCGTGCCGCGCATCAGGCCGCATTCCTTCTGCAGCAGCAGCACTTCCAGCAGGTCGCTCACGTCCTCGGTGTGCGAGATGATGTAGTGGCGGATCGATTCGTGGCCGAAGGTGGCGCGCATCTTCAGCGCGGCCTCGAAGATGGCCAGCTCGCCGAGCGCGAGCGCCGAATACTCCGCGCCGTGCACGCGCAGCGGGCGCGCGTCGTTGAGCAGCGTCAGCAGCAGCTCGCGGCGCGCCATCTCGTCGAGCGCGCTGTAGTTGTCTTCCAGCCGCGCCGCGCGCAGTAGCTCGACGATCACGGCCTCGTGCTGGTCGGAGCTCTGGCGCAGGTCGACCGTGGCCAGGTGGAAGCCGAACACCTGCGCGGCGCGCTGCAGCGGCGCCAGGCGCGGGGCCACCAGCGCGCCGGCGTGGTGCGAGCGCAGCGAGCGCTCGATGATGGCCAGGTCGGCGCCGAATTCGGCGGCCGCGCCGTACGGGTCCTGCGGCACGACGGCGTGGCGCAGCGCCTCGGTGCCGGTCAGCTGGTGCAGCGTGGCGGCCAGGCGCGCGTAGACGCCCACCAGCGCGCGGCGATAGGGTTCGTCCTCGCGGTGCGCGTTGTGGTCGGGCGAGCGGTCGGCCAGCGCCTGCATCTCCGGCGTGACGGGGGACAGCATCTGCGAGATCGACAGCTCGGCGCCGAGCGCGTGCACCTCGAACAGGTAGTGGCGCAGCGCCGTTTCGCTCTGGCGCGACAGCGCGATGCGCAAGGTCTCGGCGGTGACGTTGGGGTTGCCGTCGCGGTCGCCGCCGATCCAGTTGCCCATGCGGAAGAACGGCGCCACGTCCTGGCCCGGCAGCGCGTCCTCGATCGCCCGGTACATCTTCGGGATCTGGCGCAGGAAGGTGGCGTGGTAGTACGAGATCGCGTTCTCGATCTCGTCGGACACCGTCAGCTTGGTGTAGCGCAGCATGCGCGTCTGCCACAGCTGCGTGATGCGGGCGCGCATCAGCGCGGTGTTCTCGTTGAGCGTGCGTTCGGAGTAGAGGTCGCCGCGTTCGGCCAGCAGTTCGGCGATGGCGCGCTCCGCGTCGAGGATGCTCTTGCGCTGCACCTCGGTGGGGTGGGCCGTGAGCACCGGCGAGATGAAGGCCTTGTTCAGCGCGGCGGCGATGTCGGTCGCGCGGTGGTCGGCGGCGTGCAGGCGCTCGAAGGCCATCGCCAGCGAGCCGTCCTGCAGGTTGCCCTCGCGCTCGTGGTGCGCGCGCCGACGCACGTGCTGGCGATCCTCGGCGATGTTGGCCAGGTGCGAGAAGTAGCTGAACGCGCGGATCACGCTCACCGTCTGGTCGGCCGACAGGTTCTTCAACAACCGATCGAGCACGCGTCCGGCGCTGGCGTCCTTGTGGATGCGGTAGGCCACGGAGAGCTGGCGCACGCGTTCGATCAGCTCGAAGGCAGCCAGTCCTTCCTGTTCCCGGATGACCTCGCCCAGCAGTCGGCCGAGCAGGCGGATGTCCTCGACCAGCGGGCGTTCCTTGTCGGCGGCCGAGGCAGCGGGCTTGGCCGATGCACTCTTTCGAGGCGTTTTCGCGGGCTGGCGGGCGGCGGCGGTGCGAGGCATCGTGATGTTCCGTTTGATGTAACCGAATTACCAATCGGCAAATGTAGCAGGGGCCTCGCGAGGCGGGAAGGCCTTGGCGCGCTGCCGGCGCGCCCCGGGCTCGCCGATAATCCGCAAATGAACAACATCGTGATCGCCACCCGCGAAAGCCGCCTCGCGCTCTGGCAGGCGGAGCATGTGCAGGCGTTGCTGGGGCGTCGCCTGGGGTTGGCCGCTTCGCTGCTGGGAATGACCACGCGCGGTGACCAGATCGTCGACCGCACGCTGTCCAAGGTCGGCGGCAAGGGGCTGTTCGTCAAGGAGCTCGAGACCGCGCTGGAATCGGGCGCCGCGCACCTGGCCGTGCACTCGCTCAAGGACATGCCGATGGAGCTGCCCGCCGGCTTCGAGCTGGTGGCGGTGCTGGATCGCGAGGATCCGCGCGATGCCTTCGTTTCGACGAAGTGGGCGTCGATCGCCGAATTGCCGCAGGGCGCGCTGGTGGGCACCTCCAGCCTGCGCCGGGTGGCGCAGCTGCTGGCGCTGCGTCCCGACCTGCGCGTGGCGCCGCTGCGCGGCAACCTCGACACCCGCCTGCGCAAGCTCGACGAAGGCGGCTACGACGCGATCGTGCTGGCCGCGGCCGGCCTGATGCGCCTGGGCCTGGGCGACCGCATTCGCGCGCGCTTTTCGGTCGACGAGATGATTCCGGCGGCCGGGCAGGGCGCGCTGGGCCTGGAGATCCGCAGCGGCCAGGCCGAGCTGCACGGCCGCCTGGCCTCGCTGATCGATGTCGATGCGTGGCTCGCGGTGCACGCGGAACGCGCGGTGGCGCGCGTGCTGGGCGGCAGTTGCAGCATGCCGCTGGCCGCGTTCGCGACGCGTGGCGACGACGGCCGCTTCACGTTGCGGGCGGCGCTGGGCGATGCCGCCGTCGGCGCGGCACTGGAGGTGGCCATGGGTCACGAAGGGCCGCGCGTCGCGGCGCGGCCGCTGTTGAAGGCGGCCGAGACGGCGCCGCTGGCGGACGTCGCGGCGGCGGAGGCGATGGGCGCCCGCGTGGCTGCGGCGTTGCTGGCCGCGGGCGGCGACGGCTACCTGCCGGTCGCCGAGGCGTGAGTTCTTGAACGACGCGCCCGCCACCGTGTTGATCGTGCGTCCGCGCACGCAGGCACTGGCGTGGGTGGACGAGCTCGCCGCGCTTGGCGTGCCGGCGCGCGCGCTGCCGCTGATCGAGATCCTGCCCGCGCCCGAGCCGGCGCGCGTCGAGGCCGTGTTCGCGCAGCTCGAGGCGCCGGGGATGCAGCCGGTGCTGGTGTTCGTCAGTCCGAACGCCGTGCTCGGATTCTTCGCGGCGGCGGCCGCGGTGCGCGGCGTCGCTGCCGGGTCGCTGGCCTGGCCGGCGCAGGCCTGGGCCGCGGCCGTCGGGCCCGGCACCGTCGCCGCGTTGCGCGAATGCGGCGTGCCCGCCGAACGCATCGTCGCTCCGTCGGCCCAGGCGGCGCAATTCGATTCGGAGGCGTTGTGGGCGGCGCTGGCCGGCTGGCCGTGGGCGCGGCGGCCCGTGTGGATCGTGCGCGGCAACGGCGGGCGCGACTGGCTGGGGCAGCAATTGCGCGCCGCCGGCGCCGACGTGCGCGTCGTCCAGTCCTATGGCCGGGCCGCGCCGGTGCTCGCGCCGGCCGAGCACGCGCTGCTCGCCGACGCGTTGGCCGAGCCGGCGCGCTGGGTGTGGATGTTCAGCAGCTCCGAGGCGATCGATCATCTGGAGGCGATTGCGCCAGGCGCCCGCTGGCAGGGCGGTCGTGCGCTGGCGTCGCACCCGCGCATCGCCGAGCGGGCGATCGCGCTGGGCTTCGGGGCGGTGACGATCGTCGCGCCGTCGCCGGCGGCGGTGGCCGCGGCGATCGCGCCAACGCAAGACTCGTGACACTCGAGCCGGTGTGGCGGGCGCGCATCGGCATCCCCCGTTCAGACCGGGCGTCGGACGGCGCCTCTGTAGCGCCGTCGCTACAATGAATCGCGTGACTGACGACCCCAACGCTCCGATGAGCACGCCGCCGCCGATGGCGGTGCTGCCGCCCGTGACCCCTGCCGTTCCGGCGCTCGTGCCGCCCGGGCCGCAGCACTCGAGGCTGTGGCTGATGCTGGGCGCGATCGTGGCGCTGGCCTTCGGCGTGATGTCGGTGGCCGCCTTCGTGTCGGCCTGGCACACGCAGCAGCGCGTGAAGTCGCTCGAACAGGAACTCGTCAGGCGCCAGCAGACCAGCCAGGACGACGCCACCGAGGCGAAGCTGCTGGCCAAGCAGGCGCTCGACAGCGTGCGCGACGCCAACGGCAAGCTGGGTGTGCTCGACGAGCGCGTGGCCGAGTCGCAGTTGCAGCGTTCGCAGGTGGAGGACCTGATCCAGTCGCTGTCGCGCTCGCGTGACGAGAACGTGCTGGCCGACATGGAGGCCGCGCTGCGCGTCGCGATGCAGCAGGCCGCGCTCACCGGCAGCACCGACCCGATCGTCGCGATCCTGAAGCAGTCGGACGAGCGGCTCGCGCGCTACAACAATCCGCGACTCGAGCGCGTGCGGCGCGCCGTGGCGCGCGACCTCGACCGCGTGCGCACCGCGTCCGTGGTGGACGTGCCGTCGCTGACGATCCGGCTCGACGAGGCCGTGCGCCTGGTCGACGAACTGCCGCTGGTGTCGACGCCCGAACGCGCCACCGTCGCGGGCCGCGCCGCGGCCGCCTCGGCGGCACTGCACGGCGCGGTGTCGCGGGCCGGCAGTGCGGCATCGGGCGTGGCCGCCACGCCGCCACCGGCCTGGCTCGCATCGCTGCAGCACACGTGGGAGGGCTTCAGCGTGCCGTTCTTCGGCGAGTTGAAGCAGGCCGTCCGCGTCACGTCGATCGAGCATCCCGAGGCGATGCTGATGACGCCCGACCAGTCGTTCTTCCTGCGCGAGAACGTCAAGCTGCGCCTGCTCAACGCGCGGCTGTCGATCCTGTCGCGCCAGTTCGACATCGCGCAGGCCGACCTGCAGCAGGCGCAGACGGCGCTCGATCGCTACTTCGACCACAGCTCGCGTCGCGTGGTGGCCGTGTCCGACCTGCTGCGCCAGGTGTCGGCCCAGGCCAGGCAGGTGAGCTTCCCGCGCCCCGACGACACCTTGGCCGCGATCTCCGCCGCAGTCGCCGGACATTGAGATGCGCAGCGTCATCTGGGTGATCCTGTTGTTCGTGGCCGCCGTGGTGGCCGCCGCCGCCCTGAACCAGAACGACGGCCTCGTGTCGATCTTCTATTCGGGCTTTCGCGTCGACACGTCGCTGAACGTGTTCGTGGTCGCGCTGGTGCTGTTCGTCATCGTGCTCTACGTGGCGCTGAAGGCGATCAACGGCCTGCTGAGCATGCCGCGCCGCGCGCACGAGTGGCGCGAGTTGAAGCGCGAGCGCGCGGCCCACGCCGCGTTGCGCGACGCGCACGCCGAGTACCTGGCCGCGCGCTTCAACCGCGCCAGCAAGTCGGCCCGCCAGGCGCTCGATCTGCAGCAGGACGTCGACGTGCTGCGCAACGACCGCGAGTTTGCGGGCCTCGCGCACCTGATCGCCGCCGCGTCGCTGCACCGCATCCAGGATCGGCGCGGCCGCGACGAGCGCGCCCGCCGCGTGGTGGAACTGACGTCGGGCGTGCTCTCCGGCTCGGTGGTGTTCGATGGCGCGCATCTGCTGATGGCCGAGTGGGCCCTCGACGACCGCGACGCCGAGCGCGGCCTCGAGGCGCT
>FTKD01032314.1_pt1 | contig 15080 bp, 22 predicted proteins | sample 1658191 | NCBI WGS metagenome assembly FTKD01 (sample SAMEA3914808, study PRJEB12502) | metagenome | biome: forest; material: soil | place: Canada | collected 2011-08-03 | depth 0.3 m
TATCCACTTGCAGACTCGCCAGATCCGGCGCATGACTTCCCCTTGTCACATCCCCAAGAAGCCGATTGTAGCCTCGAACCACCCCCGGTAATGGACGGTATCTGCCAGGGCTCCGTTCAATCCAGAAACTTCGGCACACCCAGCTTCAGCCCCTTGCCCGGCAGCACCATCAGGGTGGAGGTGCCGTGCGCTACCAGCTCGCCACTGGCGTCATGCACGCTGGCCTCGGTATAGCTGAGCTGGCGCCCCGCGCGCAGGCAAGTACCGGTGGCGATGAGGCGGCCGCCGGTGACCGCCTTCAGGTAATTCAGTTTCAGGTCGACATTGACCAGGCCCGCATCCTCCGGCAGCACCTGGAAGCCGGCCCAGAAGGTGGCGGTATCGATCAGCGTGGCCAGCACGCCGCCGTGGACGATGCCGAACGGCTGGAAATGCGGGGCGGCCACGTCCAGTTCGACGCGACAGCCGTGCTCGACCATATCGACCAGACGGAAAGCGATGTGACTGGGGAAGGCGCCGGTATTCACCGTATGCAGCAGGCGACTCAGGTATTCGGGATTGAGCGTGGGCATGGCGTGCGGAAACGAGTCATGGAGTGATGCGCAAGCCTAGCGCGTTCCGCTCGCCGGGAGGCGAAGCTGCCGACTCGGGCCGGCAAGGCGGCGGAACCCGCCATGCCGCGCATGGGTTTAATATCGGCGAGTCGGGACTGTGCCACAGCGTCCGACGACCCTGCCGAGCCCAATGCGGAGCCGCCATGAAAGCCATTGCCATACCGGTCGACGCCCGCTTTGCCCTGCTGCTGCCGGACGCCGGTTTCGCCGACGCCTATCGCGTCACCAGCACGGCTTCGGCGGTGAACGCGCGGCAAGCCGCGCTGGCGATCTTCGATTCGCCGCCGCCGTGGATCAACGGGCTGATGGCCTTGCGCAATCGCATTACTGGCCTGTTCGGACTGAAAGCCGGAGTGCGGCCGCCAGCTTCGGCGGCGCATGGCAGCGTCGGCATTTTTCCGGTGCTGGCCGAATCGCCCGAAGAAATGTTGATGGGCCTGGACGACCGGCATCTCGATTTCCGCGTCGCGGTCACGGTGCAGCCGGCGGCTGCCGGTGCGCAGCAGATTACCGTCACCACGGTGGTCCACACCCACAATCAGCTTGGCCGCATTTATCTCGCGGTGATCATGCCGTTTCATCGCCTGATCGCCCGCAGCATGCTCAACCGGGCCGCGAAATCCTGGGGGTAATTCGCCGCGCACTCCACCTCAAGACGCCGATCGCATGCCGCGAACTGTCACATTGCGGGCACGGAAACGCGATAAAAAACCCTGCATGCACAATCAGGCTGCGTCATGATTTCCGGAAAGAACCCAGGCGTACTGGCGCTGTTTCTTTATGCATGCGGAATCGGCCATGCCGCATTGGCGCAAGCCACCCAGCCACAAAACCTCGATCCGGTGGCGGCGCGCCTCCTCACCCAGCGCCTGACTTACCCCCTATCGCCGCCCGTCTTTTCCCCATTGCCGGAACCGCGGAACCCGATGCCGCAGCCCCCTGCGCGCGAGCCGCTTGAATGCAGGCTGGAAAAGAGCCGCTTGAACTGCGAACCGCAACGGGCGCAACAGTAACGCGACGCTGAAACAAATCCACGCTTGGCCGCCTGGCAAAAAAACGGGGCGGGACAGCTTGCGCCATCCCGCCCCGCTCGATTCTTGACTACAGCGGAGCGAAGCGCTCCGCCGGATGCCTAGTTGCGACGCCCGCCGAACAGGCGCAGCAGCATCAGGAACAGGTTGATGAAGTCCAGGTACAGAGTCAGTGCGCCCATCACCACCTTCTTGCCCTGGGTGTCGCCGGGTTCGGCGTAGACGTACATTTCCTTGATCTTCTGCGTGTCGTAGGCGGTGAGGCCGACGAACACAATCACGCCCATCACCGAGATGGCGAATTGCAGGGCGCTGGAGTGGAGGAAAAAGTTGACCACCATGGCGATGAGGACGCCGATCAGGCCCATGAACAGGAACGAGCCCCAGCGCGTCAGGTCGCTCTTGGTGGTGTAGCCGTAGAGGCTCATCGCGCCGAAGGTGCCGGAGGTGATGAAGAACACGCGCGCGATGCTCTGCCCGGTGTACATCATGAAGATGCCGGCCAGGGACAGGCCCATCACGGCGGCGTAGATCCAGTAGGTGGTCTGCGCCGTCACCAGGCTCATCTTGTTGATGCGGAAGCTGAGGAACATCACCATGCCCAGCGGCGCCAGCATCACCAGCCAGATCAGCGGTGTTTTGGCGATGGCGAGGTAAAAGCCGGTGGTAAAGGCGTAATACGCGACCACGCCGGTGAGGGCCAGGCCGCCGGCCATGTAGGTGTAGATGGCGCGGATGTAGTCGCGGAAGCCGGTATCGACGCCGGCCTGCGCCAGCGGGGGACGGCTGTTTCGCATCGAGTTCAGGTCGATGGGCATGTGGTTTCTCGGGTAGTGGTTACGGTTGCGCTGCCAAGCATACGCTAAGGAACAAGATAGGACCTCAGCGTCGGGTTTCAAGTGCCGGTTTTACAAGGATAAATCCTGCAAGCCGCGAGGTAGTCGCATGGCTTTCGACAGCGCCGTTTCGCGGCGGTTCAGATCAGGCGCCAGGGCGCTCGCCGGGCGCTTACGCGCCCTGTCTCGCGGCGACGGTAACCTGGCTTTCGCGCTGATCGCGACGGATATCGCGCCGGATCAGCCAGGCCATCAGGACAATCGGCGCGGCCAGTGTCAGGCGCAGCAACATCCAGCCGACAATTGAATGATCCATGAGCATCAGCTACCCGAACGAGTGTGGCTCCATCGCATGCCGCCAATGCTAACCTGACCGGGCGACGCGGGACCGGACTGGTCTTGCGCAGCCGATCTCATCAAAACAAGCACACAGGAGGAGCGGAACGATGCCACTCAAGCAGCAGGCGGACGCGCTATTGCGACAGGCGACGGAATCGGGCGATGTGCCGGGGGTGGTGGCGATGGTCACCAATCGCCAGGGCACGCTCTACGAGGGCGCATTCGGCAAGCGCTCGCTGGGTGATGAAGCGCCGATGACGCTGGACACGGTCGGCCTGATCGCTTCCATGACCAAGGCCCTGACCTCCACTGCCGCGTTGCAGCTGCTGGAACAGGGCCGCGTCGACCTCGAAAGCCCGGCCTCGAAATGGCTGCCCGAGCTGGGAGAAATCCAGGTGCTGGAGGGCTTCGACGCCGCCGGCCAGCCGCGCACCCGCGCGCCGAAGCGGGCCATCACGCTACGCCACCTGCTCACCCATACCGCCGGCTTCAGCTACGAGTTCCTCAGCGAGGAGATCCAGAAATACCATGCGGCGAAGGGCCTCTCCGGCATCTTCAACTGCGAACTGGCCGAGCTGCGCTTGCCGCTGCTGTTCGATCCCGGCGAACGCTGGCAATACGGCATCAATATCGACTGGGTCGGCCGCGTCGTCGAAGCAGTGAGCGGCCAGAAACTCGGCGCCTATCTGAGCCAGCATGTGCTGGGCCCGCTCGGCATGCGCGACAGCGCCTTCCGCATGACGCCGCAGATGCGCGCGCGCAAGGCCACCATCCATCAGCGGCTGGAGGACGGCAAGCTGGTGCCGACCGACTTCGAAGTGCCGCAGGAACCGCAATTCGAAATGGGCGGCGGTGGTCTCTACAGCACGGTGGGCGACTATCTCAAGTTCCTGCGCATGATCCTCAATCACGGCCAGGCCGCCGGCGGACAGGTGCTCAAGCCGGAGACGGTGGAGCTGATGTCGCGCAACCAGATGGGCGAACTGAACGTGCTGAACCTGCACAGCACCAACCGCATGCTGACCAACGACCTGCCGCTGCCGCCGGACGTGCCGCACAAGTGGGGCCTGGCCTGCATGATCAATACGAAGACCCTGCCCACCGGCCGCCCCGCGGGCAGCCTGATGTGGGCCGGCCTGACCAACTGCTACTACTGGATCGATCCCGCCAGCGGCATCGGCGGCGTGTTCCTGACACAGATCCTGCCCTTCGCCGACGTCAAGGCGATGCCGCTGTTCTTCGCCTTTGAATACACGGTGTACCAGAACCTGTAGCCGCAAAAAAGGGGTGGGAGCCCGAAGGCCTCCACCCCTGCGCGCGGGCAATCCCGCCATGGACTGCCCGACATGCCCGTGCATCCGGCCGGCGCGGCGGATCGCTTATCCGCCCTTGACCCGCGTGCAGCGCTCCTGATACGTCACATAGCTGTCGTGGCTCTTGCCTACTTCATGGCCTGCCGCGGCGCCACCCACCGCACCGGCGGCGGTCATCGCGGCGTTGCCGGAGCCGCGGCCGAACTGATTGCCGGCCAGACCGCCAAGCGCGCCGCCAATGACCGTGCCGGCCACGGCGCCGGTGCCCCATTGCTTGTGATGCACCACGCGCACTTTTTTGCAATCCATCTGTTCGCCGTTGGAGTTGGTAAAGACCTCCGCGTAACTCGCAGCCGAACCCATAGCCAACGCGGCGGCGGCGGCAATTCTTGTTATCCGTTTCATGACTCTTCTCCTAACTTGTGGTGATCAATCGTCGTCGCCCTCGTGCCCATGATGATGGTGCCACCTGTGCCCGTGCTCGCCATGCCAGCGCTCGTCATCCCAGTCGCGGTGGTGGTGATGCCAGTATTCGTCCGGATAGCCGTACACCACCGGGGGTGGCGCGTAGTACACCGGCGGCGGCGGCGCGTAATACACCGGCGGCGGAGCGGCATAACCGTCCAGCCCGATGCCGATTTGCACATCGGTGTGCGCGAACGCCGCGGGCGCCAACAGCAGCAGGCCCAGACCCAGCAGAAAACCTCGTATTGCGTGCCTCATCGCACATCCCTCCTTGGGAACACTCTCCGCGCACCTTCAGCGGTGACGGGCCAAGACTAGGTAATGCGCGATGAACCGCGGCTTAACAAAACTTCACACAGAGGAAAGACGCCCTGTAATCAATGGGTTGGGACGCCGCATCAAGCGACCGAAGCATTCGGCAGGATGAGCGGGTTCAGCCCGCGCCCTCCTCATTCGTTGCACAAATCCGGACGCGAGGCGGTTTCAGAATACCGGCAGCATCAGCACCACCAGCAATACACCTACCACCATCTCGACCAGGTGCTGCGCCGCGTTATAGGGGCGCCACATGCTGAATACCAGATAGATGGTGGCGAACAGACTACCCAGCAACGCCCATACCGGCGCCATCCTGACCAGCAGCACTGTCGCCACATCGGAGTGTTGAGCCAGCAACACTCCGCCGCCGCTCAGGCGCAAGCACAGGCCGAACAAGCCCAGTACCAGCAATGCCGTGCTGGCGCGAAACGCCACGCTGCGCGGATGTTTCGGTCCGCTCGAATCCACCTCCAGCACCATCGAACCCTTCCGGTCAATACATCGGAAATCGCCGGACGTTCGAGCACGGCGAACTACCAAAGAGCGCTGCTTTGCACGCCCGTCCTGCTTGTCACCCCCCACGCCCGCCCTACTGCCGGCGTCAGTATTGCCGCTCATCCCCTCGCCCGAGTGGCCAGTACGATCAACGGTAGCGCCAAGCGGCCCGAGCCACTTTCCTGACAGGGCTTTGCCGTTCTCCTGGCAAAGCTTGAGGCGAGCACAGCGCCACGCCGGAAGCCCGGTTCATCCTGCACAATACGCGGCTCCGGCACTTCCAAAATCCTTTCACCGCAAATCAGTCATGCCTTCGATCATTCGCCGCGCGCAAGCCAAGCCATTGCCTTCCGATGACCGGGTGCTTCCAGTCAAAGTCCGCAGCAGCAGGATCAATGGCCGCGGCCTGTTTGCCAGCGCCGACCTGCCGGGCCGCAGGAAGCTGGGCGAAATCTCGGGCGAAGTGGTGCGCCTGCCGGGCGCATGGAAGAAGGTGGAGAAGTCGGACAAGATCTACCTGATCGAGCTGAACCAGCGCCAGGCGCTGGAATGCTCCACCGGCAACAGCTTCCGCTATCTCAACCACAGCTGTAGCGCCAACTGCTACATGCGCATCATCCGCAACCGGGTCGAGATCTACACCCGCCATCCGGTCAGGGCCGGCGCCGAGCTCACCGTGAATTACGGCGCCACGCCACATAAAGATGGCATGCGCTGCGCCTGCGGCGCGGCGAACTGCAAGGGCCTGCTGTAGGGCCTTGCAAGGCTGATTTGTAAAGGCTTGGTCAAGGTTTTGTCGCGAACGGCGCCGCCCGTCGGCATTTTCCTCGCCGTTCAGCCCCCGCCCGGCGATTTGCTGAACTTTCGTGCGCACCCTGTGTTCATAAGCATATGGCGACCCGCATGAACGAATGAAGTATCCACCGCGTCGGAGCCATTGCGCCACGGAATGAGGTGCTCGATATGGCTATACAAAGAATGATCTGCATCATGGCGCTCGTCGGCGTTCTGTCCGCATGCGGCGGCCCGGTGGTTACCTTGAAGAACCCGCAGAACGGGGAACTGGCGTCCTGCAAGGGCGGCATGGTGGCCACCGGGATGACTTCCGAGCGGGTGGCCGAGGATCTGATGACCAAATGTGTCGACGGCTACACGCAGCAAGGCTACGAGGTGATCGCGGCGACGCGCTAGGGCGGTCCCGCCGTATTCCCGCTGGTATGATCATGGGCCCAGGGCTATGCCCTGGACAGATGTTCATAATCAACAGGGAGGCTCAGACATGAAACGCTTGCTACTCGTCGCTGCGTTGACCGTGGCTGCCGCACCGGCGCTTGCCCAGGTCGGTGTATCGGTCAATATCGGTGAACCCGGCTTTTACGGCCAGATTCAACTCGGCAACAGCTATCCGCCGCCGCAAGTGATTTACCAGCAGCCGGTGGTGATCGAGCAGGTGCCGGAAAGTCTGGGACCACCGGTCTACCTGCGCGTGCCTCCGGGCTATGCCAGGCACTGGGACCGGCACTGTGCCGAATACAACGCCTGCGGCCACCGCGTCTATTTTGTGCAGGACAGCTGGTACAACAATGTCTATGCGCCGCGCTACCACGAGGACCACTACGGGCCTGGCCCCGAGCACCGGGACGATCACGACCGTGGCGACGACCATGGCCATGGGCATGGCCACGACGACCACGGCCGCGGCAATGACGATCACGGTCGCGGCCACGACGAACGCGATCACCACGATCACTGAGCCGCATCCCGCTAAAGCGGCGCTGGCTAGCCGGGCGTTTCCAGCCTGAGCTTCCAGCGCCGTGAATCGGCCTAGGGAGCCTCTGATTAATCCCAAGCCCTGTCGTTGCTCCCCACTGCGTCCTGCGCCCGCGATGATGGTGCCGGCGCTTGCGTGGTCTCCGCCGAAAATGCGGTAATGGGCCACCGCTCCCGAATGGAGCGCTGAGGAGACAACAAAAATGCCGCGCATCAACGTGCCCGATGACCTGGGCGGCTGGATGGCATTGCGGCCCGATATGGCTCCCGGCCTGGTCGCGCTGAGCGATGCCGTCTACGGCAAGTCGAAGCTGCCGCTGCGGGTACAGGAAGTTGCCCGCATGCGGATCGCCCTGGCCAACCAGTGCGAAGTCTGCCGCAATGCCCGTTATGCCGAAGGCGCCGGGGGCGGCCTGGACGAAGCCCTCTACGCCAACGCGGCGCAATGGCGAACGGCACCCGGCTACAGTGCGCGCGAAAAGCTCGCCGCCGAATACGCCGAGGGCATCGCTCTCGACCACATCGCCCTGCGCGAAAACGACGACTTCTGGAAACGCCTGCGCCAGCATTTCAGCGACGAGGAAATCGTCGATCTGGCCTTGTGCTGCACGCTCTGGCTCGGCGCCGGCCGCACCATGCGGGTGCTCGATGTGGGCCAGACCTGCTCCCTGGTGATGAGCCGCCGCGAAACCGCATTGGCCTGAGCCAGGTCTTACCCCCGTATCAGGGCGGGAGCAACGAAGCGCATTCCTGGTGCCGGCACGGCAACCCGGGTTTCGCTTCGCTCCACCCGGGCTACGAACCGCCGATCGACGATACGGCGGTATTCCGCCTACTGCTTGGTCGACTCGCTGATGGTGAAGTCGTCGAAGTCCACGCCGATATCCCAGCCGCGGCCGGTACCGCTGAGCGCCATCGAGATCTCGCCCTTGGTCATCGCCGCAACCGCACCGGAATCCACGGTCGCGGCATGCGCCGAGCCGGCGGCATAGCTGCCTAGCACGTCGTGAATATCCTTCACGCCCGTGAAGTCGGCGTGGCCGTGGTCGATGCTGGATTTGCCGACGGTGAGGCCGCCGCCCTTGGACTTGATCCTGACCTTCAGCGTGGAGCCATCGCTGCAGCTCACGGTGCCGTGACCCGAGGCGGTCTTGTAGATCAGCGACCAGCCCTTGACGGCAAAACTCATCTTGCAGGTCAGGTTATCCGCTTGCGCCGCCGTGCTGAATGCTGCGCACGCGGCAAACAACAGCGCCGCACCTGTCGCCTTCAACTTATGGTTCATCTTGAGCTCCTTTGTTTATTGGCGCGCCCCGGGCCGCAAGCGCGAATTGCGCGTCGCGTCACGCACTGGACAACGCACGCGACGCACTCTTGTACTCGCTACTTATAGTCGTGCCCCATGCCCTTAAAAACAAGCCGCCGGGGCTGCATTTCTAAAACAAACCTTTGGAAACAGCCGCATACAGACAGATATCGACGCAGGTCGCTGCGCCGTATGGCAATCAGGCGGAACCCTCCCAGGCGACCGGGGTCAAATCAACGGCCCCATTCATGCGGGCCAATCCCCCCGCAAATACCACCAACTCAAACAGGAGTTTGACCATGATCATGGACGACAAGGACGATGTGCGCGAACGTGCCCATCATGCCGCCGAGGAAGCCGCGCACAGCGCCACCGCCGACAAGGCCAAGGGCCGTGTCAAGGAAGCCGTAGGCAAGCTCAAGGAAAAAGTCGGCGGCGCCATCGGCGATCACGAACTGGAAGCCAAGGGCACGGCACAACGCATCGATGGCAGGAAGGATCGCCTCAAGGGCGAAATCAAGGACAAGATCGAGGACGCCAAAGACAGGATCGAGGGCGTCAAGGAACACATCGAAGCCGGCATCGAAGTGGTGAAGGAAAAGATCGATGAGGCGCGCGGCAGGAAGTAGGCGCGACGAAGATCAAAAAGGGCCCCGCGATGCGGGGCCTTTTTCATTTTCCGATCCGCTGCGTCAACAAGCCGATCTCATCCTTTTGGCTGAATCGGCGCGCCTCCAATACGCTAGTCTGAATGCCGGGAAAACAACAGGCCGGAGGCACCCGCCGCATGATTCACCACATCCAGACCGGGCTGACGATCTTCATCTTCGTCGTCTCGGCGCTCAGCTTCTGGGGCAGCCTGCGCAGCGTCAACCCGTATGGCCGCCACATGCAACCGGGCCAGCGCAATACCATGCCGGCGCTGCCGGCATGGTTGCTGTTCGAGGCGCCGCAGTTTTTTTCGTTCGCCCTTACCTTCTGGCTCAGCGCTTCGAGCCCGTCGGCCGCCGCCCTGACCCTGTTCGCCCTGTGGCAGGCGCACTACACCTATCGCGCCCTGATCTATCCGCTGCGCATGCGCGACCGTCACAAGCGTTTCCCCGTCGCCAGCGTGATTTTCGGCATCCTGTTCAACGGCATCAACGGCTTCATCAACGGCTACGCCGTGGCCCATGCCCCGCACCTGATGGATGCGGCATGGCTGCACGACCCGCGCTTCGTCATCGGCGTGGCCATCGCCGTTGCCGGCTGGCTGATCAACTTCCAGGCCGACACCATCCTGATCAACCTGCGCCGCGATGGCAGCGGCGGTTACAAGGTGCCGCATGGCGGCATGTTCCGCTACGTCTCCGCCGCCAACTACTTTGGAGAAATCGTGCTGTGGTGCGGCTGGGCCCTGATGAGCTGCACCCCGGCCGGCCTGTCTTTCGCGGTGTTCACCATCGCCAATCTGCTGCCGCGCGCGCTGTCGCATCATCGCTGGTATGGCGAGCACTTCGCGGATTATCCGAAACAACGCAAGGCGATCATTCCGGGGCTACTTTGAATGTCGGGCACGCGGCCGTATCAATAATTCCTGGTACGCCATTCGGCGGCCCGGCCGCTACGCTGAGCCACTCTGTGGCAAGGACAAGGCCGAGAGGTATAAGCTATACAAATCGCAGGCGGGCAAAGCATCCGCCGCGAAATAAAGGGAGGAGAACCCGATGAGCAGAGGCATGACCCCCGCGATTCTGGCGCTGGTCAACGAGCGCGCGCGCGACAAGATGCGTTGCACGCTGTCCATGCGCAAAGCGCCGAAGCCCGTCTCGCCGGGTGCCCAACCGCGGATGCAGAGCGCCGATCAGCTGTCCTGATCGCCCGGGCGGCAGGCGGATAGCCGCCGCCTCAGGCGTGCAGGATTTCCCCGAAGCGCAGTTCGAAATCGTCACGCCACTGCGGCAGGCGCAAGCCGAAGGTGCGCGCGATCTTGCCGCAGTCCAGGCGGGAATTCGCCGGCCGCCGCGCCGGTGTCGGATAGGCTGAAGCCGGAATCGGCAAAACCTCGCGGCAGCGCACCGCTGGCGCGTCCACGCCGCGCAGGCGTTCGACGATGGCGGCGGCGAATTCGTACCAGCTGGCCTCGCCGGCGCTTTGCAGATGGTAGATGCCGCCGACCGCATCCTCGCCATCGTCCGGAAGCTGCCGGATCAGTTGCGCGGTCGCTTCGGCGATGAGAGGGCTTGAAGTGGGGGCGCCGATCTGGTCGGCGACGATGGAGAGCTTTTCGCGCTCCCGCGCCAGGCGCAGGATGGTCTTGACGAAGTTGGCGCCGTGCGCGCCGTAGACCCAGCTGGTTCTGAGGATCAGATGGGCCCCGCCCACCGCCGCGATGGCCTCCTCGCCCGCCAGCTTGGAGCGGCCGTAGACATTCATCGGCGCGGTCGGATCGGTTTCCAGGTAGGCACCCTGCGGCCGGTCTCCGGCAAACACATAGTCGGTCGAATAATGGATCAGCCAGGCGCCGAGAGCCGCCGCTTCCTGTGCCAGCACGCCGGGCGCGCGTGCGTTGATGGCAAAAGCCAGTTCGCTCTCGCTCTCGGCCTTGTCCACCGCGGTGTAGGCCGCCGCATTGACGATGAAACCGGGCCGCAACTGCCGCACCAGGGCGCGGATGGCGGACTCGTCGGTGAGATCGAGCGCGGCGCGGTCGGTGGCGATCACCTCCCCCAGCGGAGCCAGGGTCCGCGTCAATTCATGGCCGACCTGGCCGTTGCCGCCGATCAGCAGGATCCTGGCGTGCTCGGTAGCCATCAGGCAAACAGCTCGGCATCGCGCAGCAGCGCGCCGGCCGCATCCTTTTTCGCCAGTACCGGCTCGAACTCGATCGGCCAGCGGATGCCGACCTGCGGATCGTTCCAGACGATGCTGCGCTCATGCGCCGGGGCGTAGTAGTCGGTGGTTTTGTAGAGAAATTCCGCCGTCTCGGACAGGGTGACGAAGCCATGCGCAAAACCGGGCGGCACCCACAGCATGTGCTTGTTCTCGCCGGACAACTCGACGCCGGCCCAGCGGCCGAACGTCGGCGAGGAACGGCGCAGGTCCACCGCCACGTCGAACACCCGCCCCTGCACCACCCGCACCAGCTTTCCCTGCGCCTGCTGGATCTGGTAGTGCATGCCGCGCAGCACGCCGCGGCTGGAGCGCGAGTGATTGTCCTGCACGAAGTCGGGGTCGACACCGGTGCCCTGGGCAAACGCCTTGCGGTTGAAACTCTCGTAGAAGAAGCCGCGATCGTCGCCGAATAGTTTCGGCTCGATCAGCACCAGGTCGGGTATTTCGAGGCGAGTGAAGTTCATGGTTTGAAGGATTTAAAAGATATTGATGCGCAGCAGGTCTTTCAGGTAGTTGCCGTAACCGCTCTTGCCCAGCTTGACGGCCAGCGCTTCGAGCTGCTCGCCGCTGATGTAGCCGAGGCGGTAGGCGATCTCCTCGGGGCAGGCGATCTTCAGGCCCTGGCGTTTCTCGATGGTCTGCACGTACTGGCTCGCCTCGATCAGGGAATCATGGGTGCCGGTGTCGAGCCAGGCGTGGCCGCGTCCCATGATGGTGACGTTGAGCTGCTCCATCTCCAGGTAGCGGCTGTTCAGATCGGTGATTTCCAGCTCGCCGCGCGGCGAGGGCTTGAGCGATTTGGCGATTTCCGCGACACGGTTGTCGTAGAAATACAGGCCGGTGACGGCGTAGCGGGATTTCGGCCTGGCCGGCTTTTCCTCCAGGCTGACCGCGCGCCCTTCGGCGTTGAACTCGACCACGCCGTAACGCTCCGGATCATGCACCGGATAGGCGAACACAGTGGCGCCCTGCAGGCGCTGGTCCGCCACTTTCAGGTCATTGGCCAGATCATGGCCATAGAAGATATTGTCGCCCAGCACCAGCGCCGCCGGCGCAGCGCCGAGGAACGACTCGCCGATGATGAAGGCCTGCGCCAGTCCGTCCGGCGAGGGCTGGACGGCATAGCTCAGGTTCAGGCCCCATTGCCCGCCGTCGCCGAGCAGCTGCTGGAAGCGCGGCACGTCCTGCGGCGTGGAGATGATCAGGATGTCGCGGATACCCGCCAGCATCAGCGTGGACAGCGGGTAGTAGATCATCGGCTTGTCGTAAACCGGCAGCAGCTGCTTGGATACCGCCAGGGTCACCGGGTAGAGCCGCGTGCCGGAGCCGCCGGCGAGAATGATGCCCTTGCGTGCGGAGGTAGCGGTTTTGTCGGACATGGGCGCAGGTCTGGAAAAGAGATGGATGTAAGGGAACGGTGGCGGGCTTGCGGTCGAGGCCGGCGGCCTCAGCTGCCGTACTGGCGATCGATCCAGTCGCGATAGCCGCCGCTCTGCACGCGCGACACCCAGGCCTGGTTGTCGAGATACCAGCGTACGGTCTTGCGGATGCCGGTGTCGAAGGTTTCGGCGGGACGCCAGCCCAGCTCACGCTCGATCTTGCGCGCATCGATGGCATAGCGGCGGTCGTGGCCCGGCCGGTCCTTGACGTAGGTGATCAGGTTCTCGTGCGGCGTCACCGGCGAGCCCGCATGCAGTTCGTCGAGGATGGCGCAGATCAGGCGCACGATGGAGATGTTGGTCTGCTCGTTCCAGCCGCCGATGTTGTAGGTCTCCCCCACCCGGCCGCGCAGCAGCACCTGGCGGATGGCATCGCAGTGGTCGCCGACATAGAGCCAGTCGCGGATGTTGAGGCCGTCGCCGTAGATCGGCAGCGGCTTGCCGGCGAGCGCATTGGCGATCACCAGGGGGATGAGCTTTTCCGGAAACTGGTAAGGGCCGTAATTGTTGGAGCAGTTGGTGGTCAGCGTGGGCAGGCCGTAGGTGTGATGCCAGGCCCGCACCAGATGGTCCGACGCCGCCTTGGAAGCCGAGTAAGGACTGTTCGGCTGGTACGGCGTGGTTTCGCTGAACTGGGCATCGCCCGGCCCGAGCGAACCATAGACCTCGTCGGTGGAGACATGCAGGAAGCGGAATGCCTGCTTCGCCGCCTCGTCCAGGCCGGACCAGTAGCGCTGTGTCGCTTCCAGCAGGGTGAAAGTGCCGTTGACATTGGTGCGGACGAAATCGCCCGGCCCGAGGATGGAACGGTCGACGTGGCTCTCCGCCGCGAAATGTAGCACCGCGCGCGGGCGCAGCTCGGTCAGCAGGGCGCTGACCAGGATCGCGTCGCAGATATCGCCGCGACGGAAGCGGTGCCGTGCATCGCCCTCGATGCCGGCCAGGTTTTCCAGGTTGCCGGCATAGGTCAGTGCATCCAGATTGAGCACCGGCTCATCGCTTTGCGCCAGCCAGTCCAGCACGAAATTCGAGCCGATGAAGCCGGCGCCGCCTGTTACTAGAATCACAAATGCTCCGTTGGTGCTTGAAGAATCACAGGGTCTTCATGTTCCCGTATCGCCATCGGCAGTTGCGGGCGATCATGCCTCATTCCGGATTGTTGCTCATGAATTGCAGCAGGGTGTCGTTCCACTGCCGCGGCCAGGTGATGTGCTCGAGCTGGCCGAGCGCACTGGCCCCCACCGTGCCGGCATTGCACTGGACATTGCACTGGCTCACCGCCTGGGTGCTGCTGTCGAGGATCACGCCCGTTACCAGCGCAGGCTGCATCACGCCGTTGCGCAGATCGCCCAGGAACTGCTGCTCGAGGGGACAGGCGCCGCCGATATCGCAGGAGCGCGCCATCAGGTAGAACGGACGCGTGTTGTTGCTGGCAAAGGTCGGCGAGGTGCAGGGATCGCCGGAGGCGTTGAACGGGCTGGTGGTGGAGTAGACGCCTGTGGCGGCGATGCCCGGGGTGTTGAGGCCGTAGAAGGCGCCCATGTCGGCGCCTTCGGACCAGCCGGAGACGTAGACCCGGCTGCTGTTGACGATGTTGCGCTGCTTCACCACCGCGATGAAATGATCGATGCTGGCGAAGTCGACGTTGAGATAGGGACTGCTGCGATCGGTATTGCGGTACCAGTGATCCCAGCCCACCCCGGTATTGAGCGGCGCCGGCAGGAACTGCTGGATGTCGCGGCCCAGCGGCAGCAGCAGGATGAAACCGGGACTGGAGGCATCGCCGCTGAGGTTGGCGGTGTCGATCTTGTCGAGCAGGCCGGTGGCGAGAATCGAATCCTGGCCGAACAGGGTGGGATGCAGCCAGACCAGCATCGGCAGCGGCTTGCTGGCGCTGGCGCCCTTGGGCGTGATCAGGCAGGCGTGGCGCGGCGTGCCATCGGCGTCGCTCCAGTCCAGCGTCTCGCCGCCCTGGTTGTTGCACACCTGGACCAGCAGGGACAGCGCATCGTTGATCAGGCCGTCCGGCGACAGCGGCGCCAGCGGCCGCGGCGGATCGCCGTAGGCGGTGCAACCCTGGGCATCCACCGTCGGCGGGCCGGAATCGGTGTTGCCCGGCGTGGAACTGCTGCCGCAGCCGTGCAGCAGCAGCGCCGCGGCCAGCAATGCCAGTTTCCGGTGTTGTTTCAGCCTCATCCCCAGCGCCTCAAAACCCGCCCTCTGCTGCATCGAATTCCCCCTGAGTTTCGATAAGTGCCCGGAATCGACGTTCCGTGGCAA
>FTKD01308979.1_pt1 | contig 15060 bp, 12 predicted proteins | sample 1658191 | NCBI WGS metagenome assembly FTKD01 (sample SAMEA3914808, study PRJEB12502) | metagenome | biome: forest; material: soil | place: Canada | collected 2011-08-03 | depth 0.3 m
GCCTGCGGCGGCTTCAGCTACGGCGACACGCTGGGCGCCGGCGAAGGCTGGGCGCGCTCGGTGATGTTCAACCCGGTGCTGGCGCAGCAGTTCGAGGCCTTCTTCGGCAAGAGCGACACCTTCGCGCTGGGCGTGTGCAACGGCTGCCAGATGCTGGCCGCGCTGTCGCCCATCATCCCGGGCGCGCAGGACTGGCCCAAGTTCACGCGCAACCGCTCGGAGCAGTTCGAGGCCCGGCTGTCGCAGGTGGAAGTGCTGGAATCGCCGTCCATCTTCTTCAAGGGCATGGCCGGCAGCCGCCTGCCGATCGCCGTGGCGCACGGCGAGGGCTACGCCGACTTCTCGCAACGCGGCAACGCCGCCAAGGTGGCCGCGGTGATGCGCTACGTCGACCACCACGGCCAACCCACCGAGGCCTATCCGCTGAACCCGAACGGCAGCCCCGGCGGCCTGACCGCGGTGACGACGGCCGACGGCCGCTTCACGGCCATCATGCCGCACGCCGAGCGCGTGTTCCGCAATGCGCAGATGAGCTGGAGCGGCGGCGACGCGTCGGCGCCGAGCCCGTGGGCGCGCATGTTCGGCAATGCGCGCAAGTGGGTCGCCTGAGTCTGAACGCTTGCTGACCTCGTCGCCGGGCCTCCGGCGGCGGCGGGTGCAGTCCCTGGTTCCAGCCATGACCGTCGCTGGACGTGCGGGGCTGCGCCGTCGAATTCCGGCAACGAGGCGGTGCCGGGCGTGTACGGGAAAACCGGGGCCGGCCGCGCTGCGCAGAACCTACACTCGCCCTACCGCAGGGAGCCTGCATTTGCGAGGAGAGTTGCCATGTTCCACCTCATCTGGATGTTCATCATCGGTATCGTCGTCGGCGCCATCGCCCGATTCATCATGCCGGGCGCCGAGCACATGGGCCTGCTGATGACCGGCGTCATCGGGATCGTCGGCTCGTTCATCGGTGGCTTCATCGCGCGCCTGTTCAGCAAGCCGGCCGACGGCGCGATCGTGCACCCCGCCGGCATCATCCTGTCGGTCGTCGGGGCGCTGATCCTGCTGTTCGTGCTGCAGCGAACCGGCATCTGAAGCGGAGCCCCGGGGGCGTTCGCAGGCGTCGCCCCTCGAGCTGTCCGGCGGTGGCGGCGCGCGCGCAGGTCAGCGTTCGAAGAGCGCCGTATATCTGCGCTGCATCTCCTCGGCGCTGAGCTTCTCCAGCTCGCCTCCGAGCAGCCATTCGTGGCCGAAGGGGTCGCGCACCGTTGCAGATCGTTCGCCGTAGAAGTGATTTTCAAGCGGCTTGACCACCTCCGCGCCGGCGCCGACGGCCCGCGCGAACGCGTGGTCGACATCGGCGACGTGCAGATGAATGGCGATGCTCGTGCCGCCCAGGGAGCGCGGCCCCCGAATGCCGTGCTCGGGGTACTCGTCGGACAGCATCAGCGTTGCGGGCCCTATCTGCATCTCGGCGTGGCCGATGCGGCCCCGGGGCTCGGTCAGGCGGAACAGCTCGGTCGCACCGAAGGCACGCTGGTAGAACTCGATGGCTGCGGCCGCGTCATGAACGCGCAGATAAGGGTAGACCTCGTGGACGTCGCTCATGGTGATCTCCAGGAAGTGGCAGACAGTTCCATTCTGGGCGGCCGGCGTGAATTCCCGCCTCAACGTTCGTCGGGTCTATCCCTCGAACCGGGTCGGCAGACGTAGTTGCTCGCCGAATTCACGTCGCCTCTTCCGATGTACTGAGGATAGTCCGGGTAGGGGCAGAGCGGGCGCGAGAACGATGCGCCGTTGATGCCGGGAGGGCTGGTGCTGCTGGCCTGCTTCCATGCCAATGTGGGATTGGAAGGAGAGCCGGGCGCGTCGTTCTGCTCGACCCATCTGGTGAGGGTCGTCAGCAGGTCGACCGAGTCGGCGCCGTTGCCGCCCCCGCAATGCTGCACGGCGGGGTCCATGTAGAGGCGGCTGTTCCTTGCGGCATCGTCGTCCGCCCGGTTGAGCGCCTTGAAGAAGTCGACGCTGACGTAGGACGGGACGACCGGATCTTCCCAGCCGTGGAACAGGATCAGCTTCTTGCCCGCCCTCAGGAACCTGACGATGCCCTCCAGGTCGCCGGTCATGCTGTAGACGCCGTCGAGCACGGCCGCGACGTCCGCGAACTGGTTCGGAATGTCGAAGGTCGTCGGATCGACGGGCGTGGGTGAGCGAAACGCCAGCTCGAGGAAGCCGCTCCCCAGGCCATTGGAACTCGCGACGACGGTGGACAGGTCCGTGGTTCCGGACCAAGGCGCGCCCACGACCCGGTGGTCCAGCATCAAGGGGTTGATATAGCCCAGGACCTTGTTGACGTCGGTGTCGCTCAGGCATGTTCCGTTCGACGCCCCCGCGCAGCGCATGCTCTGGACCACTTGAGGGATGTTGCAGGCCTGCACGTTGCTGACGATGCCGTCGCGCACGCCGTCCAGCCCGTCGCAGGCTTTCACCACGGCCGCATGGAGCGCTGCGCCCTGGGCCGGCGTGATCGAGCCGAGCTGCACCGTCTGGGCCCACTTCGCCGTGAGGCCTGGCATGTCGCTGCCGCCGGCGTGATCCCTGGCGTGACCCCAGACGCCGTCGCCACCGACGATGCCGTCGAAGTAGTCGGCGAAATTCGATGCCGCGACCGACGCGTTCTTGCCGCCGTTCGAGCATCCCGTGAAGTAGCTGTATCTGGCCTGCTGTCCGTAGTAGCCCTGCATGAGTGCCGTGGCGACCATGTGGGTGTCGAAGATCTTCGCCGTGGCGTAGCTGAGGCTGAGGCCGCGGTCGACAGCGAAGGACGCGCCCGGATAGTCGGTGCCGCGGTGGCCGCCGTTGTCGGCCGTGACCACGTAGCCGTTGGCGACGAGGTCGTTGCCCGCGGCGGCGAAAGAGCGCCCGGCCTGCGGGACGTTGCCGTCGAAGCCACCGCCGCCTGTCTGCAGGTAGCGGCTCTTCCAGTTGTCCGGAAGGTTGACCTGCACGTCGTGCTCGGGCGCCACGGTCGCGTTGACCTGGCAATAGTTGCCGGACGGGGACGTCATGTAGACCGCGCCCGTGATGGTCGTATTGGGGATTTTCAGGCTGCGCGCCGCGGCGCACGTCGCCGCGCCCGGGGCGCCGACGGCTTGAACCGCTGCGCAAAGCGCGACGGCGCCGGCAACGGCCTTTGTCACCCGATGCTGTCCGTGATGGCGCGGGACCGCGCGGGAGCCCGCCGTTCCTGGAAAGATTGCCATTGCTGTCTCCTGGGTTGTGAACTTGGGGCTCGAGCACAGGCGCCGGAGCCGTGTCGTCGCCCGCGATCCGGGCGAATCTGGATGGATGAGCCTGCGGGTACCGCGTGCAACGCAGGTGAGCGCCAGCGACCGGGATCCGATTATCGTCCGACCGGTCGGACGAATTAAGTTAAAAATGTAGACAGAGGACGGCTTCGATGTCATCGGACAAACCCTCGGACCGAGCGATCGGCGATCGGTCGAGCCAGGCAGTCGAGCCGAGTGCGAGAGATGATTCCCGCGGATGCGGCAGAGCTGTTCGCTCGGCGCGGCCTGCCCGGCCGGCCAGCGGACGTTGCCGGCGAAGCTCAGCCCGCGAAGGTATTCGCAGGCATTCCCGCGGCGTCCGTGTCCACCGCGAACAGCGCCCCCGCCAGTGGCTGCGATGCCAGTTGCTGGGCGTTCAGCTCGAAGCGCGCGCTGCTGATGAACAGCGTCTTCAGGTCGGATCCGCCGAAGGCGACGTTGGTGATGTGATCGGTCGGCAGCGCGATGCGTGCCAGTTCGGCGGCCGTCGCCGGGTCGTGGCAGGTGACGCAGGCGCCGCCCCAGTGGGCGATCCAGATGCGGCCGGCGGCGTCGGTGGTGATGCCGTCGGGGTGGCCGTCGCCGGGGCCCAGGCGCAGCCATTCGCGCGACGCGCCGATCGCGCCGGTCTCGACGTCGAACGCGTAGGCGACGATGCGTTGCGGCACCGTGTCGTTGACGAACATCGTGCGGCCGTCCAGCGTCCATGTGGGGCCGTTGGTGACGATCCAGCCGAGGTCGATCGCGCGCGTGGCCTGGCCCGCGGCGTCGAAGCGGTACAGCGCGCCGGTGGCGGCCTGGACGGCGAAGTCCATCGTGCCGCCCCAGAAGCGGCCGCGCGTGTCGCACTTGCCGTCGTTGAAGCGATTGCCGGGACGATCGGGTTCGGGCTCGTCGCGGCGCTCGAGGGCGCCGCTTTCCGTATCGAACAGCGCCAGTCCGCGTTGCAGCGTCACCGCCAGGCCGGGCGCGTCGCGGCGCTCGGCGACGGCGGAGATCGTCTCGTCGAACGCCCATTCACCGTGCGCGCCAGCGGCGAACGAATCGCGGTAGAGGCGGTGTTCGAGGATGTCGACCGAGAAGATCGCCTGCTGCCTGGTCGACCAGCACAGGCCCTCGCCGAGCGTGGCGCGCACGTCGCTGACGACGCGCGGAGCGGACAGGATCCTGGGGACGGTCGAGGACGACGTCATCAATGCGAGTCGCGCGGGATGCCGGCGCCGCTGGCACCGACCAGGAAGTCGAGGTCGGCGCCCAGGTGCGCCTGCTGCACGTGCTCGACGTAGAGCTTGGCCCAGCCGCGATCGGGCGCCGGCAGCGGCGTCCACAGGGCGCGGCGGCGCGCGAGTTCCTCGTCGCTGACCTCCAGCTTCAGGCTGCGGGCGGGGACGTCGAGTTCGATCATGTCCCCATTCTGTACCAGCGCCAGCGGGCCGCCGGCCGCCGCCTCGGGCGAGGTGTGCAGCACCACGGTGCCGTAGGCCGTGCCGCTCATGCGCGCATCCGAGATGCGAACCATGTCGGTGATGCCCTTGCGCAGCACCTTGGGCGGCAGCGGCATGTTGCCCACTTCGGCCATGCCCGGATAGCCGCGCGGGCCGCAGTTCTTCAGCACCATGATGCAGTGCTCGTCGATGTCCAGCGCCTCGTCGTCGATGCGCGCATGGAAGTCCTCGATCGTCTCGAACACCACCGCGCGGCCGCGATGCTGCAGCAGGTGCGCCGACGCGGCCGACGGCTTGATGACGGCGCCATCGGGCGCGAGGTTGCCGCGCACGACGGCGATGCCGGCGTCGGCCATGAAGGGCTGGGCCAGCGGCCGGATCACCTCGCGGTTCCAGCACGGCGCGGCGGCGATGTTCTCGCCGATCGTCTTGCCGTTGGCCGTCGGCGCCTCCAGGTGCAGCAGGTGCGAGATCTCGCGCAGCACGGCGGGCAGGCCGCCGGCGTAGTAGAAGTCCTCCATCAGGAACTTGCCCGAGGGCTGCAGGTCGACGAGGCAGGGCACCTGCGCGCCGAGCTGGTCCCAGTCGGCCAGCTTCAGCTCGATGCCGATGCGCCCGGCGATGGCCAGCAGGTGGATCACGGCATTGGTGGAGCCGCCGATCGCGGCGTTGGTGCGGATCGCGTTCTCGAAGGCGTCGCGCGTGAGGATCTTGGTCATCGTCAGGTCTTCCTTGACCATCTCGACGATGCGCCGCCCCGTCATCTGCGCGAGCCGGTTGCGGCGGGTGTCGGCCGCGGGAATGGCGGCGTTCTCGGGCAGCGACATGCCCAGCGCCTCCACCATCGAGGCCATCGTCGACGCCGTGCCCATCGTCATGCAGTTGCCCTTGGAGCGGTGCATGCAGCTCTCGGCGGCGGTGAAGTCCTCCTGCGACATCTCGCCGGCGCGCACCATCTCGCTCATCTTCCACACGCCGGTGCCCGAGCCGATGTCCTGGCCGCGGAACTTGCCGTTGAGCATCGGGCCGCCGGACAGCCCGATGGTGGGCAGGTTGCAGCTGGACGCGCCCATCAGCAGCGCCGGCGTGGTCTTGTCGCAACCCATCAACAGCACGACGCCGTCGATCGGGTTGCCGCGGATCGACTCCTCGACGTCCATGCTCGCGAGATTGCGGAACAGCATCGCGGTGGGGCGCAGCTGCGTCTCGCCGAGCGACATGACCGGGAACTCCAGCGGAAAGCCGCCGGCCTCGTAGACGCCGCGCTTGACGAACTCCGCGAGCTCGCGGAAGTGGCCGTTGCAAGGCGTCAATTCGCTCCACGTGTTGCAGATGCCGATGACCGGACGGCCGTCGAGTTCATCGTGCGGGTAGCCCTGGTTCTTGATCCAGCTCCGGTGGACAAACCCGTCGCGATCGTTCTTGCCGAACCAGGCCTGGCTGCGGCGGACGGGCTTCTTTGTCTCCATGAGGCTTTCTCTTCTCGACTTGACGGGGCGCATCGTATCGCCGCACACTGATATTGGAAAAATAAAGATAAACGCATCTGACATTGCAAAAAAGGTATTGATGACAAACACCACAGCTTCCAGCGTCCTGGCCCATGGCGCGGGTCCCATGAGTGCGGCCACCTTTCCCAGCCTGCGCGGCCGCCGCGTGTTCGTGACCGGCGGCGGCTCGGGCATCGGCGCCGCGATGGTCGAGGCCTTCGCCGCGCAGGGGGCCCAGGTCGCCTTCGTCGACGTGGCGCAGGAGGCCAGCGCCGAACTCGCCTCCCGCGTGCAGGCGCGCACGTCGTCCGCGCCCTGGTGGCGCGCGTGCGACGTGCGCGACGTCGCCGCGTTGCAGCAGGCGATCGCCGACGCCACTGCGGCGCTGGGCGACTTCCACGTGCTGGTCAACAACGTGGCCAGCGACGACCGCCACACGCTCGAATCGGTGACGCCCGAGTACTGGGACGACCGCATGGCGATCAACGAGCGCCCGGCGTTCTTCGCGATCCAGGCCGTCGTGCCGGGCATGAAGCGCCTGGGGCAGGGCTCGGTGATCAACCTCGGCTCGACCGGCTGGCAGAGCAAGGCCAGCGAGTACCCGTGCTACGCCATCGCCAAGTCGTCCGTCAACGGCCTCACGCGCGGGCTCGCGAAGAGCCTCGGCGCGTTCCGCATCCGCGTCAACACGGTGTCGCCCGGCTGGGTGATGACGGAGCGCCAGGTACAGAAGTGGCTGACGCCGGCCGGCGAGGAAGACATCGCCCGCAACCAGTGCCTGCCCGACAAGCTGCACGGCGAGGACATCGCGCAGATGGTGTTGTTCCTGGCCGCCGACGACGGCCGGATGTGCACGGCGCAGGAATTCAAGGTCGACGCCGGCTGGGTGTAGGACCTCGAAGACAATCGGCGCTTTCGACTCCGGCTCGCGAGGGCGCCCAGATGAAGTTTTTCGGCAGAAAGCGCGCCGGCGTCACGCTGGTTCGGGCCTGGTGCTCTCCGTTCGGCGAGGAGGGGCCGGCGGGCGAATTGCTCGCCCTGGTCGACCAGGTGCTCGCGCTGATTCCGGCCATCGCGCTGGAGGGTTCGATCAACTACGGGGATGTCCAGCCGATGTCGTCGCTGCGGCGCGCGCTGGCCAAGCTGAAGCCGGCGCAACTGGACGCGCTGCTGGTGCACGACGAGTCGGGCGAGGTGATCTGCAGCGTCGGCGCGGAAGGCGCCTCGGTGGGCGATCGCTTGCGGGCCTTCGAGATCTTCGGCCTGCTGCCGCCCGCGGCCGTGGCGGCACAGGATCGCCTGCTCCGGTTGCTGATGGGCAATCGCATCCACTACGGCTATGCGCGCGCGCTGGGCGCCGATTTCGCCCCGCTGTCGGAGTCGCCGATCAGGCGCGGGTTCTTCGACACCACCATCGAGGTGGACGGCGGCCGCGCCGACTGGCTGGTGCCGGAGATGGATGTGCGCGCCGGCGCCGTGCGCGGCCTGTATCCCGCCAACGTGTTCTCGGCCGTCGGGCTGGCCCGCCTGGCCGGGTCGGGGCTGCGCCTGCCGGCGTCGGCGCCCGCCAACGGCGGACTGCTGTGGCGGCCGTCCGCCGCCGAGCAGGCCGAGTTGCTGCGGCTGAATCCGGGGTACCGCCAGTTCCTGCATTTCGGCGCCGCCTGACCCGCGGCTTTCGGGATGGCATCGCGCAACGGCCGCGGGCATAGTGCGGCCATCAAGCTGAAGGACATGCCCATGAGCGTCGAGACAGAAACCGCGACCGCTGCCGAGTCCGCGTCGCGCCAGGTGACGATGACGCTGGAGGAGGCGCTCGCCTACGGCGTGAAACGCCACCAGGCCGGCGACCTGGACCAGGCCGAGACGATCTACGATGCGGTGCTCCAGCGCCATCCCGAGCGGGTGGACGTGCTCAACTACCTGGGCATCCTGAAGCACCAGCGGGGTGACCTCGAAGCGGCGCTGGGATTGATGCGGCGCGTCGTCGAGCGCACTCCTGCGGCCGACGGTGTCTGGAACAACATGGGCAACGTCCTGCTGGCGCTCGGGCGCGACGAGGAGGCCTCCGAGGCGTTCACGCGCAGCATCGAGCTGGTGGAGACCCCGCAGGTCTGGGCCAACCTGGCGCGCGCCTGGCGCCGGCGCGGCGCCCTCGATCGCAGCGAACGGGCCAGCCGGCGCGCGCTGGAGATGGCGCCCGGGCACGGCCCGGCGATGCACAACCTCGCGCTGTCGCTGCTCGCCCAGCGCCGCGCCGACGAGGGCGTCGCGGCGGCGCTGCAGGCCATGCAACTGCTGCCGGAGCACGAGCAGCGGCGCGAAGTCTATGTGCGGCTGTTGCTGGTGGTGGGCGAGCGCGAACGCGCCGCGGTGATCCTGCGCGCGTGGCTGGCGCAGGACCCGGACAGCCCCTACGTCGCGCATCAGCTGGTCGCCTGCACCGGCGCGGCCCCGCCCGAGCGGGCCAGCGATGCCTACGTGGAGACGGTCTTCGACAGCTTCGCCGACACCTTCGACCACAAGCTCGCGAGCCTGAAGTACTGCGCGCCGGCGCGCGTCGTCGAGGCCCTCGCCGCCGTCCTGCCGGCGCCCGCACGGCAATTCGCCATCGCCGATCTCGGCTGCGGCACCGGCCTGTGCGGGCCGCTGCTGCAACCCTGGGCGCACCGGCTGACCGGCTGCGACCTGTCCGCGGCCATGATGGCGCGGGCGCAGGCCCTGGGCGTGTACGACGAACTTCAAAAGGCGGAGCTGACGGCCTTCCTCGACGCGCATTCCGAGGCCTTCGACGTCATCGTTTCCGCCGACACGCTCATCTATTTCGGCGCGCTGCAGCGCGTAGCGTGCGCCATGCGGCACGCGCTGCGCGCCGGCGGCCGGATCGCGTTCTCGCTGGAGGCGATGGCGCCGTCCGAGAGCGGCGGCGACTACGTGCTGCGGGCCTCCGGCCGCTATGCGCACCCCGAGTCCTACGTGCGGCGCGTGCTCGAGGCGGCCGGGTTGCAGGTGGACGCGATGGTGGGCGCCGTGCTGCGCCAGGAGGCGCTGGAGCCGGTGCAGGGCTGGGTCGTGACGGCGAGCCGCGCCGCCTGAGTCGCCTCAGGCTCGGGCCGGGTCGAGCGCGTCCAGCCGGGTGCCGTAGACGTCGTGCGCCACGCGCTTGATCGCGCGCAGCATCACCTGCGCGGCCGGCGCCAGCAGGCGGTCGGTGCGCGTGATCAGGCCGAACGCATCCATCTTGCACGGCAACTCCACCGGCAGGATCGCGACCAGGCCGTGCTCCTGGTAGTACAGCGCCACGTCGGAGGCGACGACGCCGATCAGGTCGCTCTGCTCGAGCATCTTGGTCATGAACAGCAGCGCGGTCGTCTCGATCAGGTCGTTCGGCGCCGGCAGGCTTTCCTCCTGGAACATCAGCTCGAAGCGATGGCGCAGCACGCTGCCCGCCGGCGGCACGATCCAGCCTTGCTGGGTCAGCCCGGCCAGCGTCAGGCTCGTGTGATCCATCAGCGGATGGCCGGGGCGCACCACGGCGGCGATCGGCTCCTCCACCAGCGCCTCGTAGCGCAGGTCGCTCTTGTCGTGGCGCGCGAACAGGCGGCCGATCACCATGTCGAGCTTGCCCTGGGCTAGACGATCGATCAGCACGTCGCTGGTCTCGATCTGCAGCCCGACCCGCAGCGACGGGTGCGCCGCCTTCACCTGCGCCACGGCCTCGGGCAGCAGCGTGATCGCCGGCGCCGTGATCGTGCCGATGCTGACCGAACCGAAGCGGCCGGCCTTCAACGCGTCGATTTCCTCGTGCGCCTGGCTGAGGCTGGCGAGCGCCATGCGCGCATGGCGAATCATGGTTTCCCCGTACCACGTTGGGCGCACGCCACGCGGAAGGCGGTCGAACAGCTTCACTTCGAGCATGTCCTCCAGGTCCTTCAGCAGCTTGGAAGCGGCCGGTTGCGTCATGTTCAGCACCTGCGCGGCCCCATGAATATTGCCTTCCTCCTCCATGGCCACGAGGAGAAGCAGCTGGCGCGTCTTCAGGCGGGCGCGGATGAACCAGTGGGTGTCGGCGGTGGACATGTTTCCGGGTGCACGAAACGGTGCGTTGGATCGATGCATAAATGTATATGGCAAGACGCCAAAAATCTATTAGGAAGTTATGTCAGCCATTCGTACCATCGCGGCGATCGAAGGCGGTCCGCCTGTCTGTCGCTCGCCTGTGCGAAAGTCAGCCGGCGGCAGGGCGGACGCCTCGAGTCAGATTGAGAACCCGATCGACAACCCGAGCCGACAACGGCCGAATATTGGAGACAAGACGTGAAATTCCTCAAGACAGTGCTGGCCGCCGTGGCCTTTGGCATCGTGAGCGTGGGCGCCGTGCAGGCGCAGGACAAGGGTACGGTCGGGATCGCGATGCCGACCAAGTCGTCCGCGCGCTGGATCGCCGACGGCGACAACATGGTCAAGGTGCTGCAGGCCAAGGGCTACAAGACCGACCTGCAATACGCCGACGACGACATCCCGAACCAGCTCGCGCAGATCGAGAACATGGTCACCAAGGGCGACAAGGTGCTGGTGATCGCGTCGATCGACGGCACCACGCTGTCCAACGTGCTGCAGAAGGCGGCCGACAAGGGCGTCAAGATCATCGCCTACGACCGCCTCATCAAGGGCTCGAAGAACGTCGACTACTACGCCACGTTCGACAACTTCCAGGTCGGCGTGCTGCAGGCCGACTCCATCGTCGACAACCTCAAGTTGAAGACCGCCAAGGGCCCGTTCAACATCGAGCTGTTCGGCGGCTCGCCGGACGACAACAACGCGTTCTTCTTCTACAACGGCGCGATGTCGGTGCTCAAGCCCTACATGGACTCCGGCAAGCTGGTGGTGCGCAGCAAGCAGCTGGGCATGGACAAGGTCTCCACGCTGCGCTGGGACGGCGCGGTCGCGCAGGCGCGCATGGACAACCTGCTGTCGGCCTACTACACCGGCGCGCACGTCGACGCCGTGCTGTCGCCGTACGACGGCCTGTCGATCGGCATCCTGTCCTCGCTCAAGGGCGTGGGCTACGGCAAGGGCGGCGTCGCGATGCCGGTGGTCACGGGCCAGGACGCGGAAGTGCCGTCGGTCAAGTCCATCCTCGCGGGCGAGCAGACCACGACGATCTTCAAGGACACGCGCGAACTCGCCAAGGTCACGGCCGGCATGGTCGACGCGGTGCTGGGCGGCAAGGCGCCGGAGATCAACGACACCAAGACCTACAACAACGGCGTCAAGATCGTGCCGTCGTACCTGCTCAAGCCGGTGCTGGTGGACAAGTCGAACTGGCACCACATCCTGATCGACAGCGGCTACTACAAGGAAAGCCAGATCAAGTAACGCGAGTCCTGCGCCTTTCATGAACCAGACCCTGCAACGGGACGAGACGCCGGCTGCCGCACGCGTGGCGGCCGGCGCGGCCATCCTCGAGATGCGCGGCATCCGCAAGACCTTCCCGGGGGTCGTCGCGCTCGACAACGTGGATCTGACGGTACGTGCCGGCGAGATCCACGCCATCGTCGGGGAGAACGGCGCCGGCAAGTCGACGCTGATGAAGGTGCTCAGCGGCGTCTATCCGCATGGCAGCTTCGACGGCGAGATCCACTTCGAGGGCCAGGTGCGCCACTTCGGCGGCATCGCCGACAGCGAGGCCTGCGGCGTCATCATCATCCACCAGGAACTGGCCCTGGTGCCGCTGCTGTCGATCGCCGAGAACATCTTCCTGGGCAACGAGCCCGAGCGCTTCGGCGTGATCGACTGGGCCGAGGGCACGCGCCGCACGCGCGAGCTGCTGGCCAAGGTCGGGCTGAAGGAGTCGCCGTCCACGCTGGTCACCAACCTGGGCGTCGGCAAGCAGCAACTGGTGGAGATCGCCAAGGCGCTAGCCAAGCGCGTGCGCCTGCTGATCCTGGACGAGCCCACCGCCAGCCTCAACGAGCACGACAGCCTGGCGTTGCTGGACCTGCTGCTCGAGTTCAAGGCGCAAGGCATCGCCTGCATCCTGATCTCGCACAAGCTCAACGAGATCTCGCGCGTGGCCGATGCGATCACGGTGCTGCGCGACGGCGCGTCGGTGCGCTCGCTCGACTGCAAGGCCGACGTCGTCAGCGAGGACCAGATCATCCGCGCGATGGTCGGCCGCGAGCTGGCCGACCGCTACCCGCCGCGCGCGCGTCTCGCGCCCGAGGCGGGCGAGACCGTGTTCGAGGTGCGCGACTGGCACGTGTCGCACCCGGTGCACGCCGAGCGCGAGGTCGTCAAGGGTGTCAACCTGAAGGTCAAGCGCGGCGAGATCGTCGGCATCGCCGGCCTGATGGGCGCCGGGCGCACCGAACTCGCCATGAGCGTGTTCGGCCGTGCCTGGGGCCAGCGCATCCGCGGCGAGGTGCGGATGCATGGCCAGCCGATCGACGTGTCGACGATTCAGAAGGCGATCCGGCACGGCATCGCCTACGTCACCGAAGATCGCAAGAGCCTCGGGCTGCTGCTGGAGGACGACATCCGCCACAACATCAGCCTGGCCAACCTGAAGGCGGTGTCGACGGGCGGCGTGATCGACGGCGGCGCCGAGTTCGCGGCCGCGGCCGAGTACAGGCGCAAGCTCAACATCCGTTGCTCCAGCGTGATGCAGGCCACGGTCAACCTGTCGGGCGGCAACCAGCAGAAGGTGGTGCTGGGCAAGTGGCTGTTCTCCAAGCCGGAACTGCTGATCCTCGACGAGCCGACCCGCGGCATCGATGTCGGCGCCAAGTTCGAGATCTACTCGATCATGGCGGCGCTCGCGGACGAGGGCAAATGCATCCTGATGATCTCCTCCGAGATGCCCGAACTGCTGGGCATGTGCGACCGCATCTACGTGATGAACGAGGGCCGCTTCGTCGGCGAGTTCGCCTCCGCCGATGCGTCGCAGGAAAAGATCATGCGGGCGATCGTGAAGCAAGGACTGGTGTGACCTTCGTGTTGCGCCATCCCCAGTTGAGGGCATGCGTGCGTGGCGCGCACGCAGCATCATGACCATCATGGAAGAAAAGATGATTCCAAAAATCGCCGAGGCGCCGGTGCGCTCGTACGGCGGATTCCTGAAGAACAACATCCGCGAGTACGGCATGCTGCTGTCGCTCGTGGCGATCATGGCGTTCTTCCAGTACATGACCGACGGCACGCTGCTCAAGCCGTTGAACCTCACCAACCTGATCCTGCAGAACAGCTACATCGTCATCATGGCGCTGGGCATGCTGCTGGTGATCGTCGCCGGCCACATCGACCTGTCGGTGGGCTCGGTCTCCGGCTTCGTCGGCGCGCTGGCGGCGGTGCTGATGGTCAACTACAACTGGAACTTCGTCGTCGCCTCGCTGGCCTGCCTGCTGGTGGGCGCGGTGATCGGCGGCGCGCAGGGCTGGTTCGTGGCCTACCTGAGGATCCCGTCGTTCATCGTCACGCTGGCCGGCATGCTGGTCTTCAAGGGCCTTGCGCTCGCGCTGCTGCAAGGCCAGTCGGTGGGGCCGTTTCCCGACGACTTCCAGCTGCTGAGTTCGGGCTTCATCCCCGATTTCTTCAACGGCGAGACGCTGCGCATCAGCTCGCTGGTGATCGGCGCCGTGGTGGCCGTCGTGCTGTTCGCGCTGAAGCTGCGCGAACGTGCAGGCCACGTCAAGCACGACATGGAAGAAGAGCCGGGCGCATTCTTCCTCGCCAAGAACATCGCGTTCGCCGCGGTGATCATCTGGTTCTGCTGGATGCTGGCGTCGTACAAGGGCCTGCCCAACGTGCTGATCGTGATGTTCGCACTGATGCTGGTGTACGACTTCGTCACCCGTCGCACCACCATCGGCCGCCGCATCTACGCGCTGGGCGGCAACGCCAAGGCCGCGCGGCTGTCCGGCATCAAGACGGAGCGCCTGGCGTTCCTCACCTTCGTCAACATGGGCGCGCTGGCGGCGCTCGCGGGCCTCGTCTTCGCGGCCCGTCTCAATACCGCAACGCCCAAGGCCGGTCTGGGTTTCGAACTGGACGTGATTGCGGCATGCTTCATCGGTGGCGCCTCGGCATCGGGCGGCGTCGGCAAGGTTCTCGGCGCTGTCATCGGCGCATTCGTGATGGGCGTGATGAACAACGGCATGTCCATCCTCGGCATCGGCATCGATTACCAACAGGTGATCAAGGGCATCGTCCTGCTGGCCGCAGTCTGCGTGGACGTCTACAACAAGAACAAATGACGACGAGGGCCCGGCACCGATCGGGCGCCCCCGGCGAGCGTGCATGAAGAAGGCGCGCGGCCGATTTTTCTGACTGTGAGTGCGCCGTCCGCGGCGTACGACGCGTTGGTATTTTCCCCGCGCAGGGCGAAGCCTTGCCCTGCGTTTCCCTAGCCTCAAAGAGTCCGTTCAGGAGACAACACATGAACACCACACCTCGTACCTCGGCCGTCTTCCGCGCCACCATCGCCTGCGTCGCGGGCCTCGTCGGCGTCTCGTCCGCCCACGCGGTCGACTGGACCGGCTACATGCGCGGCGGCCCCGCCGCCACCAGCGTTTCTAGCAAGTCGCGCCAGTGCTACGGCATCGGCGAGCTGAAGTACCGCCTCGGCAACGAGTGCGACTTCTACGGCGAATTCCAGCTCGCCCAGGCCATGAAGGCCGACAGCGTGGACTTCAACGCCGTGCTGATGACCAACTACTACAGCCCGGCCACCGAGTCCGACAAGAGCGCCAACCCGGCCGACAACTTCGGCGTCGAGCAGGCCTACGTCGAGATGAAGGGCGTGGACATCGC
>FTKD01317848.1_pt1 | contig 15006 bp, 11 predicted proteins | sample 1658191 | NCBI WGS metagenome assembly FTKD01 (sample SAMEA3914808, study PRJEB12502) | metagenome | biome: forest; material: soil | place: Canada | collected 2011-08-03 | depth 0.3 m
GCCATCCAGTTCTATCGCGAGGCCGGCTGGGGCGAGGCCGCGCTCGAAACCTATCGCGCCCGCTTCGGCAACTTCGGGAAGTACATCCATCCGCTACCCGACGGCTACCGGCGCATCGAGGACGGTGAGGAAATCGTCATCGGGCAACACACGTGGCGCGTCGTCGTCGGCAACGGGCATTCGCCCGAACACGCCTGTCTTCATTGTCCCGAACTCAAGCTGTTCATCTCCGGCGACCAGGTGCTCCCGCGAATCTCGTCGAACGTCTCCGTCTATCCGACGGAGCCCGACGCCGATCCGATGACGGGATGGCTCGCGTCGATCGAAAAATTGAAGCGCGAGGTTCCGGACGACGTCCTGGTACTTCCCGCCCACAACGAATGCTTTCGCGGACTGCACACACGCCTCGACGCGCTCGCCGCCGGACAGCAAAAAGCACTGGATCGCCTCAGGAACGCGATCTCCGAGCCGAGGCGCGTCACCGAGGTCTTCAGCGCGCTGTTCAAGCGCCCGATTGCCGAGTCGGACGCAGCGTTGCTAGGGTTGGCCACGGGAGAAAGTCTGGCGTCGTTGAACCACCTGATTGCTCGCGGCGAAGCGGTGCGCAGACTTGGAACGGACGGCGTAGCCACCTACCAATTGTTGCCTTGACTTGAAACGGCACGCTCGGGAGAGCAAGCCTGTCAACTCCGAGTTCCGCGCCGATATGAAACGCAGCCAGTCTTGACGACCCTCCTAGCGCTGAAGGGGCCACTCCCTGGCACTCTACTGTCCCATCATGGTCGCCGACATTCGCACAAGCATCCAGCGAGGCGCAAAACGGCCCAATGCCAGTAGTCTGTTCTTCCAACCGGGTATCGCTAGGGCCCGTCGGGCATCCCAAGCCCGGAGCGCCGTCCTCACGACCGCTTCTGGAGACTGAACGGGAAACCAAAGTCTTGCGGGATCGATATCCGCTGCCTTGAAGAAGCCCGTGGCGGTCGCCCCGGGGCACAAGGTGAGGACGTGGATCCCGTCCCTGCGAAGTTCCAGGTGCAGCGCCTCCGACCAGTGCAATACGTAGGCTTTCGATGCCGCATAAGCCGCCATGTAAGGGACCGGTTGGAACGCCGCGGTCGAAGCCACGTTGACGATGACCCCACGGCTCTTGCGCAGACTCGGTATCAACAAGTGCGTGAGCGTGGTCAAAGTCAGGATGTTCAGATTCAGCATTGCGACGACTCGATTGAGCGGCTCGCTGGCGAATGAGTCTCCGAGTCCGAGCCCAGCATTGTTGACGAGACCATCGATGTCGAACCCAGCGCAATACGCGGCGACCTCGTTGGCCGCAGAGGCAAGTGCAAGGTCATTGACCAGCACCTGTACGCGAACACGGTACCTGTCACGCAACGACGTGGCCAGAGCCTCCAGCTTGTCGCGGCTTCTCGCGATCAGGATGAGATTCCGGCCCTTCATGGCAAGTTCCTCGGCGAAGCACGCACCGATGCCTTGTGAGGCACCTGTAACGATGATGTATCCGTCGGAAGTGATGGCAGTCATCGTCGCGCTTTCAGTACTTCATGCGAATGCGGAGTTCGATCGAGCCCGCAGCATCGACGGTGAACCGGCTCTCCTCAAAGCCGGGGGCATGCGCGGCGTACGTATGGTTGTTCGAGACGCCATATCCCTCGCGCGGCATGCCGAGGAAGTTCGTGTTCAGCACGCCGTCGTCGTTCTCGTCGTGGAAGACGGAGATCGCGTAGGTGCCGGCGGCGACGTCCGTGAACGTGCATCGCACTCCGGCCTGGCTTGCGGGCACGATAACGAGCTTGACCGTCTTCTGCGTATCCTTCGGAAATCCGTCCGCTGATTGGAAGATGCCGCAGATGACATGCCCCTTGGCGCTGTTCAAGCCTTCGACTGCAGCTTGAATATCGGCACCAAGCACCGGCGCGCTGACCAAGGTACCCGCAAGCACGAGACCCAGAAATGGGAGATATGTCGTTCTCATCGTGATTCGAAGCCTCCGTGAAAGCCGAGCGGAATTGCAATCGGCACTGTTATTCGAGCCATGGTCTCCAAAGTACGAGCGTCCCAGATGGTCATTTCACTTCCATACTCCAGTGATGAGCTGCCGACGGTCAACAACACACCGTCGTCCTCTTCGATGGCACCCGGACGCGCGACGAAAACGGGCTCCCCGAACGTGAGGCCGTCCAGCGATTTATGGGTCACGCTGTCCGTCAGCGTGTCCACTCGCACGAGTCGGGACAGATCTGAACCCCAGACGTATCGATGGGGTCGCCCATTGACGCGGGCATAGTGGATGGTTGGAAACTCGAACCGTGCGTCTACCATTTGAGTGTTGAAACTGTCCCGACCTTGCTCGAGCGTGATGCGATGGAGTCTTGGCGTCAGGGAGGGCAATCCGTCGGCGCAGATAGCACCCATCCGCATCTCGTGGCTGAGTACTCCGGCGTCGGCATACGCCAGCAGTTCCAGGCAAATCGAGCCGTCGCCCAGGTCGAACGCGTTGACCGTGTGAAAGAAGAAGAATGCCGGGCCCCGATGCTCGTCGCACTCGCCGGTCGCCCTGTCCATCACAACGATTCGCGTGTGGCTCTCGGGTGACCATCGGTAGTGTTCCGAAATGGCTCGCCTGGACCAGAGCATGCTGGCCGGATTGAGGTCGTAGGGCGGAAGAATCAGGACGATCTTGGTTTGTGTGATGGCGAAAGAGTGGATGTAGGCCACACGACGCAACGGCACACGGCCAATCTCCCGCCGGACGGTCGAACCCCAAGGCTGCGCGAAAGCGATCAGGCTGCTGCGCGCGCCATACGACAACCCGATATTGATCAATTCCTTGCGCTCGAAGTCGTCATGCGGATGCGCGCTGACCATGAGTTGCTTCGGCAGGTCGTCCGAAAATCTCAACTCGGCGGTCGTCTTCAGACTTCGCGGATCGACCGCAAGTTGTCGATCGGTCTCCGTCATGGCGATCCAATGGCGGCCGTCGGGGCGGATGTTGACGTTGGTGTTGTCCGTCGACCGGGCGACGGGATGCAGGAGCCGCTGGACGAATCCGCGCCCGTCGGGCGTGCCGAAGCTCGCGAACTCGTTCCGGCCGCCAAGAACTGATCTGTTGAATTCGCACTCGAGCAATCGCTGCATCCAGTCCACGCGGCCATCGGCGCCGATCTCGAACGAATACAACATACCTAACGCATCGAACCAGTGCATCGAACGCCAGCGGTCGAACTCGAAAACAGCCGGGGCCGTTCGGATCAGACGTCCGCACAGCCATGTCGGAATGACGCCGTCGACCTCGGCTCTTCCCTCAAACGGGCCACCGAGAATGCTGCTGGCGAGTGCCGCAGGAATGCCGGGCGAGCGGGGGCGTGCGATGGCTTCGGGGGTGAGCGTAGATACCATATCGGATCTTTCTTCAGCGGCTCGTCGCGCCGTGCGCCGAGAGACTTCAATGTGACAAGATCCGAGTCGGGGCTATTGACCTCAACTGCCAGAGTCTTGGCCAATGCCGCCACAGGCGAAGGAGGGAATCCCATGGTCTTCGTGCCGGCCGTCAGCGCCGAGGCGCTCCTCGCGGGATTGCAAGCGTGCGGCGTCGATGCGGCCCGTATCCGGACGATTGCGGGGCTCGCACCTCGGTATTCAGATCCGTCGGAGATGCTGCCGGGCTCCGCGTGGGAATCCATCTGGCGGGAGGCCGCCAAGATCGACCCCCGTCCCGAGCTTCCAGCACTGGCGGCCACGCGAGTCCCGTTCGGACTCTTCGGCACGCTGGACTACCTCGCAGGCAGCGCGCAGACGGTACGAGGCGGCTTGCAGGCTCTGGCGGATCATTTCGCCGCCGCGGCATCGGGCATCGAACTGGAACTCGACTTCAACGATCCCCAAACCGCGACGCTGCGCATCATCAATTCTGACGCGATCGCGAGCGTGCTCGAAAGCGACGAGTTCACGACAGCCGTCATCCTGGGACGTTTCAGGAGCACCAGCAACGGACGGTTCCTGCCGCAGCGCGTCTACCTGACGCGGCCGTCATTCACCGACGCGGGCCACGCGATGCTGTTTGGCGCGCCCGTCGTCTACGGCGCACGCCGGGCCGGCTTCGATTGCAGCCGAACTTCCGTCGATCTTGAACAATCGATGGCCGATACGCGGCTGCACGACACGCTGCTCGAAATCGCCCGGAAGCTTGGATTTTCAAACGACGGCAAGAGTGGCATCGAAGTCTCCGTACGCGCTCGGCTACGCAGCCTGCTACCCCGCGGACAAGCAGTGGCTGAACGTGTCGCGCGCTCGCTGGGCATTTCGGAGCGAACACTGCATCGCCGGCTGTCCGATTGCGGTACTTCGTTTCAAGACCTGCTGGATCAGTTTCGCATCGAAGAGTCGGAGCGACACCTGCTGCAAGGCGGGCGGGATCTCGCTGCAATCGCGCTCGAACTCGGCTTCTCCGACCAATCTGCCTGGAACCGGTACTTCAGGCGTCTTCGCAACATGAGCCCGACAGCTTGGCAGAATGCCAACCGTCAGCGGAGTTGAACGCGAAGCATGGTCCTTGCTACCGAAGACGCGTACCGCGACCAAGTGCTTACGTCCGAGGCGGATTGCTGGAAAGGCCCTTACCGGAGTTCTGTCCCGTTTTGCTGAATCCGGTTTCGACGTGTTGAGCCAAATGGTTCTCCTTGCCCTGGAATCGATGGTGAACTCCGTCGGCCGGCCCTCTACCTGCCCGCGCAGCTCGACCTTGTGAGTCGACGGCCCGGGCTTGCTGCAGCTAGACAAGCATGGGCGCGCTGGAGCCATCCAAGAAACGCGCTAAGAACTCGGCGACCACCCTCATTGCCGGCAGCGCAGTCTTCAGCACGAAGAACTACCCCAAGGCTACCGCGGAGATGCGCGCCGCGTTCGCCAGTGGACGTCGCGTGATTCAGCGCGGGCGCGCGCCAGCCAGCACTTGGTCGACCAGCGCGTCGACGAACTCCTCAGTCATCGGGGCGTGCCGCATCAGCAATCTGAAGTAGATCGGCCCGACGATTGCCGCGACTAGCAGCGCCGCGTCGGTGGTTGGCGCGAAGTCGCCGGCGGCGATGCCGCGCTCGACGTCGGCGATCGTCGCCTCGGTGCGCGGGCGCATGTGCCGCTCGTAGAGTTCGTGCAGCACGTCTGCGTCGCTCTGGCCTTCTGCGATCAGGTCGGCCATCACCTTGCCGAACAATCCATTGAATGCACGGACCAATCGGCGCATCTTCGCGCGGATCACGTCTTCAGCGGTACCGTCCAACGGTGGCGGCACGTCGCCGGCAATGCGTTGGTGGAACATCTCAAACACGAGCGCGGCCTTCGACGGCCACCACTTGTAGAGCGTCGGCTTGCCGACCTTCGCGCGCCGAGCGATTGCGTCCATCGTCAGGTCGCGTGCCGAAGTCTCCTGCAGTAGCTCGTACACCGCGTCCATGATCGCCGCATGCGATTCGGCCGCTTCGCTGCGGGGGCGGCCGCGTCGGGCGGCGACGTCAAGCTGTTCGGTTGGCATTGAAAAAGTTTATCAGAACACCCTGTAAAGATAATTGACTTCTTGAGTTTTATAATTACTATCCGTACCGTAACTATAAATAGCTTGTCACAGTGGCCTGCGATCTCTACCTAAAGGAAGTGCCCATGCAATCCACCCCTCCGATCTCCGTCCCGGCCCGCACGACTGCCGGCCACTGGATGACCACGCACCCGCTCACGCCGGTCGACGCCCCCGTCGCAGCCACCGCTCGCGCGTTCACCGCGCCGATGAAAGGCAAGCTCCAGGGAACGGCCGCGCGGAAACCGTTCGACGACATCATGGGTCACGTGCCCGCTCCCGACGGTGTGCGCTACGAGGCCGACACGGTCGGCGGCATCCCCGGCTGGTGGTGCCTGCCGAGCCATGCGGCGCCGGCCGGCGCAATCCTCTATCTTCACGGTGGTTGGTACTCGTGGGGCACGGCGGCCGCGTACCGGCACTTCGTCGGCCACGTCGCCGTCCACGCCGGTGTGCCGGCGTTCGCACCCGACTACTGCCTCGCGCCCGAGCACCCGTTCCCGGCCGGCGTTCTCGACGTGCGGGCGTGCTGGCACGCGCTTGTCGAGCGCGGCCTCGGGCACCTCGCCGTCATCGGCGATTCGGCCGGCGGTGGACTGGCACTCGCGCTCGCGGCGCACCTCGCGCAAGAACATGCGACATCCGTCCAACCCGCCGCAGTGGTCGCGCTGTCCCCGGTTACCGACCTGACGCTCGCCGGCCCCAGCTGGACGACCCGCGCTGACGCCGACCCGTACTTCACGTTGGCGCAGGCGCGCGGGCAGGTGGATGCCTACTTGGCCGGCCACGACGCGACCGACCCGCAGGCGTCGCCGCTGTTCGCTAAGCTCGCCGGCTTGCCGCCGCTGCGACTGCATGTCGGCGACGACGAGTTGCTGCTCGACGACGCGCTGCGCTACGCGGAACGCGCCGCAGTGGCGGGCGTCGATGCGCACGTCGATGTGTGGGAAGGCTTGCCGCACGTATTCCTTTCCAGCGTCGGCCAGCTCGCTGCGGCAGACCAGGCGCTTGCGCAAGTCGGCGCGTTTGTCGCGGGGCGGATCGCGGCCACCGCCTGAACCTCGCCCGGATGGCGAACGACATCGTGTCCCTGAAGACGATGAAGGCTACGGGCGGGAAGTCCGTCAACGCGTCGACACGTGCCTCCACCACTAACGCCGCCTGCAGAGGACCCCTGAACGCGGCGACGTTGTGAAGCCGCTCCGCGTCTGCGCTTTTCCGAGGTATCGCCCGCGCTATCGCGCGGGCTGACCTACGGGTGTTGCCGCCGATGCCGAAGTGAGCCCCTTTCAGGGGCATGTCGACAACCAGTTGAACCACCCGGGCGTGGTGGAATTCGCATGATTCCAAGGCGTGCGCCCAATTGGCGTTACGCAGTTGATGATCGGCAAGGTGGGTCACGAATCGCTCGGCGCCAACACGTAACACGCCATCGAGGCGCAATTCTCAGCGATATACGCGCGACCAGCGAACATTACCGGCGGTTTGAAGGGGATCAACCGTCCTAAAGTTCCTCTGACAACCAGGACTGCCGTGCGTGACCGCTGAATCGACCGAAAACCATATCCATTGGTCCAGAAAGTCTGCCGTAGGTACCCGTAGAGTGGGATCCATAGTGCAACCGTAGACGACCCGGAAGGCCAGCTTTCGGCAGCGCTGCTTCGCATCCAACTGTGAAAGGCCATCGAGATGACTCAAACAGCAACCAGCAAGCCGACGGCGTTCGACTTCATCGCATAGCCTGATCGCGCCATGCTCCACGGTCTACTTCGATTCATCTACGCCAGAGGCGCTTTCCTGCGCTCTGAGCCGTGGGCGAGGGTTTCCGTAATTGGTGAATTTTTGGCTGGGGCAATCGCTGTGGGGATGCTGGCCGCTACAGGAATCGGGCCCGCCGCCATCCTATGGACAGCACTTGTTGCGGTCATTGGGGCGCTCTTGGTCGTGGCGATGATGGCGCCCAATGAGCAAAACTCCATCTGGACAGTTCTTTCTGACATTGAAGCCATTTACAGTTCGGTAGAAATTCAACAGGAACTTCGGCCCCCTATCCACTGATTGCCCCCCGGGTTACGTGGGTTCGAGGAGAGGCCAGGAACGTAGCGCACAAGGCTTGTCACAACCAGTGATCGCGCACGACCTAAACCGTGCTGCCTCGTCGCGCCCGGCATCTGTTGATTCGGACGACGCCTCCTTCACCTCGACACACTGAATTCCACAGGGCACTTCCAACGCGGGCCCAGCATCCGCACGCATGAATGCGGATGTTCTGGAAATGGAAGTCTGGCGCTGCGCACCGGTACGCGCGTGCGCCAAAACTGAGTGAGTCTGAAATGGCCAAAGAGAAACCTGATACCGCCCCCAATGGGGGGCCGCCAAAGCCTGCGACGCTGTCCCCCCTACCCCTCGGCGTTCGGCTTCTTGCGGGCGTTGCATTTGCAACACCGCAACCTGATCTGTTCGCGAGTGAATTGGCCGAACCGGGGGTCGACGCTGAGTTCGTCTCGCGAGTCTTCACAACCGCACTTCCGCTCCTGCGGGAGCTTGCCATCGAGACAGTGCGGCGCATCCCGTCTGACAAGGGGATTCAGCTCCAGCTCAATCAGACCAGTACGGCAACGCTCTCCTCCCTGCAGGTCGTTGCGACCAAGCCCCTTGGTTTCACCCATGCGGATGTCAGCACCTGCGCCACCTTGAGCGCTGGCCTCACGGCGCGCCTTGAAGGCCTGATGAAGCGGATCGCCTCCGATGCCCCACTAATTCGGCAACAAGAGGATACAGGCGACCTGGTACTGCAGGAAGTGGCGCGCATCAAGCAGCGTGGCATCTCTATCGACTTTCTCTACGGGGTTTTCAGCGTGCCCGTCGAGAGCACGAACGTGCTGCAGATGACGCTTGTTCAATCACGCAAGCGCTCGCCATTCCTGCAGGGAGGAAAACCGGAAGAGGTCCACATAAGAGGAGCGATCAAAATGAGCCAAAGTGGGGAGCGCATCAGGGTCAGTCGAATCGACGGTGAAAGATCTGTTCCAGCCCGAATCGAGCATGGCGATCCGTTGGCCTACGAGGCGCACGCAGCTGCGACCGGAGGCAATGTCACATGCGCCTTCGAGAAGACGACCTCGCACTGCAAGGCCGCCCCAGAGATCGAGAGAATCGACTATCGGCTTGTGCGAATCATTGCCGACGATCTGTCCATCGAGTCTCACCTAAACAAACTGATCGATGCTGCTAACACCCTGCTGAGTCGGCTGAAGGCTTTGAAGAAGTAGTCTCTGCGTCACCATCGCCCTCGCGTGCGCTCATCAGCAACTTCCAGACGGCAGCGCCGGTCAGCACACGCAGGGCGGTCTTGGCGTCATGTACGCGATCATTGCTGTTCTGCCGAATTCTCAGGCCAACCCGCACTTGACGCGCCTTGCGATTCTTGCCTCCGCCGCGCGAGGACAGCAGGTGCGACCGCCGCGCCTGACTGATTCCCATGGATTCAGCCAGTCCAATCCATGACGCCCACACGTCATCGCCGATCGCCAAGGGCTGCTCTAGTGCGTCCCGGCCAGGCCGGCCGCGTTTTGGCGCCGTTCCGTTCCTCATGGCATCGACTCGCTCCGCGGGCGACTGGCGCTTGACTGTCTGCGTCGGCAAAACCATCTCCACGTTCGCGGCGTCGGCGACCAATAACTTCAGTAGCGTCGCATAACGTTTGAACTGCGACGGCGTCGCCACGATCACCATGTTCTGCCGCTCGTCCAAATACTCGGCAAGCCGCTGCAGACCTACGTGCGCGTCATCGTTCATGTCTCGCGCCAATTGAGTGATCGATCGATGCGCCTGAGCGACCTGCATGCGCGAATACACCACGTCCTTACCGGCAAACCACCACTGCCTGTCCTGGCTCAATTCGCCGCGACATTCTTGAACCAGTCGGAAGGCGGCAGTTGCGACTTCCTGAACTTGCGGCTCCGAAATCAACAGCGCGTCGGCGACCCCGTCGGCACGACCATGTCGCCTGAGCATATCGATGGTGCGGTCTACTAACTCCGCCGTCAGCGGCTGCGCGGGCGCAATTTCTGCAGGCCAATCCAACGCGACCGAAGTTCGCGGAGTGACCTGAAGGATATCCACTGACTCCGGCACCGGGTCGAGAACCTGATCATGCTTCTCCTGAACGGCCCACCAACGCTTCCGCGCCTCAGCGCCCAACAACTCTCCACCCAGGTGCCAATAGCTTCGCAGCAGGGTCTTCGGGGTGTGCCCCATCAAATTTGCGACGGCCCATATCAGTCTTCGGGTCGGCACATCCTGTTGCGTTAGGACGCCCAGCAGTTCCGCTGCCTGAGGCCACTCATTCATCAACGGCTCTAGATGAGCGTTTCCCAAGGTCCGTGCCGATGTACTCACGGCGATCAGACGATTCGGCAATCCGTGCCGGCAATGATGCAGTCGAACGGTGGGATCTCCAGTGACCCGATGGAGCGCCACGCGAATCCGTGCGGCGACACGGCTACGTGGCACGAGAGTTCGGTCACCCTTCGCCTTGGTGAACAAGGCAGTCGTCACCCGCCCGTCAAGATATTCATCAGCATGAGCGACCCACGCGTCGAGGCATTCAGATTCCAACGGATCGAGCACCTCGAGGATCGGCACAATCCTCACCGAGGTGTCTGACTTCAGACCGCGGTACAGATTTCTGGACACTCGGATGATCCAGACGCCGGCGATGCACGTGATGTCCTTGCGTCGAAGACCGATGGCCTCTCCGATCCGTAGGCCACAGCGATAGCAGAGCACCAACACGGCCGCTTGCATCAGCCGCTGTCGTGGATCAATCGCCGGGTCTGACTTGAGGAGACGGAGCGCATCACGATACTCACTCTCGAGCACCAGATTCGCGTCGACACGCCCAGGGCCCGAATTCGCCATCGCGAACAGTGCACTCCACTCAAGGCTTGGGATGCCGAATCGGCGCATCATGTACGCATGAAAAACCCGCAACGCTGTGTAGATGTGGTCTAGACGGTCTGTATCAGCAAACTCCAGCAAGTCTCGATAGATCTCTTCGACGTCGACGGCATTCATCTGTTCGAGATCCTCGACATCAACCTGCTCAATCAGACGCCGAGCGACATTGGACCAATACGTTTGCACCGATCGGAACGAGTACATTCCGCTCTTCTTTCCTTTCAAGCGCGCACCTTTCCCGCACATGGCGCATAGCCAGCCCGCGAGATGACCGCAGATCGCTGGCAACGCTGTACCTCCTTGAAGCGCGTTAAATTTCTCCTTAACCACCGCACCGAAGAATTCCACACGCGTCCTTCCGGAGGCCATCTTCTCAGCCTTTGCGGTAGTGAAGCTAGCGGCCATCTCGAAGCAATCACCGATCATTTCCAGGAACGCCCTGACGCCACGGAGCTCCCTGCAAACGTTCGAATGCGCTATGGTTTGATCGTCGGCGATGGCCTCAACATCGAGCGATTCGGGAGGCGTGCGTGTCGCCTCTTTCATTGATTCCAGCGTTTCTGGCCTGACCGCGCCGAAGACCAGGCGATCCATTGTCGACCTTGGCAGCGAGACAGATCCATGTGTCCCATCGGCGTAGCTCAGCGACATGCCAGTCAGGCTCAACGACGCAGCAGCACGAACAGTGCGGACTACGCCCTTGAGTCCCCCATCCAGCCAATGCAAGGCCTTGTCGCGCGCGAAACGCGCAATGTCACGATCTACCGACATCGGATCGTTGCGAACCCATCCCGCTTCCATGCGAGCGACTGCGGCCTGAACCAGCCACGGAGGAATCGGATGAAGGCGTGTACCAACACCGTCCACCGGAATCCGAATCCATAGCTCCATGTCGTGTCGCACGCCAAGCGCTCCTCTGATCGCGGCAAAGGATCGGCTTGGTTCGTTCACCCAGGAACGCAGGACCGGGTAGTCCAGCACAAGGCACTCGGCGGCAACAGCCAGCGCGAGCACGCCGACCGGCGCTTCGCTCGCCTCAGACGAGGATGCGGTGCGGCACAGTTTCCCCGTACCGCTCAGCGAAGCGGCCAGCGCTCGACGTAGTTCCTGGACCTGACGGGCGGCTGCGAAAGCGTCGGCATCTATGGCAATCTGAAAGTCCGCGAGCCCAACTTCGACCGACGGCAACACCCAATCCTTTTGGTACCGGCGAGCGACGGCTGAGAGGTGATCTCTCAGCGCCACGCGCAGTCTGTACGCCCTGTAGCTTGTCGCGATTGGCGTCAACTCAGTCAGGGCGACGAACATCTCATCGACTTGCTTGCGATTGAGTCCTTTCAGATTGCCATCCGGCACGCGCGCTTTCAGAAACGCCTGCAGTTCGTGCTCGAGAGCCTCCTGCGCCACCGCTCTTTCGCGCGCGCGCCTGACGCTGCCAAATTCGAACAGCGGCTTCACTTCGTCAACGGGGCCCGGCTGGCGCGCGGGTTCGACATCGGCGGTCACCGTTGATTTCGGAGCGAAGGCACGAAGTCCGGCAGCACGCAGTACCGCATCGAGCTTTGGGCGCATCACAGCGTAGTGCACGTCCGCCGTCTGCAGCGCAAGGGGAGACAGGTTTTGGGTGCCCAGCAGGACGTGGCCCAGAAACGAACAGATGGTCGCGTCATCGATGCCCTGTTCACGCAGTGCAGTGGAAAGCCAGTGGCGCGCGAAGTTCAGCGGAAACGGCCACAACTCGCCGAGCTCAGCCTCGATGTCTCGTGGCTCCAAGGATCGGATCCGATAGTTTTCGTCGAACAGGAAGAAAAGCGGGGCGATCCGCTTTTCCGGATGCGCCAGCATGGCTGCAATCGTCGCGGCGGTGTCGGGCCGCTCCAACGCCAAGGTGACTGTGAGCCGACGAAGATACGATGTTTGTTCCCGGAATTGCTCGGTAACAACCGCGGCCAGCGGCACCAATCGATGTCCTCGGGTCGGCCCACCCGACTTGTCATCCAGGACACCGAGCGCTCGCTCGAGGTCGAACATCTCGAGAGATTCTCCCGGGTCGGCCACCCGGCGCATCGCCGTGCCGACGGTGATGTTCAGTACAGACATCACCTGATGCGCCGAGTGACGTCGCCACAACGGCAACGACTGGTCGTCAGCGCGGGCTCGCATGGTCTCGAACGCCCGTGTGTAGAGGCGTTTGAGCTCACCGTCGGCGGGATACCACCACGAACCGACTCGGACGCTCGGCGTGTGTGGCCGGCTGATGTCGCCGACCCAAACCGATGCGACCAGCTTGCGATGCAAGGCTTGCAGATCAATAGCGCGTGGCGCGCGGTAGTAAGCTGCTGGGCATACAGGGTCCGACTCGACTGCGGTCAACAGATGAACCGCTACATGGTCGTGCGAGCGAGAGTAGAGCGCGGTACGAAGCCAGCGAGAGACCTTGCCAACCAGCACCCGCGGATGCTTCTCTCGGAAATCGCGTATCCAGTCCTGCGCTTGACGAAGTATTGTCTCCGGCGGATCGCGCAACGCATCTGCCAGGTTCATTCCGGCAGCGGCGTGAGCCAGCGCCGCCTCGAAGTACAACGTTACGTCGACCGGCATCGCAAGTTCGAAGCGATCTCCATGTCGCGCGAGGAGCTTGCGATCCGATTTCGATGCCACCCGCGCGGACGGCTCCGGCCGTACGACTCTCATCCACTGCCCCGTCGCCTTGAAGCCGGGACGAACAGTAGGCTCGACACGAGACTGCAGGATCGATGACAACGTCTCGCCTGTGAAAAGAGACGTCGTCAAGAGCGCGGCGGCGCGCCGGATTTGGGCCCGGTCCGCTACAAGTGCCGCTCGCAGCGCTCGCACGAGTGCCTTGAGCTCGTGGTCGAGAAGTTGATCTTGATCGACAGGGAGGTACTGATTGGTGATCGCCGCCAAGAATCCGGTACGCAGCGCGCGGAATTCGGCATGTTCGTCGGTTTCGCCCCCAAGCTCGGCGGAGCGTTGATCCGCAGGGGCGGTGACCTCCCCCTCCTTGGCCTCACCCGCCGAAGACGGCCCACCCGATTCCCCAGATTGTTGGCGCTCCACCTCCTCCAGAGGTGGCTCCGGGTACCGTACTTCGGTTGGCGGAGCGGCTCGAGCTGCGTCGTCCGCTGGTTCGGCGCCATCCGCAAAGTTGTACTTCTTCGGAAATTGCGCGCCGCCGGTGCGCAGCGCTTCCAAGATTTGGCCCAACGCCGCCAGAAAGGACTCATGTACCTTGGATGCGTTCCGAGGGAGTTTTCCTACGGCAGCGTCGAGCAGCTGCTGCGCGTCATCGATCGTGCGTGGAAGGTCATTGCCGTACGCGAGGCTATCCCAGTCGACCAGGGCTGCCCATTCGGCCATCGTCAGAGACTTGCGCAGCCCATCGGCGCATTCGCCAACTGCGCCGGCGGTAGCCAGCATACTGTTCTGGAACATCGCCCCGAGCAGCAATGCCTTGGCTACCTGCACTCCGCCGGTATCGGTCTTTGAATGCTCCTGACTAAGTAGTGCGAGCACCGGATAGTCCGACACGGCACCGCGGAACATGTTGGTGCCCAGGCCGATCGATAGGGGCTCTCGAACTTGTTCGGCTTGGTCACAGATCTCCGTGAAGTTGGTCGGGAACCAACGATCGAGGAGCTCGAACGCGGACCAACTGGTACGCATGACGGCAACCGCTGTCCAGTCTCCAGGCGCCAGGACATAGCTGTTCAGGAACTGGATCCCGGCATCATCGCGAAGGTCATTGATGCGCTCAACGAAGGCCTGTTCCCAGCGCAATATGCCAGGGTCGTCGCCATCCCAGTTGCGCGCCGCCAGGGCGGCATGGCGAGGCGAGAAGACACTTTTTGGTGCGGCCATCATGTTGATCAGGTCGTGCTTTTCCTTGGCGGAGCATACCAACATCTATGTCGCTTCTGATATGTTTACAATATTCTGCTGTTTTTGAAATGCGTTAACGCATTCTATAGAATAGGCATTCGCAATGCTTCGGCGATCGCCTGTTCGTCCGGGCTCACGGCCTGCGTATCGATCGAGACGACAACCTCTGGGCCACGGACGTGGGCGGCCACGTCGTCCTGAAGCTCAGCCCAAGCGGCGACGTTTTGCTCACGCTCGGGACGAAGGGCGAAGCCGGTGAGTGGAACGAGGTGACGGGCTCGCACAGGCTCAATGAGCCGAACGACGTCGCGATCGGTGCAAACGGAGACGTGTTCGTGGTGGAGGGCCACACGCCGGGGCCAGACGGCGATGCGCGCGTGCTGAAGTTCGACAAGAACGGCAGGTTCCTCAAGTCCTGGGGAGGCAAGGGTTCAGGTCACGGCCAGTTCCAGGTGGCGCACGGCATCGACATCGACGGCCATGGGCGGATCTGGGTCGCGGACCGCGAGAATCAGCGCGTACAGATCTTCACCGCCGACGGCGCCTACGTGCGCGAG
>FTKD01000828.1_pt5 | contig 14989 bp, 13 predicted proteins | sample 1658191 | NCBI WGS metagenome assembly FTKD01 (sample SAMEA3914808, study PRJEB12502) | metagenome | biome: forest; material: soil | place: Canada | collected 2011-08-03 | depth 0.3 m
GGCGCGGCCACGGTCATGCGGCTTTGTGCACTCGCGTGCAGCATTCGTCATCCGGCTTGAGCATGCTCCGCGCGCATGATCCAATGCAAGCTTGCGTTCCGGGTCCTCCGGCTGTCGCCTCCCCTCCGATTCCCTTGACGGACACATGCCGCCGCTGAGTATCCCGGTCGATCCGATCCGCTTTCAAGGGTGGGAAATCCGCCCTTCGGAACGCCTGCTGCTGGTCGACGGACGCGCCACGACGGTGGGCAGCCGCGCTTTCGACCTGCTGTGCGTGCTGGCCGTCCGCGCCGGCCAAGTGGTGACCAAGGGCGAGCTTCTGGACGCCGCCTGGCCGGGACTCGTGGTCGAGGAGAACAACGTCTCGGTGCAGGTCGCGGCCCTGCGCAAGGTGCTGGGGCCGGGCACGATCACCACGGTGTCGGGCATCGGCTACGTCCTGGGCGATACGCCGGTCGACGCGGACGTGCGGATGGCCGCGTCCGCTGCCCAGCTGCCGCGCGTGGCGCTGCCGGTCGAGGACGAGCTGGTGGGACGCACGCAGGAACTGGCGACGCTGCGCGAATGGTGCCGCGAGCGGCCGCTCGTCACGATCGTGGGCACCGGCGGCGTCGGCAAGACCAGCCTGGCGCGCGCGGTCGTCGCCTTGGTGGCGGCGCAGGACGCCTGTCCGGTCCACTGGGTGGATCTCACGCCGGTGCGCGACGAGACCCAGTTCCTCGCGGCCCTGGGCAAGGTGCTGGGGATCGATGCGGGCAGCTACGCCGAGGCGCGCGGCCAGCTGCTGCGGGCGCTCGGGACGCTGGAAGCGGTGGTCGCGCTCGACAACTGCGAGCAGGTGCTGGCGGAGGTCGCGGAGTTCGTGACGGAGGCCCGCGCGGCCGCTCCCGCCGTGCGCTGGCTCGCCACGTCCCAGGCGCCCCTGCACGTCACCCAGGAGACCGTGTACCGGCTGACGCCCCTGGAAGTACCGCAGATCGGCGCGTCCGCGACCGAGGCGGCCGACTCGGGCGCGATGGCCTTGCTGGTGCGCCGCGTCGTCGCCCTCGATCCGGCCTTTGCCCTGAACGAGGCCGCGCTGGGCATCGCCGTCGACCTGTGCCGCCAGCTCGACGGCCTGCCGCTGGCCATCGAGATGGCGGCAGCGCGCGTGGCCACGCTGGGCCTGGACGAGGTGCATCGCCAGCTGGGACAGCGGCTGCGCATGCTCAAGGACGTGCGCGGCACGCTGGCGCGCCACCACACCTTGCGCAGCATGTTCGACTGGAGCCACGAGCTGCTGTCGCCGCTGGAGCGCAAGATGTTCCGCCGCCTGCATCCGTTCGAGGGCGGGTTCACCGTGGCGCTGATGGTGCGCGTGGCGTGCGATCCGGACGAGGTGCCCGCTCCGCTCGACGAATGGCAGGCCATCGACCTGCTGGATGCGCTGGTCGACAAGTCGTTCGTGCAGCGCAGTGCGGACTCGCCCGGGCGCTTCTTCCTGCTGGAGAACGCGCGCAACTATGCCGCGCTGCAGCTGGCGGAGGCGGGCGAGATGGCGTCCGTGCAGCGGCGCCACGCCCACGTGCTCGCGAGCTGGTTCGATACGGCCCAGGCCGACGCCGGGCGGATGCGCGATGCCGACTGGTCCGCGCGCTACGTGCCCGAGCGCCACAACGTGCGTGCAGGCCTCGCCTGGGCCTGCGCGGCCTGCGAACCGGATGTGCTCGCGTCGCTGACCGCGGCCCTGGCGCAGATCGACGCGTTCGCGCATCTCGGGGCCGAGGTCCTGTTGTTCGACCTGCCGCTGCACGTGCTGGGCGACGCGATGCCCTCCTTGCGCGCGGCGGCGTGCCTGGGCTTGTGCTGGGCGCACTACGCCGACGGCAATCGCGAGGTGGCCACCGAGCTTGCGCAACGCGCTTTGGCGGACTTCAGCGCCGTCGGCGACGCGGATGGTGCGTACCGCGCGCTGGCGCAGCTGATTCGCGTGTACGAGTCGCGGCCAGGCATGGCTGCGCAGGCGCGCGAATGCCGGCAACGCCTGCTGGCAATGGACGACCGCGACCTGTCGGTGCGCACGCGCCTGATGGCGGCGATCACGCTCACACCCCAGGGCGAGGAATCAGTGGCGCGCCTGCAATCGCTCCATGACATGGGGCGCCGCGCAGGGTTCGACACCCTGGCCGCGATCTGCCGCGCGCATCTGACGGACAAGTTGCTGGTGGAGCAGCGCTTCGAGGAGGCCGCCGAGCTGGCCGCGCGCTACATCGAGGCCGGCGAAGCTTTGCCGCGGGCCCGCGCGCTGATCCTGAACAACCAGGCGCAGGCGCTGATCGAGCTGGGGCGCTTCGCCGAGGCGCACGAGGCCGCCAGGGCGGCGCTCACGGCGTTGCCCAGCCTGGTCGCGATGGTCATCGACGTGTTCGCGAGTGCCGCCCTCAAGCAAGGGCGGCCGGCGGATGCCGCGGTGCTGCATGGGTTCGGTCACCGGCTGCGGGCCGATCGCGACCAGGTGCCGGACCTGGCCGAAGCGGCCACCATCGCCACGACGCGCACGCAGCTCGAGGCCGCGTTCAGCGCCACCCGGCTCGACGAGCTGCGCCGCATGGGGGCCGCGCTGTCGACCACCGAGGCGTTGGCGCTGGCGTTCCGCGCGACTTCAGCGGAGCCAGGGCCGGACTTGCATCAGTCGCCAAAGATCGAGTGACTTGATTCGGTTGGCGGCGGTCCACGCCAGCAGCGCGTCGGCATCGCGCTCGGGCACGCCGGCCTGCGTCAGCGTCGCGCGCATGAACGCCGGCGTGCGATCGCCGAACCAGGCGCGCGACAGCGTGGCGAGCGCGCCCGAGGTCGCGCCCACCGAGAGGTCGAGGTCGTCGCGCCGGCTGTCCAGCGCGTACCGCAGGTTCACCAGGGCCTCGGTCAGCGGGAACCACGGATCCTCGGGGAAATGCAGCAGGCACATCTCGTCGTCGGTGAAGTCGTCGTGCCGCGACAACTGCTCGTAGACGTAGCCGAAGCCGCGCATGCCCTCGTCGCGCAGCTCGAACGCACGGATGGCGCCGATGCTGGAAACCCCCCACACCTGCCAGCCGGCGTCGATCGCCGAGCACAGCTCCGCGTGGGAGACGGCAGGCACGGACTGGAAGACGCCGTCGCAGATCACCACCACGCCCGGCTTCGATCCGATATCGACCAGCCGGTCGACGTCTCCGCGGCGCACCGGCGGCCGCAGTTGCGCGCCATCCTGCAGCAGCGCCGTGCGATCCAGGCCATGGGTCGAGGGTCCGGCGAACAGGATGACTTCAGTCACGGATCATGACCGCGGACATCAGCCGCGGGCCCATGCGCTGCAGGTCGCTTTCCGAGCATTCACAACGCGGGACGACGATGCGCAGCGCTTGCATGCCCTCGAGGTCGGCCGCGAAGCGATAGCGCAGCACGCTGCCCAGCCCGATGCTGCGCAGTCGCTCCAGCAGGTCGGCCAGCAGCGCGGGCAGCGACTTGCCCGCGATGGCGATCTGTTCGACGTCGGAGAAGGCGACGGCGCCGTCGGCGTCCTCCACCGCGGCGACGAGGCGGGCCTCGCGCTCGCGCCGCCGGGCCGGGTCGATCTGCGTGTACTTGTCGTAGAAGTCGACGATGTCGTCGCGGCCGCCGTGCAGCGTCGACAGGCGGGACTGTGCGGCCTCGCAGACGGCGCGCGTCAGGGCGATCTCGCGATCGAGGTGCAGGCCGGAGCCACTGCACAGGTTGATGTCGGTGCTCTCCGGCTCGACCAGCCAGGCCTTGAAGCACGGCAGTCCGGTGTCGCTCGGGACGTGGCGCACGACCAGCCGCACGCCACGGAGCAGCCAGGCATCGGCCATCTCGATGAAATGCGCGGGCAGGCTGTCGTCGTGCACGCGGCGCGACACCTGGCGCGCCTGCTCCAGCGACAGCGCGTCCCGTTCCAGCACCTCGAGCAGGCCGTGCAGCGTGGCCTCGTCCAGCGCGTTGCCCGAGGCGACGCCGTTGGTGTTCGAGCCGAAGACGGGCGGGCTCGCGGGCTTGTCGTCGGAGACGAACAGCAGCTCGGTGGGCAAAGCCGTCGGGACGTTGCGGACCAGGTCCTCGCATTCGAGGACGGGCAGAGTCAGCGCGCCGTCCACCGGCACGCCGCGCCGCGGCGCGAGGTCGACGAAGCGGAACGCGCCCGCCCAACTGGCCTGCAGTGCCGCGACGGACATTGGCCGGCCGACGGGATTGCACCGCGGGTCGGCGGCGGCGAACTCCAGCGCTTCCATCAGCGCCCCGGCGCGCGACTCCGCCTCGCGCAAGCCCTTGCCTGCGTGGACGCGCAAGCCCTGCCCGCGTGGTCGCACGCTGGCGTGGACCGGCAGCCCCAGCTTGTCGAGGCGGGTGATGTCGGTGACCCGGCTGATGCCGAATCGGGGCATCAGCCGGGCAGCGCGCTCGTACGTGGCTTCAGCCGACTGGAGCCGGAGGCTGGAGCTGAGGCGGTGCGACGCCGTCACGACGCGTGGCAGCTCCTCGCCGCACTCACTTTTTGTCGCTCGACTTCCAGAGGCCGTCGCTGGCCACATAGACCGTGCTGTCCGACGCCTCCGAGATGAATTTCTCGAGCTTGAGCTGGAAATCCTTGTCGCGGAGCTTCTCGCTGTCGATCGTGAATTCGGCCGTGGTGCCGTCGGCGACCTGGTAGGTCACCGACACCTTGACCAACGGCAGGCGCGGCGGGAGGGCCGGCTTCTTCACCGGCTTGACGGCCTTGGCTGCCTTGGGCGCCTTGGCGGCCGACTTGGCCTTCTTGGCGGGTGCTGCCTTCTTGGTCGACGTGGACTTGGTTGCCATCCGTTCCTCCTGGTTGTTCCCGGCAAACGGCTATCGGGTGCCTTCCGGTGACGGGCCGAGTGTGCCAGAGGCCGACCCGCCCCGTAAATGCCGGAATCATGAAGATGAAGGCGGCGCCGCGAATTTAGGAATTCTTAGGGACGGTTTTAGGAGCGATGCAGGACTTCGAGGGGGCGATCTCCGACATTGAGTCCGCGCCCTGCAGGGCCCTGCCCAACAAAGTCGTGAAGGAGTCCACCATGCTCGCCCTCGTCGAACGTTCCGCTTCAGCCGCCGCCGCCAGAGCGCCGCGTTCGGCCCGGGCCACTCGCGCACCCGCTGCGCGGTTCCCGATGGAGGCGCTGGCGCCGGCGCTGCTCGATCAGATCGATTGCGGTCTGGTCGCCTGCACCGGCGAGGGCGAGCTGCTGCACGCGAACCGGGCCGGCCGGCGCGAACTCGCCCACGGCGGTGCCCTCTGGCTGGCGGCGGGCCGCGTGGTCTGCGAGGCGTCCCTGCGGTGCGACTTCGAGCAGGCCGTGCGCGAGGCGGTCTCAGCGCGCCGCACCCGCATGCTGCTGGTGGGCCCCGAGAGCGACCCGTTGCGCGTGGTGGTGATGCCTGTCTACGCGGAATCCGACGACGAGCCTTGCGCGCTCGTGATGCTGGGCCGGCGGGCGCTGTGCAGCCCGCTCGGGTTGCAGATGATGGCCATCGAGCACGAGCTGACGCCGGCCGAGCAGCGCGTGCTGCGCGCCTTGATCGACGGCCGCTCGGCGCACGAGATCGCCCTCGACCACGGCGTGGCGCTGCCGACGGTGGGCGCGCAGATCCAGGCCATCCGCGACAAGATCGGCGTGCGCAGCGTCGACGCGCTGCTGCTGCGTGCAGCGCAGCTGCCGCCGGTCAGCTCGTGGCAGGAACTGCCGCCGGCGCCGGCCTGCTGAACGCCGCGCCGGTGCGCACGCCGAAAGCTTGCATGCTGGTCCGATGACTGTCCCCGTCCAGGCGCGAAGTCCAGCCCGCCTAGACCTCGCGAGTGCCGGGCTACCTGGCCGCCGTCCTCAGAGCTCGCGCAACGCCGCCGTCACCGGCATCGTCGCCGCCCTGACCGCCGGAAAGATCCCGCCGATCAGGCCGATCGCGAGCGCCCATTTCAGCCCTTCCCACAGCACGCCCGCGGTCACGTGCAACTCGAAGCTGAGCTTGCCGACCGAGCCGGCGGCCATGGTCGAGGCGCCGTAGCCGTTGAACAGCAGCCACGCCGCCAGCCCGCCGATGACGCCGCCGGCCAGCGCGAGCAGCATCGTCTCGAGCAGGATCGCCACGACGACGGGCAGGCCGGCGAAGCCGATCGCGCGCAGCGTGGCGATCTCGCGCGCGCGTGCCGCGACCGCCGCGAACATCGTGTTGAGCGCGCCGAACATCGCGCCGATGGCCATGATCGCGCCGACGATGATGCCGATGATGCGGATCACCTTGGCCGTGCCCTCGGACTGCTTGCTGAAATAGTCCAGCGTCGTGCTGGCGTCGATCTTGAGTTGCGGGTTGGCGTCCAGCGCGGCCTTGAACGGGGCGAACGCCTGCGCATCGGCGAGCCGCACGGTGACGGAGTTGCGGCTGCTGCCGCGCTCGTAGGTCTCGGCCACGACGTTGGCGTCGGCCCAGATCTCCGACTCGAGGGCGTCGCCGCTGGCGAACACGCCGGCTACCGTCCAGGTCTGGCTGCCCAGGCGGATCTCGTGTCCGGGAACGAGGCCGGCGAACTGCTTGGCGGCGCCGCGGCCGACGATCAGCTCGCGCAGGCCCGGGCCGAAGCGCCGGCCTTCGACGATCCTGACCTGCGGACGCACGCTCCACGCCTCGTCGCCGACACCGCGCAACTGGACGCTGCCTTCGTCGTCGGCCGTGCCGCCCTTGAGCGGCAGGTTGGCCGCGACCACGATCTCGGGCGAGGCCAGCGGCTCGCCCTTGGCGTCGCGGGCGATGCCGGCCGTCTGCGCGATCTGCACGACGCTGTCGCGATCGAGCCCGGACATCACCTCGGCCGCCGAGGCGCCGCGCAGGACGATCGCGGTGTCCAGGCTGCCCGTCTTGCGCAGCGTCTCGGCGTAGCCCTCGGCCATCGCCAGCATCGCCACCAGCACGCCGACCACGCCGGCGATGCCGACGACGATGACGGCGGACGACCCGAGCCGCTGGCCGAGCGTGCTGATGCCGACGTTGGCGACCGACATGGCGCGGCGCCCGGATCGCGTCAGCGCCAGCCAGGCGGCGAACAGCGCGGCGAGCACCAGCGCACCCTGCCAGGGCAGCATCACCCAGGCCACCAGCACCACGGCCAGCAACAGCACCAGCAGCAAGGTCACGTAGATCTTCATGAAGACTCCTCAGCGGCGCGCGAGCGCATCGACGATGTTCAGGCGCATGGCGCTCCACGCCGGCAACGCGCCGACCAGCACGCCGATCGCCAGCATCAGCGCGAGGCCCAGCGCCCAGCTGCCCGGGCCTACCGGCGACAGCGACAGCATGCCGTTGCTGCCGTGGCTGATGAGCGGGATCAGCGGCTCCGCCAGGGCGATGCCGATCACGCCGCCCAGCACCAGCAGCAGCACCGACTCGGCGAGCACCATCGCCAGCACGCTGGCATTGGAGAAGCCGATCGTCTTGAGCACCGCCAGCTCGCCCGTGCGTTCGCGCACGGCCTGCATCATCGTGTTGCCCGAGAGCAGCATCAGCGTGAAGAACACGGCGCCCATGATGGAGCTCACGATGAGCCCGATGTCGGCGAGCTGCTTCATCCAGCTGGCGGTCGCGGCCTGTTCGGTCTGCGTGCGCGTCTCGTGGTCGGAATTGGCCGACAGCGCGTCGATGGCCTTGGCCACGCGGTCGGCCTGGTTCACGTCGCCCACCCGCGTCACGTACCAGCCGACCGTGCCGCGGTTGTAGGGCGTGGTGTCGTCGAAGTAGCTCCAGTGCAGCAGCAGCATCTGGTCGAAGAAGCCGCTCGCCTTCTTGTCGGTGGAGTGGATGATGCCGGCGACGTCGAACACCCAGTTCTTGTTGCCGGAGCGGTCCGGGAAGATCGTCGACTGCATCGGGATGCGGTCGCCGACCTTCCAGTGGAAGCGTTGCGCGAGCCCTTCGCCGACCAGCACGCCGGTGCGCGTGTCGGCAAAGGCCTTGCGGTAGTCGTCGCTGACGGCCATCTCCGGATACACGTCCAGGTAGTTCGGCGCCACCGCGAAACTGAAGACCTGGTTATGCGGATCCTGGTAGGCGCCGCCGAACCAGTTCGCATAGGTGACGATCTTGACGCCCGGCACCTGCGCCATGCGCGCCTCGAGCGATTGCGGCAGCGTCTGGATGAACGACAGCCGGGAGCCGGTCTGCAGGCGTTGCGCGCCGTTGGCGCTCTGGCCGGCCTGTTCGAACGACGTGCGCACGGCGTCGAGCAGGCCGAACAGCAGGAACGCGGCAACGATGGACACCAGCGTGAGGACGGTGCGCGTCTTGCGCCGGAACAGCGAGGCCCAGATCAGGTGGAGGTATTTCATCGGCGGCTCCTCAAGTCGCGAGACACGGCGCGACGCCGCTTCATGACACCGTCTGTTCGACCAGCGTTCCCTTGTCGAGGTGCAGCGTCTGGTTGGCGTACTCGGCGGCCTTGGGGTCGTGGGTGACCATCAGGATGGTCTTGCCATGGTCGCGATTGAGCGCACGCAACAGCGACAGCACGTCCTCGGCGGACTGGCGGTCGAGATCGCCGGTGGGTTCGTCGCAGACCAGCAAGGTCGGGTCGGAGACGATCGCGCGCGCGATCGACACGCGCTGCTGCTGGCCGCCCGACAGCTCGCCCGGCTTGTGGCTGGCCCGGTCGGCCAGGCCCACCAGTTCGAGGGCGATGGACGCGCGCTTGCGCCGCTCGGCCGACGACAGCTTGGTCAGCAGCAGCGGCAGTTCCACGTTGCGCTGCGCCGAGAGCATGGGCATCAGGTTGTAGAACTGGAACACGAAGCCGACCTGGGACGCGCGCCACTTCGCGAGCGCCGTCGCCCCCAGGTTGTCGATGCGCTGGCCGCCCACCGTGATGCTGCCGCCCGACGGCGTGTCGAGCCCGCCGATCAGGTTCAGCAGCGTGGTCTTGCCCGACCCCGACGGCCCCATCAGCGCCAGGAACTGGCCCTGGGCGACCTCGAGGTCGATGTGATGCAACACCTCGACCTTCTGCTTGCCGCGCTCGTAGATCTTCGAGACGTCGCGGATTTCGATCAACTGGGTCATCTCGCTGTCGCTCCTTCAGGCTCGCCGCGGCAATCCCGCGCGTATTTCAGTGTGGTGCATCCTCGGCCTGCACCGCCGCACCGTCGTGCAGGGACGGCGGCGGCGACAGCACCACGCGGTCGCCGACGGCCACGCCGGCGGGAATCGATTTCAGCGCGCCGACGTCCTGCGGCGCGGGCGTGACAGTGTGCAGCACGGCCTTGCCGTCGACAACGACGAAGACGGCGGCGCGGCCGTCGCGCTGCACGACCGCCTGCGCCGGCACGAGCGCGCCGCGCGGCGCCTGGGCGGCGGCCGCATCGGCCTTCTGCGCGAGAAAGGACACGCGCGCGGCGACGTCGGGCACCAGGCGCGCGTCCTTCTGCTCGAGCGCGACCCGCACCTTGACCGTGCCCTTGCCGCGGTCGGCGGCCGGCACGATGGCGATCACGTGCGCCGGAATCTTCCAGTCGGGGTAGGCGTCGAGCACCGCCTCGGCCGGCATGTCCGCCTTCACCTGGCCGATATAGGCTTCGCCGACGTCCACGTCCACCTCGAGCGAGTCCATGTCGACGATGGTGCCCACGCCGGTGCGCGTGAAGCCGCCGCCGGCCGACAGCGGCGACACGATCTCGCCGACCTGGGCCGCCTTCTCGGTGACGACGCCCGCGAAGGGCGCGCGCACGACCGAGTAGTCGAAGTTGACCTGCGCCTGCGTCAGCGCCGCATTGGCGGCGTCGGCGTCGCGCCGGCGCCCGTCGAGTTGCGCGACGCCGGTGGCGACCGCGGTGCGCGCCTGTTCGCCCGCCTGCTTGGTCACCATGCCGCTCGCCAGCAATTCGGCCTGGCGCCGCTCGTCGGCCTGCGCCTGCGCGAGCTGCGCCTGGGCCGTGGCCACCTGCGCCCGGGCGCTGGCCAGGTTGGCGCGTGCGGCGCCCAGGCCGGCACGCAGCGCGCTGTCCTCCAGGCGTGCCAGCACCTGGCCCTTGGCGACGTGGTCGCCTTCCTCGATCAGCACCTGGGTCAGCGTGCCGGTGATCTGCGTCGACACCGTCGCGCGGCGGCGCGGCGTCACGTAGCCGGTGGCCTGCAGCACCGTGCCGGCCGCGGCGCCGGCACCGGGCGCCGTGGCGGTGGCGACCTGGACGACGAGGGGGCGGCCGGCCAGCATCCACCAGGCGCCACCCGCGAGCAGCGCCACGACCACGACGATCGCCACCAGCGGCCACACCCAGCGTGGCGGGCCGCCGCCGTGGTCGCGCTCGGTGTGCTGGATGCGCAGTTCGTTCAACAGGTTCGCGTCGATCTTGCTGGTCTCCGAAGGGCTGGGGCCAAGGGCCTGCGATGGCGCACGGGCGACCGCGAACTTTAGCAGTCCCCGGCAACGCGGCGCACTCCCGGCTATCCCGCGTTCGTGGCCGGGCCCGGGCCTGCATGACCGAGTCACGCGCTTGTCACCCGCTCGCCGCAGGATCGGCGTCCGACGCCAACACAGGAGACTCGCCGTGACGAAACCAGGACTGCACCCTCCCCAGGACGCCCACCCGTCCGCCGACGATGCGTCCTCCTCGACATTGACGCGACGCGGCTTCTTCAAGGGCGCCGGCGCGGCCGGGCTCGCGGCCGCGGTGGCGCCGGCGGCCCTGACCGCCCGAGCCTCGACGGCGTCGCCCGACGGGACGCCCGAGCAGATCCACCTGACCTGGGGCGACGATCCGACGACGACCGTGCATGTGTCGTGGGCCTCGCAGGCCCAGGCCGTCAACCCGCGCGTCATCTGCAGCCACGCCTCGGGCCACCAGCACGTCGTGCATGCGCAGCAGCGCACCTACTCGGACGGGCTCAACGGCCAGACCGTCTTCACCTACCACGCACGGCTGGCCGACCTGGAACCCGATTCGACCGTCCAGTACGCGGTCACCGCCGACAACGACGCCAATGCCTCCAATCCGTTCAAGGCCAGCTTCGCGACGGCGCCGCGCGGTCGCCAGGCATTCCGCTGGACCAGCTACGGCGACCTCGCGACGCCGGTGACGAGCTGGGTGCTGTCGTCGATGCAGAGCCGCTACGCCGTCCAGGCGGTGGAGCAGTTCAAGCCGCTGTTCCACCTGCTCAACGGCGACCTTTGCTACGCCAACCTCAACCCGCATTCCCAGCCGTCGGTCTGGGCGGACTTCGGCAACAACGCCCAGGCCTCGGCCGCGTTGCGCCCGTGGATGCCGTGCCCGGGCAACCACGAGATCGAGTTCAACAACGGCGCGCAGGGGTTCGATTCCTACCTGACCCGCTACACGCTGCCCGACAACGGCACGCGCTTTCCGGGCCGCTGGTACGCCTTCCGGGTGGGCAGCGCGCTGTTCGTCTCGCTGTCGGCCGACGACGTGATCTACCAGGACGGCGGCGCCTTCGTCGGCGGCCCCGCGCCGCTACAGCCCGCGCCGAGCACCGGCAACGCCGCCATCGAGGCCGGCACGTCCTTCTACATCCGCGGCTACAGCCACGGCGCGCAGACGCGCTGGCTGGAAGAGACGCTGGCGCACGGCGCGCACGACGACGACATCGACTGGATCATCGTGCAGATGCACCAGGACGCGCTCAGCTCGTCCAGGACCGGCAACGGTTCGGACAAGGGCCTGCGCGAGGCCTGGCTGCCGCTGTTCGACCGCTACGGCGTCGACCTCGTGCTGTGCGGCCACGATCACGACTACGAGCGCAGCTGGCCGGTGCGCGGCTGCCTGCACGGCACGGGCCGCGATGCGGCCACGGGCACGGCCGTCGACACCTGCCAGCCCCGGCCGGCGACCGGCGCGCAGCGCCCCGACGGCAGCTTCGACACGAGCCGCGGCACGATCCACCTGATCCTGGGCGGCGGCGGCACCAGCGCGCCGCTCGACGTCTACGGAGTCGATGCGAGCGACGGGTTGCCGCAGGCCCGGGTCTTCACGAAGCCCAACCGCCCCATCCCCGGCGCGGTCGCCGGCGCCTTCGTGCGTGCGGGCGCCGACGCGGTCGAGGACGCGACCTGGTCGGCGCAGCGCGATACCGGTACGGGCTACGGCATCGCCGTGTTCGACCTGGACCCGGGCGCGCACGGCGGGATGACTTCGATCACGATCAACTACTACCACGCCCCGGGCGCGGACCAGGTGCCCAACCCGAGCTACGAGTTGTTCGAGACCGTCGTCCTGTCGAAGAAGCGCTCGCGTGGTGTCCTTTCCCGTTGATGATGCCTGCGGCGTCTTTTTTGCCAGGCGCTGCGCGCCTGGCGTTCCCGGGGTGCGTCGTCGCGAGCGGCAGGCCGGGCGGGGGCTTGGCTCTGCCCGCCCTGGCGCTCGCGCGATGTGCCAACCGGGAAGCCAGGCGCGCAGCGCCTGGCAAAAAAAGCGCCACGGGCAAAGCACCGTCATGCGACGCTCAAGGCAGCTCGCAACGCGCCAATCTCATCAAGTCGCTTTGTGCCTCATCCGTCGCGGCAACTCGCAATTGCTCTCTCCAATGCTCACCGTCGTAGAACATCTGTAACGGGCAACGCATTCAAGTTCCCTCAAGAATCAAACACTGCACCAGCCGGCTTTTCAGGCCGCGACGAGGAAGTCCTCGACCCAGCCGAACTGCAGCGGCGTGTTCAACGCCGGCGCGTGTCCGCAGCCCGGCACGGTGATCAGCGTCGCGCGCGGCCCGCGCGTGGTCATCTCGTGGGCGATCGCGGGCTCCAGCAGGTCGGAGTCCGCGCCACGCAGCACGAGAACGGGAATCGCCAGGCGATCCCACGCGTCCCACTGGTCGTAGTCGCGCGGATGGTGGGTGAACTGCATCACCATCGCCGGGTCGTAGTGCGGCGTCACCCGGCCGTCGGGCAGGCGGCGCGTGGACGACTCCGCGAGGCGCCGCCATTGCGCGTCGGTAAGCGCGCCGTAGGGCTTGTAGATGGTGCGGAAGTAGTTCTCCAGCTCGCCCACCGTGTCGAAGGCGGGCGGGCTGCCGGCATAGCTGCGGATGCGCTCGACCGCGGACGCCGCGATCTGCGGGCCGATGTCGTTGAGCACCAGCCTGGCGATGCGGCCCCGCAGCGCGCCCGCGGCCGCATGCAGCCCCAGGGCGCCGCCCATCGACGTGCCCAGCCAATGCACGCGCGCCAGGCCCAGGTGCGCCAGGAGCGCCACCGCGAGTTTCTCGTAGTGGGCGAAGCAGTACTCGCGCTCCGGCGCGCGGCTCCATTGCGACAGGCCGCGGCCGATCGTGTCGGGGCAGATCACGCGGTAGCGTCGCGCGAGGTGCGCCGCGATGTCGTCCATGTCGCGGCCGGTGCGCGCCAGGCCGTGCCAGGCGATCACCGTCTCGGCGTGGCCGGCGCCCCACTCCATGTAGTGAAGTTCGGCGCCGGCGACGCTGGCGTAACGGGATTCAGGGGTCATCGCGGCCTCCGGCATGCAGGGCTGCCACGATAGCGTCAATCCGGCACGTTGATGGTGGAACCCGAAAAGGTGATGGCGTCGCCCGTGGCCGGCGCCGAGGCGATCGCCGGCACGTTGGAGGCGGAGATCGCCGGCGCGGCCCCGGCGCTGCCGCCGCGCGGCAGAGTGCGCACGACCTGGCTGGGCGGCAGCGCCGTGCCGTGGGCCAGGTGCGCGTACATCGCGTCGAGCGCTCGTATGAGGTAGACGTGCAAGGGGACGAAGCGCGTGTCGTAGCCCGCCAGCGTCGCCGGCTGGCCGATGAAGCTGTCGAAGTGCTGGGCGTTCGTCACCTCGACGTAGGACAGGTTGCTGTTCGGGTCCACGGAATGGGCCAGCGCCGCATACGGACGGGAGGTATGGTTGACCGGCAGCAGGGCGTCGGCGCGGCCGTGCACGATCAGCACCGGCTTGCCGTTCAGCTTGCCGCTGCGGCGCGTCGCGTCGAGGCCGGCCTGCAACGCCGTGGCCGCGGCGTCGCTGCCCGTCACGAGGTTGCGCAGGCACAGCGCGCCGTCGAGGTCGAGATCCTGCGCGCCGGTGGACGCGGAGACGGCCAGCAGGTCGCTCACCGGCCCGCCCACGCTCAGGTTGGCGACCAGGTCGACGCCGGCCGACGGCGGTGCGCCGTTGCCGTAGCCGTACATCGCGGCAAGCAGCAGCGGATCCACCGTGGTGACGGCGCCGCCGGACGTGGTCGCGGCAAAGCTGTAGCCGCACAGGTTCGCGTCGACCTTGGCCAGCGACAACGCGTTCGCGAACGTCACGCCCATCGCGGGCGCCACCTCGTAGGCGGCCAAGGACGCGTGCAGCACCGACGACTCCGCCTCCCAGCCGTAGGCCAGCAGCTTCTGCACGGCCTCGTCGGCCTGCGCCGCGGGCGTCGTCGAGGCGAGCAGGCCCTTCGCGTGCAGCGACGCGCAGCGGTTGACCGCCTGCGCCGTCAACACGCTGCCCAGGCCCGGCGCGCCGGCCAGCGCGGCCGACTGCGACGCGCAGCTCTGGAACAGGTTGGCATAGCTGATGAAATCGATCAGCGGCTTGCCGGCCGCGGCCACGGCGGCGCCACCGCGCTGCACGCTCACGCCCGGGTTCGCCGGCATCTCGATGGCCGGCTGGGACACCGCGACGCCGTCGATCAGGCCCGCGCTGTCGAGCTCGGCCGCGGCGATGGCCGCGCCGCCGCCTTCGGAGTCGCTGGACGCGATCACGATCGTGTTGCCGGGCTTGAAGAGCGCCTGGTGCGCGCCATCGAAGGCGACCGCGCCGTAGACCTGGTTGAGGGCCCAGAACGCGAACTGGATCGATTGCAGCGTGGAGAGCCCCCAGTCCTTCTCCGGGTTCTGGCCGGAATGCGCATGCTTGAAGGCGAAGCGGTTGGGCGTGACGGCGTCGAACGAGCTCCGCGCCGCGTCCGTCAGTCCGGCATCGAACTGGGCCGAGGCCGGGGCGCTGGC
>FTKD01001505.1_pt1 | contig 14886 bp, 6 predicted proteins | sample 1658191 | NCBI WGS metagenome assembly FTKD01 (sample SAMEA3914808, study PRJEB12502) | metagenome | biome: forest; material: soil | place: Canada | collected 2011-08-03 | depth 0.3 m
CGTCTGAAGCAGGTAGTCGAAGACGGGTACCGATCCGGCAGATCGTTCCAGGCTGCCCCGGTTCGTAGCACCCATAAGATGCCGTTCATGACGGCGCGATTGTCATGCACGATTGGCCGGCCTTTGCCGTCGGCTCGGCGCTCCGGTTCCGGGATCAAAGGCTCCAGGATCGCCCATTGTTCGTCGGTAAGTTCGTCTTTTCTAGCCATGCGCAAAAGTTAACACACGGCGGAAAAAGTTAACAGACCCTATTTATGGAATGAGTTCTAGTAATGCCACGTCGATCACTCCAATTCCCCACTCAATGCAATGAGCAGGATTGTGTCTTAAACGTGGGTCAGTTTCGTGTGGAATTTATACGGCAAAGTGGGTCAGATTTCGCTGCAAATCAACATGCGGAGTTGAAATCTGCCGCTTTGAGGCGAACGTTCACGACCATCCGCCAAGGTGGTTGCCTTGCGCAAAATTGCCCGATAGCGGGAAAAATGATAATGTAGCAACAATACCTCATTTTGGCGATTGACTGAACCCGAGGGCGAAGCCGGATAGGAACTACCGGCCAAGCTGGAAATCGGCAAGCAACGTCAATGTGACATACGATTTGCAAAGCATGAGTGAATACCTTCCCGCCCTTTGAGCCGCGCGCAATGCGCTAAGTTTATTCGCGCGGCGACCATCCGTACTACCCATTCCGGGTTGCAGCGTTTTATAAAAACGAAGGGAAGCCAATGATTTCAGATATCAAGGCGGCGGAACGAAAGTTCTTTCTTGGCGCGTTCATGATGCTAGCCTCAATCAGTTCCGCGCTGGCGCAAAATCTTGAGCCAAAATCGGTCCGCGTGATCGACGACCCGATTTACACCCACGCGCAACGTTTGGTGGAAATTGAACCGGGCCGCAAGTTGAATCTCTATTGCACCGGCAGCGGTTCGCCGACCGTGGTGTTTGATGCGGGATTGACTGACGAAGACAGTGTATGGGGATTTATCCAGCCCGTGATTGCGCAAAGAACACGTACCTGCTCCTACGATCGCGCTGGGGTCGGCTTCAGCGATGCCGGCAGGCGCTCGTCGTCGAGCGACAATATCGTTGACGACTTGCATCGATTGCTCGTAGCAGCATCGATCAAACCGCCCTACGTGCTGGTAGGCCATTCGTACGGCGGCTTGAACGCCAAGTTGTTCGCCTATCGTTATCCCGCTGAAGTGTCCGGCATGGTTCTTGTAGACCCTTCGCACGAAGATCAGCTAAATGAAGCGCGAAGGCGGAACCCGGATTATGACAAGACTGTTCTCGCAACCAGGGTTGCGGCGCTGCACGATTGCGTTGCAGGAGCGCACACAGGTTTCAAGCCTGGCACGGACCTTTACAATCATTGCGTGAACCCGGTCGATCCGCATTTGAGCGAGGCGATCAATGCCGCTCACCATGCACTCTATGTGCAACCAACCTTCCAGTTGGCCCAGTTGACCGAAGAGGAAAGCCTGATTGGGCACGCGAGCTTTGACCAGGTGCGGGCCGCGCGGCACAAGCTTGACGACATGCCGCTCATCGTCCTCACACGGACCAACGACCCAAGACCACTGGCACCAACGGAAACACGGGAAGCGCGGGATGCCGAATACCAGCAATGGATCGCGATGCACGACGATATCGCATCGCTTTCAACACGCGGCATCAATCGCATCGTACCGAATACCGGACACTATATTCAGTTCGAGCAGCCCCAGGCCGTGAATGCCGCCATCGACGAGGTCCTGGATGCGTTGAAGGTAAATTGATGGTGGAGTCAACCAACTACCCCGATAATTGTTGCCGCCAACCGGAGGGACCATGGCAGAAAAAGAAAGTGGGCTAGTCGAAGGCGTGCTGGGTGCCGGAGAGGCTGAAGAACGGGAAGCCGAGGAAACAGGATCGCGTGCCGACGACATCGCAACTGTCGTCATGATGGACGCGGCCCGGTTTGATCCCGATCTCAGCAAAAAAGCGGGCAACTACCTTGATAAGCAAAGTTCACTGGTTGAACTGCAAGTCCATCACTTCGATGAAGAACGCCGGCTTGCCATCGAGGCCGCCAAACGCAAACGGTTCTTCGAACATATCCGCATGGCTTTTCAGCTCTTTCTGACGCTGATCGCCTCGTGCATCGGCATCGGGGCAATTGTAATGGTATGGGACGCTGTGAATTCCAGAAGCGTTGTCGTGGATAGTTTCGACATTTCACCCAACGTGGCGAGCCAAGTTCCGAGCGGCAAGATCGTCTCTGCCGGACTGCTCGACGTGCTTTCGCGCATTCAGTCTGCTACCCGGAGCAGCTTGCGCCACCGGTCCCTTTCTAATGCGTGGGCCAACGAAATTGCGATCGAAATACCGGAGACTGGCCTGTCTATTGATCAGGTCGAACGCATGCTCAAGGCGCGTTTCGGGCACGATCAGCACATCGACGGCGACGTCGTGCTGACTGAAAAAGGCGGGCTGGCGCTCACAGTACGCGGCACCGGAATATTGGCCAAGACGTTCACCGATGAATCGCACAATCTTGACAAGCTTCTGACTGAGGCGGGCGAATATATCTACGGTCAGTCGCAACCCGGACTCTGGACCAATTACTTATCAAACAATGGCCGCAACGACGAGGCGATTCGCTTCGCGCAGGCGGCCTACCCAAGCGCCGGGAGCGACGAAAAGCCCTATGTGTTGAACAGTTGGGGCAATGCCATTGCTAGCAAGGGCGGCCCAGGATCACTAGGCGAGGCATTGCTACGGTATCGGGAAGCGGTGCGGCAAAAGCCAGATTACTGGAGCCCATACGGCAACGTTATGTATGCACTTGGAGGCCTCGGAGATGAAGAAGGCGCGGTACGAGTCGGTGAACAGTTGTTGCAGCAAGGAGGCGGACGGCACGGGCAGGTGTCCGAACTTACTTATCAGAACTATGACATCCTAGTGTGGGATCTGCGGGCGACGCGCAAAGAAACTGTTGCCGACATGGAGTCGCATGGCGGTGTGGGGTCATTCTCCACCGCCGCCGGTTCTTCCAATCTAGTCGTGGCCGAGATGGAAGCACTGATGCACGACGTTGATGCCGCGACATTGCGCGTGAAGACAACGCCGGTCGATCAGAAGAATGCGTCCGATGTAGCATCGGCGGCCTTTGATCGCGCGCTGCTGGCCGAAGAGGTCGGTGACTTGGCCACGGCTGCCAAGGAATGGGATGCCTTCGCGGCAGTGTATGCGAACCCGACCGTCTCGACCGCCTATCCAACTTACATGTGCTTTGCTGCGCCCAGCTATGAAATGACCGGTCAGACCGCGAAGGCGGATGCGGCGCTGGACGGTCCGATGAGGTCGCAGGGGATCGCCAGCTATGTGGATTGTTATCGCTTCCGTGGTGATGTGCTGGAACTGCGCGGCGATTGGACTGGCGCGCAGGCGTGGTATGCCAAGGCGGTGAAACTCGGCCCCAGCATACCGTCTGGCTATTACTCGTGGGGTTTGGCTCTTGCGAAACGCGGTGATCTGGCTGGCGCGGTAGCTCAGTTCAAGGACGCGAACCAAAAAGGGCCTCATTGGGCCGATCCTCTGAAAGCGTGGGGCGATGCGCTGGTGAAGCAGGGCTACCCTAAAGATGCTCTTGCGAAGTATGACGAGGCGCTGAAGTATGCGCCAAGCTGGAAGCAACTCAAGGAAGCGAGAGAAACTGCGGCGAAAGTGGCGCTCTGAAGATTTGAAAGGAATGAGCCGCCGAGTCGGCAGCCCAGTTATGCCATCCGGGAGTCAATTTCCCTCGAAAGTGAAAGTCTCGCCCGGCCCCAAGAGCGGCTTACGGCTCCTTGGGTTCAGCTTGGTTCATCTCGTGACGAACCGTACTTATCCGTTCACATACCACCTTGCGCAGCCGGTTGATGCCGCCGAGCGGCTTATGCTCCGGCAGCGCGTGCCAAGGCGTATAAGACAGGTTTTCGCAAACTTTCTGCTGCTCCGGCGTATCGAAGACTTGTTGCGGAATGCGGATGGTGGCGACCTTGTATAACGGCGCGTCCGATTCTTCCCATTCGTCGAGCGCATCTTCAACGTCCAATTTATCCGACGTCCTCGGCTGGATCAGGAACTCCATGCAGGCGTCGCCCTTTTTCAGGGTATTGACCATCGCTTCGCGAAGGAAATTCGGGCCAGGATGGTCTGGTGTAGGTACTCAGAATAGTTGAGAATTTCGTCAAATAAATGAGACTGGAAGTCGCTCATCGCGACTTGAAGAATGAAGCCAACCCATGAGGTCGGCTTTTTCTTTTTACGGCGCAATGCATTAAAAAATGGCAGCTTTCTGGCTGACATGCATTGATTTGCGTCCAATTCACCGTGGCTACGGCCCCGTCATTGCAGATAAACGGAGCCGCTGATGATTCCGCATAAAAAAGAAAGCCGGCAGCTGAGATCAACCGTTGAGATGCAGTAGTGCTCCCGACGTTCCGCCCGCGCTGACCGTCGCATGGGCGAACGTGTAGCTTGTGCCCACCAATTCCACCACGGTGTCGAATCTGTTAGGCACACCGGCATCGCTGGCGGCCCAGGTTTCAACCAAGTAGGTGTTGCCCTGGAATTGGAAAGAGAGCAAGCCATGCGCGGTCTGCGAAACGACGCCGCCCGCTCCGACGGCTGCGGCAACCCAATCCGCAAGCGTGGCATCGCTTCCAGAGGCGGCGAGCACGTTAGCGTCGGTGACCTGCATCACGCCACCACTCCCAAGGGTCAAAGAAGCATCGGGAAAGCTAATGGCATCCTGTCCAACATTATTCAGACCGGCAATGACGTCGATCTTTGTAAAGTCGGCTGACGAATTGAGCGTACCGACAGCGACCATGTCGGCCACCGCATGCGCGCCGAACGTGATGTCGTAAGCCGAGCCCACACCGGTCTGGATCGTATTGGGGCCGCTGCCGGCGCTAATCGTGCCGCCTTGTCCCGCAGCATCGATGGTGTTGTTGCCGTTTCCGACGACGATGGTATTGCTGGTTCCATATACGGTCAGATTTTCTGCGATGCCGGGAGCGCCGGTAACGGTCAAGGCAATGGTCCCCGAGTTTTGATCGAAAACTGTGTTCGCGCCGCTCCCGAGCGCGATGACGTCCGACGATGACGTGGATCCTGCCTCGATGTAGATATTGTTGTTCCCGTTCCCCAGGGTAATGCTATTGGTCGCTCCTGCGGCAGTTGGTCCCGACGTGTCGAGAATAAACTTGGCGTTGTCGGTCGCGCCAGAAACGGTGAAACCGCCAGTGTAAGCCTGGTTGTATATTGTCATGGCTACGTTGCCGCTCAGACTCAGGCTTTGAAATGCCGTACCGAGCAGCTCGACGGCAAAGCTTGCCGAAGTGTTGACGCCGGCATTGTTGGCGAACGTAAAACCCGTGATAGAGGTGCCCTGCAAGTTCAACCCAAGTGTGCCTCCCAAGGAATCGATGATTGTGAGCGTGCTAGACGCAGTGTTCAATTCATTGATGGACATTGATCCCGTCCCGCTGAACGTGAGCGAAGCAAGATTGTTGTCCGTAATATCCATCTGCGCACCGCTTCCGCCAAAGCCCAGCGGTATCGAATCACTGATCGTCAGCGCGCTGACGGTTTGGTCGTTCATTAGCAAGGCCACCGCCTGAGTTCCGGCGAGATGCAATGTCGACAAACCAGGATCATTCAATAAAAAGGCGACGCTGCCACCATTGACAGTCAGATTGAGCGTGCCGATTCCGGCTAAGTTGGCATCCTGCAAGTTCAAGGTAAATTGCGAGCCACCTTCATAGCCGCTGCCGACCGCCACGTTCGCCATATCGTTTGCACCATTGGTATCTCCCGCTTGCCAAGTCAGCGAATCGGAAACGTAGCCGTCGATATTGAGTAAATCGCCAGATTGCGCATTGACCAGCGTCACGGCGCCATTGGCGCCCTTGACGTCGAGCTCGTTGTATCCCGCAAGCTTGCTGAAGTCGAACGTGCCCGAAGTGGCGCCTTCGATGCCAAGTATCGAGAAATTGCTTACCGTAGGCAGTGAAGCCTGGGTAATCGCGCCGAAGCCGTCGAGCACGACTTCGTTGCCCGTTGCGTTGCTGCCGGTGATCGTGCCGTACTGGCCGGCTGTGAGGTACAGCGTATCCTGCCCTTGGCCCCCGGCAAACGATTCGCCCGGGTTCATGCCCAGGGTGATGCTGCCTGTGGAGTGCGTTGCATTGATCGTTGCTGAGGAGGTATTCCCCAAATAAAGGGAAGCGGAAAACGCGCCTGCGCCGGTGATCGTCAGCGAGGTGACGCTTGTGTCGCTGATTGCCGTTTGGAAATCAACTGAATCGTTGAAAACGAACGTGGTTGCGGTGTTCGAATCGATTGGTTCATAGCTCTTTTGGCCGATGGCGTTGACGATGATGGTGCTGGAATAGTTGTCGGCAATCTGCTGGCTGGAGCTGTCGTCGATATTCACGGTCAAGGTAGGTGCGCTGCCCAAGATGGTAGCGTAGATCGTGCCGGTTATCGACAGCGTGGAGAGTGCGTCGCTCGAGATCGTCGCCAACATTCCGCCATTGGTGGGTGTGATCAAATTGACGGTTGACATGGTGTTGGTGTTGCCGTTGGAGAAATTGGCATCGTAGATTTGCACGATGCCGTTCGAGTTGACCGTGACGGACTGGCCGTCTTCCACGATCTTGATCGAGATCATATTCTGGTCTGCCGTGATGTTGTCGTTCCCGGTCGAGGCCAGAATATTCAGATTGGTAAGGCCTCCGAGATTGTTGAAATTCGCCGTGGCGTTGGCCCCACCGGCGATCGCTTCGGAAGACGTGATGTTCAGTGTTCCCAGGCCGGTCAGCGTTACGCCCGCTGGAATATTTGTATAGCCGCCCAATCCATAGTCGGTAATGTTGAGTGCGCTATATCCTGTGCCCGTCAAAGTATCGCCTGCATTGAGTGTCGAGGCGGGGAAGCCTGCAGCCACGCCGGCGGCGTTGTCGAGAATGGCGTCGAAAGCCGTACCCTTCAAGGTATCCACGCCGGTGGTCAGTGCGTAGACGCCGTTCCCTGTTCCACCGGCATCGAGAGACAATTGATTGCCGCTGATCGATGATGAGACGAAGTTGTAGTTCTGTCCGGTCAATTCGACGACCGTGTCCGCTGTGCTGAGCGTGCCGCTGTCGCTATTCGATGCGGTGTAGACGAGATAGGTATTGTTGTCGTACTCAAACCAAACAACGCCATGCGCGTTTTGCGTGATTTGGCCGCCCTTGCCAGTTGCCGTCGCGATATATTCGGCCAGGGTATACCCGTTCGGATTGAAGCCGATGGCCTCCTGTATCAGGAGAGCGGTCACTTCGGTGACGCTGGAAATGCTGCTGGAAAAACCAATGGCGTCTTCGCTGATTCCTGTCGCGCCGCTATTGAGCCCGGTGAGGGCCGGTATGTGACCAAGACTGGCAGACGAGCCGTTGGCAACAACGTTGACCAGGTCCTCGACGGCATGGGCGCCGAATACGATGCCATCCGTGGCGCCGGCCGCCACGCTGACGATCTCGCCGCCTGCGTTGCTCGGGGCAATGGTGATCCCGGTGCCCGAAGTCAGCTTGATGGATTGCGTGCCGATCGTAAGATCGTCCGCACCGCTGCCCCCTGAAAAAGATTGCCCCGTCGCCAGAGTCATGTCAATGACGCCCGAGGATGTCGAAGCGTCGACGGTAGCGTTGCTGCCAAGCCCTAACAGATTCGCCGCCACGTCTCCTGCACCGGCGACGGTCACACTCTTTACATTTGCCGCACTGACTGAAGACACTGTTAAATCGACGTCGGCTTCAACATGTAACGCGGTGGCGCCGGTCGAGGATAATTGGATGCCGCTGGAAGCGCCGGTGACTGCTTCGATGACGATGGCTGTGGCGTCATCGGCCTGGAGGGTGCCGTTGGTGACCCCGTTGAGTGTCAGTGTCAAGTTCTGCGGCACTGTCGACGACCCGTACACCGTGACGGCCTCACCGACATCGTTGGTGATCGACAAGCTTTGTAACGCCGCGCTCTCGATCCTCGTTGCGCCGTCCGGATTGGTAATGACGACGCTAGTAATGGAGTTGGTATTTGAGGTGCCGAAATTCGCATCCTCAATGAACATAACGTCGCCACCCTTGATGGCGACAGTCGTGGTGGACGTTCCGCCGTAAACTGTCACCGCATCGGAGGCATCGGTCGTTACCTCCACCGAGGAACCGCCGGAAGCCTGTATTGCTGCACTAATCCCGGTGTCGGAGAGCGACAGGCTGGTCTGGTTTCCTACCTTGACCGTATCCTGCCCGTTCGACGTCGTGACATTGACCGAAGTCAAGCCAGTCCAACTGCTGAAGTCCTGCGTACCGAGGCCTTCGGAAGAAGAGATGTTGAGTGCCGTAATATTTCTCAATGTGAGCGACGAAGGTAGCGCCATGGCCGCACCGATGCCATGGTCAGCGATGTTCAGCGTGTTCGAGCCCGAACCGCCGATGACCGTATCCCCGGCGGTCAGGGTCGCCTGTGGACCGCCCGTGGCAATGCCGGCAGCGTTGTCGAGAATCGCATTGAATACATTGCTTCCGCTGCTACCCGTGAGTTTGTCGATACCGGTCGTCAAATCGTAGCCGGTAGTCGCCCCGGCAAGGTTTTCCACGGCACTCTGCACGTTTGACAGGTACGCGGTGGGATCTGTCGAGGAGGTGACGCTCGCCAAAAGTGCGCGTGCGACATCGGCCGCCGCCGCCCCTCGGTATTCTGCTGTGCCGGCCGCATCGCCAATTTCAGCGGTAAATTCAGAAGCGACCGCAACTTTGTTAGCAATGGTTTGGGCGTCGAGCTTGCCCTGTGCGGTGGAATTGGTTGTCGCGCCGGCTGCAATTGAAAGTGCCGCGTCGCCGATGCTCAAGCTGCCTGACAGGACGGCGTTGGTCCAGAAACTCAGACCATTGCTTTGCGGCGCGCGGTTGAGCACATGTTCGAATACAGCGGTGACAAATGCCTGTGCGCTGGCCGGGTTGTTGGTGACGCTGCCATATAAATTGATGGATTCGCTGCTCGTGCCAAAGCTGTCGATTAAGGCCCTGATCGTGGAATTGGTGCTATATGCCTTGGCGAGTCCGTTGATATCCGTGGGCGCGTCAACAGCTAACAAGGCATTCTCGAAGTTGGCAAGACCTTGTGCATCGGCCGGTCGACCGAAGTAACTAATATAAAGCTCTTGCACCAAATTACCATAATCTACCGCAGTAGTATTCACAGACAGCTTCCCCTGAAATATTGCTTAATATGTGTAACGATGCCCAATGCGGAGGTGTGCGCCAGGATGACACTCATGCAAACGGTTGCGTGCATTTCCCTGTTATTTTGTCTCTCGAGAGAACTAACACACAACCATCCTCCGCTAGGACCGTGAGACACGCAGCCCGGCGGTGATAACGAATTGGATTGGTGTTTGGTTTATTTTTCACCGTCTGGTACACCACAAGCTACAGCTTTGGCAGCGACCTCATTATATTCAGCCGAAAGCTCAAACTGCTATGCTCCTTGGCGTGTTCAAATCTTCCCCTACCAAGATTGCATTGCGTGGACTCAGTGTCTATCTAATATGAATTCCGAGCGAATGTAATATACCAGAATTCAATACCACCAAGCCGGGGCAAAGTGAAGGGAAATTCCCCGCGAACTCAAAGCATCCCGCGCGCCGCCATGTTCAACAGCCGCAATTGAGCAGGCAGGCAAATGGAGCGCAAGTCATATTGGTCAACGATGGTCTTCCGTGCATTGGCCCTGATGCCGACATATTCCGACCTTCGATTCAAGGCATCAATCACGCGCGCCGCGATTTCGTCCGGTTTGAAGATGTCGACCAATACCCCATTCTCTCCATCCTTGATGACTTCTTCGACCGGTTGCGTACGCGAGCCGATAATGAGGCAGCCGGCCGACATCGCCTCCAGCATCGACCACGACAGCACGAAAGGATAGGTCAAGTACACGTGCGCCGTCGATATCTGCAGGATTCGCACGAATGAGGAATATGGCACCTTGCCCAGGAAATGCACGCGCGACAGGTCGAGATCCTTGCCCACTTCCGCCAGCATCTGCTGTCGATACGTTTGGCCATCGGGCAGACGCGCACCGTAGCTCACATCGTCTCCTCCCACCACCAGCACCTGCGCCTTGGGCCTCGCTGCCAGGATCGCCGGCAGGCTGCGCATGAAGCTCGGGAAGCCGCGATAGGGTTCGAGATTGCGCGCGACATAGGTGACAACTTCATCGGCCGGTGTCAGCACAAGTTCGGTATTGGAGACCGCAAAGTTCGCCGCCGGATCGGGTTTGACATTCGCCGTATCAATTCCCTCATGCACGATATGCAGCTTGTGCTGGTATTCCTTGGGGTAGAGCGATTTCTGCCACTTCGTCGGCGTTTGGCCATAGTCGGCCGTGTTCAACGCCAGCAAGTTGCCGATATTCTTCGTGCGCACACGTGGCCCGACGTCAAAGATCAGCGGCGGACCCGGCTCGAAACCGACGTCTGCGCCGTGGCGATGATAGAAAAACTCAAAATAACCGACCAGCGGCACGTCGGGATAGACGTCCTTGAGATACCACGGTTCGCCCCAGCCGTTATGCGCCAGCATCACATCGGGCACGAAGCCCGAGTCGCGCAGGCTCATCGCCAGGCGCGCGACGTTTTGTGCGTTCAGCACACCCGCCTCGGTCTCTCTGAGGTAGTGATGCACGCCACGCGTCACCTCGCGCGCGGGCTTGTAGACCAGCTTGCGCACGCCGGGCAGATCGGCATCGGTGCGTTGAGTAATGAAGACAATATCATTACCTTCGATGGCGCCAAGGTGACGCGCGACGTGCAGGTATTGACCGGGGAAGTTTTGGTGGACGAATAAGGCTTTCATGGGATTGGCACTCTACACGAAACGCACTTGTGCGGGAAGTTTCACCCTTGTCGGTGTTATGGGAATGAGGTGCATTGAAGAATCCGCTCCGGCCAAGATCAAGTTCAGTACATGAAGTCGCATTGTCAATGCCAGGCGCGGCCGTTTTCTATTGACATGCAACATCTTCGATCTGCTCCGCGATAGTGCGCAATACTTGCGCTTGATCGTAGCTCCGATATCGCCAAGCCAGCGCTGCGGATCTCTCCCTGAATGCCGCATTGCCGAGCAGGTCGTGCAAAGCGGGTATCAGCTTCCCCTTGACCTCACTGAGCGAGACGTTAAGTCCGATACCAGTCTGGGTGACGCAATCGGCGAGCAATAGTTGTTCTATTTGTGTCGGGATGCCCAACACCGGAATACCGCACAGTGCACAGGCCGACAACAGTCCATGCCCATTGTGCGCTACGACCAGGTCGCAATCTTCGATCAGGCTCGCCAGTTTTACGGGCGCATTGAATATCTGGAATTCCGGCGTCTGGAATCTTGCTTGCACATCGGGGTGAATATTGGTCACCACACAAATGACATCGGCATCCATGGAACGCAGGCATTCCAATATGGGAATCAACTCCGGGTTGGGCCGGATATAGACGAAGATTTTCTTGGCGCGCTTGTTTGTCCAGGAAGCTTCTGCACCCATGTCCATGGAAAACAAGGGGCCGAGATAACGTGCTTGTTTGCGGTCGGGATAGTGATCGAATTCCGCGAAGGTCAAAAGCACGGCATCCCCGGAAGTCACACAATCGGCCAATGATTCAAAGACCGGGCGGCTCTGCTCGACGCATATTTCATTGATAATTTTCAGAATTGACTCTTCATTTTTCAGAAGTCTAGCGGTCGATAGATTGGCTCCCGGACGAAAACACGGAAATGGCGACAAAACCGGCGGCACCTCAAAGCCGGTTCCCATCATGACAAATGGTAGTTCGGAAAGGCGCGCGGCAAAAAGGGCGGCGGGGGAATAATCCAGCAAAACCACGTCCGGCTGATACAGGCGGAACAATGTTTGCCAGGCGTCGACCAGGGCTTGCAGCAGGCCTTTCACGGCAAAGCCGCCGGCCGCCAAAATATCGGCGTAGTTCGAGACTTCCTGGTTGTGTCTTCTCAAACCAAATGGTAAAGCTGGCGCCTGGACATAGGCAAAATCGTCTTCCCCGAGCGCGCGCTGCGCCAGGGTTACATCCTTGACCGCGAGCAGGATTTCATGCCCGCGCGAGCGCATTTCCAGAGCAATCTGCCTTTGTCGAAGGATATGCCCAAAGTGGTTGCCGAACTCCCACGCGATGAAAATTTTCATGCACGCAGGTCGCTGGAAGTTGACTTGAGGGTTTGCTGCGCTACGCCATGCATACTAGGAAATCGCGGAACATTATTGACCGGGGAGGGATTGGTGGATGAATTGCACTTTCATTGGCTTGCAACTTTACACCAATCGGTAACATACGGAAATAGTGTTCCATTTGATGTCAATTGGGTATTGGGGACGAGTCAAGATGGCAAATCCTAATGACAACATTTCCGTTACATGCGTTAATTCGGCGGGTGCAATCGTAAATTCATCGTTGTATCCCATAAATATGGGATATTCGCGCAAATAATCACCTTTATAATCAAGCACATTGATGTGTGGAATTTACGTGCATCAAGTATGCATGGGAAGTCGCAATGTAGCCGAATCGCCGCCAGAGTGATGGACGCGCTGCAAGTGCCATGTATCCATTTCCTTGATCCCCCAGCATTGCGGCAGCCAGGCAGACGACTACCGCTAACAATTTGGAACCTGTATTAACCATACCGGCGCGCCAATTTTTTGATTTCGCAGGAAGGTTGCAACCCATGTCCGGCAGCAAAACATCGACCGCAGGAAACCGAATCCAACCGGATGGCCTTAGCAGGATTGGCCGCAATCTGCTGAGGTCTGCGCGCTGATGCCCCGCCGTCTGTTCCGCGCGCTCACCGAGCGCAGCACCGGCGCGCCCGGTTCGAGTCCACTCATTTTCGCAACCGAAGACCTGGTCTGGAGCATGGGCAGCTTCTGCGCCCTGAACCGCCAGCCCTTCGATGCCGAACTGCTGGTGCGTCAATTCCCACCACCCTACAATAGCGATTCGCTGATCCACGCCGCCCGCGCGCTCGGCTTTCGCATCAAGCGCAAGGACTGTGCCGCCAGCCAGGTGAGCAGCCTGAATCTCCCCTGCCTGGTCGTGCTGCGAGAAGATTCCGTCTCCGAACACAACGTCATCACGCAGTCCGCCCGCCCCGCCATCGTCGTGCAAGCCGATGGCGAACATCTCGTCCTGTTCAAGGCCGGCAGCAACAACCCAACCAAGCTGACCCACGCCGAATTCGCCCAGCGTTACGCCGGCACCGCCTTCCAGCTCGCCCTGGCCAACAAGGCCGTTTCCGATCCCGACCGCGTCGGCAAGCAGGAACCCTTCGGCTTTCGCTGGTTCATCCCCGAACTGCTGAAACACAAGCGCGTCTGGCGTGATGTGCTCATCGCCTCGCTCGTCATCCAGTTGCTTGCCTTGGGCACCCCGCTGTTCACCCAGGTCGTGATCGACAAAGTGGTGGTGCACCGCACGGAAAGCACCTTGATCGTCATCGCCGTCGGCCTGTGCGTCTTCATGCTCTTCACCGCCTTGCTGACCTGGACCCGCCAATACCTCGTATTGCACACAGGCAATCGTGTCGATGCCGTGCTCGGCAGCGCCGTCTTCAACCACCTGTTCAAGCTGCCCCCGCGCTATTTCGAACACCGCCCTACCGGCGTCATCACCCAGCGCTTGCGTGGTGTGGAAAACATCCGCGAATTTGTCTCCAGTGCCGCCGTCACCCTTGTGCTCGATCTGCCCTTCCTCTTGATCTTCGTCGGCATCATGTTTTACTACAACGTGACGCTCACCCTGATTGCACTATCCCTGATCGGCGTTATCACCATCCTCTCCTTCATCATGGCGCCCATCTTCCGCGCCCGGCTCAACCACCAATTCCTGCTCTCGGCGCGCAACCAGGCCTTCATCACCGAATACGTCAGCGGTCTGGAAACGGTCAAGAGCCTGCAAATGGAACCGCAGCTCAGCGCCAAATACGGCGACTACCTGGCCGACTACCTGCAAGCCGGCTTCGCCATGAAGCAGATCGCCAATACCTACAATGTGGCGGCCAACGGCATCGAACAGCTCATGTCGCTGTTGATTCTGGTGTTTGGCGCCTACACCGTCATGCATGACGTCAGCTTCACCATCGGCATGCTGATCGCGTTCCAGATGTTTGCCGGCCGCGTATCCCAGCCGATGCTGCGCATTGTCGGGCTGTGGCAGCAATTCCAGCAAGCCAACATGTCGGTGCAGCGCCTGGGCGACATCATGAACGCCCCGATGGAACCGTATTCGATCCTGCCAAGTCGTTTGAGGGAAACCAAGGGCGCCATCAGTATCGAACACCTGGCCTTCCGCTACGGCGACAACCTGCCTTACCTGTACCAGGACTTCAACATGAAGGTGGAACCGGGCCAGGTGATCGCCATCATGGGGCCGTCCGGTTCGGGCAAGAGCACGCTGGCCAAGCTGTTGCAAGGGTTCTACCAGCCGGCCGATGGGCAGATCAAGATCGACGGCAACGATATTCGCAACCTCTCGGCCAATGAGCTTAGGCACTACTTCGGCGTGGTGCCGCAGGAAACCATGCTGTTCTCCGGGACGATCTACGACAACCTGATCATTGCCAATCCGCATGCGACGTTTGAGCAGGCGACCCATGCGTGCAAGATGGCGGAGATTCACGAGATGATCGAAAGCCTGCCGAATGGGTATCAGACCGAGATTGGGGAGCGTGGGGTTGGGTTATCGGGCGGACAAAAGCAAAGGCTTGCCATCGCACGTGCCCTGCTTAAGCAGCCGAAGATATTGAT
>FTKD01000850.1_pt6 | contig 14863 bp, 18 predicted proteins | sample 1658191 | NCBI WGS metagenome assembly FTKD01 (sample SAMEA3914808, study PRJEB12502) | metagenome | biome: forest; material: soil | place: Canada | collected 2011-08-03 | depth 0.3 m
AAGAAAGACCTGATGGTCACGCTCGCCCGTGACTTCGCGCCGTTTCTCTCCCGCTGCCACGTGATGGCCACGGGCACCACCGGCTCGCGCCTGATCGCCGAGGCCGGCCTGGAGGTGGAACGCCTGCTCAGTGGGCCGCTGGGCGGCGACCTGCAGATCGGCGCGCGGCTGGCCGAAGGCCTCGTCGACGCGGTGATCTTCCTGCGCGACCCGATGACGCCGCAGCCCCACGAGCCGGACATCAACGCGCTGGTGCGCGCGTGCGACGTCCACGACGTCGTGTGCGCGACCAACGAGTCCAGTGCCCGCCATGTGATGAAGGCGCTGGCCGAGGAACTCGACGCTTCGCTTCGCAAGCGCTAGCCGGAAAAGCGCGCCGAGTACTTCCGAAAAGAATCGATGCCTGCGATCCAGCCAGTCCTGCGTGGCGCGCGCGCCGTCGCGGCCCTTGCCGCTTGCGGCGCCGTGGCGGCCTGCGGTGGCGGAGGCGGCGGCGCCGGCGGCACCGATACCAGCCCGTACATCGACTCGAACCACTATTCGATGGCAGCCGGGGACTCGCTGTCCACGCCCAACGAGACCACCGCGGTCACGCACCACACGCTGACGCTGGGCGGCAGCGCGATCGCCTACACGGCCACCGCGGGGCACCTGTCGGCGCTCGATTCGACCCAGGCGGCCGAGGCATCGATCTTCTACGTGGCCTACACGGCCGACGCCAGCCCGCCCGCCACGCGTCCCGTCACGTTCTTCTTCAACGGCGGCCCGGGCTCGGCCACCGTCTGGCTGCACCTGGGCTCGTTCGCGCCCAAGCGCCTCGTCACCGGCGTGCCCGCCACCACGCAGACGCTGCCGTTTCCGTACGTGGACAACACCGAGAGCCTGATCGACACGTCCGACCTGGTCTTCGTCGATGCGGTGGGCACCGGGCTGTCGGAGGCCATCGCGCCGCACACCAACCAGACGTACTGGGGCGTGGACGCCGACGCCGCCGTGCTGCGCGATTTCGTCACGCGCTGGCTGGCGGTCAACGGCCGCGCCGTCTCGCCGCTGTTCCTCTACGGCGAGTCCTACGGCACGGTGCGCGTGCCGGTGCTCGCGCGCCTGCTCGAGACCGCCGGCACCCGCGTGAACGGCGTCGTGGAGCAGTCCTCGGTGCTGAACTACAACAGCAACTGCTCGATCCAGACCCCGCCGCCCAGCGTCAACTGCGCGGGCTTCCTGCCCAGCTACGCCGCCGTCGGGAGCTACTACCAGCTCGCGACGGCGGCGGAGCCGGACCTGGACAGCTACCTGGCCGTCGTGAGCAGCTACGCGGACGCCACCTATGCGCCCGACGCCGCCACCTGGCTGGCCAACGGCACGCTGCCCGCCGCCGACCACGTGGCCGCGCTGGTGGCCTTCACCGGCCTGCCCACCGCCATCTGGGACCGCCAGTTCGACGTCGACTACGACACCTTCCGCCACAACCTGATCGCCGACACGACGCTGGGCGTCTACGACGGCCGCATGTCGGCGCCGGTGGGCTCGGCACTGGACGCCGACGACGATCCGTCGAACACCTTCGTCGAGCCCGGCTTCCAGGCGGCGATCCAGGCGGTGCTGCCCGACGAACTGGGCTACACGAATCCGTCCACCTACGTGATCACCAGCAACGCGATCGACACCTGGAACTTCTCGCATGGCGGCCGCTCGCTGCCGGACGTCGTGCCCGACCTGAGCGCGGCCCTCAGCCTCGATCCGGCGCTGAAGATCCTGTCGCTCGGCGGCCAGCACGACCTGATCACGCCGTTCCACCAGACCGAGCTGGACTTCGCGCGGCTGGCGTCCGGCGCTCCGGTCACCGCGCACTTCCATCCGGGCGGCCACATGACGTACCTGGACGACGGCACCCGACCCTTGCTGAAGGCCGAACTGGCCGCGTTCTACGCCGCGGCGACGGGAGATCAATGATGTTGCGCACCGCCCTCGTTGTCGCGACGCTGCTGGGTGCCACGGCGGTCGGCGCGGCGCCGCAGCTCGATCCCGGCAGGCCGCCGGCCGCCACGTTGCAGGCGGCGCAGGCCGAGAGCCGCACGCGGCCGGCCTCCGTCGGCGCGACGCTGGACGGCGAGGCCGAGCAGCACCTGCGCGAGAGCTTCGACGCCGCCGACACGGCGCACCGCGGCACGCTCTCGCGCGCCGAGGCCCAGGCGGGCGGCTTCGGCTGGATCGCCCGGCACTTCGATGCGATCGACACGCGACACACCGGACGCGTGAGCTTCGACGACGTGCGCAGCTACCTGAAGTTGCGCGGCGCGAATCCGGCGGCGAAGTAGGGCGGGCGTCAGCCGAACGCCGGCTCGCGCACGGCGGCGGCCGCCTCGGCGCTGCGCGCCGCGATCCACGGCAGCACCGCGTGCGCGGGCATCGGCCTGGCGAACAGGTAGCCCTGCAGCTCGTCGCAGCCCAGCGCCGTGAGCACGTCGCGCTGGCCGGCCGTCTCCACGCCTTCGGCGACCACGCCCAGGCCGAGGTCGTGGGCCAGGTGGACGACGGCGCTGACGATCGCGCGCGCGTCGCTGCTCGTCTCCAGGTCCATCACGAAGCTGCGGTCGATCTTCAACTGGCGCGCCGGCAGGCGGCGCAGGTAGCTGAGGCTGGAGTAGCCGGTGCCGAAGTCGTCGATCGACAGCAGCACGCCGATGCGGGCCAGCCCGCTGAACGCGGCCTGCGTGGCCTTGACGTCGCCCATCGCCACCGATTCGGTGATCTCGCACAGCAGCTGGTCGGCCTCGATGTGGTGGCGCCGCAGCGCCTGCGCGATGCGCTCGACCAGGTCGTCCTCGCGCAGCTGGTGCACCGACAGGTTGATCGCCACGTTCATGCGCACGCCCGCGGCGGCCCAGGCCTCCACCTGGCGGCAGGCGTCGTCCATGACCCAGTTGCCGAGCTTGCCGATCAGGCCGAAGCGCTCGGCGAGCGGGATGAACACGGCCGGGCTCACCATGCCGTGCTCCGGGTGCAGCCAGCGCAGCAAGGCCTCGACGCCGTGCGTCGCGCCGGTGCGCCCGTCCACCTTGGGCTGGTAGTGCAGCTCCAGCTGGCCCTGCTCGATGGCGCAGCGCAGGTCGTTCTGCAGCCCCAGCATCTCGGGCCGCGGGCCTTCGAGGCGCTCCTCGAAATGCGCCCACGTGTTGCCGCCGGCGCGCTTGGCCTCGCCCATCGCCGCGTCGGCGTGCGCCACCAGGCGCTCGCGCGGCCCGTGCTCCGGATACGTGGCGATGCCCACCGAGCACGAGATCTGGATCGCTCGCTGCGGGGTCGAGATCGTCTGGCCGATCGCCTCGACGATGCGGCGCGCCGCGATCACCGGGTCCACGAGCGCGGTCTCGCACTCCATCAGCATCACGAACTCGTCGCCGCCCAGGCGCGCGACGGTGTCGCCCGCGCGCACGCTGGCGCGCAGCCGCGTGGACACCTCCTTGAGCACCAGGTCGCCGACGGCGTGGCCCAGCGCGTCGTTGACCGGCTTGAAGCCGTCGAGGTCGATGAACAGCACCACCACCTTGGCGCCCTCGCGTCCGTCCGCCACCGACGCCGCGAGACGCTTCAGGGCCTTGGACATCAGCTTGTCGAACAGCAGCCGGTTCGGCAGGCTGGTGAGCGGATCGCGCAGTGCACGCTGGCGCAGGCGTTCGTTGGCGCTGCGCAGCCTGGCGTTGAGGCCCGAAGTGCGGGCGCGCAGGCGCGTCTCCAGTTGCGCGGTGAGCAAGGCGGCGCCCACCAGTGCGACGCCGCAGGCGATCAGCAGCGCGCCCAGGTTGCGGCCCGACAGGTCTGGCTCGCTGAGGCAGAACGTCGCGCCCGGAAAGCTGGCGGCGGCCATGCCCAGGTAGTGCATGCCGCAGATCGCGCCGCCCATCACCGCCGCGCTGGCCGCCTGGAAGCCCTTGCCGCGGCGCGCGCCGCGCACGAGGAAGAAGGCCTCCAGCACGATCGCCGAGGCGCAGATCGCGACGACGACCGTCGCGATCACGATCTGCCGGTTCCACTCGATGGCGGGCGCCATGTCGAGCGCGGCAGCGCCGAGGAAGTGCATCGCGGCGAAGCCCGCGCCGACCACCAGCGCGCCCATCCACAGGCGCGGCCAGGCGAGCTTGTCGCGGCTGGCCACGAACAGCGCGATGGCCGAGGCAGCGACGGCGGCCATCCAGGACAGCGCCGTCGATCCGACGCCGAAGCCGACGGGAATCGGCAACGTCAAGGCCAGCAGCCCGGTGAAGTTGGCGGCCCACAGCCCGCTGCCCATCGCCAGCGATCCGCCGACCCACCAGCGGGTCGCCAGATGCCTGTTGGCGCCGCGCAGGCGCTGGCTCGCATCGAGCGCGCCATAGCAGGCGAAGCCTGCGATCAGCAGGGAGCAGGCAACCAGTTGCGCGTCGTGGGAGGTGGGCAAGTTGGGCAAGGCGAGCGTCTCCGGGCCCGCGGCGCAGGAGGCGCCAGGGGTTCCCAGGGAACGTCTTCGGCAGCTCCTTGCGGAACCTGATGCCTGTTACTTACGAGTGCACGTACGCATAGCCGGCATGCTCGCGCCGGATCAGCTCGACCACGCCCGAGGGGACGACGCCGACGCCGGGCGCCAGGTCGGCCGCTTCGAGGTGGAAGCCGCGCATCGAGTTCTGGCACGCGGCGATGTGCACGCCGTTCTTGAGCGCCGCGGCGATCTTGTCGGCCACCGGCGAGTCCTTCTTCAGCATCGCGATGCCCGGGCCGTAGACCACCAGCTCGATGTCGGCCCCCTCCGCGCCGAAGCCCTCGATGGCGTTGGCGATGTTGCCCAGCGTGAGGTTCCACTTCTGCGGGTCGGCGTCGCTGACGGCGAAGATCGCCTGTTCCTTGGCGACCGCGGCGGTCTCGGCAGGCGCGGCGGCGATCGCGTGCGGCGTTGCGACGGCTGGCGCAGTCACCGGGCTGGCGGCGGAGGCGGCGCCGGCGGTCGAGGCAATCAAGGCTGCGACGAGAAGACGGGAAACGTGGCCGGACGATGTCATGGAAACTCCGATTCGAGGATGAGCGGACATCCCCTGAGTTTGATGCAACGGCAAGGCATCGCGCCGCTTTGCCTCCCTGACTTCGCTGTAACATCAAGAATCAGTGAAAGGGCACACCCGTGCGAGAGCCGGGGTCGCAAAGCCACCGACCCTCCGGGAACGGCAGGAGGGCAGCGGGGCTGCCAGCAGGAGCGTCGAGCGACGCCTGCGCGCCGGGGAGCCTGCAACCGTCGAAGTACGGACAGGCACCCCGCCGAGCGACCCTGAACCGCACCCGTGGCCCGCCTTGGGGAGAGGGTAATGGCGGCACTGCACGACTGTTGGACAGCACCGATCGCGCCCGGTGGGCACGGCGACGCGCGCCGCCGCGGGGCGACCACGCGCCCGACAACCGGGGCGATTCGATGACGCTCTTCGAACGCTGGAAGCGCTGGCTCGGCATCGGTGCGCCGCCGGCGGCGCCCGAGATTCGCCGGGCCAGCACGGACGAGCTCACGGGCCTGTCCCATCGGCGCGTGATGCACGACACGCTGGCGGCCGCGCTCGATTCGGGCGTCCAGGGCGTCGTCGTGATGCTGGATCTCGACCACTTCAAGTACTTCAACGATCGCCACGGACACCGTGTCGGCGACGAGCTGTTGCGCGCCGCGGCGGCGCGCCTGCGCGAGACGCTGGCAACGGCCAGCTGCCTGGCACGTGCCGGCGGCGACCAGTTCATCGCGTTCCTGCCGGGGTTGACGCTCGCCGAGGCGCTGCGCAAGACGCAGGACTGCATCGCCGCGATGCGCGAGCCGGTGACGCTGGCCAGCGGGGCGGAGATCGTCACGCTGTCCGCCGGCGTCGCCACGCTGGCCGGGGCGGCCGTGGACGATGTCTGGCGCGCCTGCGACGCGGCGCTGCACGCGGCCAAGGCGCGCGGGCGCGATCGCGTGGTCGCGTTCGACGACGACACGCGCCAGATCGTCGCGTCGCGCCGCGATCTCGCCTCCGCCGTCATCGAACTGCAGGAGCGCAACCGCGCGCTGCGCGAGGAGGCGCGCACCGATGCGCTCACGGGCCTGCGCAACCGCCTCGCGCTCGACGAGCTGCTGCACGCCACGGGCGGTGACGGCGATCGCCGCGTGCACGCCGCCGCGGTCGCGTTCATCGACGTCGACCACTTCGGCAACTACAACCACGCGCACGGCGACGCGGCCGGCGACAACGCGCTGCAGGCCATCGCCCACGCGATCAAGGCCTGTTCCCGCGAGGCCGACCACGTGTTCCGCAAGGGCGGCGAGGAGTTCGTCGTGGTGCTCCCCGACGCCGACAACGACGCCGCGATCGCGGCCGCCAATCGCATCCGCAGCGCGGTGCACGATCTCGCGCTGTCGCATGCCGCCTCGTCGGCGGCCGACGTCGTGACCGTGACCATCGGCGTGGCCAGCGGCGCGCCGGGCACCACGCTGCGCCAGCTGCTCGGCGCAGCGGCCGAGAAGGCGATGGCCGGCAAGGTCAACGACCAGCGCAACCGGGTTCACGCGGTGCGCCTGCGCGACGTCGGGACGAGCTGACGCGCGCCGGGCTCAGCCGCGATAGAAGTACGGGTCGAGCACGCTCACCGCCGTGATCGAGTCGATCGGCAGGTTGTTGTTGCGGGCGCTCTCGCGGATTGCGTCGGGCGTGGGGGCGTCGTAGATGCAGAACGTCTTGCGCTGGTCGTCGCTCACGTACGAATGCACCCAGGTGACGCCGCTCCGGGCATTGGTGCCGACGACGGTGTTGCAGACCTGCGCGCCCTGGTCGTTGACGGGAATGTGCAGGCCGTCCGGGAAAGTGCGCTCGACGAGGTAACGGGGCATGGCGGGCTCCTGGGTTGTGGGGCGATCGATCGTGATCGTGGAAGCCGAGCGTAGGACGGCGTGCGTGCCGCGGCTACCCCACACTTGCCGGGCGCGCCGGCCCCGTGGCCCCCTTACGCGCGATCAGGTCCCCGATGCGCCCGGGGACGGCAGGCGGTCCAGCGCCACCATCACCGCGTCAAGGTCGGCCGGCGCGACGTCCAGGCCGAAGGCGTCGGCGAACACGTCGGCGAATTCGGCGCGGGTCTGCAGCGTCTGCTCGACCGGCGCCGCGCTCTCGGGGCGGAACGTGGACAGGCGGTGGTTGAACAGGCGCAGCCGCCCGTCTTCGAGCGCGCGCGCCACGAGCAGGTTGCGGCCCAGCATCGACTGTGGATGCGTGGCGACGAACCAGTTGCCCATCTCGCAATCGATCGCGGCGGGCGCCGTCGGCAGGATGCGGTAGCAGGCGGTCCAGCCGTCGGCCGCGAGCGTGCACAGCATCACGTCGCGCTCGATGTCCTCGAAGCGGAACATGCCGGTGCCGGCCGCCTGGTCGCCGCGGCTGGCCAGGCTCAGCGGGGCGAGCGGCGCCACGCCGCCGCAGCCGACGTCGACCAGGTGATCCACGCCGTCGAGGACGACGCGCGTGGCCAGGTGGGTGCGGGCGGTGACGATGTCCGCCGGCACGCCCACGCGAATGCGCGCCTCCAGCGGATGCGCGTCGAAGCCGCAGGCCTGCAGCACGCCGCGAAAGAGCTGGTTCTGCTCGAAGCAATAGCCGCCGCGGCGCTGTTGCACCATCTTGCGTTGCAGCCCGTCGGTGTCCAGCCGCGGCACGCGCCCGGCGAGCACCTCGAGGTTCTCGAACGGGATGGCCATCGCGTGGCACCGGATCAGCCGGCCCAGGCATTCGCGCGTGGGCGCGAGCGCGCCGGTCAAGCCGATGCGGCGGCGGTAGGCGTCGAGGTCCAGTGTGCTGATGTCGATCGGCGCGCCTTGCGGCCACCTGGTGGTCATGAGATGTGCTCCTTGCGCGCCAGCGCGGCGACGCCCGGCGACGCGAGGCGGTAGTTACTCCGACAGAAAATCCGCGCAAACATCGAGCCTGCATGAATCGAGACATTTGCCGAAGTTGACACCCGACCGGCGCAATCCGGGTCCGGCAATCCGGCAGATCGATCTGTATGAGAGTAAGGTGCTTTGACATCGCCGTCATTTGCCCGTCGGCAAGGGGGACGAGATCCGCCATGAAGCGCCCGCCCCGAACCGGAGAGTCCCCATGCCGTCACTGATCCATTGCGTTTACTGCAGCGCGTCAATTCGCCCCTTTTCCGCGGCCGATCTCGCGAAACTGTTGCTGCTTGCGCGGCAGAACAATGCGCGTGCCGGCCTGACGGGGATGCTCTTGTACGCAGAGGGCTCATTCTTCCAGGTGCTGGAAGGGCAGATGGAGGCCGTTGATGCGCTCTACAGCGAGATCGAGCTCGATACCCGTCACGCGAAGGTGACGAAGATCATTCAAGAGCCGATTCAGCGGAGAGTCTTCGACGATTGGACGATGGGGTTCTCCGCCATGTCGCGCGAGGAAATGGAGATGATACCCGGCACCAATGACTTCTTCGGTCAAGGCAAGTGCTTCGTCGACCTCGACGCCGGCCGTGCCAAGAAATTGCTGGAGGCATTTCGCAGCGGTCGCTGGCGCCAGATGCTTTCCGGCTCTGCGCGCTCGGGTCCGGTCGAGGTTTGAGCGTGGACACGCCATCGCTGCCCAGCCAGGGCGCCGAGGCCCGGCCGCGCTCATTGGAGACGCGCACTCCGAACTTTTCGTATGCGTTTCAGCCCATCGTCGATGCGGTAGCTTGCGAAGTCTTCTCTTACGAAGCCCTGATCCGCGGGCCGATCGGCGAGTCCGCGTGGAGTGTCCTCGGCCGAGTGCCGTCGACTCAAAGGTATCTGTTCGACCGGGACAGCCGAGTCGCGGCGATCGCGCTGGCTGCGAAGCTCGGAGTGAATTGCCATCTCAATCTCAATTTCCTGCCGCAAGGGCTGTACTTGTGCGCGGATTCGGTCAGCGCGGCTCTGGAGGCGGCGACCCTGAGCGGATTCCCCGTCGAACGCATCATTCTCGAAGTGACTGAAGGCGAGGTCATCGACGACCAGGCCAATTTCTCTGCCCGATTGAACGAATTTCGGCGCCAGGGCCTGGGCGTCGCGATCGATGATTTCGGCGCCGGCTATGCCGGGTTGAACCTGCTCGCGGATTTTCAACCCGACCAGATCAAGATCGACATGACTCTCGTGCGCGGCATCGAACGGCACGGCCCGCGCCAGGCCATCGTTCGGGCCGTCATCCAGGTGTGTGCGGATCTGGGTGTCGATGTGATCGCCGAGGGCGTTGAAACCCTGGCCGAGTACCTTTGGTTCTCGGAGCAGGGCGTACGGCTGTTCCAGGGCTTCCTGTTCGCGCGACCGGGATTCGAATGCCTGCCACCGGTGCACTATCCCGGCAACGCGTGAGCTGTTGCTTGGCGTTCAGAGATTGAAGTCGTAGTCGATCGTCAACGGCGCATGGTCGCTGAAGCGCGACTCGATGTGGATGTGCTCCTTGCGCGCGAGCGCGGCGACGCCCGGCGTGGCGAGGTGGTAGTCCAAGCGCCAGCCCACGTTCTTCGCCCACGCCTGGCCGCGGTTGCTCCACCACGTGTACTGCTCTTCGCGCTCGTTGAGCGTGCGGAACACGTCCACCAGGCCGCCGTCGGTGAGCAGCTTGGTCATCCACTCGCGTTCTTCCGGCAGGAAGCCCGAGTTCTTCTGGTTGCCCTTCCAGTTCTTCAGGTCGATGGGCTTGTGGGCGATGTTGATGTCGCCCACGAGGATGAACTCGCGTTCGGCCTTCAGCGCCATCAGGTGCGGATAGATCAGGTCCAGGAAGCGGAACTTGGCGGCCTGGCGTTCTTCGCCGGACGAGCCGCTGGGGAAGTAGCAGCTGATGATGCTCAGCTTCTCGAACGGGTGCTTGAGGCCGGCGCCGGGCTTGTCGAAGCGGAACTCGACGTAGCGGCCCTCTTCGTCGAACTGCGTGTCGCCGAAACCGGTCACTACTTCGGTGGGCGCGACGCGGCTGTACAGGCCCACGCCGGAGTAGCCCTTCTTGACGGCGTAGTGGAAGCGGCCGGCCATGCCGTCGAGCGTGTCGAAGGTCTCGTGCACGTGTTCGTGCTGTGCCTTGACCTCCTGCACGCCCATACAATCGGCCTTCATCGACTCTGCCCAGGCCAGGAAGCCCTTGTTGTGGGCTGAACGGATCCCGTTCAGGTTCAATGTCACCAGGCGAAATCCCAAGGTACTCACTCCATGACTGCTCCCACCAACGACCTGCTCGCGCAGGAATTCGTCCAATTCTCGGTGGAGGCCGGTGTTCTGCGGTTCGGTGATTTCAAGACGAAGGCGGGGCGCGCCTCGCCCTACTTCTTCAACACCGGGCTGTTCGATGACGGCGCCAAGCTGATGCGCCTGGGTGAATTCTATGCACGTCGCCTGCTCGCGTCCGGCATCGAGTTCGACATGTTGTTCGGGCCCGCCTACAAGGGCATCACGCTGGCCGCGGCGGTGGCCATCGGCCTGGCCAAGCATGGCCGCAACGTGGGCTACGCCTACAACCGCAAGGAAGCCAAGGCGCACGGCGAGGGCGGCACGCTGGTGGGTGCCCCGGTGAAGGGCCGCGTGCTGATCATCGACGACGTGATCACCGACGGCGCTTCCAAGCGCGAGGCCGCGGACCTGATCCGCGCCGCCGGCGCCGAGCCGGTGGGCGTGGCCATCACGATGGATCGCCAGGAACGGGCGCGCGACGACGGCGAGGATCGGCGCTCGGGCGTGCAGTACGTGGAGCAGTCGCTGGGCCTGAAGGTGATCGCGATCGCGACGCTGGCCGATCTGATGCAACTGCTCGCTACCACCGGCGACTCCGCCCTCTCGGCGAACGCGGCGGCCGTCGCCGCGTACCGCGCGCGCTACGGCATCGACCTCTGAAGCAGGAACGCCCATGACCCATCGCCCCGTTTGTCCGCCTCGCGCCATCCGGATGGCGATGCTGGCGGCCCTGGCTTTCGTCGGCGTCGCTGCGCAGGCGATGACCGTCACCTACCAATGCACCGGCCGCCGGCCGCTCACCGCGGAGCTGACGCCCCGCAAGGGCCAGATCCATTTCGAGGGCCAGGACTGGACGGTCACGCGCGTGCCCAGCGGCCGCGAGGCGCGCTACCTGAACAAGGGCGCGGGCGTCGAGGTGGTGACCAAGCAGCGCGAGATGACGTTCACGCACGGCACTGAGACGCTGCAGTGCTTCCTGAAATCGGACGCGCTGCCCGGCGATGCACCGCAAAAGACCAACTGACATGACCACAAGAGCCAACGACCCGAGCACCGGCGAAACCATTCTTCGCGAGGCCTGCATGTCGTGGTGGGCGCTGTGGCCACGCGTCGTGCTGGGCCTGCTGGGCCTGGCGCTCGCCGGCTGGGGGCTGCTGCGCCAGGACCAGCCCGGCTACGCGGTGGCCGGCTTCGGCGGCTTGATGTTTCTCTGGTTCGTCGGCGGCGCGCTCGTGCGTCGGCGCGCGATGCGCGTCAAGCTCACCGATCGCTACGTGGTGCTGCAGACGGGTGTCGTCAGCCGCCACACGTCCACGGTGATGCTCAACCGCGTCGAGAGCCTCGACGTCGACCAGAGCTTGTGGCAACGCATGACGGGCTACGGCACGCTGACGATCCGCGGCACCGGCAGCGAGGATCTGCGCCTGGCCGGCATCACCGATCCGGTGGGCTTCCAGGCGGAGGCGCGCAAGGCGATCAACGCGGCGAGCGGCGCGCCGGTCTGACCTCGATGAGGCTTTCCGCTGACACGCGCCGGCACCTGGTCGTTGCGTCAGTTTTTGCGACGCTGGTCGGTATCGGATTCGCAGGGACGCATTGGCTGGAGACGCGTGACGTGACGACGCCGCTGCAGGACTGCATCAGGAGATGCGCCAACGTGTACCGCGATGGCCGACTGGTCTACGACGGTCCGGTCGGGGTCAGAAGCGACTACAGGGAGGCCCACAGCGTCTGCGAGTGCCGGTAGCCCGAAGCGCGCTCAGCCGCCCAGCTTCTTCTTCAACATCTCGTTGACCTGCGCCGGATTGGCCTTGCCCTTGCTGGCCTTCATCGCCTGGCCGACGAGCGCCTGGAACGCCTTGTCCTTGCCGGCGCGGAACTCGTCGACGGACTTCTGGTTGGCGGCGAGCACGCCGTCGATGATGGACTCCAGCTCGCTGCTGTCGTTCATCTGCTTCAGGCCCAGCGTGTCGATCACGACGTCGACGTTGCCGGCCGTGCCCTTCTCGCGTGTCCACAGCGCGTCGAACACCTGCCTGGCGGCGTTGTTGGAGATCGTGCCGTCCTGGATGCGCCCGATCAGCGCGGCCAGCAGCGCGGCGTCGACCGGGCTCTGGATGATCTCGATGCCTTCGGCGTTCAGCCGGCGCGAGATCTCGCCCATCACCCAGTTGGCCACCAGCTTGGCCGGCGCGCCGGCGTCGCGCGCGGCCTCGTAGAAGCGCGCGGTGGCGAGCGACTGCGTCATCAGCGCGGCGTCGGCCGGGGCCAGGCCGTCGTCCTTCTGGAAGCGCTCGGCCATCGCGCGCGGCAGCTCGGGCATGCCTGCGCGCACCTGTTCCACCCACTCGCGCGAGATCACCAGCGGCGGCAGGTCGGGGTCGGGGAAGTAGCGGTAGTCCTGCGCGTCTTCCTTGGTGCGCATCATGCGGGTCTCGCCGCTGTCCGGATCGAACAGCACCGTGGCCTGGACGATGGCGCGACCGTCCTCGATCTCGTTGATCTGCCAGTCGATCTCGTAGTCGATCGCCTGCTGCAGGTGGCGGAAGCTGTTCAGGTTCTTGATTTCGCGCCGGGTGCCGTACGGCTGGCCGGGGCGGCGCACCGACACGTTGGCGTCGCAGCGGAACGAGCCTTCCTGCATGTTGCCGTCGCAGATGTCGAGCCACTGCACCAGCGCGTGCAGCGCCTTGGCGTAGTCCACGGCCTCGGTGGACGAGTGCATGTCGGGCTCCGTGACGATCTCCAGCAGCGGCGTGCCGGCGCGGTTCAGGTCGATGCCCGAGCTGTTGGCGTGGCCCTCGTGGACCGATTTACCCGCGTCCTCCTCGAGATGGGCGCGCGTCAGGCGCAGCTGGCGCAGCTCGCCGTCGTGCATGAACGGCACGGTGCCGCCCTGCACCACGGGGATCTCGTACTGGCTGATCTGGTAGCCCTTGGGCAGGTCCGGATAGAAGTAGTTCTTGCGCGCGAAGATCGACAGCGGCGCGATGGTGGCGTTGACCGCCAGGCCGAGCCGGATCGCGCGCTCGACGGCGCCGCGGTTGAGCACCGGCAGCGTGCCGGGCAACGCGAGGTCGACGGCCGAGGCCTGCGTGTTGGGCGCCGCACCGAACTCGGTGGACGCGCCGGAGAAGATCTTGCTGGCCGTCGACAACTGCGTGTGGGTCTCGAAGCCGATCACGACTTCGTAGCCGCGAATGAGGGTGCTCATAGTGGGACGCTGTCCTTGGAAACTTGGGTCGCCGCGACAGAGCCGCGACGTGGAGGAATGAGGTCTTGTTCGGTGATGGCGGCCGCGCGCGCCAGTGCGTCGGCCGCGGACTGCGCGACGGCCAGCGTCTCGCGGCAGCGCGCGACGTACGCGGGCGCGAGCTCGATGCCCATCGCGTTGCGGCCCAGCGCCAGCGCCGCGGCCAGCGTCGTGCCGGAGCCGGCGAACGGGTCGAGCACGGTGTCGCCCGGGTCGGTGAAGAGTTCGATGAACCAGCGCGGCAAGGCCTGCGGGAACGCCGCGCTGTGGCCCTTGTTGCCGCACTCGGTGGCGAGATGCAGCACGTTGGTGGGATACGCGCGGTCGCGCCCCTGCCAGTTGGCGATGTTCTTGCCGAACGCGTTGCCCACCTGCGAATCGTGGCGCACCACGTCGTTGGCGCCCAGCGTCTTCAGGCGCGTCTGCGCCCAGTCGCCCATGGGCACCATCACGGCGTCCTGGTTCATCTTGAAGCGGCGTTCGCGCGTGAAGTGCAGGCAGCGCTCCCAGGCGTCGCGGAAGCGGTTGGGCCACTTGCCGGGAAAGCAGTTGCGCTTGTGCCAGACGTACTCCTCCGTCCACAGCCAGCCCTGCTTCTTCATCGCCAGGATCAGCTCGAGGACGTAGGTGTGGCGCTCGCCGTCCACCACCTTCTCCTTGATGTTGATCACCAGCGAGCCCGTGGGCTTCAGCAAGCGGGCGAACTGCGCGGCGCGCGGCATGAACCAGTCGACGTAGTCGTCCGGCGTCACGCCGCCGTAGGTGGAGGCGCGCTGGTCGGCGTAGGGCGGCGACGTGACGATGAGGTCGACGCGCGCCGCCGGCAGCGTGCGCAGCACGTGCAGGCAGTCGCCCGCGACCACGCCGCTACGCACCGGGGCGGCCAGGGGCAGGTGGTCGGCGCGCGCGTTCATCGGCTGGCTCAGGCCTGCGGGCGTTGCAGGTGGAAGTCGGTGGCCAGCTGCAGCGCGTGCGCCGCGTGCAGCAGCGTGCCTTCGGCAAAGTAGTTGCCCAGCAGCTGCAGCCCCACCGGCATGCCGCCTTCGCCGAACCCGGCCGGCACGCTCATGCCGGGCAGGCCGGCGAGCGAGCCGGGCAGCGTGAAGATGTCGGCCAGGTAGGCCTTGACCGGATCGCCGCCCTGCTCGCCGAGCTTCCACGCCACCGTCGGCGCCACCGGGCCGGCGATCAGGTCGCATTGCTTGAAGCAGGCCTGGAAGTCGTCGGCGATCATGCGGCGCAGCTTCTGCGCCTGCAGGTAGTAGGCGTCGTAGTAGCCGTGGCTCAGCACGTAGGTGCCGATCATGATCCGGCGCTTCACCTCGGGGCCGAAGGCCTCGGAGCGCGACTTCTTGTACATGTCCATCAGGTCGCCGTACTGC
>FTKD01000828.1_pt7 | contig 14842 bp, 14 predicted proteins | sample 1658191 | NCBI WGS metagenome assembly FTKD01 (sample SAMEA3914808, study PRJEB12502) | metagenome | biome: forest; material: soil | place: Canada | collected 2011-08-03 | depth 0.3 m
GAGCTGCGCGCACGCTGGTCGGACTGCCTGTGCGCCGACTGCCTCGCCGCGCTCGCCAACGACCCGGAGCAGGCGGCATGACGGCGGCGTTGCGCGAGGTCATGGCCATCACGCTGGATCTGGACGACACGCTGTGGCCGGTGCGCCCGACGCTGGTCGCCGCCGAGAAGGTGCTGGCCGAGTGGCTGCGCACGCACGCGCCGGCCACCGCGCACGGCATGGGGCCGGGCGCGATGCTGGCGCTGCGCGCCGAGGTGGCCGCCGAGCATCCGCACTGGGCGCACGATCTCAGCGCGATCCGCCTGGAAACCATCCGGCGTGCGCTGCGCCGGCACCGCGACGATCCGGCGCTGGCCGAGCCGGCGTTCGACGTGTTCTTCGAGGCGCGCCACGCCGTCATGCTGTACGACGACGTGCTGCCCGGCCTCGAACGACTTGCTTCGCGCTACCGCCTCATCGCCGTCAGCAACGGCAACGCCGAGGTCGGCCGCATCGGCCTGGCGCGCTTCTTCTCGGGCTCCGTCTCGGCGCGCCTGCACGGCGTGGCCAAGCCCGATCCGTCGATCTTCCGGGCGGCCTGCGCGGCCGCCGCCGCGCCGCCGCACCAGGTGCTGCACCTGGGCGACGACCTGGGCACCGACGTCGACGGCGCGCTGGCCGCGGGCCTCCAGGCCGGCTGGATCTGCCGGCCGGACGGCGCGCACGCGAGCGAGGCGCCGCGCGCGGGCGCGCACCGGTTCGCCAACCTCATCGAGGTCGCACAGGCATTGGGCGTCTAGGGCCGGGCCGGCGGCGAGCGCCCGCGGCTCACTGCTGCAGCGGCGGGGTGGCGTCGTTCTGGGTGGGCGTCGCCATGCGGGATGGTGCCGCGCCGCCCTGTGGGCCCTGGAAGCCGCCACGGCCGTTCGCCTGGGGCATGACGTAGCTTCCCGGCATGCCCTTCTGGACGCCGACCCCTGGCGCGAGCGGCTGCGCGACATGCTGCGCGTTCTCGGCTTGCGACGGATCGGGCTGCGACACCGCGGGCGTCAGCGTGCCCGTCTCGGCCGCGGCCGGCTCGGGCAGTTGCAGCGAGAACGCGGAGGGGCCGCCGGACGGGCCGAAGTCGGCGCCGCGCTTGCTGACCGAAAGCAAAGAAGTGTTGCCATCCAGCGTGGCACCGACGTGCCAGGCGCGTGCCGGCTGGCCGTCGATGGCGACGACCGCGAAGCCGCCCTGCGCGCCACCGGCCGGCGGCGCGATGACGCCCACGAGCTGGAAGCGTTCGCTCTCCGGATGCACCGGCGCGGCCGCCACCGTAGGCACGAGGACGGCGCCGAACAGGCGTTCCATCGGCCCATTGGCCGCCACCGCCTGCGGGGCCTGCGCCCCGGGGGGCACGGGCCGCGTGGCGGCGAAGATCTTGATACTCCAGAAGGCGGCACTTGCCGCCACCAGGGCCCAGATGAAAAAGCCAGTCCAGCGGGAACTCATGCCCGGATTATGATTCAAGACCTGGTGGCAATCGGCCTATTGGAACCTTTCATGAATCAAGCCCTCATCGCACGACGCCAATCGCGCGGCTTCACGCTGCTCGAGCTGATGGTCGTGATCGTCATCATCGGCGTGCTCGCGGCGCTGATCGCCCCCTCCGTGCTGTCCAAGGTCGGCCAGGCCAAGATCACCGCGGCGCAGTCCGACATCTCCAACCTGATGAACGCGTTGAAGATGTACAAGCTCGACAACGGTCGCTATCCCAGCAGCGACCAGGGCCTGCAGGCGCTGGTGGCCAAGCCCACCAGCGGCACCATTCCCGCCAACTGGCACAGCTACCTCGACAAGCTGCCCGACGATCCCTGGCACCACCCCTACCAGTACGCCAACCCCGGCGTGCACGGAGAAATCGATGTGTTCAGCTTTGGTGCCGACGGGCAGCCCGGCGGTGAAGGTGACGACGCGGACATCGGTTCCTGGCAATAAGCCGCGCCGCGCCGCGGCCGGCTTCACGCTGCTGGAGCTGATGGTCGTGGTGCTGATCGTGGCCGTGGCCACCGGCATGACCGCGCTGTCCCTGCGCGATCGCTCGCAAAGCAAGCTCGAGGAAGAAGGCGCCCGCCTGTCCGCGCTGCTCGAAACCGCCCGCACGCAGTCGCGCATCATCGGCACCGACGTGCGCTGGCAGCCGCTCACCCAGGGCGGCTTCCAGTTCCTGGGCCTGCCGTCGCTCGCGGCCAAGGAATTGCCGTCGAAATGGCTAGACAGCGACACGAGCGCCACCATCGTCGGCGCGCCGCAGCTGCTGCTCGGCCCGGAACCCCTGCTGCCCGCGCAACGCGTGGTGCTGCACCTGGGTGAGCGCGAGATCGCCGTCGGCACCGACGGGCTCTCGCCGTTCCAGATCGTCATGCCCGGCGACACGGTGGCCACGCAATGACGCATCGCTTCGCCCGGCACGCGACGGGCTTCACGCTCATCGAGGTGATGGTCGCGCTCGCGATCGTCGCCATCTCGCTGGCCGCGGGCTCGCGCGCCGCGAGCTCCGTCACGGACACCTCGCAGCGCCTGTCCGACGTCGTGCTCGCGCAGTGGTGCGCCGACAACCAGCTCACCGAACTGCGCCTGCTCGACCAGTTGCCGCCGGTCGGCAAGACGCCGTTCGCCTGCACGCAGCTGGGCCGCGAATTCAAGGGCACGATCAACGTGCAGCCGACGCCCAACCCGAGTTTCCGCCGCGTCGACTCCGTCGTCGCCGACACCAACGGCCGTCAGCTGCTGACGATCTCCACCGTGATGTCGCACATATGAGCGCACGCCCGGCCGCTCCGAAGGGCGCTCGCACCGCAGCCGACAGGCGGAGGGGAAGCCCCATGAGCCGCGCGCGCACGGCCGCGCCGGGCTTCACGCTGGTGGAAGTCATGGTGGCGCTGGTGATCATGGCGATCCTGGCCGCGATGGCCTTCCGCGGCATCGATGCGATCGTGCATGCCAAGGACTCCGCGCTGGCGTCCACCGACCGCACGCTCAAGCTCAACACGGGCATGTCGCAGTTCGAGTACGACGTGTCCCAGATGGTCGACAGCAAGGTGCTGCCCCAACCCGTCATGTTCGACGGCTCCACGCTGCGGGTGGCCCGCCGCACGCCCGACGGCATCCAGCTGGTGCTGTGGACGCTGCAGGATCGCCGCTGGCAGCGCTGGGCCAGCGCGCCCACCACGCACATGTCCGAGCTGACCGACGCGTGGATGCGCAGCCAGCAATGGAACGCGATCAGCGCCAACGCCGTGACGGTGCTGGAAAACGTCGACGACTTCCAGGTCTACGTGTGCAACCCGGCCGCCGTGGGGGCCTCGGGCTGCAGCTGGAACAACGTGCAGTCGACGCAAGGGGCCGCCGCCGCGGCCGCGCCGGCCAGCGGGGCGTCCGCGCCCACCATCGTCGTCGCGCAGCCGAACGGCATCCGCATCCTGCTGAAGCTGCCCGAAGGCGAGCTCACGCGCGAACGCGAACTGCCGCGCTGGGGCTCGACATGAACGCACGACGCCAGAGCGGCGCCGCGATCCTGCTGGCGCTGCTGATCATGACGCTGGTGGCCACGCTGGCCGCCGGCATGGTGTGGCTGCAGTGGCGCGGCATCGAGGTCGAGGCCGCCGAACGCGCCCGCGGCCAGGGCGAATGGCTGCTCAACGCGTCGCTGGACTGGGGCAACCTGATCCTCAAGTCGTCGATCCGCAACGGCCACACCGAGGACGACCTGGGCCAGCCGTGGGCCACGCCGCTCGCGGAAACCAAGCTGTCGAGCTTCCTGTCCGCGGACGGCTCGCACAGCGACGACGGCGGCCCCGAGGCCTACCTGTCGGGCCAGATCACCGATGCGCAGTCGAAATACAATCTCTACAGCCTGGTCAACGTGGCGGGCCACACCGCCGAGGTGCAGCGCCTGCAGATCCTGTGCACGGCGATCGGTGTCCCGCAAGACGTGGCCAGCACGATCGCGTCCGGCATGCGCGCGAGCTATTCGGCGCAACAGCAGTTGGTGAACCAGCCGGGCCAGGTCGACACCACCAACAGCGTGCTGATGCCGATCGAGGTCGCCGATCTCGCCTGGTACGGCATCGATCCGAAGGTGGTCCAGCAACTGGAACCCTTCGTCCAGATCATTCCGTACACGGGCACCGACGCCACCCCGATCAACGCGAACACCGCCCCCGCCGAGGTGCTGATGGTGGGCTACCCCGGCATCTCGCGCGCCCAGGCCCAGCAGATCATTCTCCGGCGCCAGCAAAAGCCGTTCACCAACCTGGCAGGCGTGCTGGATGCGCTGGGCCAGGGGAAGGCCGGCCGGCCGGCTCCGGCGAACGGCGCGCCGCCGGATGCGATGGCCGTCCAGTCCAGCTACTTCGAGATCTACGGCCAGTTGCGCTACGAACAGCACGTCATCCGCGAGCGCTCCGTCGTCTACCGCAAGGATCAATTCACGCCGGTGCAGGTGCTGCGCCGCGAGCGCCTGCCGCCCGACGCGGCATGAACGAGCCCGCCGCGATACCGCGAACAAGGGATTGCAGCGGCAGCCCCGGTTCGCCTCTCGGCGTTTTCCCGCAGCGCCCCGTCACCAAAAGTCGCGGGAACCGTCACCGTCACAGGCCACAATACGCCGCTTTGCCCTTTCGGCCCTGCCGAGCGCCCCGGCGCGCGCCGGGGCGCTCGATGGGCACGTTCCCGCCGCCCCGCCCCGGGCGACGCCCTGCCTTCACACGCAGGCTGTAAATTCGCCTTTCTCACCCATGTCCACGCTGATCATCCTGCTCGCAGCCCAGCCCCGGCTCGCTGCCCCGACGACCGCCGGCCATGCCGTGCCTGTCGAGTTCGACTACGTGCTGAGCGTGGATGGCCAGCGCGTGACCGAGCACGGGCGCGCCACGGCGGCGGCGCTGCCGCGCGCCGCGTTGGTGGTGGCCGTGCTGCGCCCCGGCGACGTGGCGTTCCAGCGCACCGCCATCCCCAAGGCGCCGGCCGCGCGCATGCGCTCCGCGCTCACCGGCGTGATGGAGGAAGGCCTGCTGGAGGACGAGGACGACGTCCACCTGGGCCTGGCCCCGGACGCCAAGCCGGGTGCCGAGCACTGGGTCGCGGTGGTCAACAAGCCGTGGCTGCGCACGCAGCTCGACGCGCTGGAGGCCGGCAACGTCGCCCTCGACCGCGTCGTGCCGTCGTGGTGGCCCGACCAGGGCGTGGCCGGACACACCTACCGCGAAGGCGGCCCCGACGAGCCGGCCCGGCTCGCATGGCGCGACGACGCCGGCGTGCTGTGCGTGCCGCTCGCCAGCCCGGTCTCGCGCGCGCTGCTCTCCGCGCTGCCCGAGGACACCGTCGTGCGCTGGACGGCCACGCCCGAGACGGCGCTCGACGCCAGCGAGTTCGTCGGCATGCCGGTGGCCTCGGTCACCGACGAGGAGCAGGCGCTGCGCGCCGCGCGCTCCGGCTGGAACCTGCTGCAGTTCGAACTCGCGCCGCAACGCCGCGGCGTCAAGCTGGTGCGCGACCTGGCGACCCGCTTCGCGTTCGACCCGGCGTGGCGCGTCACCCGCCTGGGCCTCGTGGCGCTGGTGGCGGTGACGCTGCTGGGCCTGAACATCCGCGCGTTCCAGGAGAGCCACCTCATCGCCGCGAAGAAGGCCGCGCTCACCACGGTGGTGGCCGAGACCTTCCCCAATCTCAAGACGATCTACGAGCCGGCCGCGCAGGCGCAAAAAGAAATCGACACGCTGCGCGCTGCCGCCGGCCACCCCGGCGACGGCGATCTCGAGACGCTGCTGCAGGCCGCCGAGTCGGCCTGGCCGCAAAGCCACTCGCCGATCGAGAACCTGAAGTTCGAGCCCGGCCACCTGACGCTGCCCGCCAACGGCTGGTCGCCGCAGGAGATCGAGCGCTTCACCACGCAATTGCGCGCCGCCAGCGTCGACGTGCAGTCGGGCACCGGCAAGCTGGTGCTGAGCCATCGCCAACCCTCGGCTGGCACGGCCCGGAGCAAGACATGAGCACACTGAGCGACACCCGCACGCAACTGACGGCACGCTACGCCGCGCTGGAGCCGCGCGATCGCCAGATGGTGGCCCTCATCGTCGGCGTGCTCGGCTTCCTGATCGTCTGGCTGATCTTCGTGCGTCCGGCCTGGAACACGCTGGACGACGCGCCGGCGCTGCGCGCGCAGGCCGACGCCCAGCTGCTGCAGATGCAGGCGATCTCCAACGAGGCCAAGCAGCTGCGCGCGTTGCCGCCGGTGCCGCAATCGGTGGCCGAGCAGGTGCTCAAGGCCGCGACGGACGACCTGGGCGGCAAGGGCAAGCTCTCCGTGCAGAACGACCGCGCCGTCCTGTCGCTCACCGGCGCCAACGGCGAGGACCTGCGCAAGTGGCTGATCCAGGCCCGCGGCGGCGCGCGCGCCCGCCCGATCGAGGCCACGCTCACGCGCGCGGGCGACGGCTACAACGGCACGCTGATCGTCGCCATCGGCTCCCCGCAGTGATGCCCGCGTCCATGTCCCCACCTGTTGCGGGTCGCAGCGCATGAGCGTGATCCGCATGCGTCCGGCCAAGGGCAAGGCCCGCCCGGCCTTCGTGCCGCCTCCGGTGGAGGGACAGGTGCGGCTGCTGCGGCGCCATCGGCGCCTGGCCATCGTCGGCGCGCTCATCGGCCTCGCCGTGGGCATCGTCGTCAACCTGCCGGCCAGCCTGCTCGCCAACGCCGTCGCCCGCGCCACCAACGACGCGTTCGTGCTGGCCGAGGCCGAGGGAACGATCTGGAGCGGCAGCGCGCTCACCGTGCTGACCGGCGGCGCCGGCAGCCACGACGCCTCGGTGCTGCCGACCCGCCTCGAATGGCGGTTGCGCCCGCGCTGGAACGGCCTGTCGCTGCACCTGACGCAGGATTGCTGCCTGGCCCATGGCATGGATCTGAGCGTGCGTCGCACGCTCGATGCCTGGCAGGTGCGGGTGGTCGGGCCGGACGAGCGCGACGCGCCCGCCGGCACCCCTGTGCAAGGCACGCCGGGCGCGGCTGGCGCGGACGCCGCCGCGCTCGCCAGTGCCACGCCGCTGGGCCAATGGCCCATGGGCTGGCTCGAAGGCCGCGGCTTTCCGTGGAACACGATCCATCCGGGCGGCGTGGTGACACTGACCACGCACAATCTGTCGTTCTCGCTGCAGGGCGGACATTGGCGCACACTGGGCAGCGCGCAGGTGGAAATCCGCCAGGCCTCCTCGCGCCTGACCACGCTCGACACGCTCGGCACCTACCGTGTGCTGATCCAGCCGGATCCGAGCACCCAGGTCAAGCCGGGTGACGGGGCGACGCGCGCGCTGGTGTGGATCTCCACGCTGGACGGCGCACTGCTGATCGACGGCCGCGGGCTGATCGGCGCCACGGGCGTGCGCATCCGCGCCGAGGCCCATGCCGCCGCGGGCTCCGAAGCCGCGCTGGACAACTTGCTGAATCTCATCGGACGCCGCAACGGTGCGTCGTCCGCCATCTCGATCGGGTGATCATGGTACGTACTGCTTCCTCTCTCCACCGTCTGCACGCGAGCTCGCTCGCGATCGCCCTGCTCGCCACCGCCGCCGCTCCGATCGCCCAGGCCGCGCCGCGCCAGGCCGCGCCGGCGGACACGGCCGGGTCGAATCCCGACGACGCGGCCGTGCCCACGTCGCGCGCCCGCGGCACGCCGGTGACGCTGAACTTCGTCAACGCCGACATCGAGGCCGTCTCGCGCGCGATCGGCGCCATGCTCAACCGCGACATCCTGGTCGACCCGCGCGTCAAGGGCAACATCACCGTCTACAACGACAAGCCGCAGCCGCTGGGCGAGGCCTATCGCAACTACCTGTCGGCGCTGCGCGGGCTGGGCTTCACGGTGGTGGAGTCGGGCGGCTTCCTGAAGGTGGTGCCCGAGGCGGACGCCAAGCTGCAGACCAGCGTGGTCTCGGTGGGCGCGCCGTCGCAACGCGGCGACGTGGTGCTGACGCAGATCTTCAAGCTCAACTACGAGAACCCGAACAACCTCGTGGCCGTGCTGCGTCCCCTGATCACCGCCAACAACACGATCAACGCGAGCCCGGGCAACAACTCGCTGGTGATCACCGACTACGCGGACAACCTGCAACGCCTGGGCAAGATCATCACCGCGCTCGACCAGCCCGCCGGCGGCGAGCTGCAGGTGGTGCCGCTGAAGAACGCGGTCGCCTCCGACGTGGTGCAGACGGTGCAGAAGCTGATCGACGGCTCCAGCACCGCCGTGCCGGGCGCGCCCAGCCAGGGCGGCGCCACCTCGGTGATCGTCGAGAACCGCACCAACTCGCTGATCGTGCGCGCGTCCAACCAGTCGCGCATGGCGGCGGCGCTGTCCATCATCGACAAGCTGGACCAGCCGACGCCCAGCGGCGGCCCGGCCGGCAACATCTGGGTCGTCTACCTGAAGAACTCCGACGCCACCAAGATCGCCGAACTGCTGCGCGCCGCCATCTCGGCAGGCGGTGCCGGCGGCAGCGGTGCAGCGGGCTCCGCGGCCGGCTCCGGCGGCACGTCGAGCACCGACAACCGCGCCAGCACCACGCCGACCCCGAGCACGCAAACCGGCACCAACGGCAGCACCGGCCCCTCGGCCCAATCGACGACCCCGGTCGCCACGTCGGCACGGCCGTCCACCGGCGGCCAGGTGCAGGCCGATCCCGCCACGAACTCGCTGATCATCACGGCCTCCGAGCCGGTGTACCGCCAGATGCGCCAGGTGATCGACCAGCTGGACGTGCGCCGCGCGCAGGTCTACGTCGAGTCGATGATGGTCAGCGTCGACGCGACCAAGGCGGCCCAGGCCGGCATCCAGTGGCAAGGGCTGTTCGGCGCCGGCCAGTCCTTCGTCGGCGGCGGCACGAACTTCAGCAGCGCCAGCGGCGGCGGCAACATCGTGAACCTGGCGGTCGGCGCCGGCCAGCTCACGACGGGCACGTCGAGCACCACCACGACGACGACCACGCCGTCCAGCCTGATCAGCGGCGGCCTGAACATCGGCTTCGTGCCGAAGATCAACGGCATCTACACGCTGGCCGCGCTCGCCAACTTCCTCGAGACCAACGTCGGCGGCAACGTGCTGGCCACGCCCAACATCGTCGCGCTCGACAACGAGGAGGCCAAGATCGTCATCGGCCAGAACATCCCGCTGACGACCGGCAGCTACGCCAGCACGGGTTCTTCGACCAGCACGGTCAACCCGTTCCAGACCGTCGAGCGCCAGGATATCGGCATCACGCTGCGCATCAAGAGCCAGATCGGCGAGAACGGCACCGTACGCATGACGGTGTACGAGGAGAACTCCGCCGTCGATCCGAACTTCGCGACCAACCAGATCACGACCAAGACCTCGGTCGAGACCTACATCACCGTCGACGACGGCGCGATGGTGGTGCTGGGCGGCCTGACGCGCGACGAGTACGGCGACACCACGAACGGCGTGCCGCTGCTGTCCAGCATTCCCATCATCGGCAACCTGTTCAAGAGCTCGACCCGTTCGCGCCACAAGCAGACGCTGATGCTGTTCCTGCGCCCGATCGTGATGCGCGACCAGAGCGACGCGAACAAGCTCACCGTCGACCGCTACAACTCAATCCGCTCGCAGCAGGAGAGCTTCAAGCCGGACAACAGCTACGTGATGCGGATCAACGACACGCCAGTCATCCCGCAAGTCAAGAGCGACACGCAGGTCGATCCGAACGTGCCGCATGACTTCCAGACCGATTCCCTGCGCCTGCCGACGCCGGCGCCCGTGCCCGACATGCGTCGCGTGCCGGCCGCGCCGGTGGCGCCGCTGATCCCCGTCAAGCCGGCCCCCGCCAACCCCGCGCCCGGCACGACGCCCGCGCCCGCGCCTGCGTCTGCGCCCGCACAGGGCCAGTGAGCGCCGCCGCAGCCACCACACGGAGAGCCGCCATGGGCGCACGCCATCCCCTGCCCTATGCCTGGGCCAAGACGTATTCGGTGCTGATCGAGGACGACGGGCGCGAGCGCGTGCTGCACGTGAGCGACGGCACCTCGCGCACGGCGCTCGCCGAGGTGCTGCGCCTGCACACCGTGGACCGGATCGAGCGCGAAACGCCAGTCGCGCTGCAGACGCGCATCGCCCAGGCCTACTCGGGCGGCCAGGGCAGCGCCGCGTCGGTGGTGGGCGAGGTGGAAAGCGCCGTCGACCTGTCGCGCATGATGCAGGAGCTGCCGGCGGTGGAAGACCTGCTGGAGGCGTCCAACGACGCGCCCATCATCCGCATGCTCAACGCGCTGCTGACGCAGGCGGCCAAGGACGGCGCGAGCGACATCCACATCGAGCCCTACGAGCGCAGCTCCAGCGTGCGCTTCCGCGTGGACGGCACGCTGCGCGAGGTGGTGCAGCCGAACAAGGCGCTGCACGCCGCGCTGATCTCGCGCCTGAAGATCATGGCCGAACTCGACATCTCCGAGAAGCGCCTGCCGCAGGACGGCCGCATCTCGCTGCGCATCGGCGGGCGCGCGATCGACGTGCGCGTGTCGACGCTGCCGTCGGCGCACGGCGAACGCGCGGTGCTGCGTCTTCTCGACAAGGGCGAGCAGAAGTTCAGCCTCGAGTCGCTGGGCATGGACGGCGACGTGCTGGAGCAATTCCACCGGCTGGTGCAGCAGCCGCACGGCATCGTGCTGGTGACCGGGCCCACCGGCTCGGGCAAGACGACCACGCTGTACGCGTCGCTCACGCGCCTGGACACGCGCACGTCGAACGTGCTGACCGTGGAAGACCCGGTCGAATACGAGCTGCCGGGCATCGGCCAGACGCAGGTCAACCCGAAGATCGACCTCACGTTCGCGAAGGCGCTGCGCGCGATCCTGCGCCAGGATCCCGACGTCGTGATGATCGGCGAGATCCGCGATTTCGAGACCGCGCAGATCGCCATCCAGGCCTCGCTGACGGGCCACCTGGTGCTCGCCACCGTCCACACCAACGACGCGCCGTCCACCGTCGCCCGCCTGATCGACATGGGCGTCGAGCCCTTCCTGCTCAGCTCGTCGCTGCTGGGCGTGCTGGCGCAGCGCCTGGTGCGCAAGCTGTGCGAGTACTGCAAGCGCGAGGACGAGCAGCATCGCTGGCACCCGGTCGGATGCGAGCACTGCGTGAGCTCCGGCTACAAGGGACGCACGGGCGTGTACGAGCTGATGGTCGTCAACGACACCGTGCAGAGCCTGATCCATGGCCGCGCCGCCGAGCAGGAGCTGATCAAGGCCGCCATCGCCAACGGCATGCGCTCGATGCGCGAGGATGGCGAGCGCCTGGTGACCGAGGGCGTCACGTCGCTCGAGGAAGTGGTTCGCGTCACGCGCGACTGACAGCACCCATGCCCGCCTACAAATACGAAGCGCTCGACGACAACGGCAAGTCGTCCAACGGCATCGTCGAAGCCGAATCGATGAAGGCCGCGCGCACGCACCTGCGCGGCCTCAAGCTCGTGCCACTGGGCCTGACGCCCGTGGCGGTGACCGAGGCCGCGGGCGGCCAGAAGCGCTTCTCGCGCAAGGCGTTCTCGTCGTCGGGCCTGGCCGTGTGGACGCGCCAGCTCGCCGGACTGGTGGGCGCGGGCCTGCCGCTGGAGCGCGCGCTCACCGCGCTGGCCGACGAGGCCGAGGAACAGCGCCAGCGCGACCTGATCGCGCACCTGCGCAGCGAAGTCAACGGCGGCGCCACGTTCGCGCGCGCGCTGGGCAGCATTCCGCGCGAGTTCGACGACGTCTACCGCGCCGTCGTCGCCGCGGGCGAGCAGAGCGGCGCGCTCGGCCGCGTGCTCGAGCGCCTGGCCGACGACCTGGAGGAGCGCCAGTCGCTCAAGGGCAAGCTGATCGGCGCGATGCTCTATCCGGGCATCGTCTCGGTGATCGCGATCATCATCGTCACCTTCCTCGTCACCTACGTCGTGCCGCAGGTCGCGTCGGTGTTCGCGAGCAGCAAGCACGCGCTGCCCTTCCTCACCGAATTGATGCTGGGGATCAGCGCGTTCGTGCGCCAGTGGGGCCTGCTGATGGCCGCGGTGTTGATCGTGGGCGGATTCCTGTTCAGCGCGGCGCTGCGCCAGCCCGCATTCCGGCTGCGCTTCGACGCCGCCTTCCTCAACGTGCCGCTGGCCGGCCGTCTCATGCGCGGCTACAACGCGGCGCGCTTCGCGGGCACCCTCGCGATGCTGGCCGGTGCCGGCGTGCCGATCCTGAAGGCGCTGCAGGCGGCCGCCGAGACGCTGTCCAACCACGCGCTGCGCGCGGACGCGATGGAAGCCCTGGTGCAGGTGCGCGAAGGCGCCCCGCTCGCTTCGGCGCTGGCCGCGCACAAGCGTTTTCCGGGGCTGCTGGCCATGTTCGCCCGGCTGGGCGAGCAGACGGGCCAGCTGCCGGTGATGCTCGAACGCGCGGCACGCCAGTTGAGCAACGAAGTGCAGCGGCGCGCGTTCGCGCTGGCGACGCTGCTGGAGCCGTTGCTGATCGTCGCGATGGGCGGCGTCGTGATGATGATCGTGCTGTCGGTGCTGCTGCCGATCATCCAGCTGAACAACTTCGTCAAGTAGTCGCGCCGCGCTCCAGACGGGCTCGCGACCGCGGCGCAAGGCCGGCGCGGGACGCGTCGCTGCGTCTCGAATCCCCCGTTTCGGGTATTGACCATCGCGTTGTTTGCTTCAATGGAAAATCATTGATCAATGACCACTTTAGGCCAATAAATACCAGTTACCGACACCTTGTTGCTGCGTCTCTAACGGCCTCTGCAGGGCCGAGCCAGGCCCGGTGGAATCATCCGATTGGGCTCTTCCTTACAGGTGAAACCGTCGAAAAAACCAAATCCGCCCGCGCTGTCCAGCGCTGTCCGGATTCAGCTCTACGAAAGTATGCACGTACTGATTTATTATTTGACTTGCATACTGGTCTTGTAGTGGTTATCCATCATGTCGGTTTCGTGACGTGGCTTTACGCTGAGCTTCGATTCGAAAGATTTCCGGAGCCTCCACGCCCGAATCGCTGAAAACGTGGCGACTCTTCTTTCGCATCGAATCCGGCGTCCCCTCCCAAGAGACGCTCCCTGCCCGGAACATCACGGAGAAGAAACATGTCCACGAACGAAACCTCGCGGCAACGCAAGCTGCAGCTGCTGGCCGCGCTGTCGGCCGCCGTTGCAGCCACCTGCCCGGTGGCCGCGATGGCCAACCCGGCCAATTGCTCCACCTGGAGCGCATCGCAGGTCTACACGGTCGGCGCCGTCGTCGTCGACCAAGGCAAGACCTACACCGCCAACTGGTGGACGCAAGGCAACGAACCCGTCACCAACAACGGTGGCGCCGGCAGCGGCCAGCCGTGGACGCTGTCCAGCGGCTGCTCCGGCACGCCGACGCCGACCCCCCCGCCTCCGTCGGGCGCGCTGACGTTCAGTCCCTACAAGGACATCACCGTCAGCATGAACTGGAACACCAACGTCATCTCGACGGCGGTGACCGGCACGCTGTCGCCGCTGCTGTCCGTGGCGCCGGCCAAGCTGCCGATGGTCACCTGGGCCTTCGCCACCGGCGAGTGCGGCAGCGAGAACTGGGGCGGCCTGTCGCCCTCGGCCGTCGCCGCCGCCAACGTCCAGGCGTTCGTCAATGCGCAGAAGAAGTACATCGTGTCCACGGGCGGCGCCGCCGGTTCGTTCACCTGCGGCAGCGATGCCGGCTTCGAGACCTTCGTCAACCGCTACGCATCGAGCAGCCTCGCCGGCATCGACTTCGACATCGAGGCCGGCCAGAGCCAGGCCACGGTCGATGCGCTGGTGGCGCGCGTGAAGGCCTCGCAGTCCAAGCATCCGGGGCTGCGCTGGAGCTTCACCATCGCGACCGAAGGCGGCAACACCTCGCAAGCGCTGGGCAGCGCCGGCATCATGGTGATGAACTCGATCAAGTCCGCCGGACTGTCGAACTACCTCGTCAACCTGATGACGATGGACTACGGCAGCGCGATCGCGTCGAACTGCACCCTGGGCTCGAACGGCAAGTGCGACATGGCGCAGTCGGCCATCCAGGCGGCCAAGGACCTGCACGCGTACTACGGCACGCCGTACTCGCAGATCGAGCTGACCCCGATGATCGGCGGCAACGACGCGACGGACGAGATCTTCTCGATCGCCAACGTCGCCACCCTGTCGAGCTGGGCCCGGTCCAACGGCATCGCCGGCGTGCACTTCTGGTCGCTTGACCGCGACGTGGACTGCGCGCCCGGCTACGCCTCCGCCACCTGCAACAGCTACGGCACCGCGGGCACCTGGGGCTTCGACAACGCCTTCCTGAGCGGCCTGGGCTACTGATCCCAGCCAGCCGACGCGCGCTCGAGAGCGCGTCCGGCTGACGGCCGGGACGTTGATCCGACGTCCCGGCCGTTGTCGTTTCAGAGACCGTCTTTTTCACATTCAAGGAGAAGGAACATGTCAGCTTCCACGAACCGAACGCCCGCGCGACAGCGCAAGCTGGAGCTGCTGATCGCGCTCAGCGCCGCCGTCGCCGCCGCCGGCACGCTGGCCCCGCAGGCCGCGGCCGCCGCCACCGTCGAATGCCAGGCCTGGGTGTCGACCATCGCCTACGTGGCCGGCGACACCGCGATCCGCAACGGCGTCAGCTACAAGGCCAACTGGTGGACGCAGAACAACGATCCGGCCACCAACAACGGCGGCCCCGGCACCGGCCAACCGTGGACGGTCATCGCGAGTTGCTCCGGCACGCCCACGCCCGCCCCGCCGCCCCCGACGCCGGCTCCGCCGCCGCCGACCCCCGCGCCACCACCGCCGACGCCC
>FTKD01001483.1_pt10 | contig 14775 bp, 16 predicted proteins | sample 1658191 | NCBI WGS metagenome assembly FTKD01 (sample SAMEA3914808, study PRJEB12502) | metagenome | biome: forest; material: soil | place: Canada | collected 2011-08-03 | depth 0.3 m
CGCGCCGCGCGCCTGGGCATCGAGGCGATCGAGCTGCACGGCGCGCACGGCTACCTGCTGCACGAATTCCTCTCGCCGATCGCCAACCAGCGCACCGACGAGTACGGTGGCAGCCTCGAGAACCGGATGCGCTTTCCACTCGAGGTGTTCGATGCGATTCGCGCCGCATTCCCCGCGGAGCGCCCGGTGTGGGTGCGCGTGTCGGCCACCGACTGGGTGCCCGGCGGCTGGGACCTGGACGGCTGCGTCGCGTTCGCGCAGGCACTGAAGGCACGCGGCTGCGCGGCGATCCACGTGAGCACCGGCGGCATCTCCCCGCAGCAGAAGATCCCGCTGGAGCCCGGCTACCAGGTGCCGTATGCGCGGCGGATCAAGGCGGAGGTGGGGTTGCCGACGATCGCCGTCGGGCTGATCACCGAGCCCGAGCACGCCGAGGCCATCGTCGCCACCGGCGAGGCCGACGCCGTCGGCCTGGCGCGCGCGATGCTCTACGACCCGCGCTGGCCCTGGCACGCCGCCGCGAAGCTGGGCGCGAAGGTGCAGGCGCCGAAGCAATACTGGCGCTCGCAGCCGCGCGAGTACAAGGAGCTGTTCGAGGGCGCGTCCGTCGGCCAGCGCTGAACGCCCGCGTTCCCGCCTCGCAGGACCAGCCCGCTCCGGCGCGCGGCCTACTCGCCCTTCTCGGGTTCGCGGAACTCCATGGCCCACACCTCGCCCGGCTTGCGGGCGTTCTCGCGCTGGCGCAGCTCGACGCGGCGGATCTTGCCCGACAGCGTCTTGGGCAGCTCGCCGAACTCGACGATGCGGATGCGCTTGTACGAGGCCAGGCGCGAGCGCGCGAACGCGAGGATGGCTTGCGCCAGCTCGGGGCTGGGCGTGAAGCCGGCACGCAGGATCAGGATCGCCTTGGGCACGGCCAGCCGGATCGGGTCGGGCGACGGGATCACCGCGGCCTCGGCCACGGCCTCGTGCTCGATCAGCACGCTCTCGAGCTCGAACGGGCTGATGCGGTAGTCGGAGGCCTTGAACACGTCGTCGGCGCGGCCCACGTAGGTGATGTAGCCGTCCTCGTCGCGCGAGGCGACGTCGCCGGTGTGATAGTGGCCGTCGCGCATCGCCTCCGAGGTGCGCTCGTCGTCGTCCTGGTAGCCCATCATCAGCGCGACCGGGCGCGGCGACAGCGTCAGGGAGATCTCGCCTTCCTGCGCGGACCGGCCATCGATGTCGAGCAGCGCCACGTCGTAGCCCGGCAGTGGGCGCCCCATCGAGCCGGGCTTGAGCTTCTGGCCCGGCGGGTTGCCGATCTGCGCCGTGGTCTCGGTCTGCCCGAAGCCGTCGCGTATCGTGATGCCCCAGGCGCGCTGGACGATGTCGATCACCTCGGGGTTCAGCGGCTCGCCGGCGCCCACCAGCTCGCGCAGCGAGGTCTTGTACTTGCCGAGATCCTGCTGCATCAGCATGCGCCACACGGTGGGCGGCGCGCACAGCGACGTGACCTTGTGGTCCACCAGCACGTCGAGCGCCGCGGGCGCGTTGAAGCGCGCGTAGTTGTAGATGAAGATCGTGGCGCCGGCATTCCACGGCGCGAAGAAGCAGCTCCACGCATGCTTGGCCCAGCCGGGCGAGCTGATGTTCCAGTGCACGTCGCCGGGCTTCAGGCCGATCCAGTACATCGTCGACAGATGGCCCACCGGGTAGCTCTGGTGGCTGTGCAGCACGAGCTTGGGCTTGGACGTGGTGCCGGACGTGAAGTACAGGAACAGCGGGTCGGTGGCATGCGTCGGGCCATCGGGGACGAAGGTCGTTGACTGCTGCAGCGACGCCTCGTAGGCCAGCCAGCCCGCGGGCGCCTGGCCTGGCGGCGCGCCTACCGCCACGCGCGTGTAGCCGCCGGGGAAGACGTCGAACTTGGCCGTGGCCGACGCCGTGCAGATCACGTGCTTGACGGCGCCGCGGTCGAAGCGATCCGTCAGGTCGTCGGTGCTCACCAGCGTGGTGGTGGGCACGATCACCGCGCCCAGCTTCATGCAGGCCAGCATGGTCTCCCACAGCGCCACCTCGTTGGGCATCAGCAGCAGCACGCGGTCGCCGCGCGCCACGCCCAGCCCGCGCAGCCAGTTGGCGACCTGCGCCGAGCGTTCGGCCATGCGCGCGAAGCTGACCTTGTCCGAGGGGCCGTTCTCGTCGACGATCCACAGGGCCGGGGCCTCGTTGCCCTGGGCGAACGCATCGAAATAGTCGAGCGCCCAGTTGAACTCGCCGAGTTGCGGCCAACGGAAGTCGCGGTACGCGGTGGCGTAGTCCTCTCGATGGCGGAGCAGGAAATCGCGCGCGGCCACGAAGGCGGCGACGCCGGTGCCAGAGGATGCGGTCATGTGTCGTGTCTCCATGCGCCGTCCACCGGAGGCCCGGATGGCGGCGGTTGTCGTGGTGCGGAGCAACCCTCATGCGGTTTCCGCGCAACCAAGCATAAAGGACGCTGCTAACAGGCGCCTGACAGCGGGCATCATCGGCGCCGTCGCGACGCAGGAATGTTTTTTCGAGGGCCGGGAATAAATCGGCGCGACCTCACGTCTGCCCTCGTGGACACCGCCGATCGCGGTACAACCTCAATCAGGAGAACTCATGCTCAAGACTTTTTCGATCGCCGCCGCCCTCGCCCTGTCCGCCGTCGTTGCGAGCGCCGCCGGCGCCCCGGCCGCGCCGGCCAACGGCGTGCTCGCGACGCCGGCCGGCGCCACGGTGTACACGTTCGACAAGGACGTGGCCGGCAGCGGCAAGAGCGCCTGCAACGGCCCGTGCGCGCAGGCCTGGCCCCCGGTGGCGGCGCAGGCGTCCGATACGGCCAGCGGCGACTGGAGCATCGTCACGCGCGACGACGGCAGCAAGCAGTGGGCGTACAAGGGCGCGCCGCTGTACACGTTCGCCAAGGACGCCAAGGCCGGCGACACCACGGGCGACAACTTCAAGAACGTCTGGCACGTGATCAAGGGCTGACGCCCGACGCATGCCATCGGCCGCGCGGCGGCCGATGCCTGGCGACCTTCAGGCCGCGAGTTGGGCCGTGACGACCGCCGGGGCGATGGGGATCACGCGGGCGCTGTTGGCCGCATGTGCATGCACGGCACCCGCAGCGGGCCGGCAGGCGCGGGCCACGTCGAAGGTGTCGCGGGCACAGTCGGTGCAGGTGCCGCAGGCGGTGCCCACGTGCAGTTCGTCCTGCAGTTCGTCGAACGAGGCGCAGCCGTGGCGCGCTTCGCGCTCGATGTCGCGGTCGGACACGCGATGGCAGACGCAGACGATCACAGCAGATCCCCCTGCGGCGCGGCAATCTTCGTGGCGGCGATGAACGACATGCGAGACAGATCCCGTTCTGGTGACTCCGGACGCAATACTAACGCGAATCGTTCGCATTCACAAGACCTGGAACAAATCCCTCTCGCGAGCTGGTGCTGCGCCGCCTGACAACGGCGCCCGGACGTGAAAACGCGCAGCCGGGCTGCGCGTTCGGAGGGCCGGCGGGTTCCGGCCAGGACGGCGCCGTCCTACTCGATCTCGCCCATCATCGACTGCAGGTAGTTCTGCTCGCCGACCTTGGCGGCCACTTCCAGCTGCGTCTCGAGGAAATCGATGTGCTCCTCGGTGTCGTCGAGGATGCCTTGCAGCAGCTCGCGCGAGACGTAGTCGCGCGCGGTTTCGCAGTAGGCGATGCCGTCCTTGATCGTGGCCTGCGCGCCGCGCTCGAGCTTCAGGTCGCACTCCATCGCTTCGAGCAGCGTCTCGCCGATCATCAGCTTGCCCAGGTCCTGCAGGTTGGGCAGGCCGTCGAGCATGAAGATGCGATCCATCAGGCGATCGGCGTGCTTCATCTCGCCGATCGACTCCTCGTATTCCTTCTTCGCGATCTTGTCAAAGCCCCAGTGCTTGTACATCCGGTAGTGGACGAAGTACTGGTTGATCGCCGTCAGCTCGTTCTTCAGCTGGGCCTGAAGGTGCGCGATGACCTGGGGGTCGCCTTTCATTGGAAACTCCTCGTTTTCGGTGTTCGGTGGACGGCGCCCATCCTAGCGCGATTGGCCACGCCATCGACCCGTCGCGCGGCCCTGTCCGACACTCGTTTCCGCCCTGGCGCGCGAATGCAGCTCACTCGCGCGAACAGGGCCTGGACTCAGTGTCCGCCGGTGTCGGCGTTGCGGCTCGCCTCGAACAGGAACCAGCCGCGCCGTTCGGTCTCGTCGATCCAGTTCTCGATCAGGCTCGCGGTGGCGATGTCCCTGTGCTCGTCGCACACGTCGTGGGCGGCGCGCAGGCTGGCGGCCAGCTGCTTGTTGTCCTGGTGCAGTTCGGCCAGCATGTCCAGCGGCGTCACGAACTCGGCGTCGTTGTCGGACACGCGCTGCAGGTGCGCGATGTGGCCGATCGAGCGCAGCGTGACGCCGCCCACCTTGCGCACGCGCTCGGCGATCGGGTCGGTCATCGCGTACAGCTGGTCGCCCTGGTCGTCCAGCAGCAGGTGGTAGTCGCGGAAATGCGGCCCGCTCATGTGCCAATGGAAGTTCTTGGTCTTCAGGTAGATCGCGAACACGTCGGCCAGGATCGCGTTGAGCGCGCCGGAGATGTCCTTGGTCGCCTCGGCGCCCAGGTCGGTGGGTGTGGCGATGGCCGCACCGCGACGAGTTTTCGCGGCCTGGGCCTTCTTGGGGGTCAGCGTCTTCATGGGGGCACCTCGCTTGTTGCTTGTCGGGATCGACGCCGCGACGCGGCATCGACGCCGAAGCGTACTCGCCTGCCAACCGCGCCGTCGTAGGACAGGCACTCGGCAGCACGGAATTGGCCGTCCTGCTGCCGTTTATCGGGAGTTTGCTGATTTGTGTCTGCGTTGATATAGCAGGGGGTTTCCCGCCTTCATCGGGGATTCCACCGGTCTTCGAGCAAATAGTATTCAACGATCGAAACCGGAGTCTCACCATGACCCAAGTCCAGTCTTCCGGCGGCGCCCTGCCCCCGTTTGCGACCCCCGTGTCAACCGGCAGTGCCAAGGCGGCCAGCCAGCCGGACAAGAAGATCACCGTTCCCAAGGCCGCGGCGGCCGACGCAGGCACGCAGGTCAGCTTCGGCATGGAGGCGCTGCAGGCGCTCGAGAACACCGGCGCCTTCGTGGGCAAGACCTTGCTGACCGGGGTCGAGGACGTCGGCGAGGCAACCTACTACGCCGCCAAGACCCTGGGCACGGGCGCGATCGACGTCGCCAAGGGCCTGAGCAAGGGGGTCGTCGACGGCGTCCATGGCGTGATCAACGGTGTCGAGGACACGGTCAACGCCGTGGGCCGCGGCGTCGTGCACGTCGAGAACGCGGCGAGCGACATCTGGTCCATGGCGACGCAAGGCGCCACCGCCGCGACGAACCTGGCCACCGCGGTGGGCGCCGACGGCGTGACGCTTGCGACCAACATGAGCACGGCCGCCACCGACGTGGGCGTAAGCGCCGAGGCGCTGGCCGCGGGCGTGAGCAGCGTGGCCAGTACGGCCGCCGGATACGGCAAATACGTCGTCCAGCAGGCCCGCAACGCGATCAAAGAACTGACCTGAACCACCGCGCTCGGGATGCGCTTCCCGGAACCGGCGCATCCGCTCGCAGGTTCCCTAATACCGGCGGCGCACGGCCCGCCGCCAGCGGCTGCCCCAGACGATCAGCCACAGCAGCACCCCCTGCAGCGGCAGGCGCAGCCACAAGAGCCATTCCGGCACAGGAAACTGGTCGTGGATGTGCAGCATGTAGACGTTGGCCGGCGTCACCGCCAGCGTCAGCGCGAACAGGCCCCAGCCGGCGGCGCGCCGCGTCCACGGCAACAGCAGGCCGAACGCCCCCGCCAGTTCGCAGATGCCGCTGATCAGCACGACGTCTTGCGCGTCGGGGATCTGCGGCGGCACGATGCGCGCCTCCAGGTCCGTGAACACGAAGTGCGCGGCGCCACCGAGCAGGAACCAGAAGAACACGAACACGAGCGCGACGCGCTGCCAGCGCGTGCCGCGCACGGGCTGCGAGGATTCAGCCGACACAAACGGCAGGTAGTTCATGCTCACGAGGCTACCCTCCGCGTCGTCGTGGGAGGGGGCAGGCCGTGCTGGGCAACATGGATCTCTTCACTGGTCTCATCACGCGCGGTCGGTCGTGTGCCGCGGCATCGCATCGGGTGGTAGGTCGGCCATGATCGCCCACCCGTTGCCCGACCTTGGCTCTCGTGACGAAATAAAGGTAACGAATCCTGTTCCGGTCGAGCGACGCGCGCGAGCGCGTCAGCCCATTAGCGACCGGACTCGGACAACTGCCGGCGCCGGGTCTCGCCCTGGCGCTCGAACATCCAGCCCGGATATTCGGCCGGCAGCGCGCTCGCCTCGCCCAGGCGCTTCAATTCGTCGTCGCCGAGCGCCACCCGCGTGGCCGCCAGGTTGTCGGCCAGCTGGTCGGGGCGCTTCGCGCCGACGATCACGCTGGTCACCTGCGGCTGGTGCAGCAGCCAGGCGAGCGCGATCTGCGCCACCGACACGCCCTTGGCCGCGGCGATGGGCCGCATCGCGTCGATGACGACGTCGGCGCGTTCGCGGTTCACCGGCGGGAAGTCGAAGCTCTGGCGCCGGCTGCCGGCCTCGGCCGAGTCGTTGGCGTTGACACCCGACTTGCCGTACTTGCCGCTCAGCAGGCCGCCCGCGAGCGGGCTCCACACCATCAGTCCGACGCCTTCGCTCTGGAGCATCGGCACGATCTCGCGCTCGAGGTCACGCCCGGCCAGCGTGTAGTAGGCCTGCAGCGACTCGAAGCGCGCGAGGCCCAGGCGTTCCGCGATGCCCAGCGCCTTGACGATCTGCCACGCGGCCCAGTTGGACACGCCCACGTAGCGCACGTGGCCGTGGCGCACCAGCTGGTCGAGCGCGCGCACCGTCTCCTCGATCGGCGTCGCCGGATCGAAGCCGTGCACCTGGTACAGGTCGATGTGCTCGAGCTGCAGGCGCTTCAGGCTGCCCTTGACGCCGTCCATGATGTGGCCGCGCGACGCGCCGCGGCCGTTCGCGCCGGGACTCATCTCGCCGAACACCTTGGTGGCCACGACCACGCTGTCGCGCGCGATCTTCAGGTTCTTCAAGGCCTGGCCGGTGATCTGCTCGGAGGCGCCGCCCGAATAGACGTCGGCCGTGTCGATGAAGTTGATGCCGGCGTCGATGGCCTGGCCCACGAGACGCTCCGCGTCGCCCTGGCCCAGGTCGCCGATCTTGCCCCAGATGCCGTCGGTGCCGCCGAAGGTCATCGTGCCCAGGCACAGCTCCGACACGAACAGGCCGGTACGGCCGAGAGGATGGTTGCGCATGGCAGGGGAGCTCCGTCAGAAGGAAGGCGTGAATTCGCTTGGCAGGATAGGCGCGACTGCAAAGACACCCGGGGCCTCGGGGTCAAGGCGGCCCGGTTCGGTGTTTCCACCGATACGCGGCCCTGGGCCGGCGTGCAGAATCGTGCCGCTGGAACCGGTTCCACGAATTTTCATGGATACCCCACCCGGCTCATGCGGCCCTGCCGCGTCCGAAGGTCTCTGTTGAGCAACGCCATTCCTCCCATTCTTCCGCCCGCCGGCTCCGCGATGCACCGTCCCGGCTTCGTGTTCGGCGCCGCCACCGCCTCGTACCAGATCGAAGGCGCGGCGCACGAGGACGGCCGCGTCCCGTCGATCTGGGACACGTTCTGCGCCACCCCGGGCAAGACCCACCTGGGCGACAGCGGCGACGTCGCCTGCGACCACTACCACCGCTACGAACAGGACGTCGCCCTGCTGGCCGACCTCGGCTTCGACGCCTACCGCTTCTCGATCGCGTGGCCGCGCGTGATGGACTCGAACGGGCGCATCAACGAGCGCGGCGTCGACTTCTACAAGCGCCTGCTCGACCGCCTGGACGCCCACGGCCTCGCCGCCTGGGCCACGCTGTACCACTGGGATCTGCCGCAGTACCTGCAGGATCGCGGCGGCTGGCTCAACCGCGAGACGGCGTACCGCTTCGCCGACTACGCCGAGGCCATGGGCCGCATCTTCAAGGGCCGCATGGCCGGCTGGATGACGCTCAACGAGCCCTTCTGCTCGGCCTACATCGGCCACACCGAGGGCCGCCACGCGCCCGGCCTCACCGACACCCGCTACGGCGTCGAGGCGATGCACCACCTGCTGCTGGCGCACGGCCTGGGCACCATCGCGCTGCGTGCCAACGACGACGCGCCGGTGGGCCTCGTCGCCAACGTCTGCGCGGTAACGCCCGCCAGCGCCAGCAGCGCCGACCGGATCGCCACCGAACGCGCAGCCGCCTGTTCCAACCACTGGCCCCTCGACCCGCTGTTCCTGGGCCACTATCCGGCGCCGCTGCGCGAACTGTGGCCCGAAGCCGAGGCGCCGGTCCGCGACGGCGACATGGCCGCGATCGGCGTGCCGCTCGATTTCCTGGGCATCAACTACTACTTCCGCCAGGTGATCGCCAGCGACGGCGGCCGCGGCTACGTCATCAAGCCCTTGCCCGACGTCGAGCGTACGCAGATGGGTTGGGAGGTCCATCCCGACGGCCTGCGCGACCTGCTGCTGGAGTTCAGGCAGCGCTATCCGGCGCTCCCGCCCATCTACATCACCGAGAACGGCATGGCCAGCGACGACGCCGTCCAGGACGGCAAGGTGCACGACGCGCAGCGCGCGCGCTACTTCAACAGCCATCTCGCGGCCGTGGACGCGGCGATGCGCCAGGGCGTGGACGTGCGCGGCTACTTCGCATGGTCGCTGATGGACAACTTCGAGTGGAGCTACGGCTACGAGAAGCGCTTCGGCCTCGTGCACGTGGACTACGGCACGCAGGCGCGCACGCCCAAGGACAGCGCGCTCGCGTTCAAGCAATTCCTCGGAGCCCGTCGCGCCGCTGCCTGAAACCACCGAGGCGACCGGTGTGCCCGTCGCGCTGCAAAACAAAGCCAGGAGACAGACCATGACCCACAAGACCCGCTTCACCCGCGTCGGCCTCGCCCTCGCGCTCGCGTTCGGCGCACTCGCCGGCGCGCACGCGCAGGCCAATCGCGCCGAGGTGCTGCACTGGTGGACGTCCGGCGGCGAGTCCGCGGCCGTCAAGGAACTCGCCAACGCCTATACCGCGGCGGGCGGCACCTGGGTCGATTCGGCGATCGCCGGCGGCGAGCAGGCGCGTGCGGCCGCGGTCAACCGCATGGTCGGCGGCACGCCGCCCACCGCGGCGCAGTTCAACACGTCCAAGCAGTTCCTCGACCTGATCGATTCGGGCCTGCTCAACAACGTCGACGTGGTCGCCGCCAGGAACAACTGGGACAAGATCCTGCCCGCGCCGATCCTGAACTCGATCAAGATCAAGGGCCACTTCTACGCCGTGCCGGTGGACATCCACATGCCGGCCTGGTTCTGGTACTCGAAGGCCGCGTTCGCCAAGGCCGGCATCGCCGCCGAGCCGAAGACGGCCGACGAGTTCTTCGCCGACCTGGACAAGCTCAAGGCCGCCGGCGTCGTGCCGCTCGCCTTCGGCGGCCAGCCGTGGCAGGAGAAGATCACGTTCTACGCGTGGCTCGCGCACGTGGGCGGACCCGACATGTACATGAAGCTGTACCGCGACAAGGACGCGGCGATGGTGCTCACGCCGCAGTTCAAGGCCCTGCTGGCGTCGTTCAAGCGCCTGCACAACTACGTGGACGCCGGCTCGCCCAACCGCAACTGGAACGACGCCACCGCGATGGTGATCTCCGGCAAGGCCGGCGTGCAGATCATGGGCGACTGGGCCAAGGGCGAGTTCGCCACCGCGCACCAGACGGCCGGCAAGGAGTTCGGCTGCTTCCCCGGCTTCGGCCCGCGCTCGCCCTACCTGGTCGCCGGCGACGTGTTCGTGTTCCCGAAGACGGCCGACCCGGCGCAGGTCAAGTCGCAGCAGTTGCTGGCCACGGTCTTCACGTCGCCCGCGACGCAGGTGGCCTTCAGCAACAAGAAAGGCTCGATCCCGATCCGCACCGACGTCGACGTCAAGGGGCTCGACGCCTGCGCGCAGATGGGCGTGACGATCATGAAGGACGTGTCGCGCCAGTTGCCCACGCCCGAGATGCTGATCACGCCGGACCTGGAAGGCTCGCTGCAGGACGTCGTGACGAAGTTCTGGAACACCAACGAGTCGGTGGACGACGCGGCCAAGGCGTTCGCCGCAGCGCTCAAGAGCTGACAATCGCCGGATGACGCCACGCCGCCCTCTCCTTCGCCACGCCGTCGCCTGGCTGGCCCTGGCCCCGATGGCGGTGACCGTGCTGTGGGTGTACGTGGGCAACGTGCTGTGGTCGGTGCGCATCTCGGTGAGCAGCTCGCGCACGTTGCCGATCCCCGATTTCGTCGGCCTCAAGCAGTACACCCGCCTGTTCGACAGCGAGCGCTGGACGCTCTCGCTGCAGAACATGGCGTTGTTCGGCGTGCTGTTCGTCATCGGCTGCCTGGTGATCGGCTTCCTGCTGGCCGTGTTCATCGACCAGCGCGTGCGCGGCGAAGGCCTGCTGCGCACGATCTTCCTGTATCCGTACGCGATGTCCTTCGTCGCCACGGGCCTGGTCTGGCAGTGGATGCTCAACCCCGAACTGGGGCTGCAGTCCACCGTGCGCGGCTGGGGCTTCGCAGGCTTCACGTTCGACTGGATCGTGCGCCAGGACGCCGTGATGTACGCGATCACCATTGCCGCCGTCTGGCAGGCCTGCGGCCTCGTGATGGCGCTGATGCTGGCCGGCCTGCGCGGCATCGACGAGAGCCTGTGGATGGCCGCGCGCATCGACGGCATCCCGCCGTGGCGCGTCTATGCGAGCATCGTGCTGCCGATGATGGGGCCGTCGTTCGGCACCGCGTTCGTGCTGCTGGCGGTGGGCGTGGTCAAGGTGTTCGACGTGGTCGTCGCGATGACGCAGGGCGGCCCCGGCCTGGCCAGCGAGGTGCCGGCCAAGTTCATCATCGACAACCTGCTGGTGCGCGCCAACATCGGCCTCGCCTCCGCGGCGTCGACGGTGCTGCTGCTGACGGTGCTGGCCTTGCTGGCGCCCTGGTTCTACGTTCGCGCGCACGGGTCACGGCGCGACGAGCGCGTGGCGCGCGCGCTGCGCGCGAGCGAGCCGGCACAAGGGGCGGCCGCGTGAGCGACGCTTTCGAACCGGCACCCCGCGTGTCGACCCACGGCCTGGGCGAGGAGGCCATCGCCGAACGCCGCGTCGGCGCCCGCCGCCGGCCCGGCAGCCGCATGCCGCGGCCGGCACGCGTCGGCCTGTACGTGTTCCTCGTCACCGTGGCGGCGCTGTTCCTGCTGCCGCTGTACGTGATGATCGTCACGTCGATCAAGCCGATGGAGGAGATCCGCCTCGGCAACCTGTTCTCGCTGCCGGTGAAGATCACGCTGGAGCCGTGGGCGCAGGCGTGGATGTCGGCCTGCACCGGCCTGGAGTGCGGCGGCATCCGGGTCGGCTTCTTCAACTCGGCGGCCATCGTCGTGCCCAGCACCGTGCTGTCGATCCTGCTGGGCGCGCTCAACGGCTACGCGCTGTCGTTCTGGCGGCCCCGTGGGGCACAAGCTCTTTTCGTCGTTCTCGTCACCGGCGCCTTCATCCCCTACCAGGTGATGCTGTTTCCGCTGATCCGTTCGCTCGCCACGCTGGGCCTGTTCGGCACGCTGCCGGGCGTCGTGCTGATCCACACGCTGTTCGGCATGCCGGTGATGACGCTGCTGTTCCGCAACTACTACGCCGGCGTGCCGCGCGAGCTGTTCATGGCCGCGCGCATCGACGGCGGCGGGTTCTGGCGCATCTTCGTGCAGCTGATGCTGCCGATGTCGCTGCCCATCGTCGTGGTGGCCATGATCATGCAGGTCACGGCGATCTGGAACGACTTCCTGCTGGGCCTCGTGTTCGCGGGCCGCGAGTGGCTGCCGATGACGGTGCAGCTCAACAACATCATCAACACCACCACCGGCGAGCGCCTGTACAACGTCAACATGGCGGCCACGCTGCTGACGTCGCTGGTGCCGCTGACGGTGTATCTCGTCTCCGGACGCTGGTTCGTGCGCGGCATCGCCGCCGGCGCCGTAAAGGGTTGAATTGAACGTCTCCATCAGGCAACTCGGGGTCCGCATGGGCACCACACCCGTGCTCGCAGACCTCGACCTCGACGTCGTCGAGGGCGAATTCCTCGTGCTGCTGGGTCCGTCGGGCTGCGGCAAGTCCACGCTGCTGCACGCGATCGCGGGGCTGATCGACGTCGAGGCCGGCAGCGTGCACATCGGCGGCCGCGACGTGACCTGGGCCGATCCGAAGGATCGCGCGATCGGCATGGTGTTCCAGTCGTACGCGCTCTATCCGACGATGAACGTCGAGCGCAACATGTCGTTCGGCCTGCGCGTGGCCGGGTTGCCGAAGGCCGAGATTGCAAAACGAGTCGCAAAGGCGTCGACGATGCTGCAGCTCGACGCGCTGCTCGCGCGCAAGCCGGCGCAGCTCTCGGGCGGCCAGCGCCAGCGCGTGGCGATCGGGCGCGCGCTGGTGCGCGAGGCGCAGGTGTTCCTGTTCGACGAGCCGCTGTCCAACCTCGACGCCAAGCTGCGCACCGAGTTGCGCCGCGAGCTGAAGGCGCTGCACCGCGACCTCGGCGCGACGATGGTCTACGTCACGCACGACCAGGTCGAGGCGATGACGCTGGCCACGCGCGTGGCCGTGATGCGCGCCGGCCGCATCCAGCAGATCGGCACGCCGGGCGCGGTCTACGCGCGGCCGGCCAACATGTTCGTCGCCGGCTTCATGGGCTCGCCCAGCATGAACTTCATCGAGGGCATGGTCGTCGCGACGCCGGGCGAGCCCGCCGTCGCCGCGGTGCTGGGCGTGCGGCCCGAGCACATCACGCTGCACGCCGCCGGCCAGGCCTGGCCCGCCGCCGAAGTGACGCTGGTCGAGGCGATGGGCGCGCACGAGGTCGTGTGGCTGGACATGCAGGGCCACAGGCTGTCGGCCATCGCACCGGCGACCGGCCGCCACCAGATCGGCGACGCCGTGGGCGTGCAGATGAACCTGGATCGCGCCAGCGTGTTCGATCCGGGGTCGCAGGAACGCCTCGAACTGCACGCGTCCGCGTTCTATCATCGGCCGCACTGATGAAACAGCCCCCACGTTCGCTGCGCTCTCTGCCCCCCGAGGGGGCGCGTCATCGCCTTCGGGCGGCCGGGCGGCTCTGACATGGCAACCATAAAAGACGTCGCAAAGCTGGCCGGCGTGGGCGTGGGAACCGCCTCGCGCGTGATCAGCGGCAAGGGCTCGTTTTCGCAGGCCGCGGCGACGCGCGTGGAGGCGGCCGCGCGCCAGCTCGGATTCCGCCCGAGCGCGATCGCGCGCGCGTTGTCGCTGCAATCCACCGGCACCATCGGCGTGTTCGTGCCCGACTTCAAGGGCCCGTTCTACGGCCCGCTGCTGGACGCGATCGACGCCGAGCTGCGCCTGCACGACCGCCACATGGTCGCCGCCAACGGCTGCGGCGACGAGGACACGCGCCAGCAGTCGCTGGACGGCGCCCGCTTCCTGATCGAGCGCGAGTGCGACGGCATCATCCTGTGCAGCAACGCGTTGCGCGACGCCGACTTCGCCCAGTTGCGCGACGACTTCCCCAACCTGGCGATCGTCAACCGCGACGTCAAGGGCATGAAGACCCACTGCTTCACCGTCGACCACCGCGCCGCCGGCCGGGCCGCCGCCGATGCGCTGCTGGCCCACGGCCACCGCCGCATCGCCGTGATCTCGGGGCCGGCCGGCGTCGGCGACAACAAGCAGCGCCTGCAAGGCCTGTTCGACCGCCTCGGCGAAGCCGGCATCGCGATGGACACGGTGCTGGTGGAGGAAGGCGACTTCAGCGCCCCCTCGGGCTGGGCCGCGTGCGAACGCCTGGTGGCGCGCAAGCCCAAGATCACCGCGCTGTTCTGCGCCAACGACCAGATGGCGATGGGCGCCATCAGCCATCTGGGCCACCACGGCATCCGCGTGCCCGCGCAATGGTCGGTGATGGGCTACGACGACTCCGACGTCGCCGCCTTCCTCTCCCCGCGCCTGACCAGCGTGCGCATCCCGATCGCCGAGATGGCCCTCAACGCCTGCCGCATGCTGCTCAACACCCGCTTCGGCTCCGAACTGGCGGTGTCGCGCAAGTTCGTGCCGACGGTGGTGATGCGGGATTCGCTGGCAAGGGCGCCCTGACAGGCGCGCAGGGTCGGGGGTTCAGGGCAACTTCTGTTCGCGACCCCAAGCTGCCAGTCGAGGGGTCGAGGTTGTCCACCCTAAACCAGACGTTGGGGCAACAAATCCATGACTCAACGCAATGTCGTTACTGCCCATATGCGAAGGCCAAGACCAACACCGAGGATCGCGTACTGGGTCAGCATTTCTCGCGTAAGGGCGCGCGGACCTTGGCTGGGACGCCAAGCTAACCGCGCACTGCTGCGAGCTGTCGGGTTCGTTCAACGGCGCTCGCAACGCAGCCGCGTCCGCTGGATCGTGTGCCGACCCGGCACCCGCCACATCATTTCCAACCGCGATTCCGTTCCAATCCCGAAGCGTTCGAATTCGCCGCAGCGTACGAACGGGTTTCGTGAGGTAGACCGCGGGCAGTCCACAATTGCGTTTCCTGGCCGCCAGCTTGATCTTCGTGCGGCAGACCCCGTGGAGGTGACAGATGGATTTGCCTG
>FTKD01000330.1_pt1 | contig 14758 bp, 12 predicted proteins | sample 1658191 | NCBI WGS metagenome assembly FTKD01 (sample SAMEA3914808, study PRJEB12502) | metagenome | biome: forest; material: soil | place: Canada | collected 2011-08-03 | depth 0.3 m
ATGAACTGGGTCAGCGACTCGCCTTCGCGCAATCCGGCGTCACCGCTCCCTCAAGCAGACCATGGGGAACGCCCGCAACCGGCCCAATCCAGGCGGCTTCGGGCCGCCATGCGCTAAGCTGCTCCCCGCCATGATCACGTTCTTCAGCCCCCTCAACACGCTGCACGCCCCGGAGCACGAGTTCTTCCGCGGCGAGCGCGTGCCCTGCTTCGAGACGCCGCAACGCGCGGCCTTCGTGCTGGACGCCCTGCGCACGCGCGGCCACCCGTTGCGCGAGCCCGATCATGACGCCGCCGGCGTGCTGCAGCGCGTGCACTCGGCGCGCTACCTGGCCTTCCTGGAGTCCGCCTGGCCGCAATGGCTGGCGCTGGACGCGGCCAATGCGGGACAGCAGCCCTTCCCGTCGGTCTGGCCCGTGCGCACGCTGCGCAGCGATCTCGAGCCCGCGAATTTCATCGCCAGGCTGGGCCTGTATTCGATGGACAACGGCACGCCTCTTTCGGCCGGCACCTGGGCCGCCGCCAAGGCCGGCGCCGACGCCGCCGTCAGTGCGGCGGCGCTGCTCGCGGCAGGCACGCGCGCCGCGTTCTGCGCGACGCGCCCGCCCGGACATCATGCCGGCGCCGATTTCATGGGCGGCTACTGCTTCCTGAACAACGCCGCCGTCGCCGCGCAGGCGCTGCTCGATGGCGGCTGCGGGCGCGTGGCCGTCCTCGACGTCGACTACCACCACGGCAACGGCACCCAGAGCCTGTTCTACGAACGCGACGACGTGCTCGTGGTCAGCCTGCACGGCGATCCACGCACCGAATACCCGTTCTACCTCGGCCACGCTGACGAGACCGGTGCCGGCGCAGGTCTCGGCCACAACCTGAACATCCCGCTGCCCGCCGGCACGACCGCCGCGCGCTGGTTCGACGCGCTGGACCATGCGTGCCGGCGCGTGCAGCAACAACGCGTCGACGCCTTGGTCGTGTCGCTGGGACTGGATACGTTCGCAGGCGACCCGATCTCGAAGTTCCAGTTGCAGGCCGACGATTTCCTGCGCCTGGGTGCGCGGCTGCAGCAACTGGGCTGCCCGACGATCCTCGTGCTCGAAGGCGGCTACGCGGCGGCAGCGCTGGGCAGCAACGCCGCCAACGTGCTGGACGGATTCGACGGCGGCTGAGCGTTGCACGCCACCACCCAAGACGTTCTTCGAGCCAGCCCATCACCATGAACCGACTGCAGTCCGAACTGAATCGCCTGTACCAGCACGCCGACGGCGGCGCGCCGGATCGCGTGCGCGCCCTGGTGCTGGAAGTCGTGCAGCCGACCGGCTGGGAGGCGCTGTCCAGGGCGTGGCACGGTGTCCAGGCCGAGCTGGAGCTCCCCGCGCCGGCCATCGCCGTCTCCGGCGTCGACGGCCTGCAACTGTGGTTCTCGCTGGAGACGCCGGTGCCCCCGCGACAGGCCCATGCGTTCCTCGAGTCACTGCGCGTGCGCTTCCTGGCGGACGTCGCGTCGGCGCGCGTCCGCCTGACCCCCGATCCCGCCGTGCCGACGCGCCACGCGGCGATCGTGCCGGCCTTCCAGGAGTCCACCGGCAACTGGTCCGCATTCGTCGCGCCCGACCTGGCCGCCGTCTTCTCGGACGCGCCCTGGCTCGACGTCGAGCCCGGCGAGGATGGCCAGGCCGCCTTGCTGCGCGGCCTGCAGACGACCAAGCTGGCGGCGTTCGAAGCCGCCGTCGCGCGCCTGGCCGCTGACGACCGCCCGCTGCATGAAGGGCTCGCCGCTCCGGCGCCGTCGCGGCCCGAGGCCAACGCGCCCGGCGCCGGCCCGCGGCGCTTCCTGCGCCAGGTCATGAACGACGAGACCGTCGCCCTGGCGCTGCGGATCGAAGCGGCGACGGCCTTGCTGCCCTACGCCGACGACTGACGCGGGCACGCGGCGCCGCGCTCACAGCGCGTGCGTCACCCGCGCGAAATCCGGATCCTCGTCGAAGCGCTTCACCTCGAAGCCCATGCCGCGCATCAGCTTGAGCATCGCCGCATTGCTGCGCAACACGAGCCCGACGATCTCCGTCAGGCCGCGCTCGCGCGCCGCCTCCATGATGTTTTCCATCAGCCGCGAACCGAGTCCGCGGCCCTTCATGTCCTCGGCCACCACCAGCGAGAACTCGCAGCTGGACTGGTCGGGCGTGATCACGTAGCGCGAGACCCCGACGATGCGGTCGGCCTCCACCACCGCGCCGTCGGCCCCGGCGCTGCGCTCCTTGACCACGGCCACCAGCGCCATCTCGCGGTCGTAGTCGATCAGCGTGAAGCGCGACAGCATCGTCGCCGGCAGCTCGTTGAACGACGACACGAAGCGGAAGTAGCGGCTCTCGGGCGACAGGCCGCGCACCAGGTTCTGCAGCATCTGCGCATCGTCGGGGCGGATCGGTCGCACGAGGCACGTGTCGCCGCCGCGCAGCGTCCACGTCTGTTCGTGGCGCGACGGGTACGGCAGGATCGCCAGGTGCGCGTACTGGCCCGGCGAGCCGACGTTGGCCAGCGGCGCGCCGTCGACGACGATGCGCGCATCGACCGCGATGGCGCCCGACTCGTCGACGATGATCGGGTTGATGTCCATCTGGCGCAGCTGCGGCAGCGCGCACACCATCTCGGAGACGCGCAGCAGCAGCTGCTCCAGCGCGGCGATGTCCACCGCGCTGGCGCCGCGCCACTCGAGCAGCGTCTCGGCCACCCGCGCCCGCTCGATCAGGCGGTGCGCGAGGAACTGGTTGAGCGGCGGCAGCTCCATCGCGCGGTCGGCGATCAGCTCGATCATCACGCCGCCGGCGCCGAACACGATCACCGGACCGAACGGGTCGTCGGTGACCACGCCCACCGAGACCTCGCGGCCGCGCCGGGCGCGCGCCATCTTCTGCACCGTCACGCCGTCGATGCGCGCGTCGGGGGCCAGGCGCGCGACGCGCTCCATCATGTCGGCGTACGTCTCGCGCACGCTGGTGCCGCTCATCACGTTGAGCGCCACGCCTTGCACGTCGGACTTGTGGACGATGTCGGGCGAGGCGATCTTCAGCGCCACCGGAAAGCCCAGCTGCGTGGCGATCATCATCGCCTCGGTGGACGAACGCGCGAGCAGCGTCTGCGTCACCGGCACGTGGAACGACGACAGCAGCGTCTTCGATTCCATCTCGGTGAGCACCTTGCGGCGCTCGGCCAGCACGCTCTCGATCAGCAGGTGCGCGCCTTCGATGTCGGGCTTGGCCAGCGTGGAAAGCGGCGGCGGCGTCTGCTGCAGCAGGCGCTGGTTCTGGTAGAAGGTGGAGATGTTGCCGAACGCGCCCACCGCCGCCTCGGGCGTGCGGAAGGTGGCGATGCCGGCGTCGTTGAGCAGCACGCGCGCCTCGCCCACCGTGGCGTCGCCCATCCAGCACGACAGCAGCGGCTTGTACGCGCCGGGCAGCAGCGCGGCCACCGCGCGCGCCACCGCGACCGGGTCGACGCCCACCTTGGGCGAGTGGATGGCCAGGATGCCGTCCACGTCCTTGTCGGCGGCCGCGACGCGGATGGCCGCGGCGTAGTGCTCGGGCGTCGCGTCCTCCGACACGTCGATCAGGTCGCTGAGGGCCGCCACGTCGGGCAGCAGCGGCTTCAACGCCGCGATGGACGGCGCCGACAGCCGGCCCAGCTTCAGGCCGATCTCGTTGACCCAGTCCGCGGCCAGCACGCCCGGGCCGCCGCCGTTGGTGACGATGGCCAGCCGCGGCCCCACCGGCCGATAGCGCGAGGCCAGGCACTTGGCCGCCGAGAACAGCTCCACGAACGAGCGCACGCGTACCGCGCCCGCGCGGCGCAGCGCCGCATCGAACACCTCGTCGCTGCCCACCGTGGCGCCGCTGTGCGTCTGCGCCGCCTCGTTGCCGGCCAGCTTGCGCCCGGCCTTGAGCACGACCACCGGCTTGGCGATGGCCGCCGAGCGCAGCGCGCTCATGAAGCGGCGCGCGCTGGCGATGCCTTCGAGGTAGACGATGATGCTTTGCGTCTGCGCGTCGTTGGCCAGGTAGTCCAGCACCTGGGCGATGTCGACGTCGGTGTGCGGCCCGATCGAGGCCACCAGCGAGAAGCCGACGCCGTTCGAGCGTGCCCAGTCCAGCATCGCGGCGGTGAGCGCGCCCGACTGGCAGACCACGCCCAGCGAGCCGGCGCGCGCCAGCGGCCCGGCGGCGCTCGCGTTGAGCCCCAGCTTCGGGCGCTGGAAGCCCAGGCTGTTCGGGCCCAGCAGCAGCACGCCTTCGCGATGCGCGACCTTGCGCAGCTCGGCGGCCTGGTCGGCGCCGACGCCGTTGGAGAGGATCAGCGCCGCGCGGCAGGTCATGCGGCCGGCCACTTCGAGCGCCGCGACGATGTCCTTGGGCGGCAGCGCGATGATGGCCAGGTCGGCCCGGGTCTGCGACAGCTCGGCCAGCGTGCCGGTGGTGCCGATCTCCAGGAAACGCAGCGTGCCAGTGAAGCGCTGCGCCCGGATCGCCTCGGTCAGCGCACGGCCCTGCGCCGTCTGCTGTTTCGCGTCGCCGAGGCGAGCGGCGAAGACGACGATGGCTTCGGGCTCGAGCAGCGGCTGCAGGTAATGCTTGTCCATCCCGCTAGTCTGCGGCAAATCGCGTCGCGGGTGCAGGGGAAGCCCTCGACAGCTGTCGTCCCGGGGCGACGTGGGTTCATCCCTGCGCCGCCGGCCGCACCACTCCGCGCGGCGCAGGCTTGCGGAATACCAGCAGGTTCCCCGCCATCACGAGCACCAGCCCGACCAGCGCCGGCGCCGTCCAGCGGTAGTCCTCCACCACCGACGAGATCGCCAGCGCCACGAGCGGGAACAGCACCGTGCAGTAGGCCGCGCGCTCGGGCCCGAGGCGGCCGACCAGCATCAGGTAGGCCGTGAAGCCGACGACCGATCCCGGGATGGCGAGGTACAACAGCGCGCCGACGTAGGTGGGCGACGCATCGAAGGCCATGGTGACGCCGGCCGCCGCGCAGCCGGCCACGAGCGCGACGGTGCCCACCAGCATGCCCCAGGCGTTGGTGAGCACGGGCGTCTCGCCCAGCGCCTGCATGCGCGCGGACAACAAGTTGCCGGCCGAGAAGCACAGCGTGCCCGCCAGCGCGAACGCGAGTCCGCGCCAGGTGTCGGCCGAGGCGCCGTGGCGCGCGAGCTCGGGCCAGAACATCAGCAGCAGGCCGCCCAATCCCAGCGCGCCGCCGCCGACGATCGTGGGCGTGAGCGCGCGCTTGAACACGAGACGCGCACCGAGGGCGTTCCACAGCGTCGCCGTCGAGAACACCACCGCGACGAGGCCGCTGGCGATCGTCCGGCTCGCGTTGAGGAAGCAGATGAAGTTGAAGCAGAACAGGCACAAGCCCTGGGCCGCGACCAGCCAGCGCACCTCGCGCCGCGGCAGGCGCAGCCGGCCGCGCACGGCCAGCCAGGCGAACAGCACGACGGCGGCGAGCGCGAAGCGGTAGGCGATCGACCACGGAATGGGCACGCTGCCGAGTTGCAGCTTGAGGGCGATCCAGGTGGTGCCCCAGATCACGACGGTCAGAGCGTAGAGGACAGGTGTCATGCACCGAGTCTGCGCGAGCAAACGCCGGCGCGATTGCACGTTCCTGCGTTTCGATGCGGCCACGCGCGCGCACGGACGGCGCGCACGCGCTACAGTTTGCGGCACGCTCCCACCATGCCGGCCACCACGTTGCCCCCACCGCCCGCTGACGTCTTCGACGTCCTCTCGCATTCGCGCGCCCGGCTGCACCGGCGCGCGGATCTGGGCGACGGCCTGAGCGTGGCGCAGTGGTCGAACAGCTTCGACGCGACGCGCTACATGCCGGGCCACCACACCCTGTCGCTATACCAGCGCGGCGGCCACGGCACCTACCGCGAGGATGCCCCCGCGGAGCGCGGCGGCCCGGGCAGGCTGTGCCTGATGCCTGCCGGCCACGAAGTGAACTGGGTCGTCGGCACGCAGCAGACCTTCCTCCACCTGTACTTCGCACCCGACCAGCTCGGCCCGCTGGCGCTGCGCCTGCTCGATCGCGAACCGCGCGAGGTGCGGCTGCCGGAGCTCAACTTCGCCCAGGATCCGGAACTCGGCGAGCGACTGGCACGCCTGGCCGCGCTCGACTGGGACGATCCCGGCGCGCGCATCGCCGCCAACGAGCTGGGCCACGCGGCGCTCGCGCACGTGCTCGTGCGCCACGCCGGGCGTGCACCACGCGGCCAGATCCGCGGCGGGCTCGCGCCCGCGCTGCGCCGGCGGCTCGTCGACTGGCTGGATGCGCGCCTCGAACAGCCGGTCACGGTCGGCGAGATGGCCGCGTTCTGCGCGCTCGCCGAGGCGCACTTCGCACACATGTTCCGCGCCTCGTTCGGCGCCGCGCCGCACGCGTGGATCGTCGCCCGCCGCGTCGATCGCGCCGCGGCGCTGCTGCGCTCGCGCCACGCGCCGTCGCTGGCCGAGGTCGCGCGCGCCACCGGCCACGCGAGCGCGAGCCACCTGGTGCGGCGCTTCAAGGCGGTGTGGGGCATGACGCCCGGCCAGTACCGCGCACTCGCGGGCCGCGCGGCCTGAACCCGTCGACCGGCGCGGTCGGCGCCGGCGAGCGCCCGGCTCAGGCGCTGACGGGACGCGCCACGCGGCACGCGCCGTACAACGACGCCCCCGCGCTGATCACGTTGGCCGCCATCTGCTCCCACGAGCCGTAGCTCCAGGCGTTGAACATCCACAGCGCCGACACCGCCAGCATCACCCAGCGCAACGAGCGGCCGGTGAGGTGGAACACGGCATAGGTGGACATCAGCGACGCGACCACCATCAGCAGCGACGCCCAGCCGCCCCAGGTCAGCACGCCGACGGCCAGCGTCAGCGTGGCGAACGCCGCGAACGCGATCGCGCGCGGGCGGCCGGCGCCCAGCGTGACGGCCGAGGTCGCGGTGCGGCTCGCGCTGAGCACGCTCAGGGCCGCGGCCACGTTGGCGCCCATCAGGAAGTTGTTGAGCGCCCACACCATGCCGGCGATGCCCGAGCGCAGCCGCAGCGAGCGCTCGCAGGTGCACACGAGGGCGACGACGTTGAGGGCCAGGGCGCCGAGGCCCGTGGCATGGATGAGCAGTGCGTTCGACATGGCGACGGGCATCGCCAGGGAGGTGGCGACGTCCCGTGGAAGAGATTCCGGGGAGTGCCTTGAGTCTAGGAACGCCGCGCGCGGTCGAACGCCGGATCAACGGCACGACGCCGCCGCTTACCGCAACTGCTTACAACGACTGCCCGGCCGTTGCGCAACGCTCACGGCAGTCGATAGCTCAGCTTGTGCCTGTCGTTGCCGACCCTCGCATCGAGCCCGACCCAGTCGCCCTGGTCGGAGATCCAGAGATCGATCGGCGATTCGCCGCCGCTGATGCGCCAGTCGGTGGCCGCGACGTCCCTGCCGCCCACCGGGATGCTGCCGCTGCCCGCGCGCTGCACCGTCACCGCGTCGACCTGGCCCGTCTGCGGATCGAGCAGGCGCTTCTGATCCCGCAGCGCCGGGTTCCAGTACGCGTAGGTCATCAGGCAACCGGACTCGGACTTGCTGCCGGCGTGGGTCGTGATCTCGTTGGCATCGCCCGTCTTCACCAGCCTGACGCTGGCGGCCTTGCCGTCGTCGTCGGTGCTGGACGTGAGCCCGGACAGGCACTCGCCAGTCCATTGCTCGTCGGCGTGGTGGCGGTAGCGGTAGGCGTCGAAGCCGAGGAACTTCACCGCGAAATCGGCCTCGCTCGTCACCTTGCGATGGGCGCCGTCGGTGGCCACCGTGAAGCGGTGCTCGCCGATCGGCTTGCCGTCGATGAAGGCCTTGAATGCATAGACTCGGGTCGAGGCCTTGGCGGTGTCATCGGCCGCGTGGCATGCCACGCCGGCCACGACCAGGATCAGCGCGGCGACGAGCTCGTGCTTCATGAAGAGGACTTCTTGCCCGGCGGCCCGGGGATGAAGGCGTTGGTGCGCGCGATGTAGTCGCGGTACGCGGGTCGACGTTCGCCGATGTCCTTCTCCAGCAGCGCCACGCCCGACACCTTCAGCAGCAGCACGGTCATCAGCAACGGCGACAGCACGGTCCAGATCGCCGCGGCGCCGCCGGCGGCCAGCGCGATCAGCCAGACGCCCCACCAGAAGCACGCCTCGCCGAAGTAGTTCGGATGCCGGGTATGGCGCCACAGGCCGCGGTCCATCACCTGGCCCTCGTTGGCGGGGTCGGCCTTGAACGCGGCCATCTGCGCATCGCCGATCGCCTCGAACAGGAAGCCGGCCAGCGCCACGCCGATGCCCGCGACGTCGAGCGCGCCGAACCCGTGGTCGCCGGCGAGCGCGGCCAGCGTCGGTGCCGAGACGATCCAGGCCAGCAGCATCTGCAGCGCGAAGATCAGGACCAGGCTCTTGAGCGCGAAGTTCGGCTGGTTGCGCGCACGGATCTCCCGGTAGCGGCGATCCTCGCCATGGCCCCAGTTGCGCCAGGTGATGTAGGCGCAGAGCCGCACGCCCCACGCGAGCACCAGCGCCAGCACGCTGACCGCGCGCACGCTGGTCCACGACGTCTGCAGCGCGTAGACGATCGTGGGGCCGGCGATCATCAGCGACCACAGGCGGTCGACGAGGCTCGCGTCGCGCCGCAGCAGGCTGGCGATCCACGCGAGCAGGGCCAGCACGGCGATCAGTGCGAGGCCGCCCAGCGCGATGGGGACAAGCGTCGTGAAGTCAGGCATCGGACCCTGTCCCGGGAACCGGATCGGCCACGCCGTCGAAGCGGCACGACAGCGCCATCACGAGCGGCATCAGCACCGCCCACATGCAGGCCAGCGTGGCCAGCGCGGCGGCTGCGTCGACGAAACGCGCGCCGCCCAGCCGCACGCCGCCGAGGAACGACAGCGGCCCGAACACGGCGCCCAGCACCGCCGCCAGCCAGGTCCGGCCCTTGAGCCAGCGCAGCGTGACGTTGAGCGCGATCGCGAACTCGCCCCACAACGCCACCATCCAGTACGGCGCGAGCCAGGCCACGGGCTGGCCGGCGGGATAGGCGACATGGCCTTGCGCCACCACCAGCGACTCGGCGACGAGGCCGATCGCGCAGAGCAGGCCGACCAGCACGAGCTCGGTGGCGGGGCGAGCGGAGATCGCGGCGTGCCAGGCGATCGCGGCCACGACCGCCGCCGTGCCCCACGCCGGCACGCCGTGCGCGACGCCCAGGATGCACGCGAACCACGCGGCCTCGAAGACCGCGAAGTTCGCGAGCTGGCGCAGGCGCGAAGGCGCGCCCGCGTCACGCGCGCGGGCACGTGCCGGGGCGGCCGCATGCGACAGGTTCATGCGCGCCTGGCGAACAGGTAGTGGCTGACCAACCACTGCTGTCCGTTCTCGTAGCCGAACAGCTCGGCCACCGACATGAAGAACAGGCGCCAACGTTGCCACCAGGCGTCGGCGGCGTCGCCGTAGGTGGCCACCATCAACGGCATCAGGGCCGCGCGCGATTCGTCCATGTTGCGCAGCCACGCCTCGGCCGTCTTCTGGTAATGCGTGCCGTCCCAGCGCCAGGTCGTCGCCGGGCATCATGCCGCCGGAGAAGAAGTGGCGGCTCATCCAGTCGCTGGCGTCGCGCTCGACGAACGCGTACGGCGCACCCCGGTGCGCGAACACGTGCATGAAGAAGCGGCCTTCGGGCTTGAGCCAGCCGGCGACGCGCGCGAAGACGTGCGGCCAGTTGCGCAGGTGCTCGAACATCTCCACCGAGACGACGCGGTCGAAGTGCCCGGCGCGGGTGTCGAACTGGTTGATGTCGCAGGTGATCACCTGCAGGTTGACGAGCCCGCGCGCCTGCGCCTGCTCTTCGATGTAGCGGCGCTGCGAATGCGAGTTCGACACCACGGTGACGTGACTGTTGCGGTAGCGGTCGGCCATCCACAGGCTCAGCGAACCCCAGCCGCAGCCCAGCTCCAGCACGTCCTGGCCGTCCCGCAGCCCGGCGCGCTCGCAGGTGATGCGCAGCGCGGCGGCCTCGGCCTGCACCAGATCCTCCATGCCGTCGCCCCACCAGCAGCTGCTGTACTTGCGGTGCGGGCCCAGGGCCGCGGCGAAGAATTCGGCCGGCACCTCGTAGTGCTGCTCGTTGGCCTTCTCGGGCAGCAGCGCGATCGGCGCGCGCCGCATCGCGTCGATGAAGGCCTGGTTGGCCTCCTCGGCCGCCTCGGCATCGCTCGCATGCACCTCGGCCAGGCGCTCCTTGAGCAGGCGGCGGATGCCCAGGCGGACGACGCGATCCGGCACGAGGCCTTGTTCGACCCAGCTGACGGCACGCGCGGTGGTATTGGACAAAAGAGGCTCCCGGGGTCGTTGCGGTTCGTTCTCCTCCAGGGATACGAAGCGTGGCGCCAACCGGATTCAGCGCGGCAACCGGCATGCGTGTCCGCCCTTACGCGACAGGGCTCACGCGGTAGGCGCAGCGGCGGCCGCCCGCCAGCACGTGCTCCACGCGCTCCACCCGCACGCCCGCGCCCAGGCAGCGCGCGAAGATCTGCAGCTCGGAGCGGCACAGGCCCTGGCAGGACGCGGCGGCGGCGCAGATCGGGCAATGATCCTCGATCAGCAGCCAGGCCCTGCCCTGCTTCTCGACGCGCGCCATGTAGCCCTCGCCCGCGCGCAGTTGCGCGAGCCGGCGCACGCGGGCGCCGACGCCGCGCAGCCCGGCCAGGGCGGCGTCGTAGGCCAGTTGCTGCTCCTGCTCGCGCGCCGAGATCAGCCGGTCCACCGCCCGCGGGCCCAGCACGGCCGCCGCCTGGCGAATCAGCTGCACGGCCAGGTCGCCGTGGCGATCGGGAAACCGGGCGTGGCCGGCGGGGGTGAGCGTCCACAGGCGCTTCGGCCGTCCGGGGCCGTCGACCTCGTCGTGCGACGTCACCAGCCCCTGCGTCTGCAGCGCCTGCAACTGCTTGTGCGCGCCCATGGGCGTGATCGCGCAGCCGCCCGCCAACGTGGCCGCCGGCTGCGCGCCGCGGCTCTTGAGCTGGTACAGCAGCCGGTCGGGCGTGGCGGTCATGCAGGCACGGCGCGCGGCACCGCCTCCGTGCGCGCCAGGCGCAGCATCAACACCGCGGACGCGACGGCCGCCACGCCGCCCAATCCCATGATCCAGCGCGTCGACAGCAGTGCGATCCAGCCACCGACCAGCGCCACGATGACGTTGGACACGCAGAAGATCGTCGACAGCAGGCCCATCACGCGGCCCTGCCCGTGCTCGGCGAAGCGCTCGGACATCCACGCCGGCATCACCGCGTTGTACAGCGCCGTCGGCAGGCCCATCGCCATGATGACGAAGATGCCCGCGTGCCCGGGCAGCACCGCCAGCAGGCTCAGGCAGAAGGCGCCGGCCAGCGCGAACTCCGCCGCGCGGCGCAACGGATGCCGGCCGGAGCCGCCGAAGCGCCCGGCCAGCACGCTGGTCAACGTCATCACCGCGCACTGGCCCGCGGTGACGAACGCGATGCCACGACTGTCGAAGCCGGCGTTCTGCAGCATCCACAGCGGCGAGAATTCGTAGAGCGTGTTCAGCGCCAGCGTGTACGCCAGCTGCAGCCCGAAGATCAGGCCCAGCGTGCGGTCGGCACGCAGCAGGGCCAGCACGTTGCGCTCGCGCAGCCCCTCGCCCAGGCCGCCGCCGACGGGCTTCGCCGACGCGGCCGGCAGCCCGAGGAACAGCACCGCCATGCAGGGCAGCGTCATCGCCGCGGCCAGCACGAACGGCACCGGTTCGCCAAACGGCAGCGTGAGTCCGCCCACCAGCGGGCCCAGCAGCCAGCCGGCGTACATGCAGGCGTTGAGCAGCGCGAACGCGTGCGTGCGGTCGATCTGCTCGTGCAGGTCGGCCAGCATCGCGCGGGCGACGGCGACGTTGCTCTCGACGAGGCCGGTGGCGAACCGCGCCAGCACGAACAGCGGGTAGTTGCGCATCACCAGCGCCGATGCGGTGAGCAGGTGGCCGGCCAGCGTGGCGATCAGCGTGACGGCCAGGACGAGGCGGCGACCATGGCGGTCCGACAGGGGCCCCGAGAACAGGCTCCCGATCAGGATCCCCGACGGATTGGCCGCCAGCGCCATGCCCATCAACACCGGCGGGGCCAGCCCTGCGAAGTGGGTGAACGCATCCACCGGGCCTTGCATGAAGATCGGCGCGAGGATCGGGTACGGCATCGCGACGCCGACGGTGCTCATCAGGCCCAGGAGGCAGACGGCGGCGAGGATCCAGTACGGGTGTCGGACTTGTCCTGTCGCTTGCTTTGCCGTTGTCGTTGTCGATGCCATGTCTTGCATTGTCTCGTTGTTTATAAACTTTTTGTTTATTAACCGCGTTGTAGGTGGGCGACTTGGATCGGCTGGCCATTCATTCCTTCCTTGCGAATCGAAGTCCCCACCGCCCGCGCTGGTGCCCGCAGATACATCCCCGCGAAACAGCGAAACAAAGCGAAATCCGAACTGCACAGTCAGTCACGACATCGACGTGAATTCTTTTCATATACCCCGCCCCGTGTCCAAACATACCCGGAACTGGTCATTGCCAAGACGCCGGCAAGGCGTAAACTCGCGTTCGCTCCGGGGTGCATCCGACAAGAGATGCTGAGACGACCAATGGATGGGTAATCTAGGTCGAACCCGAGAACTTGAACCGGCTAGTACCGGCGTAAGGAGAGCTGCACACGTCCGCAAGGAGATGCCAGTCTGGCGTCGCCCTGCAAGCGTCGGGGCACCATCCGGAGCAAGAAGTCTTACTTTTGGACTGGAGCCCAGATGACCTTGCCTTCCGACCCTCACGCCGCGCTGCCCGCCCAGCCCACCAACGCCTCCGCCGCCGATGCGTCGGATGTCCACGATTGCGGCCATGCCGCCTCCACGTCGCGCCAGCCGCTGCCCGCCTCGCGCAAGGTGCGCGTGCAGGGGCTGCAGCCCGGCGTCAGCGTGCCGATGCGCGAGATCGCGCTCACCAACGGCGAGAAGGTCACCGTCTACGACACCTCGGGGCCGTACACGGACCCGACCGCGTTGATCGACCTGCGCCGCGGCCTGGAGACCGTGCGTTCGCGCTGGATCGCCGGGCGCAGCGACACCGAGCCCTACGCCGGCCGCGCCGCCGCGCCGGTGGACGACGGCCAACGCCTGCGCGCGCCGTCGGCCGGTGCGGTTGCCGCCCGCATCGCCTCGCTGCGCCGCGAGGCCGACGGCCTGCAGCGCACGCCGCGGCGCGCCGTCCCCGGACGCAACGTGACGCAACTGCACTACGCGCGACGCGGCATCGTCACGCCGGAGATGGAGTTCGTCGCGCTGCGCGAGAACGGCCGCCACGAATGGATGGCCGAGTACGCGAGCAACGCCGAGCGCGAGCAGCGTCTGCGCGGCGATTCGCGCGGCGCCGCGATCCCGCAGCGCATCACGCCCGAGTTCGTGCGCGACGAGGTGGCGCGCGGCCGCGCCATCATCCCGGCCAACATCAACCACCCCGAACTCGAGCCGATGGCGATCGGGCGCAACTTCCTGGTCAAGGTCAACGCCAACATCGGCAACTCGGCCACCACGTCGAGCATCGAGGAGGAAGTCGACAAGCTGGTATGGGCCACGCGCTGGGGCGCCGACACGGTGATGGACCTGTCCACCGGCGCCAACATCCACACCACGCGCGACTGGATCCTGCGCAACAGCCCGGTGCCGATCGGCACGGTGCCGATCTACCAGGCGCTCGAGAAGGTGGGCGGCATCGCCGAGGAGCTGAGCTGGCCGCTGTTTCGCGACACGCTGGTCGAGCAGGCCGAGCAAGGCGTCGACTACTTCACCATCCACGCCGGCGTGCTGGCCGAGTTCGTCCAGCTGACGGCGGGCCGGCGCACCGGCATCGTCTCGCGCGGCGGCGCGATCCTCGCCAAGTGGTGCATGGCGCACGGCTGCCAGAACTTCCTGTTCACGCACTTCGAGGAGATCTGCGAGATCATGAAGACGTACGACGTCTCGTTCTCGCTGGGCGACGGCCTGCGCCCGGGCTCGCTGGCCGACGCCAACGACGACGCGCAGATGGCCGAGCTGCGCACGCTGGGCGAGCTCACGCAGGTGGCGTGGAAGCACGACGTGCAGACGATGATCGAAGGGCCGGGCCACGTGCCGATGCACCTGATCCAGGCCAACATGCAGGAACAGCTACGCCTGTGCCACGACGCCCCGTTCTACACGCTGGGCCCGCTGACGATCGACGTCTCGCCCGGCTACGACCACATCGCCAGCGCCATCGGCGCCGCGATGATCGGCTGGATGGGCACCGCGATGCTGTGCTACGTGACGCCCAAGGAACACCTGGGCCTGCCGAACCGCGACGACGTCAAGCAGGGCCTGATCGCCTACAAGATCGCCGCCCACGCGGCCGACGTCGCCAAGGGCCATCCGGGCGCGCGCTCGCGCGACGACGCGCTGAGCAAGGCGCGCTTCGAGTTCCGCTGGTACGACCAGTTCAACCTCGCGCTGGATCCCGACACGGCACGCCGCTACCACGACGAGACGCTGCCGGCCGAGGGCGCCAAGGAGGCGCATTTCTGCAGCATGTGCGGGCCGAAGTTCTGCTCGATGAAGGTGACGCACGAGGTGCGCGAGTTCGCCGCCGCGCAGGCGCAGGAGACGCTCGCCGACGCCGATTCGGCGGCGCGCGCGGCG
>FTKD01000362.1_pt1 | contig 14746 bp, 18 predicted proteins | sample 1658191 | NCBI WGS metagenome assembly FTKD01 (sample SAMEA3914808, study PRJEB12502) | metagenome | biome: forest; material: soil | place: Canada | collected 2011-08-03 | depth 0.3 m
GAAAGTGCCCAAATGGCCGGCTATACGGTCGTTGATTGTCCGACTGTCGTGGCCACCCATCTCTCACACTTGATGCAAGTGAACGCGGCTCGCCTGTTGGGCCGCAACGAAGTCCAGATGCTGGTCGAACACGTGACCAAGCTGGCCCCCAAGCTCATCGAAGACGTGATCCCCAAGATGATCGCCATCGCACCGTTGCAAAAAGTCCTCCAGCTGCTGCTGGAAGAGGGCGTGCACATCCGCGATTTCCGCTCCATCGTGGAATCGCTGGCCGAACACGCCGGCAGCGTCACCGACCCGGCCGAGCTGGCCCGCCGCATCCGCACCCACATCGCCCCGGCGATCGTCCAGCAGATCTACGGCCCGGTGCGCGAGCTCGACGTGATCGCGCTGGAGCCCGATCTCGAACGCATGGTCACCCAGGCGCTGACGTCGCCGCACGGCGCCGTGCTCGACCCGGGCGTGGCCGACACGCTGACCCGCCAGGCCGCCGACATGGTGCGCCGGCAAGAAGACAAGGGCCATCCGGCCTGCCTGCTGGTGCCGGACACGCTGCGTGCCCCGCTGGCCCGGCTGCTCAAGCGAGCCGCACCGCGCCTGAAGGTGCTGGCCCACAGTGAAATTCCTGAAACCCACTCGATCCGGATCGGCTCGATCATCGGAGGTACCGCATGAACGTCAAACGTTTCGCTGCACGCACATCGCGTGAGGCCCTCGCGCTCGTGCGCCAGGCCTTTGGCGTCGACGCCGTGGTGCTCTCGACGAAGCCGTGCGCCGAAGGGATCGAAGTGCTCGCGATGGCCCCCGACAGCGTCGCCGGCCTCGAGCGCCTCACCGCCGCCTCCGAGGAAACCGCAGCGCGCCGCGGCACGCCGGCCCAGCGTGCCGCCGCCCCGGCGCCCGCCGCCGCGCAGAACGCCGCGCTGGCCGGTGCCCAACGCGAACTCGCCAACCGCATGGGCGTGCCGCAGAACGACGTGGAAGCCGACGCCGACCAGCTCGCGATGAGCACGCTGTCGTTCCAGGACTACGTGCGCGACCGCATGCTCAAGCGCCGCCACGCCGAACTGCACAACGCGCCGATGGACGACACGCCGGCCCCGCGCGCGGAATCGACCCGCAGCGCGATGGCGCAGGCCGGCGCCGCCCGCACCGCCGTCGCCCGCGCCACGGCGCGCCAGCAGACGATGATGGCCATGGACGACGCCAACGACGACCATTTCGACGCGCCGCAAGCGGCCGCCCCGCGCCGTGCCGCGCCGATCGCCGACGCCGCGCGCCGCGCCGCCGTGCCGCAGGCGCGCATCGAGCCCAACCTGCCGCCGCAACGCGCCGAGCGGCCGGCGCCGGCCGCGTTCGTGAACGCCCCCGTGCTGCACGACGAATACGTGGAAGAGCCGGTGGCGCCGCAACCAGCCTCGGTGACGCACCTGGCCGACGTGGTCACGCGCAACAACCACATGGACATGGTCAACGAGCTGCGCTCGATGAAGGGCCTGATCGAGGAGCGCTTCGGCGCGCTCGCCTTCATGGAGAAGCTGCAGCGCCAGCCGCGCCAGGCGCTGCTCGCGCAGAAACTGCTGGACGTCGGCTTCTCGCCGGCGCTGATCCGCAAGATGATCGACGCGCTGCCGGCCACCGCCACCGACGAGAACGCCTGGGCCGCCGGCGTGCTCGAGCGCAACCTGCTGACCAACGAGGCCGAGCCGTCGATGGAAGACCAGGGCGGCGTATACGCGCTGATCGGCTCCACCGGCGTCGGCAAGACGACGACCACCGCCAAGATCGCCGCCGGCTTCGCCGCACGCCACGGCGCCGCCAACCTGGGCCTGATCACGCTGGACGCCTATCGCGTCGGCGCCCACGAACAGCTGCGCGCCTACGGCCGCATCCTGGGCGTGCCGGTGCACACCGCGCACGACCGCGCGTCGCTGGAAGACCTGCTCGAGCTGCTGTCGGCCAAGAAGATGGTGCTGATCGACACCGCGGGCATGGCCCAGCGCGACGGCCGCACCCGCGAGCTGCTGGAGATGCTGGCGCACCGGTCGATCAAGAAGATCCTGGTGGTGGATGCCTCGTCGCAAGGCGAGACCATCGATGACGTGATCATCAACTGGAAAGCCTCGAGCTGCACGGGCGTGATCCTGTCCAAGATCGACGAGGCCGTGAAGCTGGCCCCGGCGCTCGACGCGCTGATCCGCCACAAGCTCAAGAACATCGGCGTGGCCAACGGCCAGCGCGTGCCGGAAGACTGGCATCACCTGTCGGCCAACGCGCTCGTGCACCGTGCGCTCAAGGGCGGCGGCAGCGCGGCCTATCGCATGGATCCGCAGGACGTCCACCTGGTGTTCGCGCACGCGGGCCTGAACCAGCACGCGGCCGCTGCGCTGCGCGTCTGAACATCCTGACGCACCGCCGCTTCCAGCCAAATGACCACGCTCTTGCACGGAGTAGTCGCTTCATGACCCGTCATCGCAGCCCACCCCCTACCGACCAGGCCGACGGCCTGCGGCGCATGTTCGCCGCGGCGCGGGCGGCCGTCGTGCCGGTGGTCGCCAATCCGCACGTCGAGCACCACGGCGCCGTGCTGGCGCGCCTGGCGAGCGTGTTCGCCGAGCAGGGCCTGAACACGCTGGTGGTCGATGCGGCGGACACCGCCCCCGAACCCGGCGAGCTCGCCTTCATCGACCTCGGCGCGTGCGTCGAGCCGCTGTCGCCGCAGCTCGCCTACCTGGCCGCCCGCGGCCTGCCGATGCAGCACGTCGACACGCACGGGTCCTGCGCGAGCTTCATTCCGCGCATGATGAATGTCGTCTACGACGTCGACGTGGTCGTGATGCACGCCGAGGCGCGCGTGCTGGCCCGCATGCTGGGCGAGCAGCCGCTGCGCCCGGTGCTGCTGGCCTCCGGCGCCAGCGAGAGCCTGACGCACGCCTACGCGGCGCTCAAGCTGCTCGTGCAGCGCCTGGGCCTGATGAGCTTCGACCTGGTGATGCCCACGGCCCGGGGCCGCGGGCCGATGCCGGCGCAGATCGCCAGGCGTGTGGCCGACTGTGCCGACCGTTTCCTGGGCGCCGCCATGCACGACTCGGCCACGATCGACCCTGACATCGCGTTCGGCCAGGGCTCCGGCCCCGACCTGATGCGCCTGGCCGCCGCGCAGTTGCGCGTGTCGGAGCCACAGACACCTGCCGCTGCCTGGACGTCCTCGCGTTCGGCTGCCGCGCCGTCTTCCTACCTGTCCGCTTGAACAAGATTCTGGAGATCGCCATGTACACCGCCAAGGGCCAGCTCGACGCCAACGCGATGCTCAAGCAATACAGTCCGCTCGTGCGCCGCCTCGCGCACCAGATGATTGCCAAGCTGCCGGCCAACGTCGAGATCGACGATCTGATCCAGGTCGGCATGATCGGACTGAACGACGCGATGTCGCGCTTCGACAGCGAGCAGGGCGTGCAGTTCGAGACGTTCGCGACGCAACGTATCCGCGGCGCGATGCTCGACGAACTGCGCGGCAGCGACTGGATGAGCCGCGGCGGCCGCCGCCAGCAGCGCGAGATCGAGACGGCGGTGCACAAGCTGGAGCAGAAGCTGGGCCGTGCGCCGCAGGAGAGCGAGATCGCCGAGGCGATGGGGATGTCGCTGTCGCAATACCAGGAAGTGCTGGGCAAGGTGCGCGGGACGCAGCTGGTCTATCTCGAGGACATGTCGGGCGACGAAGGCGGCGACGACTATCTCGACCGCCATGTGTCGAACGAGGACGCGAACCCGCTGTCGATGCTGCAGGATCACCGCATGCGCGAAGCGCTGGTCGAAGCCATCAAGAACCTGCCCGAGCGCGAGCAGTACGTGATGAGCATGTACTACGAGCACGACATGAACCTGAAGGAGATCGCGGCGGTGCTCAAGGTGACCGAGAGCCGGGTCTGCCAGTTGCACAGCCAGTCGATCGCCCGCCTGCGGGTCAAGCTGCGCGAGTGGTGATTCCCGGATCGCCGCACGACGGACGAGCCGCCTGCAGGGCGGCTTTTTCATTGGTGCGTCGCGGATGTAGGGGACGGCCTACGACGCTACGAGGCCGCAACCGATGGGAAGCGAGGGCGCCGGCGGCTATTGTCTGAACGTTCACAACAATGGGGGTGGCTCATGTCGTTCGTTCTCTACATTCTCGGCCTCGCGATCCTGCTCGGCGGCATCGCCTGGGCATTGATTGCCGCGCACGTCGCCGCGACGTACGTGGCCATCGTCTGCCTGATCATCGCCGGAGTCGGCGTGATGATGGCGGTGTCCCGGACGCGCCTGAAGGATCCGCCGAACTGACCCGCTGCGCGGGAACGTGGGGGCGGGCGCTGCTGCTCTCGCTAGATTGGAAGGTTAACTTGCAAGTTTGGCTGATGATCGGTAGACTGCAGACATGCCGTCTCGCCGTCAGCCGAACCCGAGTGCCCTCGAGGCGAATGCTTCCGACCTGATGCAGGCCGTGGGCATCCTGCTGCGCCGCGTGCGCAGCGAGGGCAGTCCCGAAGGGCTCAGCTGGTCGCAGGCCGCCGCGATGTCGCGCCTGCACAAGCTGGGTCCGACCACGACCGCCGATCTCGCGCGCGCCGAGATGGTCAAGCCGCAGTCGATGGGCACCTTGCTGGCCGAGCTGGAGAGCGAAGGCCTGGTGCAGCGCCAGCCGCATCCCACCGACGGTCGCCAGATCCTGTTCTCCCTCACCGAGGCCGGCGTCGAGACGCGGCGCCAGCGCCATGCCGCCAAGCTCGCGTGGTTGACGACCGCGATCGGCCAGTTCGATGCCGACGAGCAGCGCACGCTCGTCGACGCCATCGCCCTCGTCAAGCGGCTCGGCGAGAGCTGAGCACCCAATCCCGGAGCCCGATCATGGCCATCACGACCCTCGACGACCAGACCGCGCTGGTCGTCATCGACCTGCAAAAAGGTCTCCTTGCCTATCCCACGTTGCACCCGCTGCCGGACATCATCAGGTGCGCCGCCGAACTCGCGACGATGTTCCGCCGTCACGGGCTGCCAGTGGTGCTCGTGAACGCGGCGGGCCGCGCGCCCGGCCGCACCGACCAGCCGCGCAGGCCGCTCGACGTGCCGCCGGGCTGGACGGACATCGTGCCGGAATTGGGGCAGGAGGCCAGCGACCTGGCGATCACCAAATACACACCGGGTGCCTTCGGCGACACCCCTCTGGCCGCCGCGCTGCGCGCACGCGGCGTCACGCAGGTCGTGGTCATCGGCGTGTCCACCAGCAACGGCGTCGAGGCGACGGCGCGCCAGGCCTATGACCTCGGCTTCAACGTGACGCTGCCGCTCGACGCGATCACGGACATCGATCCGCAGTCGCACGACCACAGCAGCACTCGCGTCTTTCCCCGCATTGCGGAGACCGGCACGACAGCCGACGTTCTCGCGCTGCTGGCCGCCCAAGGAAACTGAGATGAATTTCGGTCACTACGTCGCCTGGTTCTTCGGCGGTGCGTTCTCGTTGAACGCCATTCCGCATGTGGTCGCGGGCTCGATGGGGCGCGCGTTCCAGAGTCCGTTCGCGACGCCCCCGGGCGAGGGCCTGTCGTCATCCACCGTCAACATGGCCTGGGGCTTCTTCAACGCGGTGATCGCGTGGCTGCTGCTGGCGCGCGTGGGCAGCTTCGACTTGCGTGCCCCGGATCACGCGCTGGCGTTCGGCCTCGGCTTTCTTGCGCTGGGACTCATGATGGCGCGCCGCTTCGGCCGCTTCAACGGAGGCAACAACCCGCAATGAGCGAAGGCACGTTCCGCTCGCTGCGCAACCCGAACTACCGGATCTGGGCCGGCGGCTCGCTGGTGTCCAACATCGGCACCTGGGTCCAGCGCACGGCGCAGGACTGGCTGGTGCTCACGCAGCTGACGCACCACAACGCCACCAGCCTGGGCGTGGTGATGGCGTTGCAGTTCGGGCCGCACATCCTGTTGCTGCCGTTCACCGGTTCGGCGGCCGATCGCTTCGATCGGCGCCGCATCCTCGTGGCGACGCAGTCGGCGATGTTCGTGCTGGCGTTGACGCTGGGCCTGCTCACCTTGTTCGGCGCGGTCGCGCTGTGGCACGTGTACGTGTTCGCGCTGCTGCTCGGCTGCGTGACGGCGTTCGACGCGCCGGCCAGCCAGACCTTCGTCTCCGAACTGGTGGGCGATCGCGACCTGTCGAATGCCGTCGGCCTGAACTCCACGTCGTTCAACATCGCCCGCATGGTCGGGCCGGCGATCGCCGGCGTGCTGCTGGCGTCGCTGGGCACGGGCTGGGCGTTCATGATCAACGCGGCGTCCTACCTGGCCGTGCTGGCGTCGCTGTGGCGGCTGCGCACGAACCGCCGGCATGCCGGCGCGCACGCGCCGTCGCCCGACAGCCACGGCTTCGTCGAGGGCCTGCGCTACGTGTGGAAGCGGCCCGACCTGACGGCCATCCTCGTGATGCTGTTCCTGATCGGCACCTTCGGCCTCAACTTCACGATCTTCATTTCGACTATGGCGGTCAGCGTGTTCCACGAAGGCGCCGGCCGCTACGGCCTGCTGATGTCCATCATGGCGATCGGCACGATCTCCGGATCGCTGCTGGCGGCGCGCCGCCAGCAGCCGCGCATCGAGATCCTGCTGTCGTCGGCGGCGCTGTTCGGCGTCGGCTGCACGCTGGCGGCGATCATGCCCACCTACTGGCTGTTCGGCGCCGCGCTGATGCTGATCGGCGTGTCGGCGCTCACGTTCGCCAATTCCACGAACAGCCTGCTGCAGCTGGGCACCGAACCGGCGATGCGGGGCCGCGTGATGGCGATGCGGCTGGCGATCGCGCTCGGGGGCACGCCCATCGGCGCGCCCATCGTCGGCTGGGTGGCCGACACCCTCGGCCCGCGCTGGGCGCTGGGCGTCGGCGCGGCCTCGGGCTTCGCCGCGGCGGCGGTGCTGGTGCACTACCTGGCCCGCCATCGGCACCTGCGGGTGCACGTGGCCGCCGGCCGGCTGCGGATCCAGCTCGATCCGGCCTGAGGAAGTCCTGCCGCGCGAGCATTAGTGCCGTCTATCGCTTCATTGTTGTCGCGGTCCGGCCGATGAGTTCCAGGACGCGCTGAAACGGCGCGCGCCTCGAGTCCCCTTGCCGCCGCTGGAGTTCCATGTCTGCCCTCACCGAAGATCAAGCCCGCACCTACATGCACAAACTGCTCGCCGCAATGGCGGCTGCCGGCGGATCCGACCTGTTCATCGCCAACGACTTTCCGCCCAGCATGAAGGTGGACGGCGGCATGAAGCCGATGACCGCGCAGAAGCTGACCGCCGACGTCACGCGCGCCCTGGCGCACGCGATGATGACCGAGCGCCAGCGCGAGGAGTTCGCCAAGGAGCTGGAATGCAACTTCGCGGTCACCATTCCCGCCGTCGGCCGCTTCCGGATCAACATCCTGGTGCAGCAGCAGTGCGTGAGCCTGGTCTGCCGCACGATCGCCGCCGAGATCCCCAACTTCGAGAAGCTGAAGCTGCCCGAGGTGCTCAAGGAAGTGGTGATGGCCAAGCGCGGCCTCGTGCTGGTGGTGGGTGCCACCGGCTCGGGCAAATCGACCTCGCTGGCGGCGATGATCGACCACCGCAACCGCACGTCGGCCGGCCATATCATCACCGTGGAAGACCCGGTGGAGTACGTGCACGTGTCGCAGAAGTCGCTGGTCACGCACCGCGAAGTGGGCGTGGACACCCACAGCTGGCACCACGCGCTGAAGAACACGCTGCGCCAGGCCCCCGACGTGATCCTGATCGGCGAGATCCGCGACGCCGAGACGATGGAGCACGCCATCGCCTTCGCCGAGACCGGCCACCTGTGCCTGGGCACGCTGCACGCCAACAGCGCGAGCCAGACCATCGAGCGCATCATCAACTTCTTCCCGGAAGAGCGCCGCGCCCAGCTGCTGATGGACCTGTCGGCCAACCTGCGCGCCATCGTCTCGCAGCGCCTGGTGCGGCGCGAGGACGGCAAGGGCCGCTCGGCCGCCATCGAGATCCTGCTGAACACGCCGACGATCGCCGAGAAGATCTTCACCGGCGCGTTCAACGAGATCAAGGACATCATGGGCCGCTCGCGCGAGCTGGGCATGTGCACGTTCGACTGGGCCCTGTTCGACCTGTACGAGCGGCGCCAGATCAACTTCGAGGAGGCGATCCGCAACGCGGATTCGGCCAACGAGCTGCGCCTGAACATCAAGCTGCGCAGCAAGCGCGGCGAGCCGTCGGCCTTTGGCGAAAGCTCGCTGTCGCTGGACATGGACGAGGAAGAAGCCCCGAAGGCCGACCCGGTCGAGGAGCTGCGCAAGAAGACCGAGGCGCGTCACAAGGCCGAGGACGAGGAACTCGCCCGGATGCGCGAGAAGAAGCGCCTGGCCGAAGTGGCCGCAGCGGGGGGCGGCCAGGGGCGCTGACCGCTCTTGCGGCGCACGGGCGGCACGCCGCCTGCGCGTTCCTTCGAGGCCGTCGAACGCCTGCGGAGGTCCCGGGTTCGTCAGTGGCCGGCGGCCAGCAGGCGCGCCAGCAGGTTCGCCGCCCAGTCGGGCAGTTCGTCCCCGAACGCCTCGGCCTGCGTGAATTCGTCCTCGCCCAGCACGGCGCTGTGCGTCAGCTGCCCCATGGCGTCGACGGTCAACGTGAGCCAGCCGTGCTCCGCGGCCTCCCATTCGAACGAGATCGTGCCCTCGGGCTCCGCCTGCACGGCCGGAGCGCGCGGCAGTTTCTCGACGAGGGTCAGCAGGCGCTCGGCGGCGGCGATGGTCGCGGGTGCGGGCGCGATCCAGCCGCGTTGGGCGATCAGCGGGGCGGCTTCGGCCAGGGCGGCGGCGAGGAGGGCGTGCATGCAGCGATTGTCTCCCGCGGCAGCGCCATTGAAAAAGGCCCCGCGGGGCCTCGTTCGACTTGGCAGGCGCAGGGCGCTCAGCTCGCCGCGATCATCCGGCCCGGCCCGCGCTGGCTTGCGCCGGAGGCCGAGTACACGCTGGTCTCGGCCATCGGGCGCGGGATCAGGATCTCGAGGCCTTGCTCGACGATGGAGGTGGCGCGGAACAATGCCTCGCGCTGGGCGGCGATCTGGCCGTTGGCCATCGCGAAGCGGGTGCGCAGGGCCAGCGGCATCGTGCCGCGGCGCGCCACCTGGGCAAACGAGTTCATCGCGGCGCGCATCGCGTCATGCAGCGTGGTGGACGCGGCTTCGATGGCGGCGATGTCCGGGCGGGTGAGCGTGTGGCCGAGCGTGGCGATCGCCAGTTCGACGGCCGCCAACGACATTTCCAGCTCGGACGTGTCGGGCGGCAGGGCGTTGCCGGCTTGCGCGGGCGCGCGCGAGGCGCTGTGGGAAGTCGTCACCGGCAGTCCCGGAAATCAGGTTTCGGGAAGATCAGTGCTGCGGCTGCGAGCGGCCGAGCACTTCCTGCGCGTTGGACAGCAGCTTGTCGGCGATCGCGCCGGGGTTGATGCTGAAGCTGCCGTCGCGGATGGCCTGGGCGATGCGTTCCACCTTGGCCGAATCGAAAGACGGATCCTGGCTGGCGTGAGAAAGCATGGTGGCCTCCGGGGACAGTTCGACCTGGGTGCTCGAGTCGTCGTCCAGCGATCGCGTGACCGAGGTCGTGGAACTTTGCTGGCTGGCCGTGCGGCGATCGGTGTCGATGGCGCTCGTCGCGACGGTGCTGGTGATGGTGCCAATTTTCATGATGCTCTCCTGAAGGCGGGGATGAATGCCCTCATGCCCATGCGGTGTGAGACTGTTTCGGCAGTCCCAAAACGAACTTTAGCGATATTTCCAGAAAACTTGGCGGGTGGGCTCACAGCGTGATCTCCACCTGCCGGTCGCCCGTCGGTCGTGCGGTCAACAGTCGTCCGCCTTCGGTGCGCACGCGCACCATCTGCCCTTCGATGCCGGCGCTGATCGCCTGGCCTTCGGTCACCACTTGCCAGCCCGGGCCGAGCGCGGTGACGCGCACCGTCTCGCCCGCGGCGAAATACTGCCTGGCCTTGAGGTCGGCCTGGCGCAAGGTCGCGCCGGCGGCCACGCTGCGTCCCAGTGTACGGCCGACCGCCAGCATCGGGTCGGACACGGCCGCGCCGGGCGCCGCCGCGATATCCACCTCGGCCTGCGCCAGCTGGCTGCCGTCGAGCACGGTGCCCGCGGCCAGCGCGGTCTTCAGGACGGTGGCCTGCGCATAGACGCTGACCGTGATCGGGATCGACACGTTCCACAGCTTGGCGCCCTGCGTGCAGCGCAGGCCCATGCGGGTGGCGCCCCAGATGGGCAGGCCGGGCGGCATGTAGGTGTCTATATGGAGGCAGGGTGCCAGCCTGAGGCGGGGGTCGAGCTTGCCGACCTTCACTTCCACGCGCACGCCCTGGGTCTGCTCGGCCGTGGCGGCCGCGGCGCCGGTGCGCGCCATCGATTCCACCTGCTGGAGCAGGGCGGGGTCGGGGGTGTAGCCGGCTTCGTCCTGGGCGAACGCCGCCCCGGCGCACGTCGCCGCCAGCACGGCCAGCGCCACCCCGACGAGGCGGTGGCCGGGCAGGGCGGCGGGGAAGGCGGGGGTGGAGTTCAAGGGACTGGGCCTGGGGATTACGGGATGTGGCCACTTTAGGCAACCCGACCCGCATCGATGGTTCGAATTGAAGGCCGTTCCCCCGTCTTATCGGCCTTCAGTTTCCAGGCTTGACTTTCACAATCGCTCTCCATGGCCGTCGAACCGTGCCGGGTTGGCTTCATGAACCCGTCCGGCCGACCCTCAGGAACACCGAAGGTGACCCGATGAACCGCATGACCAACTCGCTCGACTTCCAGGCCCAGGCGCTCACGCTGCGGGCGGAGCGTCAGCGCATCATCGCGGGCAACATCGCCAATGCCGACACGCCGGGCTACGTGGCCCGCGACATGGATTTCGCCAGCGCGCTGCGCGAGGCCACCGGCACCCAGGCCGCGGGCACCACGATGGCCGGCGCCACGGCCACCGCCCCCGGCCACATCCCGATCGGCACCGGCTCCACCAGCGAGCTGGGCCTGAAGTACGCCGCGCCCTCGCAGACCAGCCTGGACAGCAACACCGTCGACATGGACCGCGAACGCGCCAGCTTCGTCGACAACTCCGTGAAGTACGAAGCCACGCTGCGTTTCATCAACACCGACGTCCGCACGATGCTGGATGCGATGAAGAGTCCGAGCCAGGGTTAAGGGGTAAGTCATGAGCATGATGAAGATCTTCGACATTTCGGGCAGCGCGGTCAGCTCGCAGAGCCAGCGCCTGAACGTCGTCGCCTCCAACCTGGCCAACGTCGACACCGTCGCCGGCCCGGACGGCAAGGCCTACAAGGCGCGCGAGGTCACCTTCCAGACCGTGTTGATGGGCACGCCCGACGGCGTCCCGGGCGCGGGCGTGCGGGTGTCCGGCGTCACCGAGAACGACGCGCCCGGCCGCAAGGTGCACGACCCGAATTCGCCCAGCGCCGACGCCGACGGCTACGTCACGTACTCCAACGTGAACGCGGTCGACGAGATGGTCAACATGATCTCGGCCTCGCGCTCGTACCAGAACAACATCGAAGTGATGAATACCGCCAAGACGCTGCTGATGAAGACCTTGCAGATGGGCCAGGGCTAACCCGACAGGAACCAGAACATGTCCATCTCTGCCACCAATACCAACCCGGCGCTCGGCAACCTGGGCAGCTTCGGCGCCTCCGCGGCCACGAGCGCGGGCGCGAAGGCCGCCAAGGCGGGCAAGGCCGCCGCGGCGGGCGTCGACGCGTCCAGCCTGGGCGGCGCGACCTCCGCCGAAGATCAGTCCAACCGCTTCCTGAAGCTGCTGGTGGCGCAGATGTCCAACCAGGATCCGCTGAACCCGATGGACAGCGCCCAGGTGACCAGCCAGATGGCCCAGATCAGCACCGTGCAGGGCGTGCAGACCCTCAACAAGACGGTCAGCGGCCTCGACACCCAGTTCACGCAGCTGCAGACGATGCAGGGCGCGGCCCTCGTCGGCCACGACGTGGCGACCGACGGCAACACGCTGCGCGTCGACCCCGACACCCACAAGGGCGACGGCGGCTTCGAGCTCGACAGCCCGGCCACCAGCGTCAGCGTCGACGTCCTCAATGCGGCCGGCACCACGGTGGGCAGCGTCAAGCTCGGCCCCCAGGGCGCGGGCAGCCACGGCTTCGATTTCGACGTGCCGCCGGGCGCGCAGGGCCAGGCGCTGACGTTCCGCGTCAACGCGCTGAACAACGACGCGCCGCTCGACGCGAAGTCCTTCGCCTTCAACGGCATCAGCGCGGTCAGCAGCGCCAACGGCAAGCTCGCGGTCGAACTCGACGACGGCCGCCGCGTCGACTACGCCGACGTCCGCGCCTTCTACTGATCCACCCGAACACCGAATTTCCCAGGAGACCTCCATGAGCTTCCAGCAAGGCCTGTCCGGCTTGAGCGCCGCTTCGAAGAACCTCGAAGTGATCGGCAACAACGTCGCCAACTCCAACACCTACGGTGAGAAGTCGTCGCGTGCCGAGTTCGCCGACATGTATGCGTCCGCCATGACCGGCGCGTCCGGCAACGCCGTCCAGGCCGGCATCGGCGTGCAGGTGTCCACGGTGGCGCAGCAGTTCAACCAGGGCAACATCACGCCCACGGGCAACCCGCTGGACCTGGCGATCAACGGCAGCGGCTTCTTCCAGACGCAGGATGCGTCGAACCAGACGCAGTACACCCGCAACGGCCAGTTCAAGGTGAGCAGCGCCGGCAACATCGTCAACGACCAGGGCAACAAGCTGCTGGGCTACCCGGCAGATGCGCAGGGCAACATCGTGCAGGGTGCGCCCCAGCCGCTGCAACTGCCCACCAGCGGCATCGATCCGCAGCAGACGACCAAGAGCACGATGGAGTTCAACCTCGACGCTCGCGCCGCCGTGACGACGCCGGCCTCCGGCCCGGCGATCGACTTCACGAACCAGGCGACGTACAACAACGCCACCTCGGTGACGATGTTCGACGCCAAGGGCCAGGACGTCGCGGTCAGCTACTACTTCCAGAAGACCGGCACCGACCAGTTCAACGTCTACGCCACCGCCAACGGCACGACCGTGGGCGGCACGGCGGGTGCGCCGGCGCCGATCGCCTCGCTGCAGTACTCGACCGACGGCAGCACGCTGATCTCGCCCTCGGGCCCGATCACCCTCAACATCCCGGCCTCGACGAACGCCGCCGGCGCCGCCACGCTGCCGATCAACGGCATCCAGCTGGACGTCTCGGGTGCGACCGAATTCGGCTCGAACTTCGGCGTCACGAACATGACCCAGGACGGCTACACCGCGGGCTCGCTCACCGGCGTGTCGGTGGACAACTCCGGCAAGCTGATCGCCCAGTATTCGAACGGCCAGACCAAGGCCGCCGGCCAGCTCGAGCTCGCCACCTTCCGCAACCCGCAAGGCCTGGTCGCGCTCGGCGGCAACGCCTGGAAGCAGACGGCGGCTTCCGGCACGCCCACGGTGGGCGTCGCGGGCGACGGCAACCTGGGCGTGCTGAACGCGGGCTCGCTCGAGGAGTCCAACGTCGACCTCACCGCGGAGCTCGTCTCGATGATCACCGCGCAGCGCGACTACCAGGCCAACGCCCAGACCATCAAGACGATGGACCAGGCGATGCAGACCCTGGTCAACCTGCGCTGACAGCTAGTCGGGAGCGAGCATGGACCGCATGATCTACCTGTCGATGTCGGGCGCGAAAGCCGCCCTGCAGCGCCAGGACTCGCTCGCCAACAACCTCGCCAACGTCACCACCAACGGCTTCCGCGCCGAGCTCACGGCGTTCCGCGCGGTGCCGGTGCGCGGCGACGGTGCCTCCACGCGCGTGTTCTCGCTGGAGACGACGCCGGGCTACAACGACGAGCAGGGGCCGGTCAACGCCACGGGCCGCAACCTGGACGTCGCGATGACCGGCAAGTCCTGGCTCGCGGTGCAGGGGCTGGACGGCACCGAGGCCTATACCCGCGCCGGCTCGCTGGACGTCAACGCCGACGGCGTGCTCGTCACGCGCGACGGCCTGCAGGTCAACGGCGACGGCGGCGCGATCACGGTGCCGGCCAACGCCTCGGTGGACGTCGCCGAGGACGGCACGATCACCGCCAAGGTCGACGGCCAGAAGCCGCAGCAGATCGGCAAGCTGAAGATGGTGACGCCCGAGACGGCGATGACCCGCGGCACCGACGGCCTGTTCCGCGCCGATGCGGGCGATCTCTCGGCCGACCCGACCGCGCGCCTGCAGTCCGGCGCGCTCGAAGGCTCCAACGTGAGCCCGGTGGCGACGATGGTGGGCATGATCGCCGCTGCGCGCCAGTTCGAACACCAGATGAAGATGCTGGAAAACGCCGAGAAGCAGGATCAGCAGGCCTCGAAGCTGCTCTCCGAGAACTGATTTCCGGCCGAGGACGGCCGCGCGGGATGCGCGGGCTGTCCTTTTCACGCCCTCGCCCCGCGGTGCCGACCGGCGCACTGCAGCGGCGATAAGGCGGCAGTAAGGAGGCCTTTTCCGGGCGCTCCCACCCTCAAGTTTTCGGGAAGATGGCGTATCACCCGAACGAAAGTTCAACGTCATGCTTCGCTCATTGTGGATCTCGAAAACCGGCATGGAGGCTCAGCAGCTCCAGCTGGACAACATCTCGCACAACCTCGCCAACGTGGCCACCAACGGCTACAAGAAGAG
>FTKD01000148.1_pt1 | contig 14718 bp, 10 predicted proteins | sample 1658191 | NCBI WGS metagenome assembly FTKD01 (sample SAMEA3914808, study PRJEB12502) | metagenome | biome: forest; material: soil | place: Canada | collected 2011-08-03 | depth 0.3 m
CCCACGAGATCAGCACGCCCACGAGCATGGCGATGCCGACCCACAGGCCGACGAGGTGTCCGACCGCCAGCAAGGCCAGCGAGAGGCCGACGTCGACCCCCGAAGCCGCATTGGTGTTGCGACTGAGTCGGAAGTAGCCCAGCACGTCGGAGGCGAAGAGCTGCGTCGCGACGACCACCTGGAACACCGCCGAGACGATGCCGCCCCAGACGATGGCGAGCAGGCCGGCGCGGTTCTCCGCCGCCGCGCCTTCTCCCCCGGCGCCGACCTTGAGCACCTCGGCGCAGGCCACGCCCTCGGGGTAGGGCAGGTCGGACGTCGTCACGAGCGCGCGGCGCAGCGGGATCGAGTAGGTCACGCCGAGCACGCCACCCATCGCGCAGATGACGACGCACGTGACGTAGGGGAAGCCGCTCCACCAGCCGACCATCACCAGGCCGGGCAGCACGAAGATGATGGAGGAGATCGCGCCGGCCGCCGAGGCCACGGTCTGCACGATGTTGTTCTCCTGGATGGTCACGCCGCGCGCATAGCGCAGCAGGCCCATGGAGATGACCGCCGCCGGGATCGACGTGGCGAAAGTCAGGCCCGCCTTGAGGCCGAAGTAGACGTTGGCTGCCGTGAACAGCACCGTGATCAGCAAGCCGAGCACGACGCCGCGCAGGGTCAGCTCGTTGTTGGAGGGGGCGACTGCTTTCAAAGGAACTCCTCGGGATCAAGGCGCGCATCATCCCTCAAGTGGGACATGCCGGGCACCGGGACTACGCGCAGCCTTGAGGCAAACCCGGGTCGTCGGCGATCGACGCGGCGCTCGTGATTGTGCCGTCCGCCAGGGCGGAAGCGCCGGACGCCGACTCGCGAAAGGTTGGCAGCCGACAATCGGCTTCATTGCTTGCGCCACGAATGCGCAAGATCGGCCCCGTCGAACAACCACAAGCCAGGGAGATTACTTTGCGATTCTGGGTCTCGGCAGCATTGCTGCTTCTTTCGTCGCTTTGCTCGGCGCAGTCCGCCCCCGGCTATCCGCGCTATCCGAGCGTGCACGGCGACACCGTGGTCTTCACCGCCGAAGGCGACCTGTGGCGCACCACGACGGCCGGCGGAACGGCCGTGCGATTGACCAGCCGTGCCGGCGACGCGGTGCGCGCGGCCATCTCTCCGGATGGCAAGTCGCTCGCCTACTCCGCGGCTTACGACGGCCCCAGCGAGGTCTACGTCATGCCGCTGGCCGGTGGCGTCCCCAGGCGCCTGACGTGGAGCGGCGAGGGCGTGCAGGTGCGCGGCTGGACGCCCGAGGGCGAGATCCTGGTCACGACAGTCCAGGCAAGCACGCTGCGCGAGCCGCAGCTGGCCATCGTTTCGCCGCTGACGTCCGTGCTTCGCAGGGTGCCCCTGGCCGATGCGCGCGACGGCGTCTTCGTCGACGCGGGCCATCTCGTGTTCACGCGCTACGGCCTGATCAGCGACAACTTTCGCGGCTATCGCGGCGGACTCACGGCCACGCTGTGGCACTACGCGCTGCGCGGCGATGCCGAGGCGCAGCCGTTGACGCGCGCGGCCGACGGCAACGCCCACGATCCGATGGCCTGGCGCGACCGCATCGTGTTCCTGTCGGATCAGGACGGCGTGACCAATCTGTGGTCCATGGACAGGCGCGGCGGCGACCTGCGCCAGCTGACTCGTCACCGCGACTTCGAGGTGCGATCGGCGTCGATCTCGGGCGATCGCGTCGTCTATCAGCAGGGCGCGTCCCTGCATGTGCTCGACCTGGCCAGTGGCGCCGCTACGACGATGGCGATCTCGCTGACGTCCGACTTCGACCAACTGCGCGAGCAATGGGTCAAGCATCCGCTGGAGCAGCTCACCAACCTGGCCGTGTCGACGCAGGGCGATCGCGTCGCGCTCACGGCGCACGGCCACGTCGCGCTGGCGGGCGTGGGCGCGCTGCGTCGCGTCGACGTGTTCCAGCCGCCCGCCAGCCGACTGCGCAACGCCGTGTTCATGCCCGATGGCAAGAACGTGCTGGCGATGTCGGACGCCAGCGGCGAGAACGAGCTGTGGCTGCTGCCGGCCGACGGCCGCGGCCCGGGGCGCCAGCTGACCCGCGGCGCCGACGTGATCCGCTGGCAGGCGGTGCCGTCGCCGGACGGTCGCTGGATCGCCCACGACGACAAGAACGGACGCCTGTGGCTGCTGGATGTCGCCAGCGGCAAGAATGAACTGCTCGATCGCCGCGCCGCGGCGGGCTGGGAGCACGAGCTCTATGGGCACCTGGCGTGGTCGCCGGACAGCCAGGCCCTGGCTGTCGAGGAAACGACCGACGTCGTCGAAAGTTTCCGGCACCAGATCGTGCTGTACCGGATCGCCGATCGCAGCCGCCACGTGGTGACCTCGGCGCGCTACTCGAGCACGTCGCCCACCTTCGGGCCGGACGGACACTGGCTGTGGTTCATCTCCAGCCGCGACTTCCTGCCGCTCCAGGATTCGCCCTGGGGCGACCGCAACATGGGCCCGTATTTCGATCGTCGCGAGGGCGTCTATGCCCTGGCGTTGCAGCCGGGCAACCGCTTTGCGTTCCGGGCCGCCGACGAACTGGAGCCTGCGAAAGCCGAGGCGGCGGCGGCCAGCGGGGCGGCCAGCGGGGCGGCCAGCGGGGCCGTCGGGGCAGCGGTGGCGAAGACGTCTGTGCCCGCGATCGTCTGGGACGGGCTCGCCCAGCGCCTTCAGCAGGTGCCGCTGCCGGCCGGCAACTACACCGACCTGGGCGTGGACGCCAAGCGGCTGTGGTTGCTCGAGGCCGAAACGAGCGCCGAGCAAAAGACCGCGCTGAAGACGCTGGCGCTGGAAAACAATGGCCCCGTGCCCGAGTTGTTCCTCGCCGACGTGCGCGAGTTCGCGCTGTCCGCCGATCGCAGGAAGGTGGTCGTGCGGCGGTGGGCGAAGAAAGGCGCCGGCGACGTGTTCCTGTTCGACGCCGCGACCAAGGCGCCGGGCGAGCCGGCCAAGTTCGCGGTGAGCGTCGACGACTGGCAGTTCGCCGTCGAGCCCGCCGACGAATGGCGCCAGATGTTCAACGACGCGTGGCGCCTGCATCGCGACTGGTTCTACGACCCGAAGCTGCAGGGCGTCGACTGGCTCGCGATCCGGCACAAGTACGAGCCGCTGCTGCCCGGCGTCACCGACCGCGCCGAACTCGAGGATCTCACCAGCCAGATGGTGGCCGAGTTGTCGTTGATGCATTCGCAGGTGCGGCGCGGCGAAATTCGCCACAGCGAGGTCGACATCCGCTCGGGCGTGCTGGGCGCCGACTTCGATCGCGTCGCTGACGGCGCGCGCGTCCGCAGGATCTGGCGCGGCGATCCGGAGCGCGTGTTCTCGCTCGGGCCGCTCGCGCGCGCGGAGGTGGGCATCGTCGAGGGCGACATCATCACCGCGGTCGACGGCAAGCCCGTCGCGGCGGTTCCCGACATCGCGATCCTGTTGCGCGACAAGGCCGGCAAGCAGGTCTTGCTCGACGTCCAGGATCGCCAGGGCGCGCAGCGGCGCGTGGTCGTCGTTCCCGCCGGCGCCAACGAAGCCCACAGGCTGCGCGACGTCGACTGGCAGTGGGAACGACGCCGGCGCGTGGCGGCCGCGTCCAACGGCACGTTCGGCTACCTGCACCTGGACGCGATGGTCGGCGGCGACCTGTCGGAGTTCGTGCGCGAGTTCTATGCGGCCTCGACCGCCGAAGGCCTGATCATCGACGTGCGCGACAACGATGGCGGCAACATCGACTCGATCCTGATCGAGAAGCTGATGCGGCGCGCCTGGGAGGTCTGGCAGACGCGCGACGGCTCGCGCGCGCCCAACATGCCCGATGCGTTGCGCGGCAACCTCGTGGTGATCGCCAACCAGGGGACGTACTCCGATGGCGAAACCTTCGTCGAAGGCATCAAGCGCCTGAAGCTGGGCACCGTCGTCGGGATGCGCACAGCCGGTGCGGGCGTCTGGCTCGACAACGACAACACCCTGGCCGACGGCGGCATCGCGCGCGCGGCGCAGAACGCGCAGGTGGGCCTGGACGGCACGCGTTTGATCGAAGGCCTCGGCGTGGTTCCGGACATCGAGGTGGACAACCTGCCCCATGCCACGTTCGATGGCCAGGACGCGCAACTGGACATGGCGATCAAGGTGCTCAAGGACAAGCGCGCCGCATCGCCCTGGCCCGCGATCCCGCCGTTCGTCTATCCGACCGTGAACCGATGAACCGCGGTGCCGCCGATCACCGCCCGCGCGCCGGATCCGCCTTCAATGCGGCATCGAAGTGCCGCACGAGTTTGTCGATGAAATAGGCCTCCTGCCGCGCGCCATAGCCGTGGAGTTCGTCGGGCAGGACGACGAATTCGTGGCGCACGCCGGCCTTGATGTGGGCATGCGTCATCCGCGTCGCGTTCTGCCATGGGCAGATGTCGCTCGAGCCGGCGACGAGGGTCAGCGAGTCCGGCTTCAGCCGGGCCACGTCGCTGAACAACGACGCGTCCTGGTAGGCGGCCGCGTTGTCGGGGCTCGGCGGGCCGCCGAAATAGGGCTCGTAGATGAAGTAGTCGTAGGGCTCGAAGCCCGGGGCCGAGGCGACGCCGGCGCGATAGACCTCGGGGTGGTCGGTCAGGCAGGCGACGGTGTGGTAGCCGCCCCAGGAATGCCCCCACAGGCCGACGCGGCCGATGTCCATCCACGGCCGATCGCGCGCGAGCGCCTGCATCGCGGCCGCGTGGTCGTTGCCGACGTGGCGCCGCCACTCCTTGAACGACGTGTCCTGGAACGCCTTCGAGCGCTCCGGCGCGCCGGTACTTCCTAACGAGGCGCTTGGACGATACAGTGCTCCATGTAGCGGACAAAATGGATGGCCCGGCAGCGGGCCTGGAGACAGCATGGCGGTGGCGAACAGCCGATTGACTCGGGAAGACTGGATTTCATTCGCGCGCAAGGTGCTCGTCACGTCGGGCATCGACGACGTGAAGGTCGATGTGCTCGCGCGCCGCATGAAGGTCACGCGCGGCAGCTTCTACTGGCACTTCGCGAGCCGGCAGGACCTGCTCGACGCGTTGCTGGACGACTGGGAGGCCAACAACCGCCGCGAGATCGAGGTGATTCGCTCCCTGGTCGCGGCCGAGGGCGACGCGCTCCTCGAGCTGTTCCGTGTCTGGCTCGGCGAGGATCCGTCCTTCCCGGCCTTCGACATCGCGATCCGCGTGTGGGCACGCAAGACGCCGGCGGTTTCCAAGCTGGTGCGCAAGATCGACGAGGCGTGGATCGCGCTGCTGCAGGACCAGCTCGAACGCGACGGCATGAAGCCGCCCGAGAGTTTCGTGCGCGCGCGGATCATGTACTTCCACCAGGTCGGCTACTTCGCGCTCTCGATCGACGAAGACATCGCCGAGCGCGCCACGCTCGCGCCTTACTACTACCAGGCGCTGACGGGCCGGCCGGCGCCGGCCGGGATGGTCGAGGAGATGCTGGTCCTCAAGCCGGCCAAGGGCCGCGCGAGCAAGCCGGCCAAAGGCGCGGGACGGCGAGCCGCCGCGGCGGCTGCGGCCAAGTAGGCCTGCCGGGCGGTGCGCGCTAGTGCGGCGTTTGATTCTTGAGGGAACTTGAATGCGTTGCCCGTCACAGATGTTCTGCGACGGTGAGCATTGGACAGAGCAATTGCGAGTTGCCGCGCCGGATGAGGCACAAAGCGACTTGATGAGATTGGCGCGTTGCGAGCTGCCTTGAGCGTCGCATGACGCCGCAGGCATCATCAACGGGAAAGGACGCCAGCCAATACGGTGTTGCAGGCCATGAGACACATAAAACTGTTTCGTTGCCTCCGTGGCGGCGTTGCAAATACTCGCCGTACTGCCCGTGCCGTCCGCGGTTTGCGCCCGGCCCCGAAGGCAAATCCATCGGCTTTGTTAGGTTCCTCATAGCCTCCACACCAGCCGGTGCGCGGAGAGCAGACGACGACGACACGGCACGTCCCGTCGCAGGCGCACGCCGCGTACTGGAATTCGCTGAAAGAGCAGCCCCACGCCGACTGAGGTGCGTCGCTCAGGGCAGGGATCGGATCCACGGCGCTCGCTGACTGGGGTTCGGGCTGCCGTGCGTCGTCTGTCGGGTGCCGTTTCTACGCAAGATCTTCAGAATTCTAGGTATTTCAATCAGGTTCCCCAGGTCCTTGATAATCAATAATTGAGCACCCGCGAAGGTATTTATATCGAAGTGTGTCAAGCGCTCGGAAACCGCCAAACTTCGATAAAGAATGGCGCACAAATATATATGCCTTTCCGTTTACGCCTGCCGTAATATATAAAAGATCAAGTACTCGGGCCAGGATTGGTTCGATATTTATCAACCAAAACGGAGAGCGTGATGATCGGTGTCTTTACAGCCAAGTGGTGGCGCGCAGTGGCAATGACGGCAGTCGCCGCCGGCAGTGTCCTGGGGCCCCAGGGCGCATCGGCGCATCACTCGTTCGCGCAGTTCGACCAGAGCAAGTCGGTGACCATCAAGGGAACGGTCAAGTCCTGGGAGTTCACGAATCCGCACAGCTGGCTGCAGCTGGTCTGCATCCAGAACGGCCAGGAGGTCGAGTACGGCATCGAGGGTGCGAGCGTCAGCACGCTGGTGCGACGCGGCTGGACCCGCACGACCTTCAAGGTCGGCGACAAGGTGACCGTCGAAATCTATCCGTCGCGCGATGCCGGCAAGAAGGAAGGCGCCCTGCTCAAGGCAACCTTCGAGGATGGCACGACCATCAGCACCGGAATTACGCCGGCTTGACCTGCGCGCCGCTTATCAATGCTTATGTTCCAAATTTGTGGGAAGAGTATGCCTCGTTTGAATGGTCATGGATGGAGCGGATACGCCGCCGCGATTCTGCTGGGGTTCGGTCTGGTTTGCAGCAATGCATCGATGGCGCAAACCATTCACTACCCGAGCGGCGCGGCGCAGTTGCCGAAATGGTCCGATCTGGGTGACTGGTCCGGAATATGGGAGCGCGACGGCGACAACGTCTGGGACAACCGCATTCCGCCGGGGGTGCCCCAGGATCCGCCCTATAACGACGAGTACAGGAAGCTTGCGGAAGAAGGTCCGGCCGGTCAGCGCGGCGCCTTCTTCAATTCGATGCCCGGCTGGATGAACATGCTCTTTCCGATGGATATCCAGGTCACCCGGTCCCAGGTGACGCTGATGAGCGAAAACAAGAACCAGCCGCGCCGCATCTACACCGACGGCAGAACCGCCACCGAGAACACCTTGCCCGCCACCAACGGCTATTCCACGGGTCAGTGGAAGAACGGCGAGCTGATCGTCAAGACCTGCTGCGTACGGGCCGACACGCGTTTGCCGGGAATCGGTCCCGGAGGCGGTCCGCACAGCGATCAGCTGGAGATCGAGGAACGCTTCTATCTCAGGAACTGGAAGACCCTGGTCGACGAGATCACGGTCAAGGATGCGAAGGCATTCGTCAAGCCATGGACTGCCGAGAAGATCTGGTACCGGCGTCCCGCCTGGGAATCGGTTGAATACGACCGCACCGAAAACGATCGCGACGCCCCCGGCGCGGCCAGATAGAGACAGCGGCCCGCAGACCCTGCGGCGAATGGCACTCCTGAAGAATAAAGCGGAGATGATTTGATGAATTTTCGGTTCAAGGCCCTGACGATGGGCTGTGTCGTGGCGTATTTGTCGGCGTGCTCGACCCCGGTCGAAGTCCACGACGCGTCCCCTGTGGCAGCACCTGCCACGCCAACGGAATTGCTGCAGCAGGGCACGAGTCTGGCCATCGGCAATCTGGCATGGGAAAGCGTTCGGGTTTCGGACGTCAGCACCGCCGATGGCAAGACTCGCTGGACAGGCACGACCCGCTCGATGAAGTACCTCTGCAGCGGCGGACTCCATGGCGAAAATGCGTACTGCGAGCCGGGCATCCGGCTTGGGCCGCCCATGCCGCGACGACGCGAAGCAGCGGCCAACGGCGGCGCGAGCGCGCCGCAGGCGGCTGTCAAGGCGCCGCAGGCGACCTTGCTCTCCAGGAACATGGTCACGGTCGCCGGGGTCGAACGCGCCTATTACTACTATGTCTCTCCGCATTTCCGGCCGGACGCCTACAACCCCGTCGTCTATGCGCTCCATGACAACGGCCAGACCGCGGAAGAGTTCGCGAAGACGTCCGGTTGGACGGATGCTGCGGACAAGAACGGATTCGTCGTCGTGTTTCCCGAGGTCGCCGGCAAGTCCTGGGCTGCCAACAGCGGCGGCGACGATGAATACATCAAGGCCGTCTACGACCATGTCTCCAGGCGCTTGATGGTTCCGGCGGCCGGCGCGGATCCGGCCGCGGGTGGCCGGGCCGAGGGCGCACAGCGCGGACAGGCGGGAGGCGGTCGTCCCGGTGGGGCCGAAGGCGCGCAGCGAGGGCAGGCGGGAGGCGAGCCGCGGGCGGCCGGTCCCGGTGGGCCGGCTGGAGCGATGCGCGGCGCGGGCGGCACCCGGGTCCCGACCTGGATGGCGTTCCACTACATCACGGGTGTCGGTGCCGGCGCCACCGTGGCCCAGGAGTTCGTGCTGAATCGGCCCGGAGTCTTCGCCGCATTGGCCACGCTCGACGGCGGCGCCTACGCAGCCGCCTACGAGCATGCCAATGAGCGGGCTCAGGGATATTTCCAGTACATGCGCGAGGGCAAGAACGCCAAGCCGGTATGGACCGAACTCAAGAAGGACGTGCCGGTCACGGCATGGCTCCTGACGACGGGGACTTCCAATGCCGCAGTGACCAGGCTGGCGAACTACTGGAGGCACGCCGATGCGGCTTCGGAGAAGGGCCGGAGCGCCTCGATCGGCGGATATCAGAGCACCACGTACCAGAACCCGACGCATGAAGTGCAACAGGTCCGCACGTCGATGCTCGGTGACGGCGCCAAGTACGACAGCACCCTGGCCTCGGTCATCTGGCACGACTTCTTCGAACACGTGGGTCGTTGGCCCTCGGCGCCCAACGGACAGCTCGGTTCCTTGTTGACCGAAGCCGAGATCGCGAAGACTTTCGATGTCCGGACGATCGAGATCGGCGCCAAGACGTACAAGTACTACGTCAAGACGCCGTCCACCTATCGCAAGGGACAGGCCTTGCCGCTGGTGCTGGCCGCCCACGGCGCGTTCTTCCCCGCCACCGAGTACATGAACCAGATCAAGATGCACGAGGTGGGCGAAAAGGAAGGGTTCATCACGGTCTATCTCAATGGTCAAAAGAACTACTGGGAATTCACGGACCCGAATGGCTCCGACGCGCAATATGTGCTGCGCACGATCGACGAGGTGTCCAAGGCCTATGGCGTGGACAAGCGCCGCATCTACATGCAGGGCTTCTCCCTGGGCAGCGGACTGACCTACATGATGGGGATCAGTCATTCGGCCACGTTCGCCGCCGTCTCGCCCAACAGCGGCATCGGACCGATGTCGCCCGAAGTCGAGGCACGTACCGCGGAAATACGCAAGGACCGCGACCTCCGGATCCCGATGATGCTCGAGTACGGCGACGTCGACACCGGGGCATCGACCGATGCCAAGGTTCCGGCCGAGGGCGTCCTGCGCGGCGCCATCGACGAAGTGAAGCGGTTGAACAAGATCACGACCGCCGACAAGGTGCAACGCTACGACAGCATCAACAGCGATCCGTACGACGTCCTCGTGCTTGGAGGCAAGAAAGTCGCCGCCGGCGTGGACAAGCGCTATCCGGCTGGCCGCTTCCAGATCAGCGAGTACATGAGCAGCGACCCGGTGCCGCTGAATCTCTTCAGCTTTGTCTGGACGACCGACCTGCCGCACGCCGCGGATCCGCGCACGGCGCAACTCGAGTGGGACTATTTCAAGCAGTGGCAGCGCGAGTCGGACGGGTCGCTCAAATTCGGCTTGCACTAGCCTGGTTCGTGAGCAGGGCGATCGCGAGCGGCGATCGCCCGACCCCCCTTGTCGCCATGCGGCGTTGGCGCTGCCCGAGGGCGCCGTGATTCAACAGTGATGCCGGGTCCATGTTCACCGGAAGAAATCGATCGAGAGTGGAGAAGATGAATTCAATCGAACTCAATGCGCCGCCCGCAGGAGGCGCCGCGGCGAAGTGGCCGAGTCATTTTCAGCTCACCGTCTTCTTGCTGTGCGCATTCGTGGCGCTGGTGGACGGATTCGACACGCAAGTCATCGCACTCGCAGCGCCCAGCATTGCAGCCAATTGGAACGTCGCGCCTTCCGCATTCGGCGGAGTGTTTGCCAGTGGCCTCGTGGGCGCGCTGTTTGGCGCCATCCTGTTCGGCATCGGTGCAGACCGGTTCGGACGCAAGCCCAGCCTGGTGGTAGCGATCCTGCTGTTCGGCCTGGTATCGCTGCTGACACCCTTTTGTGAAAACCTGCGGGAATTGACCCTCGTCCGATTGATCACCGGCGTCGGTCTCGGCGGCGCGCTGCCCGGAGTCATCGCCGTGACGTCCGAATTTGCGACGCCTCAGCGACGTGCGGCCATCGTCTCGCTGATGTTTTGCGGATTCCCGTTGGGAGCGGTACTGGGCGGTGTCATTGCGGCGCTCGTGATTCCCGCACATGGCTGGATGCCGCTGTTCTATATCGGCGGCGTCGTGCCGCTGCTGCTGTTGCCGGCATTTGCCGTATTTGTGCCGGAGTCGATCCGGTTTCTCCTCGCCCGCGGCGAGAAGAAGAAGGCGGACGCCGTCATTCGCAGAATGCAGGCATCCCAGGCGGCGTTCGAGGGCAGCTTCGCTCAAGAGGCGCCGCGGAGTGCAGAGACTCCATGGAAACTGCTGAGAGGTGTCTTTGGTGAAGGAAGGGCGCTTGGTTCGGCAATCCTGACCGTGACATTCATGCTGAGTCTCATGCTGTCCTATTTCCTGGTGAACTGGCTGCCGCTGCTTTCCCACCAGGCCGGAGCTGGCGCAAGGTATGCGGTGCTGGGCGTCGCTGCATTGAATCTGGGCGCCATTGCGGGATGCCTGACCATCGGCAGGCTCATCAACCGACACGGTCCCATACTTCCGATCAGCCTGGCGTACACGATCGGGGGCGGCCTCATTGCACTCATCGGCATCAGCGGGAGTTCGGGCGCGCTGCTGCTGGGTGCATGCTTTCTCGCAGGTGCCTTCTCCATCGGGGCGCAGATGTGCATCGTCGGCCTTGCCGCGACCTTCTACGAAACCTCGGTTCGTGCCACCGGAGTGGGCTGGCTCATGGGGACGGGGAGAATCGGCGCCATATTCGGCCCGATTCTCGGCGGCCTGCTGATTTCATACGCCATTCCAGCCCCGAGCCTGTTTCTGATTGCCGGTGGAGTCTCGTTCGGTGCGGCCGTGGGGGTATTCCTGCTGGGATTTTCCGGCTATCGGGAGCGCGCCCGCGCAGCGGACTGAGGTCCGTCTCGGAACAGGAAAGGCACTGGAAGCATGAAGCTCGTTGCTGCCACCTCGAACCAGGCTGGCATGTTGGTCCGGCCGGCCGCGAGGGCATTGAGTCTGCTGGTAATCGCCGCGCTGCATATGCCTTGCTCGTCTGCCACGCCTCAAAAGACATACAGCGGAAATTGCGCGGATTGCCATGACCGGAATCTCAAGGGCACGGCTGGCACGCATGCTCAGGATTCAGGCGACCGAACGACCCCGTACAGCCGCGACGATGTCGATGCAGGCCCGAATGAGATATTGATCCTTGCGGGCGCGGTCTCGCTCGGCGCGGTTGCAGGGCTGTTTCTGTTGGGATTTTTTGGCGCTCGAGAGCAGATTCGCTCTGCGGACTGAGGTCAATCTCGGAATTGGAAAGATCTGGTGGACGTATGAAGCTGAATCCCGATACCTCTGGCTGCACCGGCACCCCGGTCTGGCCGATCGTGAGGACATTGAGCCTGCTGGCCATCGCTGCACTGCAGATGCCCGGCTCGTCCGCCGCGGCGCCTGTCGACGATCAATTGGCCAAGACCGGCGTCGACGATATTGGAAAAGATACGGCTCTCGCAAAGCAGGCACTGGCGCTCGGCAAGAACACGTACGGCGAGAACTGCGCTGATTGCCACGGCCGCGATCTCAAGGGCGTCGCCGGCAAGCATGCCCCGGATTTGAGCGACCGAGCGACGCTGTACGGCAGCGACAACGTCGATGCGGGCCCGAATCAGATCTTCGCCTCGGATATCGAGAGCATCGTCAGATACGGAATTCGCGCCGACCATCCCAAGACCAAGAAGCTGGCGTTCATGCCGAGCTTCGCCGGCCTCGTTCCGAAGCAAGAGGGCGGGTACCCGAAGTTGAGCGAACGTCAAATCACCGACCTGGCGGAATACCTCGTTTCCCTTCAGGGCCAGAAACATGAAGTCGCCGCTGCCGCACGGGGCAAGGTGCTCTTTGGAAAAGGCGGGGGCTGCTTCGATTGTCATGGCCAGGACGCCAAGGGCGACCCTTCCATTGGTTCCGCCGACCTGACCTCCGCGAATTACCTCTACGGAAGCGATCGGCAGTCGATCGTGGCTTCGATCCGGGGTGGCCGCAAAGGCACGATGCCGTCTTACGAGGCGAAGCTGACGCCGGCTCAGATCAAGGCCGTCAGCTACTACCTTTTTTCAGTCTGGGAACACGCGCAGAAGTAGCTGCCGGCTTGCCTGCGGGCTTTCGAATCCATTTGGGGAGATGCATTGTTGCGAAGCAATTCGGGCATGGCCAAGGAGATGCCACGCCGGTCGTTGGCCATGCTCGCGGCCGGCGCGCTCATCGGTCTGGTACTTGCCGGCTACGCGCTGTTCACGGCGCCGGGATCGACGACCGACAAGATTCCGCCGGGCGCGATTGCGCTGGTCAACCACCGCCAGATACTGCTGTCCGATTACCGCAGCCAACTCCAGAACCTGTATGGAGTTTCATTGGAGAAGGCGACGCCTGCGCAACGCAAGGCGGTTCTCGAGAGCATGATCGCGGAGGAGTTGCTGGTGCAGCGGGGGCTCGAAATCGACTTGCCCGCGACCGATCCGGCCGTGCGTGAGGCGCTCGTCGGCGGCGTCGAGTTGACCAGCGCCGCCGACATCGACGCCAGGAAGCCGGGCGAGGCGGAGTTGAAGGCGTGGTTCGCCGCGCACCGGGACAAATACACGAGCAATGGCTCGATGCTGCTGCGCGATCTGGTGGTGCCCGTGGGCCACGGGGTTTCGGCCGAGCAGTCTTCCAGGATCGCCGCAGGCGCGGCGCAGGCCTTGCGACAGGGCATGACGGCCAAGGAGGCGATCGCGCGCTTCGGTCTGAAGGAGGCGAACGGATCGGGCGCGGAGGAGCAGATCGACATCGCGGTGGCGCGTGCGCTCGGCGACGACTTGTTCGCCGTCGCCAGGCGCCTCGACGCCGGCGCAGTCGGCGATCCCGTCACGCGGCCCGACGGGATCCACGTACTGTTCATGGAAAGGCGCCGGCGCGAGGTGCCGCTCGAGTTCGACGCCGCCCGGGATCGGGTCGCCAGCGACCTGAAACGCGACGCCGTCGACCAGGCGCACGCGGAGTATGTGCGGTTCCTGCGTGGCAAGGCAGAAGTGCTCCTGACACCAGGGTACGGCGAATGAACGGAAAGGCCAACCCGCCGGGCTTCGTCGCCGCGCTGCTGGGCTTGCTGCTGTGGGCCTGCGCGGGCGCGGCGTCCGCGCACACGCGCAGCGAAAGCTATTCGACCTGGGAAATCGTGGGGTCCACGGTTCACGTGGCGGTCACGCTGCCCAAGGTCGAAGCCGCGCGGCTGGCTGCCGGCGGCGCCGGCATCCCGACGGACGAGCAGGTCGCGGACTATCTCGCGCATCATGTCTCCGTGACCGCGGGCGGCAAGGATTGCCCGGCCGCCGGCAAGCCCAGCACCGGCGCCGCGACCGAAGAACTGCGCCGCGTCGAATTCACGTTTCGCTGCGCCGAACCGGACGACATGGTGTTGCACTCCTCGGCGTTCTTCGATCTTGTTCCTTCCCATGTGACCTACGCGCGCATTCACAAAGAGAACGGCAGGTTCATCGAGCAGCTGATCACCAACGATCACCGCGACCTCGAGCTCTCGGGGGAAGGCGACGACAACAAGCTTCAGGACGCCAGCTTCTTCGAGTACATCCGCCTCGGGATCATGCACATCCTGACCGGGCCGGATCATCTGTCGTTCGTGCTCGGCTTCGTCCTGATCTCGCGCCGGTTGCCCGACCTGCTGTTCGTCATCACCGGATTTACCGTCGGCCACAGCGTGACGCTCGCACTCGCCGTCACCGGCATCGTCCGTCCCCATTCGGCGTTCATCGACATCCTGATCGCGCTGACGATCGCGCTGATCGGCGCGGAAAACATCGCGGTCGCGGCCAAGCGGCCTCTCGCAGTGGCCATGGGCGCCGGCGCGCTGTTGACCGCGCTGGCGCTCGCTCGGGTGGCGGGATACGGCAGCCTGCCCTTGCTGCTGCTGATTGGCGCCGACCTGTTCACCGTCTGTTATCTGATGTCGACCAGTCAGTTGCACAACGCGGCGCGCGTCCGTCTCGTCGTCACCCTGATCTTCGGCCTGATCCACGGCTTCGCGTTTGCAAACGACTTGATCGAAATGCACTTGCCGACCGATCGGATGGTCGAGTTGTTGTTCGGGTTCAATCTGGGGGTCGAAGTGGGGCAGTTGCTGGTCGTCGGCTTGCTGACCGGC
>FTKD01001189.1_pt2 | contig 14661 bp, 8 predicted proteins | sample 1658191 | NCBI WGS metagenome assembly FTKD01 (sample SAMEA3914808, study PRJEB12502) | metagenome | biome: forest; material: soil | place: Canada | collected 2011-08-03 | depth 0.3 m
ACAGGAACTTGGTGGCCGAATGGAACACGAGGTCGGCGCCGAGCTTGAACGGCTGTTGCAGCCACGGCGTCGTGAACGTGGCGTCCACCAGCAAGGGCACGCCGGCGTCGTGCGCAATGGCCGACACGCGCGGGATGTCCAGCACGTCCAGCCCCGGGTTGCCCAGCGATTCGCCGAGCAGCAGCCGCGTGTTCGGGCGGATCGCGGCGCGCCAGCCGTCGATGTCGCGCGGCTTGACGAAGGTCGTCTCGATGCCGAAGCGCGGCAGCGTGTACGCGAGCAGGTTGTGCGAGCCGCCGTACAGCGCGGCGCTGGCGACGATGTGCGAGCCGGCCCCGGCGATGGTGGCGATGGCCAGGTGCAACGCGGCCTGGCCGCTCGCGGTGGCGATGGCGCCGACGCCGCCTTCGAGCGCGGCCAGGCGCTCCTCGAACACGGCCGTGGTCGGGTTCGAGATGCGGCTGTAGACGTGGCCGGCACGCTCCATGTTGAACAGCGACGCGGCGTGCTCGCTGGACTCGAACACGAACGACGTCGTCAGGTGGATCGGCGTCGCGCGCGCACCGGTGGCGGGGTCGGGCGCGGCGCCGGCGTGCAGGCTCAGGGTGTCGAATCCAGGGTCGGACGGACCGGGCATGGCGGCTTTCTCGGAGGGTGTGGGGAATCGTGCATTCACGGGCGAACCACGACGCCAATGTCGCGATTGTGTGCTATGTTGGAATCCTGTTTTCACTGATTCCCGAGGAGGCGTTGCCATGAAAGTCAGCGACATCCTGCGTGTCAAGGGCAATACCTTGTTCACCGTTTCGCCCGACCAGGCGCTCCACGAAGCCGTCACCACGATGGCCGAGCACGACATCGGCTCGCTCGTCGTCATGGACCATGGCGATCTCACCGGCATGCTCACGTTCCGCGAGGTCATCCGGGCCACCGTGCGCAACGGCGGCACGCTGGGCACCATCACCATCCGCTCGGTGATGGACGACGCACCGCTCACCTGCACGCCGGAGACCGAGATCGACGAGGTGCGCCGCATGATGCTCGGCCGCCACGCGCGCTACATGCCCGTGCTCAACGGCCAGACGCTGATGGGCGTGATCTCGTTCTACGACGTCGCGCGCACGGTGGTCGAGGCACAGGACTTCGAGAACCGCATGCTCAAGGCCTACATCCGCGACTGGCCGTCCGAAGAGGACGCCCAGGTCGGCCAGTCATTGTGAGCCCCACGGTCGCTGGCGCTCCCTGCCCCCGAGGGGCCGGCCGCGAGCGGCCCGGCGGAGCCGGATCCGCCGCTCCCTTGAATCTTCTTGGCTGCGCATGAGCGGCAGCGCCGTTGAGATGAGGCGCCGTCAGGCAGCGATCATCGGAACGACGTTGGACGGCGGCGCCTGTTCGCGGCCGGCGATCCACATCTCCAGCGCGGCAACGTCCATCGGACGGCAGAAGCGGTAGCCCTGCATCATGTCGCAGCCTTCGCGGCGCAGGAACTGGTGCTGGGCGTCGGTCTCGACGCCCTCGGCGATGGTCTTCAGGTTCAGCGCGCGTGCCATCTGGATGATGGCCTGCACGATGGCGCGGTCGTCGGGATCGGTGTCGATGTCGCGCACGAAGGACTGGTCGATCTTGAGCGTGTGCAGCGGGAAGCGCTTCAGGTGGCTCAGCGACGAGTAGCCGGTGCCGAAGTCGTCCAGCGACAGGCGCACGCCCAGGCCGTGCAGCGCATCCATCATCGCGATGGCCGCGGCCGGGTTGGCGGTGACGCTCTCGGTCAGCTCGAGCTCGAGATACTGGGCCGGCAGGCCGGCGTCGTCGAGCGCGCGCATCACGACGTCGGGCAGCCCGGCGTGGCGGAACTGCACGGCCGACAGGTTCACCGCGATCACCATCGGCGGCACGCCTGCGTCCATCCAGGACTTCAGCTGCGCGACGGCGGTGCGCAGCACCCACTCGCCGATCGCCACGATCTGGCCGCTGATCTCGGCCAGCGGGATGAACTCGGCGGGCGACACCATGCCGAACTCCGGGTGGCGCCAGCGCAGCAGCGCCTCGACGCCCACCAGGTGCTCGCCGTTGGCGTCGAGCTGCGGCTGGTAGTGCAGCAGCATCTCGTTGCGCTCCAGCGCGCGCCGCAGCGCCGACTCCAGCTGCAGCTGGCGCGCCGAGCGCTGCTGCATGCCGGCGGCGAAGAAGCGCCACGTGGCCTTGCCTTCGTGCTTGGCGCGGTACATCGCCGTGTCGGCGTTGCGCGAGAGGATCTCGTAGTCGTCGCCATCCGACGGGTAGGTGGCGATGCCGATCGACATCGTCATGCTCAGCTCGTGGCCTTGCACCATGCAGGGCTCGGCCAGCCGCTCCAGCAGCTTGGAGGCGACCAGCTCGGCGCCGGCGGTGTCGGTGCCGGGCAGCAGTACCGCGAATTCGTCGCCGCCCAGCCGGGCCACGGTGTCCACCTCGCGCAGGCTGCCTTGCAGGCGACGCGCGACCTCGCCCAGCAACGCGTCGCCGACGCTGTGGCCGAGGGTGTCGTTGATGTTCTTGAACTGGTCCAGATCCATGAACATCAGCGCGAACGGCCGATGGTCGCGGCGCGACACGCTGGTGAGCTGGCCGACGCGGTCGGCGAGCAGGCTGCGGTTGGGCAGATTGGTGAGGGTGTCGACATGCGCCAGCCGCACCAGGTTGCGCTCGACCTCGCGGAACTGCGTGATGTCGTTGAGGATGCCGATGTAGTGCGTCACCGCGCCGCTGCCGTCGCGCTGCTGCGTGATCGCGGCCCAGCAGGTGTAGAGGCTGCCGTCCTTGCGCGACGTGCGCACTTCGCCCTGCCAGTGGCCCGCGGTCTGCAGCGCGGTGCGCACCTGGCGGCGCACGTCGCGGCGGCCGATGCCGAAGCCCAGCCCCGCGGTCTGCTGGCCCTGCAGCTCGTCGGCGTCGTAGCCGCTGATGTCGCAGAACGCCTGGTTGACGGTGACGACGCGGCCGTCGCGGTCGGCGATGACGAAGCCCTCGCGCGCCTGCTCGAACACGGCGGCGGCGAGGTGCAGCTTGTCTTCCGCCGACTTGCGCATCGTGACGTCGCGCCCCTCGACCAGCAGGTTCGGCGCCGCGTTGCCCGGGCGCGGGATCGCGCGGATCGACAGCTCCAGCGTCAGCGAAGCGCCGTCCGGGCGCTTCACGGCGAGTTCATGCGTGAGCACGGTGCCGGCGACCGCCTGCGCGACGACGGCCTGCAGGGCCAGGGCCTGCGTCTCGGTGATGCCCAGCTCGGCGATCTCGTCGAAACGGCGGCCGGCGATCTGCGGATGGGTGACGCGCAGCCAGTGGCGGCCGGTGCCGTTCATGTGGCGCAGCGCGCCGTTCGGGTCGAGCACGCACACGAGCTGCGGGCTGTGGTCGATCAGGCGGTTGGCCAGGCGCTCGCGCTGCAGCGAACGACGCGTGCGCAACGTCTGCGCGAACAGCCCGGCGACCAGCGACACCAGGCAGACGGCCACGAGCCAGAACAGCCACAGGGGCAGGGCGACCGTGGGATCGGGTGCGTCGGCGGTCGCCGCGAACACGGGTGCGCCGATCGCCGCGCAGGCCAGCGCGACGAGCGGGAGGATGCGCGTGCGCGAGACGTGTCCAGGCGCGGCCGGGCACACCTGTGCGTCCGCCCGCTGATCGCCTGTTGCGCCTCCCACGACGCTTGAACTGGGGCCGAAAGACAGCATCCCAGCACTTTGCCTTGGAACCCACGGCCGCTGCGCGTGAATAAAGCCCATCGTCGTGGCCTTTTTCACACTGGGCGGCATTGGCGGCGCGCGAAGGCGTCGTTGCGGGTGCCGAGGGCCGCGCGAAGCGGTCCGCGCCACATCGCGAAGGCGGGTGCCGCGCCGCCGCTTAGAATCGACGCATGTCAGGCAGCACCTTCGGCGAACTCTTTCGCGTCACCAATTTCGGCGAGTCCCACGGCGTGGCGATCGGCTGCGTCATCGACGGCTGCCCGCCCGGGCTGAGCCTCAGCGAGGCCGACATCCAGGTCGAACTGGATCGGCGCCGGCCGGGCACGTCGCGCCACGTCACGCAGCGCAACGAGCCGGACGCGGTGGAGATACTGTCTGGGGTATATGAAGGCGTCACCACCGGCACCCCGATAGCGCTTCTCATTCGCAACACCGACCAGCGCAGCAAGGACTACGGGAACATCCTGGACACCTTCCGCCCGGGCCATGCCGACTACACCTACTGGCGCAAGTACGGCCTGCGCGATCCGCGCGGCGGCGGGCGCTCGTCGGCCCGGCTGACCGCGCCGATGGTGGCGGCCGGCGCCGTGGCGAGCAAATGGCTAGCGCAGCATTGCGGCACCACGTTCATCGGCTGGATGAGCCAGCTGGGCGACATCGCGATCCCGTTCGTCGACGAGACCCAGATCCCGTTGAACCCGTTCTTCGCGCCGAACGCCGACATCGTGCCGGCGCTCGAGGCCCGCATGGACGAACTGCGCAAGGCCGGCGACTCCTGCGGCGCGCGCATCGACGTCATCGCCCGCGGCATGCCCGTGGGCCTGGGCCAGCCGCTGTTCGACAAGCTCGACGCCGACATTGCCTACGCGATGATGGGCATCAACGCGGTCAAGGGCGTGGAGATCGGCGCCGGCTTCGCCAGCGTCGCCCAGCACGGCAGCGAACACGGCGACGAGCTGACGCCGCAGGGCTTCGTCGGCAACAACGCCGGCGGCGTCCTGGGCGGCATCTCCACCGGCCAGGATCTGCGCGTCTCGATCGCGATCAAGCCGACCAGCTCCATCCGCACGCCGCGGCGCTCGATCGACCGCGCCGGCGCGCCCACCGTCGTGGAAACCTTCGGCCGCCACGACCCGTGCGTGGGCATCCGCGCCACGCCCATCGTCGAGGCGATGCTGGCGCTGGTGGTCATGGATCACGTGCTGGCGCACCGCGCGCAATGCGGCGACGTGGTGGTGGACACGCCGGCGATCGCCCCGTCGGCCCCCCTCGTTTGAAGAGTTCATAAGGCTACCCTCCGCCTGTCGGCTGCGGTGTGAGCGCCTTCGGGTGGCCGGACGGCGCTCGTGAGCCGTGCGGCCGCCCGGCCGCACGGCATCGGCGTGCGCTCGGTGCCTGCTGCATCGGCCGGCGATTGAGTGCAGACTGGCGGCGCCGGCTGCCGTTCGTCGCCCGGGATTCCGGTTCGTCCAATGGCACTGCAACTCGTCCCGGCCCAGCAGCACTTCGTCGCAATCTGCCCCCGGGCGACGGCCGGCCGGTCCACACTCCGGCCAATTCAGGATGAGCCTGAAAAAACGATGAAGGAAGAGGAAATGCGCAAACGCCTGGCAATCGGGGTGGCGGTAGTCGTGGTGGCTATCGGAGCGGGGTTCGCGATCAAGACCGGCAAGGGCGCCGCGGCCGTGCCGGCCAGCGCCGCGATGGCGGCCAATACGCCGGACACCGCGGCCAGCGAGGTGCCGCTGGACTTCACGGTTGCCGAGGCGACCAGGCCGCTGACGCTGGCGTTGCCGCAGAGGGTCGAGTTCTCGGGTGCGCTGGTGGCGCCGAACACGGCGATGGTGCGCGCCAAGGCCACCGGCACACTGCTGACGCTGGCCGTGCAGGAAGGCCAGCGCGTGAAGGCCGGCGAGTTGCTGGGCCGCATCGACGTCAGCGACCTGGCGAGCCACGTCGCCGAGCGCAACGCCAACCTGGCGGCGGTCAAGACGACGCTGGCCCAGGCGCAGCGCACCTACGACTCCAACGTCGGCCTCGCCAACGACAAGTTCATCTCGCCGATCGCGCTCGACGCCTCGAAGTTCCAGCTCGACAGCGCCAAGGCGCAGGTCGCCGCCGCCGAGGCCGCGCTCGATTCCGCCAGGATCGGGTTGCGCGATGCGTCGCTCATCGCGCCGATCAGCGGCATCGTCTCCAAGCGCTACGTGGTGGCGGGCGAGAAGGTCACCGCCGAGCAGCAGGTCGTCAACATCGTCGACCTGCGCATGCTGGAGCTGGCCGGCACGGTCGGCACGCAGGACGTCGCGCGCCTGTCCCCCGGCATGCCGGTGGAGCTCAAGATCGAAGGCGTCGACAAGCCGCTGCAGGGCAAGCTCGCCCGCATCGCGCCGGCGGCCGAGGCCGGCACGCGCTCGATCGGCGTGGCGGTCCAGCTGCAGAATCCGACGGAGACGCTGCGCGCCGGCCAGTACGCCGTCGCGCAGGTGCAGATCGGCGACGCGACGCCGCGCCTGACGGTGCCGATCGGCGCCATCAGCTCGGCCTCGGGCCAGGAATACGTGTGGACGGTGGAGGGCGGCAAGCTGCTGCGCCGCACCGTCACCACCGGCCGCCGCGACCCGGTGCGCGGTCGTGCCGAAGTGCTGGAGGGCCTGTCGCCGGAAGTGCCGGTGCTGGGCGCGCGCTTCGACAACCTGCGCGAAGGCGCCAAGGCACGCATCGTCGCCGTCGCGACCGCCGCCACGCCCAAGCCGCTCGTGACCGTTCCCGCGACCGCCACCCGTTGAACCGCGCCGTTCCAACGGCCTCACTCCGAGGAGAATTCCCATGTGGATGACGCGCGTCGCCATCAACAACCCCGTCTTCGCGACCATGGTCATGGTCGCCCTGTGCGTGCTCGGGTTGTTTTCGTACCAACGGCTGGGCGTCGAGCAGATGCCCGACATCTCGCCGCCGGTCGTGTTCATCGCCGTGCAATACCCGGGCGCCTCGCCCGGCGCGGTCGAGACCGAGATCACCAAGCCGCTGGAGGATGCGCTCAACGGCATCGCCGGCGTCAAGATGATCCGCTCGAACAGCTATGAAGGCCGCAGCGAGACCGTGGTGGAGTTCAAGCTGTCGGTCGACATGACCCGCGCCACGCAGGAAGTGCGCGACAAGGTCTCGGTCGTCCAGTCCGGCTTCAACCGCGACGTGAAGCCGCCGTTCGTCAGCCGCTTCGACGGCGACAACGCGCAGCCCACCGTCGTGCTCGCGCTGATGGCCACCGGCCGCAGCGATCGCGAGCTGTCCCTGATCGCCGACCAGACGGTGCAGAAGCGCCTCACCAGCGTGGAGGGCGTCGCCCGCGTGACGCCCCTGGGCCTGGTCACGCGCCAGGTGCGCATCGACCTCGACCCGCAACGTCTGCGCGGCTTCGGCCTCACGCCGGCCGACGTCAGCGCGGCGCTGGTGCGCGCCAACACCGACCAGCCGGTGGGCATGCTGCAGAACCACAGCGAGGATTCCCTGGTCCGCGTCGAGGGCCGGGTGCTGGATCCGAAGCAGTTCAACGACGTCGTCATCGCGCGCAATCCGAGCGGCGGCGTCGTGCTGCTGGGCGACGTCGGCAAGCTGGTCGAGCGCGAGCAGGAGCCCGATTCGCTGTCGCGCATCAACGGCAAGCCCGCGGTGACGTTCAACATCTTCAAGCAGCAGGACGCCAACATCGTGCGCACCGGCGCGGCGATCAAGGCGGCCGCCGACGAGATGCGCAAGTCGCTGCCGCCGGGCGTCGAGCTCAAGCTGATCTTCGCGAGCTCGGACTGGGTGGAACAATCGCTGGATGGCGTCAAGAAGACGCTGGGCGAAGGCGCGTTGCTGACGATCGTGATCGTGTTCCTGTTCCTGCACAGCTGGCGCTCGACGATCATCACGGGCCTCACGCTGCCGATCTCGGTCATCGCCTCGTTCATCGCGATCAACGCGTTCGGCTTCACGCTGAACTTCATGACGATGATGGCGCTGAGCCTGTGCATCGGCTTGCTGATCGACGACGCGATCGTGGTGCGCGAGAACATCGTTCGCCACGTCGGCCTGGGCCAGGACCACCACACCGCGGCGCGCAAGGGCACCGACGAGATCGGCCTGGCGGTGATGGCCACCACGTTCGCGATCTGCGCCGTGTTCGTGCCGGTGGCGTTCATGAAAGGCATCGTCGGCAAGTTCTTCTTCCCGTTCGGCATCACTGTGGTGTCGGCGGTCGTCGTGTCGCTGTTCGTCAGCTTCACGCTGGACCCGATGCTGTCGTCGATCTGGCGCGATCCGCCGGCCGTCACGATGGCCCGCATCTGGGGCATCGGCCACATGATGCGCGCCGTCGACTGGGGGATGGCCAAGCTGCACAACGTCTACGAGCGCCTGATCACCTGGGCCTTCAGCGGCCGCCGCTATCGCGTGTTCGTGCCGCCGGTGCCGGCCTATGGCTTCGGCTTCGGCGCCAACGGCCGGCGCATGACCGGCGGCAAGCGGCACCTGCGCTTCGCGACGCTGACGCCGCGCGGCATCGTGCTGTGGGCCGCGGTGGGCACGTTCGTCGCCGCCATCGGGCTGGCGACGACCATCGGCGCCGAGGCGATCCCGCAGACCGACCAGAGCTACACCAACATCAACGTCACGATGCCGGTGGGCACCAGCCTGCAGCGCGCCGACGAGAAGATGAAGCAGGTCGAGGCCATCATCGGCCAGATGCCCGAGATCGACTCGCTGTCGACCCAGATCGGCGGCGACAACGGCCACAACACGGCCTACATCGGCATCGGCCTGAAGCCGCGCCACCAGCGCAAGTTGAGCCAGTTCCAGGTCGAGGACGAGATCCGAAAGCGCCTGGCCAACCTGCCCGGCATCTCGATCGCGCTCGGCAATCGTCCGATCTTCATCTCGATCCTGGGCCCGGATCCGACCGTGCTCGACCAGATCACCGCCGACCTCGGCGAGAAGATGAAGAAGGTCAAGGGGCTGACCGACTTCGAATCCTCGGTCAAGCCCGGCCTGCCCGCCTTCGCGGTGCGCGTGCGCCCGGACGCCGCGCGCCAGCTCGGCGTGACGTCGACGCAGCTCGCCGCCAGCCTGCGCACCTACGTGCAGGGCGACGTGTCGACCTACTGGACGACGCCCGACGGCCAGCAGGTCGAGGTGCAACTGCGCCTGCCCGAGGCCAGCCGCGAGAGCGTGGCGCAGCTGGGCAAGCTGCCGGTGGCGTTCTCGGCGGACGGCACGCCGGTGCCGCTCGAGAGCGTCGCGACGATCGAGCCGGTGACCAACCCCGACGTCATCAAGCGCCAGGACCTGCAACGCCGCCAGGCGGTGTACGCGGGCGTCGACGTGAAGTCGGGCCGCACGGTGGGCCAGGTCAACGCGGACATCGACAAGATCATCAAGGCCACCGTGCTGCCGCCGGGCTATCGCTTCGACATCGGCGGCTCCGCGCAGGACCAGGATGACATCTTCGGCAACATCGGCAGTGCGCTGGGCCTGGCGCTGATCTTCATCTACATCGTGCTGGCCAGCCAGTTCGGCAGTTTCCTGCAGCCGCTGGCGATCATGGCGTCGCTGCCGCTGTCGCTGATCGGCGTGATGATCTCGCTGAAGCTGTTCCACTCGACGATCAACCTGTTCTCGTTGATCGGGCTGATCATGCTGATGGGCCTCGTCACCAAGAACGCGATCCTGCTGGTGGACTTCGCCAACCACGCCCGCAAGGCCGGGGCGACGCTGGCGGAGGCGGTGCTCAGCGCGGGCCAGATCCGGATGCGCCCGATCATCATGACCACGGCCGCGATGGTGTTCGGCATGTTCCCGCTCGCGCTCGCGCTCGACGAGGGCGGCGAGCTGCAGGCGCCGATGGGCCGCGCCATCATCGGCGGCGTCATCACGTCGACGCTGCTGACGCTGGTGGTGGTGCCGGTGATCTACGCTTACATCGAACAATGGGTCGGTTTCTTCAAGGCCCGCCTCGACGCCAACTCGCGCGGCGGCATCATCGGCGCCGTGCTGTCCGGCCTGGTGGGCATCGTGCTGCTGATGAGCGGCGTGCCGATGCCCGGCGTGGCCGCCGTGATGGCCGTGGCGATCGGCCTGAGCGTGTGGGCCTGCTGGTCGTACGCCAAGGCCAACGACTACAGCGCCGGCTGGGCGGCCATGGGCCTGCTCGGGATGCTTGGGTTCATGATCCTGGCCTTCCTGCGTCCGATCCACGACGGTGGGCCGCCGGAAGCGCTGTCCATGATCGCGCCGCAGTCCGTGGCGCCGGACTCGCAGCCCGACTCCGAGCCGGAGGCGGATTCGGTGATGGCCTGATCCGGCCGCTGCAGGAAACCGGGCCGCCGGTCGCGCATGTCGCGGCCGGCGGCCTTCTGCATTCGTTCTGCCGCCAGCCGAACCGGGGCGGCGCAAGCCGCGTCGGCGACCCGGGACAGGACGCTGCAAGCGAGGCAGCGAGTCAGCGATTCAAGGGCTGCGCGTCTTGCCGCCCGCCCGACCCAGCACGACCTCGCAGCCGGTGCACGCGCGCAACTCCATGTCGCCGGCCGGTGTCTCCAGCGTCGCGGTGCCGCCGGCGCGGATCTCCCAGCGCCAGACGCCGCTGGCCGAGCGCGCCGTTCCGCGCACCCAGCACGGCAGCACGTCCCAGCCTTCGCGCTGCTGGTTGGCCGTGACGACCACCGAGCGGGCCAGGAAGTAGCGCGCCTGCGCCGATGTCAGCGCGAATTCGGAGCAGAAGTCGCCGCCGGCGTCGCTGCCGCGCGAGTCGATGTGGACCTCATCGAGCGCGGCGCCCGGCAGCGGCGCGGAGGCGCAGCCTGCCAGGATCAGGGATGAAATCGCCAGCGCAGTCGAGAGTCTTTGCATCGGCTGCTAGTGTCGCGCTTTTTCGCGTCAACACTCGACGATGTTGACCGCCAGGCCGCCGCGCGCCGTTTCCTTGTACTTGGTCTGCATGTCGGCGCCGGTCTCGCGCATCGTCTTGATGACCTTGTCCAGGCTCACGTGGTGCGTGCCGTCGCCGCGCAGCGCCATGCGCGCCGCGTTGATCGCCTTGACCGAGGCGATCGCGTTGCGTTCGATGCACGGGATCTGCACCAGGCCGCCCACCGGGTCGCAGGTCAGGCCCAGGTGGTGCTCCATGCCGATCTCGGCGGCGTTCTCGACCTGCTCGGGCGTGCCGCCCATCACGGCGGCGAGGCCGGCGGCGGCCATCGAGCAGGCGACGCCCACCTCGCCCTGGCAGCCGACCTCGGCGCCAGAGATCGACGCGTTTTCCTTGTAGAGGATGCCGATGGCGGCGGCGGTGAGCATGAAGTCGACGACGCCGGTGTCGCTCGCGCCCGGCACGAAGCGCGTGTAGTAGTGGAGTACTGCCGGCACGATGCCCGCGGCGCCGTTGGTGGGCGCGGTGACGACGCGACCGCCGGCTGCGTTCTCCTCGTTGACGGCCAGCGCGTAGAGGTTGACCCAGTCCATCACGATCAACGGGTCGCGCATCGCGGCCTCGGGGTTGACGGTGAGGTCGCGGTACAGCTGCGCCGCGCGGCGCTTGACCTTGAAGCCGCCGGGCAGGACGCCTTCGGTGCGGCAGCCGCGCACCACGCAGTCCTGCATCACCCGCCAGATCTTCATCAGGCCGGCGTGCACCTCGTCGTCGCTGCGCCAGTGGCGCTCGTTGCGGCGCATCAGCTCGGCGATGCTGATGCTGTGCTCCGACGTGAGCTTCAACAGGTCGTCGCCGCTGTGGAACGGGTAGGGCAGTACCGTGGTGTCGGGCGCGATCGTCTTCTGCTTCGTGCCGTCGGCCGCCACCTCGTCGCTGACGACGAAGCCGCCGCCCACCGAGTAGTACACGCGGTTCTCGATCTCGGCGCCGTCGGCGTCGAACGCCGTGAAGCGCATGCCGTTCGCGTGGAAGGGCAGCGTCTCGCGGCGATGCATCACCAGGTCGGCAGGCTCGTCGAAGGCGATGACGTGCGTGCCGCCGAGCAGCACCTGCCTGTCGGCACGCATGGCTTCGAGCTCGCCGGGCACCTTCTCGATGTCGACGGTGTCGGGCTCATGGCCGGCCAGCCCCAGCAGCACGGCCTTGTCGCTGCCGTGTCCCTTGCCGGTGGCGCCGAGCGAGCCGTAGAGGTCGGACTTCACGCGCGCGGTACGCTCGAGCAGGCCCTCGTGCGCGAGACGCGCGACGAACATGCGCGCGGCACGCATCGGGCCCACCGTGTGGGAGCTGGACGGGCCGATGCCGATCTTGAAGAGGTCGAAAACCGAGACTGCCATGGGGTGCCTTTGGGAACAGTCGAGATCGAGCCGGCACGCGCTCGTGGCACGTGCCGGCCAGACCAGGTAGTGCGAGCCTGGATCAGGCTTGGGCGGCTTCCGCTTCGGCGGCTTCCGCGAATTCGCTCATCGGCACGCAGCTGCAGAACAGGTTGCGATCACCATACACGTTGTCCACGCGGCCCACCGGCGACCAGTACTTGCCCTGGCGCAGCGCCGCCACCGGATACGCGGCGTCCTCGCGCGAGTAGGCATGCGGCCACTCGGCCTTGAGCAGCGCCTGCGCGGTGTGCGGCGCGTTCTTCAACGGGTTGTCCTCGCGCGGCCACGTGCCGTTGTCGACCTTTGCGATCTCGGCGCGGATGGCGATCATCGCGTCGCAGAACCGGTCCAGCTCGGCCAGCGGCTCGCTCTCGGTGGGCTCCACCATCAGCGTGCCGGCCACCGGGAACGACAGCGTCGGCGCGTGGAAGCCGTAGTCGATCAGGCGCTTGGCGACGTCCTCGGCGCTCACGCCCGAGCTGTCCTTCAACGGGCGCAGGTCGAGGATGCATTCGTGGGCGACGCCGCCGCCCTGGATGCCGTCGATCTCGCCGCTGAAGTGGATGTCGTAGTGGCCGGACAGCCGCGCCGCGATGTAGTTGGCGTTCAGGATCGCGGTCTCGGTGGCCTTCTTCAATCCGGCCGCGCCCATCATGCGCACGTACATCCAGCTGATCGGCAGCACCGCGGCGTTGCCCAGCGGGGCGGCCGAGACGGCGCCGACGCGGGCCGGCGCGTTCACGCCCAGCCCGCCGGTGCGGTGCGCCGGCAGGAAGGGCACGAGATCCTCGACGACGCAGACCGGGCCGACGCCCGGGCCGCCGCCGCCGTGCGGGATGCAGAAGGTCTTGTGCAGGTTCAGGTGGCTCACGTCGCCGCCGAACTCGCCCGGCGCGGCCACGCCCACCATCGCGTTCATGTTGGCGCCATCGACGTACACGCGGCCGCCATAGCGGTGCACCAGCGCGCACAGCGCCTTGACGCCCGGCTCGAACACGCCATACGTGGAGGGGTACGTGATCATCATCGCCGCCAGGTCGTCCTCGTGCGCGATGCACTTGGCCTCGAGGTCGGCCATGTCGACGCTGCCGTCGGCCGTGCACTTCACGACGACGACCTTCAGGCCCACCATCTGCGCCGAGGCCGGGTTCGTGCCGTGGGCCGATTCCGGGATCAGGCAGATGTCGCGCGCGCCTTCGCCGCGCGACGCGTGCCACGCGCGGATCACCAGCAGGCCGGCGTATTCGCCCTGCGAGCCGGCGTTGGGCTGCAGGCTGATGCCGGCGTAGCCGGTGGCTTGTTCGAGCCACTTGCACAGCTGCTCGTCGAGCAGCTTGTAGCCTTCGAGCTGGTCGGCCGGCGCGAACGGGTGCACGTGCGCGAACTCGGGCCAGGTGATGGGGATCATCTCGCTGGTGGCGTTGAGCTTCATCGTGCACGAGCCCAGCGGGATCATGCTGCGGTCCAGCGCCAGGTCCTTGTCGGACAGGCGGCGGATGTAGCGCAGCATCTCGGTCTCGCTGTGGTGCGTGTTGAAGACCGGGTGCGTGAGGAACTCGCTGGTGCGCAGCAGCGCGGCCGGCAGGCGCAGTTCCACGCCTTGCTCGTAGCCGGAGAACGACGGCGCCGCCTGGCCCGGTGCGAACACGCCCCACAACGCCAGCACGCAGGCGCGGGTGCTGGTTTCGTCGAAGGTGACGGACACGGTGGCCGCGCTCGCGCGGCGCAGGTTCATGTGGGCGGCGACGGCGCGCGCCATCACGGCGTCGGTCTGCGTGCCCGTCTTGATCTCGAGCGTGTCGAAGGCGTGCGCGTTGACGCATTCGATGCCGCGCTCGGCCAGGCCCGCGGCGAAGATCGCCGTGAACGTGGCGACGCGGCGCGCGATGCGGCGCAGGCCCTCGGGGCCGTGGTAGACGGCGTACATGCTGGCGATGACCGCCGGCAGCACCTGCGCCGTGCAGATGTTGGACGTGGCTTTCTCGCGGCGGATGTGCTGCTCGCGCGTCTGCAGCGCGAGGCGGTAGGCGGGCGCGCCGTGCGAGTCGACGCTGACACCGACGAGACGGCCCGGCAGCGAGCGCTTGAGCGCGTCCTGCGTGGCCAGGTAGGCGGCGTGCGGGCCGCCGGCGCCCATGGGCATGCCGAAGCGCTGCGTGTTGCCGCAGGCGATGTCGGCGCCGAACTCGGCCGGGGCCTGCAGCAGCGTCAGCGCGAGCAGGTCGGCGGCGACGATCACGAGGCCGCCGCGCGCGTGGATCGCATCGACCAGCGGCTTCAACACGCGCACCTGGCCGGTGACGCCCGGGTACTGGAACAGCGCGGCGAAGCAGTCCTTGTCGGCGGCCTGGTCGGCCTGGCCGACCAGCACCTCGATGCCGATCGGCTGCGCGCGCGTGCGCACCACCTCCAGCGTCTGCGGCAGCACGTCGTCGGCGACGAAGAACACCTTGCTCTTGCTCTTGCCCATGCGCAGCGCCAGCGTCATCGCCTCGGCGGCCGCGGTGGCCTCGTCCAGCATCGACGCGTTGGCGATGGCCATGCCCGTCAGGTCGGTGACCAGGGTCTGGAAGTTCAGCAGCGC
>FTKD01003787.1_pt1 | contig 14629 bp, 9 predicted proteins | sample 1658191 | NCBI WGS metagenome assembly FTKD01 (sample SAMEA3914808, study PRJEB12502) | metagenome | biome: forest; material: soil | place: Canada | collected 2011-08-03 | depth 0.3 m
ATCGTCCAACTTTCCTAGTGTTGAACCTCAGCGTCATCCCGCCGATGGTGACAAAACCCGTGGCGCTCAGGCCCTCGTATCCAGATGACTATCTGTTCGACAAAGCAGTCACCGGCGAGATGTGGGCAATGGCGTTCGGAAGGATCGGCATGCCGATCCAGGTCAATCCCGAGTTCGAGGGTAAGCCATGCGTGGAAGCGATTCTGGACAAGGTCGGCATCCTTGAAAGCGAGGAATTCAAGTGCGTCGCTGGCATACTTTTTATGGTCCATCCTTGGAATGAGCCCTCTCAAATTTGGGGACTGTATAGGAGGAGCGATTGGACGACTTGGGAGGATGTCGACCCCGACTTGATAAAATTGCTGTTCGATATCACTGGGGACGTCAACTGGAACGATGATGGCGACTGCAACGGTTGGCGCATTGCTCAATCGGTTTATATGGATGAGCCTTGATCGCTCTGGGATCTGAATGCCAGGCGGCCCATGGCCCTCGGGAAATGGAGGGGATTGATGGTAAGTGAAGGCTCGAAGCGACCGAATTCACCGAGACGTTGGCGGCCCCTGAGAAGGAGCCGGCCGGCTTCGGCTCGCGGCAGATCGGCTCCCAAACCGACGCCAGTCGATCATGGGAATTCCGAGCAGCGCAAGAAAACTCCCAAGTTCTTGCTGGCCTGCCTTTCCCTCGTCGGGATCGTTCTGACCATGCTGCCTTTGCCCGATCAAGTGCCGCAGATCGCAGCGATCGGAGTGTTCTTCCTCGCCATCGGCATGGCTGTCATGGTGGCTGTGGGCGCGATGGAGGATTTGTTGGCGTCCAAGGGCTATTACGAATTCGAAGGTTTGAAATTCGGGTTCGGCTTGCTCGTGGCGGTGATGGTCTATTTGGCCAGGAGGGCGGCTTTGGACGATGTCGACGCCGTGTTCCATATCGATCCAGGCCCATTGCCGATGACGGTTTGGGCGGGCACCGCGCTCAACTTGATTGTTCCGTTGCTATATGCTTTTGCCTTCGCGAGCATCGTCTCCGTGTGGGTCCTCTTCCGCGACCCGGACAGGACAGGGAAGAAGCGGCCGCCACTGAGGTCGCGCATGGTCCGCTGGCGCCTGATGGAGGAGAAGATCGTGGCGTGCGCGGTTTTCCTCGCGTCGTTGATCGGCGCGATCTACCTGCATTTCCAATTGGGCGAATCGAATCGGAGGGAAATCCTCTACATCGTGGCCCGCACTTCGGATTTCAATTCGGACTTCGGCTGCGACGGCATCGACACCTCCGGGACCGTCGGATTGTTCATCGGACCCGATCAACGCAAGGTTCTGCTTGCGCCGGAATACGTAGGAGGAAACACGGCGTCGAAGTTGTTGGCCGTGCCAAAGCAGCGGATTCCGGATCGCTACCCGGTATTCGATTGCGCTCCTCTCAATGTTCCGTTGGACGAGTGGCGAAAAAAGTATGGGGTTGAGACTAAGCCCGAGCCCAAGGCTCCCGCCGCGAAGAGAAAACCTGAGGCGCCCACCCGCTTGGAGCCCCTGTAGGAGCTCGGCCAAGCGTAGCGGGTTGTAGGTTAGCCCCCGACATTGAGCGGGAGGGAAGCCTGCCAGCAAGAGGTCAGAGGCCCAACTCGGTCTCGTCTTCTTCGTCGTAGAAGCCTTCGAGGTGCCAACTATCGTCGACGGTAGCGCCGCATCGGCTGTGCGCGAACCTCAGCCCCGCGCGGCCGGCCTTTTCAAAGAATAGCTCGGCGTCGCATTCGAGCGTATCCCCCATGAAATCGAGTTCGTTCCGGAAGTCGTGCTCGCCTTCCATGCGCGCCTCTGCTGAAATGCTCCACATGTCGGTCGCGGTCCAAAGATCGGCGAGGCTCGGCATCCAATCTTGCAATTCCGGATCATCGTTGAAGTCGGCGTTGGTTTCCGACATGGCCGACATGACTTCGCGCGACGAAGAGATCGCGGAAGCCAGCCGGGGGCGGGCATAGGAGTTCCAGAAGTCTTCGGCGCCGACGTAGACCGCGATGGACTTTGACTCGGCCGCCGCCATGAGCGCGCCTAAGCACGCCTGCATGGCTTCGCGAAGAGAGGAAATCCGCAGCTCGAGCGCGCGTTGCTCGGCCATGGCTTGGTTGAGCACCAACAGTTCGGCGTCGTCCAAATGGAATTCCAATTCGGAATCCTTCTCCTCCATAGCTAGCGCCGAGAAAGTCCTGTAGCCGAGCATGGCGGCCAGGACCTCGGAAAGATGGGAACGCTTGATGCCGGAGCCGTAGGGCCCCAACGATTTCGAGGCGGCATAGGCCGCCGTTTTGACGATGTCGGTCATTTTGGTTTTTCCTTGCTGTTCATGGTCGCTGGCCGTTTTGTCGCCGTCGAACAGCCTCCAAAAAAACCGGAAGTCGGACAGGATGGAACACGATTAGGAAATTTGCGCTTTTCGAGCTGGCCAGAGCTCGGGCTGCGCGCCGCTGGCGACATTATAACCAGCGGCGGATTTTTACGCAAAAACGCATTGGCGGCCGCCCATGTTGAAGGTCTGCGGCATGCTTCCAGGCGCCGTCACCGGATATGGCTACCGGCCATATGCTCCACCAACACATTCCATTTGGCCAACGTCCCGAGTTTCTCGATGAATTTGCTACGGGCGATGTGGTTGGACAGGGCCAGCGCGTGGATGAAGTCCATGGCGCACATGCCGCGGAAGCCTTGATGCCCCCTTGCGCACTCGGTCCTGAACACGAGGTCGTCGGAGTAGAGGATGTAGCCGTCTTGCCTCGACAAATGCATCGTTTCGTCGGAAGGCCAGAAATCGGGATGGAGGACTTCGTGGGAGTCCCGATCGAGTTGGGGGTGGAGCAGTTGGCCACTCCTGCTGTCGAGGAACGACATCAACCGGCTCCATGGTTCCCTGGCGGGCCGGTCGGCCGAGGGCTTGGCAAGGCGGCGGATCTCCTCCATGGCGGCCTCGCCGATAGCGATCTTGGGGAACGTTTCGAAAACGGCCCCGAGGATCTTCATCTCGTAGCCGACCATCAGGGCCGTGAGGTCCATGAGGGGAACGCGCTCCATCATGGCGGCCAGCGGGACCGCCCGCCATTGCGGCGATTCGATTTGCAGGTAGAGCTCCTTCTCCCCGCCCGGCGAGGCCTTGCAAGCGTCCCATAGCTCCGCTAGGTCGGATATGCCATCGAGGAAGACCTTCGGCCGGTAGGCGAAAGGGATCGACACCTGCCGCGTCCTGATCATGGATCGCAGGCCATTGAATTGTAGGTGCGCCACGCCGCCTTCGGCCTCGTCCTCCTTCATCGCGGCCATCAAGTCCTCGATGACGTGGTCCCGCCTGATGGGGATGGCGCCGAAAAGCTTGGAGCGGGGGAAGCGGGAGACGAACGCCGAAATCCTCCGGCCGAATTCCGCGGACCTTTCAATCGCCGCAGGGCTGTTATCCAGATGGCCGGCCGACCTGCCCATCTTCAGAAACGCGGCTTCGCTGCGCTCGTCTTCCTGGTCGTTGATCGCGCCGTATTTCCAGAGCAGCTCCGCGCGACGAGGGTCGTTTGGATTTCGGTCGGTGACCAGGTTGTAGAGCAGGCCCGCCCAATAAGCCTTGTTCCCGTCGGACATGTCCACCGAGAAGGCGGATTCCACGGTGGAGATCGCCTCGTCGAGCGAACCGCGCCGGAACAAGGCCATCGCGAAATGGTGCAGCATGAACTCGGTCCTATAGCCGGCGTTGGCCACCTCGCGGAACAGCTCGATGGCTTCGTCCAGCCGCCCCACGTTGTCCAGCGCGAGGGCGCGGACCGACGACAGGGCGGGCGAATCGAACCGCTGCGAGGCCTTCTCCGTCAATTCCAGCGTTTCCGGCCAGCGCTCGAGCGTCATCAGGGCCGTGGCGAGATGCAGCTCGCCTTCCAGATGCAGAAGCCGCTCGGCCTCGATCTGCCGGGCCAAGGCGACGCATTGCTCGGCCTGCGCGGGCTTGAGGGCGTCGAGCGTGTGGAATATGCGAAGTCCCAAGGCGACGGGACGTCCCAGGGATTGGTGGCGCGCCAGCAGATCGGCCATCGCCGCGTCGTTGCGCGACGGATTCCCTTTGTTGGCCCGCCAGTATTCCAGCATCGCCCGATGGGCCTCGCCGCCTTCGACCGAGGCGAAGAGGCCAATCCAGGAGTTCGCCAGGTCGGGCCTGACGATTTCGTCGGCGGAGAGGATCGCATGAGCTACCGCGTCCGGGAAGCCGGGGGCGCTGCTGTCGAGCGACGGAAGGGACTTTTCGAAAAAGTCGACGCAGTCGCGATGCTGGCGCGAGAAGTGCAGCAGCTGCACCCTGCGGGTCATCGTCTCGGCGGTCGCCGGCTGCTTTTCGTTCGCGGCCAGCGCGATCCCGTGCTCGCCGCAGACGCTGGCGATGGCTTCCAGCGCGCATTGCAGGCTGGAGACCATGGGACGGGCCTTGGCGGCTTCGACGAGCGGATCGAGCGCTTCCCGCTCACGGTTGAGCATGGCGGCGGTGTTGGCGAGGATGTCGGCGACGAATTCGACATTGGGCGGCCAACCTGCCGATTTGAGGAAGGCTGCCGCTTCCTTGATCTCGTCCCATGCTTGCAGCAGAGTGTCGATCTTGGTGTCCGGCGTGGCCGAGGGAGGCATCCTGTCCGACGGCGCCCTTCCGATCGCTCCTTTGATGGACTCGTAGAACCTGCTTCGCGCTTTCAATACCAGGAAGAGTTGCTTTGCGCCTGGAGGCGGGTCGGCTAGCTCCAAGCCGGCGGCGCACACTTTCAAAGTGGCGGCGAAATCCGAACGCATGATGTTGATGATCCCCGACGCAGCCAATCCCTCGGCGCCTTCGATAGATTCCGCCGCTGCGAGGGCCTCGTCGAACTTCCCGCCGGTGGCGAGGAGGCGCGCCCTCATGGCGCGGATGGCGGGATCCTGGCCGTCCATCTTCTCGATGACATCCGAAAGGTCCAATGGCTGGAAAGGTTTGGTTTCGTCGAGCTTGAACCGCGCGCGGATCTCGGCCTCTGCCCAGGCCGTTGCGTATTTCGGTGATCCGGGGACGATCTCGTCGGCGCGCCTGATCGCTTGGAGCGCGCCGTCCTCGTCGCCTTTCTGACGGATCAAATTGCTGGCCAGGAACCAATATTCGGCCGCCTCCAAGGTGGCGGCGTCCGCGAGCATGGTCCGCGCCTGGTCCAAGGAGGCCGCCATCGACTCGAACTCGCCATGCCGGAAATTCGAGAGCGCTTCCTTAAGGTGCCACGTGAGCGAACCGCGTGGAGGATCGGGCCAAGGGGAGTCGGGTGGCGCCGCCAGCGCCTCGAACAAGCTCGCGCCGCGGTCCTTGAATGCATCGGGAAGGCGCGAAATCTGATCCGCGCGGGCGGCGCGGTCGAGCGCGGGATCCTTGGCCTCCAAGGTCGCGTCCAAATTGGCCCCGACTTTGGCAAGCATGCATTCGGATTTGATGCGTTCGGAAAGGTCCGTCGAACTGGTCAATATGTTCGTTTTCGGAACCCTCAGCGTCGCCGTTTTCTGCTCGGCCGGGATATCCGATACGTTGATCCGTCTGAGTTCGTCGTGGATCCAAGCATAGTAGAGCGGGCAATCCTTCGGTGAATCCGGATTGACAGTCAAATCGGCCAGCACCAACAGGATCGGTTCGGCGATGCGATCGTAATAATTCAGCGTGGACGAGCTGAGCTCGACGGGGAACCATTCTCCCGTCGCATTGAGGTTTGGCGATTGCGTGCCTTTCAGCTGAGCCCTGAAAATGCCTGCGATGTCTCCGCTCTCCTCGAACTGGACTTCGTAGTCGATGCCGAAGTCGTCCTGCGACATGCCCGTGGCGATCCAGCTGTTCGGATGGTTGGCCACGAAGCAACGCTCGGCGCTTTTGCCGATCTTTTGAGAAGGGCTGATCTTCGGAAGGATTGGTTTTTCCGGCATGGGGCGATATCTAGGCGCGAGTCATGGCGTGGCGGCGGGCGCGCCGCCCGGCGCGGGCTTTTTTCCGCGGATTGTCCATTCTAGCTGAGCAAGTGCTGTTTAAACCGTTTGGGCGTCTGCGATGGCTTTTTGAAATTGGTGAGAAGAGTCTTCGCCCGTTGGCGATCGTTGGCCTTGCTCAGCGCGCGGCGTGCAGGAATTGCAGCGCGGCCAGCCAGGCGAGCGCGCCGACACCTGCCACCGCAGCCAATGCAGTCGTCGCGCGGTATGTTTTCAGGGCTTTCCCCTGCGCCGTTGACTTGGCCGCCATATCGTTTTGGGCCTGCAGCAACGCATCGATCTTCTTCGACAGTTCGCCGACCTCTTTTTGGGTTTCCGCCTTGCGCTCGGCGAGCTTGCCGTCCATGCGCTGCTCCGACCCCAAGTGGGCGTCGTCGAATTGGACAAGCGATCGGCGGACTATTTCGGCGCAGTCGGCCGCCGACTTTTCAATCAGGCCGTGGACTTCCTCGATTAGCCTTCCATGGGCCTCGAGGATATTCCCCTCCGCCTCCTTAACTCGCTGAACGCATCCGACGAGCTGCTGGGCTTGAGCCTGCGTCAGACCCTTGGCCTCGAGCAGCCCTTGATTAGCCAGCCTGATCTCAGCCTGGTTCTGCTCGATGATCAGCTGCTGCTCCTTTATCTTGGCGTTCTGCCACGCGATGCCGTCCGCTTGCTCCTTCAACGCCAACTGCGCCCTTGCGAGGGCGACCTGCTGGTCGTTGAGTATCTTGGCCAGGACGGTGTTGACGATCAGCAGGTCCGAGGAGCGTTTCGACAGCTCGCCCATCGCGGCGTTGAGGTCCGACTGGGCGTCGTGTATTTTGTCTCCCCTGTCGTTCCACCAATTGCTCAGCGAGCCATGGGCCGCCTGCTCCTTTCGGAGTCCATCGAGGGTTTGGGTCTTGTCCGAAACCTTGGACTTGTATTCGAGCAAGCCCTTGACCAATGCGGGAATGTTGCTCGCCTTGATCACATCCTCCGGCACGGTGATCAGCGAGACCGCTTCGAGGATTTGAAGCTTTCCGTCGGTCGCTTCGGGTGCGGCCGCTGCATCTGAGTCGTCTGCCGTAGTGTCCTCCGCCTGTTCGGCTGCGCTCCTTGGGAGAGGGAATGGCCAAGCGGCGCTGGGCCGTTCGTTGTTATCGTTCCCTGCGCTCATGCCCTGCCTTTCAAGAATTCTTCGATCTCGGCTTGGGACGCTTCGATGGACGCCACGGCCGCCGCGCTCCGCTCGATTTGCAGCCGGTCGGCGGCGTTGGTGGCTTCGAGGCTTTGCAAGGTAGTTGCGGCGTCGTTGCTTGCCGCTTCGTAGGAGTTCGATATTTCCATGCACAGGGCAAGCGAGACATTGTAGTTTTGAATGTTCCGCAGCGATGTTCCCGCCAAGTCGGCCAGCCCGTTGGCGAATTCATCCATGCGCTTGGCGTCGGCCATCATCTCGTCGAGGCGGGCCTCCTCGTGGTCGCCTGAATAGCGGTCGAACATCATGTCGATGAGGTAGCCGACGAAGGCCGCGGCCAAGCCGGTGGCAATACCGATCAGCACGGGCGGGACGAGATCGGCCACGGGAGCGAGCAGGGGGACGCTCGCCATGAAGGTCGAGATGCCTTGCTCGGCCAAGACGCCTAACGCTGTCGCGACGGCTGTGGCAAGCATTTTGACTCCTGCCTTGACCGCGTCCCGTTGGCTGACACCCTTGTCGGGAAATGCCATCGTCTTGAAGGCCCGAAGCATATCGAACAAGCCTTCTCGGATGATGCGGACCAGGCGCTGTCCGGTCGTGATCGCGATGTTGATCGCGAACGTGACGAGGTTGCTGAGGATGCCGGTGGCTCCGCCCGCGAGGACGGCTCCGATGGCGTCGGGGATTTTGGCCAAGGTCGACTTGAGCACCCTCGCGAGGCGTTCGCCGATCTCTGCGATTAGCGCCTTGCTCAGTTCGAAGCCTTTTTCGATCATGGCTTTGACTTCGTGGAAAAGCCCGTTGACCAGTTCGACCAACAAGATCCCCAAGCCTTGCCGCAAGCCCATCCGCAACGCTTGGCTCTTGCTGGTTTCGATGAGCTCGGCTTTCTGCTTGTCCCAAAGTTGCTCGCCCGTCTCCTTCTCGATGACCGCGCGGGCCTCGCGCTGCCTCTTGGCGAGGACGTCCTTGTTGATGTCTTGGAGTTCGGCGTTGGTCTTCGTCGGGTCGGATGTCGAAGGTTTGTTCGCCCATTCGAGAGCGTCTTCCGCCTTTTTCGAGCGGTTGATCGTCATGTCGGTGATGGCGAGGTTGTGGTCGCCGTTGACCATCGGCGCAGCCTTGCGAAGTGAAACCGTGCCATCCGCCTGAACTTCTCCGAAAGCCAAGCGCACTTTTGGCTTCCTGGCGATTTTGTCCACGGGCTCCACATGGTCTAGCTCGGGTTTGTCCGACAGCTTTTTTCCCGTGTGGTCATCGACCCCGGGCTTGATTTTGGCTTCGCGCTTGTCTTTCCATTCCGGATCGTTGAAATCTTTGCGATCGTATGGCTTCGACAAGGAGTCGAACAGAATCTGGTCGTTGTCGTTGGCGACGATTCCCTGCTCGAAGTTATGGAAAGTCGTCACGTTTCCGCCGGCCCTGTCCTTGAACATCGCTGGCGACAGGCCGAACGGTCCGATGATCTGCGAGAACACGAGTTCGCGGCACTCGCCGAACATGGCGTCGAGGCGCTCCTGCTTGCGCGCCATCCTGGATTGGGGCATGCCGATTCTCCCTGGGCTGCCCGCGCGACGCGCGAGCTGATTGTTCAAATGTTTGCGGACGCTGTCTCGGGGATGCATCGCAAAATGATGCGGACAATTCTATAGCAAGTTTTCTTCGGATGCGTCGTAGCGGACCTTCGTCGCTTCTGCATGCGCGTTGCATGGCGCCGAGGCGCGCAATCGCTAGGGCGAAAGTGAAATCTATAGCTTCTATAAGTCACAAATTTCACATTTCTACGATTGCCGCGAAACATGTCCCTCCATGCCTGTGATTTCGAAGCAGGTTAGGCGCCGGCTGGGCCTGTCAGATTTCACAGCTTGCGCGTTTGCAATTTTCTGATCTATTCCGTGAACGCCCTTCCCCTGAAAAACTTAAACAGCGAGGCTTTGAAAAAGCGGCGTTCGTTTTGCTACTATTTGCGATGGCGCTCGACGCGTGGCAGAACATCCAACAAATAAAACAAGGACCTCAATGAAGCCCTTTCCCCGATCCATCATCGAGCTTTTCGACGGCAAGAAGCGCTACCTCATTCCGCTGTTCCAGCGGCAATACGTCTGGAAGCCCGATCCGCAGCTCGACCGAATATGGGAGGACGTCATGTCGAAGTTCGAGAATGCCGGGGGCAGGGCGGCGCGCCGCACTTCCTCGGGGCGATCGTTCTCAGCGCCGTGCCGATTTACGGCAGGCAGGTGCAGGCGTGGGACGTGATCGATGGGCAGCAGCGGCTGACCACATTCCAAATTTTCCTCTGCGCGCTCAGGGACGTCGCCAGCGAGGTCGAATCGCCATATGCCGGCGAGTTGTCGAAACTCCTCGTCAACGAAGGGTTGATGGACAATCCGGACGAACGATACAAGGTCTGGCCCACGCAGTCGGACCGGCCGCAGATGAAGTTCGCAGTCGATGGCGGCGAGACGGCCGAAGGGGCGATGGCCTATGCCAAGGCCTATTTCCTAGAAAGGCTCCGCGAGCTGCTTGCCGACGGGTCTTTCGAAATGGACGTCAAGGAGAAAGTCGAGCGCGTCTTCCACGCTCTGCGCTACGACCTCGCCTTGGTGTCGATCGAGCTGGAGGGCGGCGACGATCCCCAGGTGATCTTCGAGACGCTCAATGGGCTCGGCCAGCCGCTGCAGCCGACCGACCTGATGCGCAACTTCATCTTCCAATGGGCCTACCGCGAATGGAACGCGAAGGTGGCCGCCGCCAAAGCCGCGCGTTCGGACGTAGCTGGCATGGGCTTGGGCCCGGCGCCGGAGGCGCTCTACGACAAATATTGGCTCCCATTCGATGGCGGCTTCTGGGCCGTGGAGGAGCGGCAAGGTCGCTTGAAGCGGCCAAGGGTGGACAACTTCTTCATGCACTTCCTGGCGATGAAGACGGCGGGCGATGTCAACGCGACGAAGCTCTTCCGGGAATACAAGGGCTGGATCGAGGCCGAGGATCCTTATCCTGACGTCGAGGCGCTGCTGGCCGACGCCGCCGCGTTCGCCTCGATCTATCGCGAGATCGCCGAGCCGGCCAACGGAGGCAGGTTCGCGCGTTTCGCCAAGGCGCTCGAAGTGTTCGACGTGACGACCGTCATCCCGCTGGCCATCTACTTGGCCGGCGAAGCCAAGCTGGACGGGGCCAAGCTGGATTCGTGCCTGCGGATGCTGGAATCATTCCTGGTGCGCCGCGCAGTGTGCGGGATGACCACCAAGGGCTACAACCAGATCTTCGTCAAGCTCGTGGGGCAACTCAGGAAGGAGGGCGATCCCGTCGACTCCTTGGCGACGGCGCTTTCGAAGCCCGAGAAGGAGTCGGCGTCGTCGACCTGGCCGGATGACGCCATGTTCGCCGACAGCTGGATGAAGCGCGGCATCTACCATGGCATGACCTCGCCGCGAATCCAATTTGTATTCTGGTCTCTCGAGCTGGCCATGCGATCGGCCAAGTCCGAGGACATCGCGATCCATTCGCCTATGACGGTCGAGCACATCATGCCGGTGGAGTGGCGGGAGCATTGGAAGCTGCCTACGGAAAAAATGAAAAGCGGCCTTGGGAAAAGCATATCGATGCTCATCGGCGCGCCGGCTGAAGCCGACGCCCGCGACCTGGTCGTCCATACGATGGGCAACCTCACCCTGGCGACCCAGCCGCTGAACTCCAGCGTTTCGAACGGGAAATGGGAGGACAAGCGTGCCGGAATATTGAGCCATTCCGCCCTGGCGATCAGCCGGGAGCTTTCAGGGATCGAGAATTGGGACGAGGTGGCCATCGCCGCGCGCGGCGAGAAGCTGCTCGGCTATCAGTCGCTTCGCCGGCGGTATTGCAATCGATACACGTTAACCTTGGCCTTGACTGCATGCGAAAATTCAACGCGCGCGGGAGCCAGATTGTCGCTCCCGCCCATATTGGCATGGCCATAGTAGGTTTTGGTATCGAGGGATCGGTGTCCAAGCGCGCCCGATATTTCGGCATCCGTGAACCTACCTGCAGCTTTTAGATCCGCGCCGAATTGATGGCGTAAGCAATAGCTAGTGAGCGAAGACTTTCGGCTCGGCCACTCCCTTTTGGCGGCTGCGCGAATAGCGCAGGTGAGACCCGCCGGCGAATCGGTCAATGCAAGCAGCGTACTGCCGTTTTTTGGGGTTATCTCGACGAGTTTCTGGATGATGTGCGACGGATGATCGATTGACCAATAGAGACGCCGCCATTTTTGTCCGGAAAATTCACCCAGTTTCGCCCCGCCAATATGCGCGCAAATCATGCCGTCGGCGATGTTGAATTTTATACCCATCGCAAACTCAACCGGTCGACATCCGGTCGCGGCCAGAATGGCGAGTTCGGCCTCGTAATTCCTCATGCGCCTGCATAGCATGGTTCTCCAGTCTTCAGGAAGATTGCGCATATCGGCACGCTTGGAGTGGCGTGGAACCCGGTCTTCCCGTGGCGGCGGATTTTCTGCTTGAACTGCCTTGAGCGAGCTAGTTAAGTAGTCGATTTCGTCAACTGCTTCAAGCCAACGCTGACCTTCTTCGTCGGCCGACATATCTAATCGACGCAGTTCCCGGATGGTCCTTTGATACTTGTCTTGTAAGGTTAGGAGATGCTCGATGCGGGAACGTAATGAATAGATGAGCGACGCCCGATTGGCAAACCAAGTTGCAGCCTTCTTGGTTTTCTTTGCCTCAGCAATGAGTTGACCGATATCGCTTTGGTTGCCTGTCCTCGCAACCAATCTGTCGAATTTCTTTCGATAATCTTCGCTTGTGTTCTCGCACACTTCTTCCTTCGGCATGCCGTTGATGAGATTACGAGCTGCCTTGATGATGCCAAAATACCGATCCATGATTTCCCCGTCTAAAAATGATCGCGCACTACGCGCGCTCGAGGTAATACCCCCCATTATTTGCACTGTGAAATCCCAGTACAAATAATGGGTAGGGGGCGATGCAAATAAGCGCTAGGGAAGTGCTGTTTTAATCAGCCGACGCGCCAATGTGTGGAACAGGTCTGGCACAGTAATACATCCCCTTTTTCTCCTACCGACAATGAAACAATCGAGCTTTGCCGAAGCTGAATTCGCCGGCAAGAAGAAGCTGACGCGGCGCGAGCGGTTCCTGGCCGAGATCGAGGCCATCACACCGTGGCCGGCCCTGGTGGCTGCGCTGTTGCCCTACTACCCGAAGGGAGACGGGCGAGGTAGACCACCGATTGGCCTGGAACGCATGCTGCGCATGTATATCGTCCAACAATGTCTTGGCCTTTCGGATGAAGGCATTGAAGATGCCATTTATGACAGCCAATCGATCCGTGGATTTGTCGGCATCGACTTGACACACGAATCGGCGCCGGACGCGACTACGTTGTTGAAATTTCGCCGATTGCTGGAGCAACATAACCTGACGCGTCGTATCTTCAACGAGATCAATGGGCACCTGGCCAACAAAGGGCTGGTCATGCGCGAAGGCACGATTGTTGACGCGACACTGATCGCTGCGCCGCCTTCGACCAAGAACCGCGACGGTGAACGCGATCCGGAAATGCATCAATCGAAGAAGGGCAACGACTGGCATTTCGGGATGAAAGCGCATGTGGGTGTGGACATGATCACTGGGCTGGTGCATACGGTGGTTGGCACGGCAGGCAACGTGGCCGACGTGACGCAAGCGCATGCGTTGCTGCACGGCGGCGAGAACGTTGTGCTGGGAGACGCCGGTTACCAAGGCGTTGGCAAACGACCCGAGAACGCGGGCAAGGCAATCGACTGGTGTACGGCCATGCGGCCGAGCGCGCGCAAGATGCTCCAGACAAGCGCGCCTGGGTGCGCGCTGGACAAGTTTGAGCAAGTGAAGGCCAGCTTGCGCGCCAAGGTCGAGCATTGCTTTCATGTCGTCAAGTGCTTGTTCAAACATCGCAAGACCCGTTACCGGGGCTTGGCCAAGAACAACGCGCAGCTCTTGTCCTTGTTTGGACTGGCCAATCTGGTGCTGGCGCGAAGATATCTTGGAGCCATGCACACCCAAGTTGCGCCCGCAGTTTGAAAGGCGGCGGAAAATGGCCGCAAAACACGCCGAATCGGCCCGCCGAGAATCGAAAAACGCGTTCGAATATGAAATCGCGACAAGGCGAAAGTTCTGAATGATTATCAACTCGCGTAACTCGAATTATTCAGCGCTTCCCTAGCATCTGGGGCAGATTGGTTCTCTGAGCCATTACCTAGCCCAGCCTCTTCGCGAGGTCGGATGCCTGCAAGTGGGTATAGCGGCGAAGCGTTGTCAAATTCTTGTGCCCGGTTATTGATGCAACCTCCATTGGATTAAGACCTTTTTCAAACAACCTCGATGCCGCCTCGTGCCTCAGGTCATGCCATCTCAAGTCGTTCGACTTATATCCCAGTCGAGCCAAAGTCCGATTCCAGACGCAGAGGGCCGCATTTTGTTTGGTGCCAAAGACCAATCCGCCGATTGAGCGAGGTAATTGGGACAATGTGTCGACGGCTTTGCTGGACAATGGAATTGCGGCGGGAACGCTCTTATTGCCGATGCCGCGATGGGATGCGGGAATGGAAATGGTGCGTGCGTGAAGATTAATCCAATCCCACCGTAGTTTGAATAACAATCCTTGGCGTAAGCTGGTTTCGATTGCGAGGTCGAAGGCAGGTAACACCCAGGGATTGTTAGACTCCCTTAGCGCGGCAGAGAGTTTGTCATATTCGCCCGGACGCAGGCGCCTGTCCCGTTCAAGCGAGCCGGATGGCATGCGAATATTCTTAATGGGATTGGCCAGCGCCTCCATGCCCCATTCTTTGCGCGCGGTTTCGAACAAATGCCCAATGAGAGCAAGTTCCAATCGAATGGTATTTTCTGCGCGACCTACTTGCCGCCGCAGGTCACGGTAATTGGCGAAGTCCATTCCGCGCAGGCTTGCCAAAAAACGATGAGACACTGGTTGGCGCAGCCAATGGTTTATGCGATTTCGTTCCTGCTTAGGATAGCGCTTCTTGCTTGCCAGTTCGTGCCAATACCGCTCGAGCGCCTCGGCAAGGGTTGTCTGCTCGGCTTCGCGATTGGAAACGAACATGCCACGAGACATTTCGGCCTCGATGCCGTTGGCCCAAGCTTCTGCCTCGTGTTTCGAATTGAATGTGCTGGTTTGATCGGGGTACCCCCGCCGGCGGATGATAGCTTGCCATTGGTGGTCCCCGCGTTTTCGATAAGTCGCCATCTTTTGTCCTTGCGCACAAACAACTGTGCCAATTTTGTGACAAAAAATACGACTCGACTATGCACGAATCTCAGAATTTCGCGTAAGTCTTTGAATACGTTGGTAGGCCGTGTAGGGATCGAACCTACGACAAACGGATTAAGAGTCCGCTGCTCTACCAGCTGAGCTAACGACCCAACGAGCCGAGAATTATACA
>FTKD01001307.1_pt2 | contig 14553 bp, 10 predicted proteins | sample 1658191 | NCBI WGS metagenome assembly FTKD01 (sample SAMEA3914808, study PRJEB12502) | metagenome | biome: forest; material: soil | place: Canada | collected 2011-08-03 | depth 0.3 m
ATGCGCGCCTACACCGAGGCCTGCCGCGCGATGGCGCTGGTGGCCGCGAGCGCGTTCGACGCGGCGCACGAGCATCCCGACGCGTCGGTGCGCGCCGAGAACCAGGCGTTCTACGAATTCATGGTGCCGCTGGTCAAGGGCTACTCCACCGAGATGAGCATCGAGGTGGCGAGCCTGGGCGTGCAGGTGCACGGCGGCATGGGCTTCATCGAGGAGACCGGCGCCGCGCAGTACATGCGCGACTCGAAGATCCTGACGATCTACGAAGGCACCACCGCGATCCAGGCCAACGACTTCGTCGGCCGCAAGACCGCGCGCGACGGCGGAACGGCCGCGCGTGCGATCGTCGCGCGCATCGAGGCCACCGAGCAGGCGCTGGCCGCGTCCTCCAACAAGGACGCCCAGGCCTTCGCCAGGCGCCTGACGGCCGCGCGCCTCGCCTTTCTCGATGCGGTGGACTTCATCGCCGGCAACACGAAGACGAGTCCGAACGCGGCGTTCGCCGGCTCGGTGCCGTACCTGATGCTGGGCGGCAACCTCGTCGGCGGCTGGCAACTGGGCCGCGCGCTGCTGGTCGCCGTCGAGCGCATCGCCGCCAACGACGACGTGCCCTTCATGACCGCCAAGATCGCCACCGCGCGCTTCTACGGCGACCACATCCTGAGCAAGGCCCCAGGCATCCGCGACTCCATCGTCGACGGCGCCGAGGGCTGTCTCGCCATGCCCCTGGAGTCCTTCTGAACATGAATCGTCGCCCGCTCCCCGCCGCACTGAGCAAGCTGCGCCTGCCCGTCATCGGCTCGCCGCTGTTCATCATCAGCAACCCGAAGCTGGTCATCGCGCAGTGCCAGGCCGGCATCGTCGGCGCGATGCCGTCGTTGAACGCGCGCCCGGCCGAACTGCTGGACGACTGGCTCGCAGAGATCACCGAGACGCTGACCGCCTACGACAAGGCCCATCCCGAGGCCCCGTCGGCACCGTTCGCGATCAACCAGATCGTGCACAAGAGCAACGACCGCCTCGAGCACGACATGGCCGCGTGCGCCAAGTACAAGGTGCCCATCGTCATCACGTCGCTGGGCGCGCGCACCGACGTCAACGACGCCGTGCACGCGTGGGGCGGCATCGTGCTGCACGACATCATCAACGACACGTTCGCGCACAAGGCGATCGAGAAGGGCGCCGACGGCCTGATCGCGGTGGCGTCGGGCGCCGGCGGCCACGCGGGCGTCAAGAGCCCGTTCGCGCTGATCCAGGAGATCCGCGCGTGGTTCGACGGCCCGGTCGCGCTGTCGGGCGCCATTGCCACCGGCGACGCCGTGCTGGCCGCGCAGGCGATGGGCGCCGACTTCGGCTATGTCGGCTCGGCCTTCATCGCCACCGACGAGGCGCGCGCGCCGGACGCCTACAAGCAGATGATCGTGGACTCCACCAGCGACGACATCGTCTACTCCAACCTGTTCACCGGCGTGCTGGGCAACTACCTGCGCGGCTCGATCAAGGCCGCCGGACTCGACCCCGAGAACCTGCCCACCAGCGACGCGAGCAAGATGAACTTCGCCGGCGCAGGTGCGGCCAAGGCGTGGAAGGACATCTGGGGCGCGGGACAGGGCGTCGGCGCGGTCAGGGAAGTGGTGCCGGCCGCCGCGCTGGTCGCGCGTCTCGCGCGCGAGTACGCGGCCGCGCGCGAGCGCCTCGCGCTGCGCTGACTCGCGCGGTTCCTGCACGCCTCGAGGCGCCCCGTCGTTGGCGCGCCGTCAGCAGCCCGCCACGCACTTGCCGGCGGCGTCGAACGCCATCGTGACGCCCGACAGCGGGACGTGCACGGGCATGCGCGCCGCTTTCACGAAGGCCTCCGTCCTGCTGCCCGGGCGCACCTTGCCGTCCACGGTGCCGGCCTCGTTGGCATGCGACGGAATCACCGATGCCGGCTGCACGAGCTCGTTGACCACGTAGGCGGCCTCGGCGGGGCCGGTGGTGAAGCCGTCGCCCATGTTCATCACGACCAGCTGCGCGTGGTAGTAGTCGCGGATGACGAGGCGCTGGTCCGCGAGGATGCCGGTGTCGCCGGACAGGTACGCCACGAGGCCGTTGCTGAAGCGCAGCACGTAGCCGGTGGCAGGGCCCACGTCGCCGGCGATGCCGGCGGCCTTCATGGCCTTGCCGAGGTCGCCGCCGATGTAGTCGGGATCGACGCCGTTGCTGTGCAGCGCCGCCACGGTCGCGATGCGCACGCCGCCGACGGTCACGCTGCCGCCGAAGCGCGCGAGGATCGCGTTGGCCGGATCGCCGCCGTTGGCCTTGAGCCTGGCCGCGAAGAAGGGCGGCATCTCGCTGCCGGTGACGATCTTCGACTTCTTTGCGATGGCGATCTCCACCGCGCTGGACGTCGGCATGGCCGATACGGAGGTGTCGGGCTTGTCGCAGGTGCCCGCGTTGATCGCCTTGGTATGCACGTCGCCCACGTGGTCGCCGTGCAGGTGGCTCACCAGGATGATGTCGATCTTGCCCAGCCGGGGATCGTTGGCGCCGGCCACGCTGCGGCCCGGATCGTAGAGGATGCGCGTGCCGTTCGGATCCTCGAAGACGAGCGCGCGATCCTGCGCGCAGAACTCGCCGTCGAAGCCGCCCAGCGGCGTGACCTTCACCGTCTGCGCGACGGCGGGATGGATCAGGGCGGCGCAAAGCGCACCGGCAATGGCGGTCCAGGTCAGACGATTCATGGCGATGGCCTCGCAGGGGACTGAGGGTGGGCAGGCAGGCCGCGGGCACCTGGTGCGCGCAGGAGAGCGATCTTACGGCGGCGCCTCGGGGCTCGCGGCGGGCCGGCTCGACAGGGGTGCCGCGGCGGGCGCCGGCCGGCTGCAGGAAGCCGGGTCAGCTCGCCGTCGCACGCGACCTCAGATGACCGCTGCGCACGAGGATCAACGTCGGGGTCTCGACGTGCGGCGAGTGCCAGCTGCCCGGATGCAGGCGCATCCAGCTCCCGACGGGATGCCGCGTACCCTCGCACAGCTCGCCGCGCACGACGAAGATCTCCTCTCCGCCTGGATGCGAGTGATGGCGCGGGCGTGCGCCTGGCTGCCACATCAACAGGCTCAAGGCGTGCCCGGCATTGGACAGGTTGGCGATCAGCATGCCCGGCGTCCGGCCCTCGCGCCACGGCCGCTCGTCGCGCGTCACGGTGATCTCGTTGCACCGGACGTCGAGGGTGTCCCGGTAGGCCAGCACCTGGGCGCCCGTCGGGCCGGCGTGCAGTTGAAGTGCTCCGCGACGAATGGCGAAGTCGCCGCTTTCCAGCACGCGGCCTGTGCCGTCGTCGAGCGTGCCGTTCAGGACAAGGAGATCATGTCGGCCAGGGGCCGCGAGCTCGGCGCTCTCGCCGGGAGCCAGCACGAGCACGCCGCTCCAGAGCGGGTCGAGGGCATCCGTGAACTGGACCACGCGGCTCGAAGCGTCGAGAAGGTCGACGGCGGAGTGTTCGATCATTCAGCCTTCGGGCGGCGGCGGTGGCTCGGCCGCGGCAGGGTCCGCGGCGAGGGGTGGATACGGGACTCGGGTCGTGACCGGCAGGATAGCGCACCGCGCGACCACTACGGGCTCGGGAGACGAGTCGTCGAGGCCGTCGGATCTTACGGGAGGCCGCGCTGCTGGTTCACTGACGCGCGGCCGGCGATTCGACGACGAGCGTGCTGTCGCAGCCGCTCGCCGCCGAGATCCAGCGCTTCGCGAGCCGGCTCAACAGCGGGGCGAGCGCGTCCGGCAGGCGCGGCAGGACGACCTGCGGGGCGCCGACCAGGCCGCAGCGGTAGCGGCTTTCGTCCGAATTCCACAACAAGGCCTTGCAGGAGCCTGTCCGGCTCCGGCTGACCAGCACGCCGATCGGGCAGGGCTCGGCCGCGCAGCAGACGCCGCAGCCGTTGCAGGCGGCCGCCTCGGCCGGTTTTGCCGGGGCGGCGGGGTGGAGACGGATGACCTGATGCGACATGGATCCCGCGACTCTGCCGGACCGTGACAAGGTCGAGTCACGAAAGAAAGCCCATGTTCCCCTGGCAGTCGCGTCAGCGCAGGACTACAGGGTAAGTGCTACATTCATGGTCTGCAGAGTAGTAATAGTCCTTCTGTGTCCCCTTGCTGGCGTGTCATGACAGCAGCAAGGCGTTTGCAATCCGCCAACCGGTAGAACCGGGCCGCGGAAGGTTGATCAACCCATCGTAGTTCCGGAAACCGGAGCGAAAGGTGAGCGAAAGATGATGGAACAAAACAGGTCCAACTCCTACCTGTTCGGCGGTAACGCGCCCTACGTGGAAGAGATGTACGAGGCCTATCTCGAGAACCCCGGCTCCGTGCCGGATACGTGGCGCGCCTACTTCGACGCGCTCCAGCATGTGCCCGCCGCCGACGGCTCGGATTCCCGCGACGTCCCGCACGCGCCGGTGATCGAGTCCTTCGCGCAACGCGCCAAGGCCAACGCGTTCGCCGTCAAGGCCAGCTCGACCGACCTCGCCATTGCGCGCAAGCAGGTCCATGTCCAGTCGCTGATCGCCGCGTACCGCTTCCTCGGCTCGCGCTGGGCCGACCTCGATCCGCTCAAGCGCACCGAGCGTCCCAAGATTCCCGAGCTCGATCCGGCGTTCTACGACCTGACCGAAGCCGACATGGACATCACGTTCTCGGCGTCGAACACGTATTTCTCGACCAACGAGAACATGACGCTGCGCCAGATCCTGCAGGCGCTGCGCGAGACGTACTGCGGCACCATCGGCGCCGAGTTCATGCACATCACCGATCCCGGCGAGAAGCGCTGGTGGCAGGAGCGCATCGAGGCGATCCGCAGCAAGCCCACCTACAACGCCGCGGAAAAGAAGCACATCCTCGACCGCCTGACGGCCTCCGAAGGCCTCGAGCGCTACCTGCACACGAAGTTCGTCGGCCAGAAGCGCTTCTCGCTCGAAGGCGGCGAGAGCTTCATCGTCTCGATGGACGAACTGGTGCAGCGCGCCGGCGCCAAGGGCGTGCAGGAGATCGTCATCGGCATGGCCCACCGCGGCCGCCTGAACGTGCTCGTGAACACGCTGGGCAAGATGCCCAAGGACCTGTTCGCCGAGTTCGACCACACGGCGCCCGAAGAGCTGCCGTCCGGCGACGTCAAGTACCACCAGGGCTTCTCCAGCGACATCACCACCACCGGTGGCCCGGTCCACCTGTCGCTGGCGTTCAACCCGTCCCATCTCGAGATCGTCAACCCGGTCGTCGAGGGCTCCGTCAAGGCGCGCATGGATCGCCGCGGCGACCCGAAGGGCGCGCAGGTGCTGCCGGTCATCGTCCACGGCGACGCGGCCTTCGCGGGCCAGGGCGTGGTCATGGAGACGCTGGCGCTGGCGCAGACGCGCGGCTACTACACGGGCGGCACCGTCCACGTGGTGATCAACAACCAGATCGGCTTCACCACGTCCGACCCGCGCGACACGCGCTCCACGCTGTACTGCACCGACGTCGTCAAGATGATCGAGGCGCCGGTGCTGCACGTCAACGGCGACGATCCGGAAGCGGTCGTGCTGTGCTCGCAGCTCGCGCTGGACTATCGCCAGCAGTTCAACAAGGACGTGGTCGTCGACATCGTCTGCTTCCGCAAGCTGGGCCACAACGAGCAGGACACGCCCAGCCTGACGCAGCCGCTGATGTACAAGAAGATCGCCCTGCACCCGGGCACGCGCAAGCTGTACGGCGACAAGCTGGTCGCCCAGGGCGTGCTGCCGGAGTCGGGCCCGGACGACATGGTCAAGGAGTTCCGCGCCGCGATGGACGCCGGCCGCCTCACGCATGACCCGGTGCTGACCAACTTCAAGGGCAAGTACGCGGTCGACTGGTCGCCGTTCCTGAACAAGAAGTGGACGGACGCCGCCGACACCGCGATTCCCGTGGCCGAGTTCAAGCGCCTGGCCGAACGCATCACCACGATCCCGGGCAACTTCAAGCTGCACCCGCTGGTCGAGAAGGTGATCGCCGACCGCGCCGCGATGGGCCGGGGCGAGGTCAACGTCGACTGGGGCATGGGCGAGCACATGGCGTTCGCGTCGCTGGTGGCCAGCGGCTATCCGATCCGCCTGTCGGGCGAGGACTCGGGCCGCGGCACGTTCACGCACCGCCACGCGGTGCTGCACGACCAGAACCGCGAGAAGTTCGACACCGGCACCTACACGCCGCTGCAGAACGTCACCGACAAGCAGGCGCCGTTCGTCGTCATCGACTCGCTGCTGTCCGAGGAGGCCGTGCTGGCCTTCGAGTTCGGCTACGCCTCGTCCGACCCGAACACGCTGGTGATCTGGGAAGCGCAGTTCGGCGACTTCGTCAACGGCGCCCAGGTGGTGATCGACCAGTTCATCGCGTCCGGCGAAGTGAAGTGGGGCCGTGCCAACGGCCTGACGCTGATGCTGCCGCACGGCTACGAAGGCCAGGGCCCGGAGCACAGCTCGGCGCGCCTCGAGCGCTTCATGCAGCTGGCCGCCGACACCAACATGCAGATCGTGCAGCCCACCACGGCCAGCCAGATCTTCCACTTGCTGCGGCGCCAGATGGTGCGTGCGTTCCGCAAGCCGCTGGTGATCATGACGCCGAAGTCGCTGCTGCGGAACAAGGACGCCACGTCGCCGATGTCGGAGTTCACGAAGGGCGAGTTCCGCACCGTGATCCCCGAGCTCGATGCGAGCGTCGACGGCGCCAAGGTCAAGCGCGTGATCGCGGCCTCGGGCAAGGTGTACTACGACCTGGTCAAGAAGCGCGCCGAGCGCAAGTCGACCGACGTCGCGATCATCCGCGTGGAACAGCTTTATCCGTTCCCGCACAAGGCGTTCCAGGCCGAGATGAAGAAATACCCGCACGCCACCGAGATCGTGTGGTGCCAGGACGAGCCGCAAAACCAGGGCGCGTGGTTCTTCGTGCAGCACTACATCCACGAGAACATGCTCGAAGGCCAGAAGCTCGGCTACGCCGGTCGCCCGGCGTCGGCGTCGCCCGCCGTGGGTTACGCGCACCTCCACCAGGAGCAGCAGAAGGCGTTGCTGGAGCAGGCCTTCACGAAGCTCAAGGGCTTCATCCTCACCAAATAAGGCATCGCACGCCAGCCCCGCGGCTCGCTCCTCGAACGGAGCGGGCCGCCCCGGGCTGGACTCGCGTCATCTTTCACAAGAAGAGAAAAATTCATGGCAATCGTAGAAGTGAAGGTTCCGCAGCTGTCGGAATCGGTGTCTGAAGCCACCCTGCTGCAATGGAAGAAGAAGGTCGGCGACGCCGTCGCCGTCGACGAGATCCTGATCGAGGTCGAGACCGACAAGGTCGTGCTCGAAGTGCCGGCGCCGTCCGCCGGCGTGATCGTGGAAATCACGCAGGCCGATGGCGCGACCGTCGCCGCCGAGCAGCTGATCGCCAAGATCGACACCGCCGCCACTGCGGGCGCCTCGGCGCCTGCCGCAGCCGCAGCGCCCGCCGCCGCGCCGGCACAGGCTGCAACGCCTGCTCCGGCGCCCGCCGCTGCCGCCGGTGGCTCCAAGGGCGACGTGGCGATGCCCGCCGCCGCCAAGCTGCTGGCCGACAACAACCTGAAGACCGGCGACGTGGCCGGCACCGGCAAGGACGGCCGCGTGACCAAGGGTGACGTGCTCGGCGCCGTCGCCGCCGGCACCAAGCCTGCCGCCGCTCCGGTGGCCGCCGCGCCCGCGCCGGCGGCCAGGGCGCCGCTGCCCGCGGTGGCCGCGCCCGTGATGCAGATGGGCGACCGCCCCGAGCAGCGCGTGCCGATGTCGCGCCTGCGCGCGCGCATCGCCGAGCGCCTGCTGCAGTCGCAGTCGCAGAACGCGATCCTGACCACCTTCAACGAAGTCGACATGGCCCCGGTCATGGCGCTGCGCAAGAAGTACCAGGAGAAGTTCGAGAAGGAACACGGCGTCAAGCTCGGCTTCATGAGCTTCTTCGTCAAGGCCGCAGTGGCCGCGCTCAAGCGCTACCCGGTGATCAATGCGTCGATCGACGGCAACGACATCGTCTACCACGGCTACTTCGACATCGGCATCGCCGTCGGCTCGCCGCGCGGCCTGGTCGTGCCGATCCTGCGCAACGCCGACCAGATGACGTTCGCCGAGATCGAGAAGAAGATCGCCGAGTTCGGCCAGAAGGCCAAGGACGGCAAGCTGTCGCTCGAAGAGATGACCGGCGGCACGTTCTCGATCTCCAACGGCGGCACCTTCGGCTCGATGCTGTCGACGCCCATCATCAACCCGCCGCAATCGGCCATCCTGGGCGTGCACGCCACCAAGGATCGCGCCGTGGTGGTCGATGGCCAGATCGTCATCCGTCCGATGAACTATCTCGCGATGTCGTACGACCACCGCATCATCGACGGCCGCGAAGCCGTGCTGGGCCTGGTCGCCATGAAGGATGCGCTGGAAGATCCGTCGCGTCTCCTCTTCGACATCTGAGGAACGACGACCATGAGCAAGAACTTTGACGTCGTCGTCATCGGCGGCGGTCCCGGCGGCTACATCGCCGCCATCCGCGCGGCGCAGCTCGGCTTCAACGTCGCCTGCGTCGACGAGTGGAAGAACGACAAGGGCGGCCCGGCCCCGGGCGGCACCTGTACCAACGTCGGCTGCATTCCGTCGAAGGCGCTGCTGCAGTCGTCGGAGCATTTCGAGCATGCGGGCCACGCGTTCGCGGACCATGGCATCACGCTCGAGAAGCTCGCGATCGACGTGCCGAAGATGCTGGCGCGCAAGAGCACCGTCGTGAAGCAGAACAACGACGGCATCCTGTACCTGTTCAAGAAGAACAAGGTCACGTTCTTCCACGGACGCGCGAGCTTCGTGAAGGCGGAGGCGGGTGGCTATGAACTGAAGGTCGCCGGCGCGGCCGAAGAGTCCGTCACCGCCAAGCACGTGATCGTCGCCACCGGTTCCAACGCGCGCGCGTTGCCGGGTGCGCCGTTCGACGAGGACAAGATCCTGTCCAACGACGGCGCGCTGCGCATCGGTGGCGTGCCGAAGACGCTGGGCGTCATCGGCTCGGGCGTCGTCGGCCTGGAGATGGGCTCGGTGTGGCGCCGGCTCGGCGCGCAGGTGACGATCCTTGAGGCGCTGCCGGCGTTCCTCGGCGCCGCCGACGAATCCATCGCCAAGGAAGCCGCCAAGGTCTTCGCCAAGCAGAACCTGAAGATCGAACTGGGCGTCAAGGTCGGCAAGGTCGACACCGGCGGTGCCGGCGTCAGCGTGTCCTATACCGACGCCAAGGGCGCCGAACAGGTGCTGGCGGTCGACAAGCTGATCGTCTCGATCGGCCGCGTCGCCAACACGATCGGCCTGAACCCCGAGGCCGTCGGCCTGAAGCTGGACGAGCGCGGCATGGTCGTGGTGGACGGCGACTGCAAGACCAACCTGCCCAACGTGTGGGCCATCGGCGACGTCGTGCGCGGCCCGATGCTGGCGCACAAGGCCGAGGAAGAGGGCGTCGCCGTGGCCGAGCGCATTGCCGGCCAGCATGGCCACGTCAACTTCAACACCGTGCCGTGGGTCATCTACACGAGCCCCGAGATCGCCTGGGTGGGCCAGACCGAGCAGGCGCTCAAGGCCGAGGGCCGCGCCTACAAGGCCGGCCAGTTCCCGTTCCTCGCGAACGGGCGCGCGCGCGCGCTCGGCGACACCACGGGCTTCGTCAAGTTCCTCGCCGACGCGAAGACCGACGAGATCCTGGGCGTGCACATGATCGGGCCGATGGTCTCGGAGCTGATCGCCGAAGCCTGCGTTGCAATGGAGTTCAAGGCCTCGGCCGAGGACATCGCGCGCATCTGCCACGCGCATCCGTCGCTGTCGGAAGCCACGAAGGAAGCCGCGCTGGCGATCGACAAGCGCACGTTGAACTTCTGAGGCCGCACCCGCAGGGGTCTGGCATCTCCTCGCGCTGCCGAAGGCAGCGTGAGGCAATGCCTGACCCCGGCTGCGCTGAAGCCTTACCCCTGGGGATCGGTGTCAGGCATTGCCTCGAATCGCTGACGCGACCCGAGGAGATGCCAGACCCCTCCGAGCCCGGCGCTCGCCGACTATAGCCGACGAACTTCACTCTCTTGCTCCAGCCCATGCCAACCGTCACCGAGCTGTACGAGCAGACCTTGCGCGAACGCGGCTTCACGGCCGATGCCGCGCAGCTGAACGCCGTCGCGGCCCTGCAGCGTTGCGAGGACGAATGGGTGGCGTACAAGTCGCGCCGCGCCAACCCGATCACCAAGATGCTGGTGCGCCCGCCGATCCCGCGCGGCGTCTACATGTATGGCGGCGTGGGCCGCGGCAAGAGCTTCCTGATGGACTGCTTCTTCCAGGCCGTGCCGCTCAAGCGCAAGGTGCGCCTGCATTTCCACGAGTTCATGCGCGAGGTGCACCGCGAGCTGCAGGAACTCAAGGGCGTGGCCGACCCGTTGCAGGAGCTCGGCCGGCGCATCTCGCTGCGCTACCGGCTGATCTGCTTCGACGAGTTCCACATCGCCGACGTCACCGACGCGATGATCCTGTACCGGCTGCTGCTGTCGCTGTTCGAGAACCGCGTCTCGTTCGTCACGACCTCCAACTTCAAGCCCGACGACCTCTATCCGAACGGCCTCAACCGCGACCGCATCCTGCCCGCGATCGAGCTGCTCAACGCCAAGCTCGAGGTCATCAACGTCGATGCCGGCACCGACTACCGCCAGCGCACGCTCACCGACGCCAAGATGTATCACACGCCGTTGGGGCCCGAGGCGGACGCGGACATGTCCGCCACGTTCGACCAGCTGGCCGAGGCGCGCGACGAAAGCCCGATCCTGCACATCGAGCACCGCGAGATCCGCGCGCGCCGGCGTGCCGGCGGCGTGATCTGGTTCGACTTCAGGACGCTGTGCGGCGGCCCGCGCTCGATGAACGACTACCTCGAGCTGGCCACGCAGTTCCACACGCTGATGCTGTCGGACGTGCCGCAGATGTCGCCGCGCCTGGCCGCCGAGGCGCGCCGCTTCACGTGGCTGGTGGACGTGCTCTACGACCGCCGGGTCAAGCTGGTGATCTCGGCCGAGGTGCCGCCCGACGAACTGTATCTGTCCGGCCCGCTCGCGCACGAGTTCCCGCGCACGATCTCGCGCCTGCACGAGATGCAATCGCAGGAATACCTGGCGATCGCGAAGCGCGATGTGGACACCGGGCTGACCTGAGGCGCCTGCGCGTCCGGGCGCTCGCGCAAGCTGCCGGCAAGAGGCCCGCCGGAATTCAGGCGGTTGTTGTTCGAACTCGCGATGACCCGAAGCGAGGCGCGATGCCTTGAAATGGGGCGTTGCGCACTATCGAGGGGATCTTGCGCGACCGAATGCTGAATGCCGGTCGGCCGGGTCCGCTCCAAGTTCGAGCACGAATATTGCCTCTTGGTGCGCCAACCTCGAATCTGCACCATTCTGGAAAGACGCAGGTTGGCTTCGCGAAAGAAGAAGATGGAGAACCTGAGACAGAGCGCCGACGTGCTGTTCATCCTGCTGGGCGCCGTGATGGTGCTGGCGATGCATGCCGGCTTCGCCTTCCTGGAACTGGGGACGGTGCGCAAGAAGAACCAGGTCAATGCGCTGGTGAAGATCCTGGTCGACTTTTCGGTGTCCACCGTGGCCTATTTCTTCGTCGGCTACCTGGTGGCCTACGGCACCAGCTTCTTCGTCGACGCGCAGCACCTGGCGCTGCGCAACGGCTACGAGCTCGTGCGCTTCTTCTTCCTGATGACGTTTGCCGCCGCGGTGCCGGCCATCGTCTCGGGCGGCATCGCGGAGCGCGCGCGCTTCGAGCCGCAGATGGCCGCCACGGCCGTCATCGTCGGACTCGCCTACCCCTTGCTCGAAGGCGCGGCGTGGAACGACCGCTTCGGCATCCAGTCGACGTTGAAGGCCTGGTTCGGCGCGCCGTTCCATGATTTCGCCGGCAGCGTGGTCGTGCACGCGATGGGCGGCTGGGTGGCGCTCGCGGCCGTGATGCTGTTGGGGCCGCGGCTCAATCGCTATCGCAAGGATGGCGCGATCAGCGCGCATCCGCCGTCCAACATCCCGTTCCTGGCGCTGGGCGCCTGGGTGCTGACCATCGGCTGGTTCGGCTTCAACGTGATGAGCGCGCAGACGCTGGACAAGATCTCCGGCCTGGTCGCGGTCAACTCGCTGATGGCGATGGTGGGCGGCACGCTGGTGGCCGTCGTGATGGGCCGCAACGACCCCGGCTTCGCCTACAACGGGCCGCTGGCCGGCCTGGTGGCGGTGTGCGCCGGCTCCGACCTGATGCATCCGATCGGCGCGCTGGTGGCGGGCGCGGTGGCCGGCGCGATCTTCGTGCGCATGTTCACGCTCACGCAGAACCGCTGGAAGATCGACGACGTGCTGGGCGTGTGGCCGCTGCACGGGCTGTGCGGCGCGTGGGGCGGCATCGCCGCGGGCATCTTCGGCCAGACCGCGCTGGGCGGCCTTGGCGGTGTCTCGCTGGCGTCGCAGGTGCTGGGCACGCTGAGTGCGATCGCCTGGGGCCTGGCGAGCGGCTTCGTCGTCTACGGCCTGCTGCGCCGCTTCGTCGGCCTGCGCCTGACGCAGGAAGAGGAATTCGAGGGTGCCGACCTGTCGATCCACCGCATCGGCGCGACGCCGGAGCGCGAGGCGAGCTGGTGAACTGACGGCCCCACGGCCTGCCCCCGAGGGGCCGGCCGCGAGCGGCCCGGCAAAGCCGGTTCCGCCGCTCCCTTGAATCCCTAGGTGATCGCCTCGACCCGCACCAGCACCAGCGACAGGTTGTCGCCGGATCCGCGGGCGCGCTGGCGTGCCTTGCTGATCAGCATCTCGGTGGCTTCGCGCGGCGACAGCGCGTTGATGATGGCGCCGATCTCGCGCGCGGTGAGGTAATGCCACAGGCCGTCGCTGCAGGCCATCAGCGAGTCGCCCACCTCGAGATAGTCGATGTGGTTGAGCTCCACCGGCGGATCCTGCTGGGTGCCCAGGCAGCCGGTGAGCAGGTTGGACTGCGGGTGCGTGTTGGCCTTTTCCTCGGTGAGCCGGCCTTCGTCGATCAGGCGTTGCACGTAGGAGTGATCCTTGGTGCGGCGCACCAGCTCGGCGCCGCGGAAATGGTAGATGCGCGAGTCGCCCGCGTGCACCGTGTAGGCATTGCGGTTGGGCATCACCAGGAAGGCGGCCAGCGTGCTGTGCGGCTCTTCCTCGGCCGTGATGGCCGTGAGCTTGATCATCAGGTGCGATTCGACGACCAGGCTGGTGAGCATGGCCGACGGGTCGTCGCGCGCGGGCGAGAAACGCTCGAACACCTGGCGCGCCGTCATCACCACCTGGTCGGCCGCCGTGCGGCCACCGCTCTTGCCGCCCATGCCGTCGGCCACCAGCCCCAGCGCGCAGCCGGGTATACGCGGGTGCACCAGCAGCTCGATCTGGTCCTGCTGATAGGCGCGGTCGCCCTTGTGCAGGCCGGTCGAGGCCGAAATGCGGAAGCCTTGCGTGGTCGTGTTCATGATCGCCAATATAAACTGTGATTGCGCCCGCCACGGGCTGATGCCATGAATGAATCCCTGCATTCCCCACAACGTCACCTGATCGAGCTGCGAATGGCCCATGCCGACCTCGACCAGTTGATCGACCTGGCGGGCGAGCAGGCCACGATCGACGAGCTGGCGCTCAAGCGCCTGAAAAAGCGCCGTCTCCTCTTGCGGGACCAGATCTCGCACCTAGAAGCTGAACTTGACCCTCCCAGCAAGGCCTGACGCAACTCAGGCGGACGACGATGCCCCGGCCCTGGTGCAGGCCGTCCTGCGCGCGCTGTCCGCCGACGGCCCGCTGGCGCGCGAGGACGACGCCTACCTGGAGCGCAGCGGCCAGCTGATGATGGCCGGCGCGGTGGCGCAGGCGATCGCGGATCGCAGCACGCTGGTCGTGGAGGCCGGCACCGGCGTCGGCAAGACCTTCGCCTACCTGGTGCCGGTGCTGCTGGCCGGGCGCCGCGCGCTGATCAGCACGGCCACCAAGAACCTGCAGGACCAGCTGTTCTACCGCGACCTGCCGCGCCTGATCGCGTCGCTGGGCGTGCCGCTGTCCATCGCGCTGCTCAAGGGGCGCTCGAGCTACCTGTGTCCGTACCGGATGGAGCGCGCCCGCACCGAGGCGAGCTTCGCCGACCGGCTGGCGATCCGCGCGCTGTCGCGCATCGAGGTCTGGGCGCAGTCGACAGTGACGGGCGATCTCAGCGAGCTGGAAGGGCTCGACGAGCGTTCCGAGGTCATCCCGCTGGTCACGTCCACGCGCGAGAACTGCCTCGGCAGCGAGTGCCCCAAGTTCGCCGTCTGCCCGGTGATGAAGGCGCGCCGCGACGCGATGGCGGCCGATGTCGTCGTCGTCAACCACCACCTGTTCTTCGCCGACATGGCGCTGCGCGAAGGCGGCGTGGCCGAGCTGCTGCCGTCGGTGGACGTCGCGGTGTTCGACGAGGCGCACCAGATGGTGGACATCGGCGTGCAGTTCCT